>Ga0153956_1000013_pt1 | contig 323818 bp, 297 predicted proteins | sample TSFL040MetaG_FD_104704 | JGI IMG/M metagenome (GOLD analysis project Ga0153956, IMG submission 104704) | Attine ant fungus gardens microbial communities from Florida, USA - TSFL040 MetaG | ecosystem: Host-associated > Fungi > Mycelium > Unclassified | place: USA: Florida, Wekiwa Springs... | reverse complement strand
CGTGGCGGCGCGCGGCGCCGGCCGTGGGCCCCTCCTATGGACTACCGGGACAACCGCCACTCGCCCCTCAAAGGGGTCCCTTTTGCACGCCTATAGGGGGTCCCGTTTGGACGCCGATTGACACCTCCGACAAACCCGGTGCGCTTCAGTTTCGAGGATATGACAGTGGTGGGGAGGCGGTCGAGCAGAGCCGTTTTCGCGTGCAAATCCGGCGTTCATCGCAAGCCAATCAGGCGTGACTTGTCAGACGGTTCATTTCGGCTGCGGAATCCCGCCTTTATGCGGTCAGCAAGAGCCGTTGCATTGTCGTTACCGCTTCGATGTTCCCGTCCGCGCGAGGAGCCGCCGCTGCCATGCTACGGCGAAGTTGTTCGGGTTCACTCCGGCTTCGGAGTCCATATTCCACAGCGAGGGCAACATAATGTTCCGCATCGGCGGCCACGCCATCGGATCGACCGATTTGTCGCAGCAGTCCTGCAGCGAGACGCTGACGCATGAAGCGTCCCTCAAGCGTCACGATCTGCGTTCCGCGATGAATGGCTTGCCAAGCTGTCGTGTAACCAGAGAATGCTGGGCAATCGAGCATCACGTCCATGTCATCCAGAAAGCCTGCAAATTCGGTCCGATCCATCCACGGAGTCAGGCGCAGGTAGCGAGCAGGGTCGAGCCCAGCGGCCTCGAAAGCTATCGAAAGGCGCTTCATGAGGTGCTCACTGGCCCAGGAATGCTTGTGTGACTGGACAATCCAGAATTCGGATGGACCAATTTCCTTTGCTATCTGCGCCAGCAGGACGTCGTCAGCCGGGTCGAATTTCATCGGCTGCTGGCAAAGCGCAAAGCGAACATGGCCCGGTCGACGCTGCGGACCGGACCAGCGGCGGGACTGCGATGCGCCAGAGCGCGTCAATACGCCCGTTCCGGGCAAGCGTATCAGCCGCTCCGTATAATGTGTCTCGGCATCTGGTGGCTCGATCGCATCGCCAGAGAGGTAAAGGTCTATGCTCGGCAATCCGGTGGAAACCGGGTGCCCCCAGCTTGCCACTTGCAGTTTTGCAAGCCGTAGCGACGCCAAAGCACCGGTCACCGGATCCATGCCGACCTCGGGATAGAAGAGAATATCAGGCGCCTCGCGCCTGATATGATCGGCCCACCCTCCGACGGAGAACGGCTTCCGCTGATAATAGTCGACATTTCGCTCGGCCCAATCTGTTTCGGCGTCTTGAAGATGGCCGGTATTGTAAAGTCGGATGTCAAATCGATCCCGGTTGAGGCCTTCAAGGATACCGCGCAGGATAATTTGCCATACCGGGTGTGTGCGAATTTGCCCGCTAACAATCCCGAGCCGTACCCGTGAGCGCGTCGCCCCTGCACCGATAGGAAAATTGCCAGGGGAGCCAGCCCGCGCGACATCTCGACAGATCGTTCGTCCGAAACGGGCAAGCGGCTCCGTGATATCCTGCGGACGATAGGCAAGCAGAAATGGCTGGGCGAAGCCTGCCACATGCGCCAACGCGCCCGGATGCGTAACGGCCCATTCTTCCAACTCCGCGGTTGCCTGCGCAAAATCCAGCGGCACACGCTCGCTTTGGAGGGCCGAAGACGGCATCATTGGAATAGTGGCCACTGCAAGTGCAAGCCGGCATGCGGCATGATCGGGCGAGCGTGCGATGATTGCCATATATTGGGCAATAGCCTCGTCTTGCCTGCCGAGTTCGAACAGCACGTTTCCTAAGTTCAGCGCCGCATCGTCATAGTTCGGTTTGGTCCCGAGCGCAGCGCGAAACGCCGCAGCAGCTTCCTCGGCCCGATTGAGCTTCATGAGCGCAAGGCCAAGATTGTTCTGTGCTTCAGCCTGATCCGGTTTCTGTTGTAGCACCTCCCGGCAAATCCGCTCTGCTTCATCAAACCGGCCCATTGTCAAAAACAGACCGGCGGCGTTGATACGCGCCGCGTGGAAGCTTGGATCTAGCTGTATTGCTCGGCTGAAACTCTGCAATGCCGCATCCGCATGCCCCACTCTGGCCTGGCAATTGCCGAGATTGTTCCAGCCCTCGCGCAGACGAGGATTGATCCTCAGGGCCGCAAGATATGCATTCGCAGCCACATCGAAGTCACCCAGCGCCTGCAGTGTGGTTCCCAGATTGTACAGCGCTGCGAGGTGGTCTGGTTTGATCTGCAGAGCTTGTCGGAAGGCCCGTGTCGCCGCCCGGTTGTCGCCGCTGGCATGCAGGATCAAGCCCAAATTGGTGTGAAAGCCGGGCACGCGCGGGTTGATCGCGATCGCCTGCTCGATACGACTGACCGCCAGGTCTTTGTTGCCAGCAGCATAGTCAATCATCCCAAGCAAGTTGAGCGCGTCAGGCTGCAACGGGTCGGCGGCAAGAACGCGTTCATAAAGCAGTCTAGCTTCGGCCAAACGGCCCGCCTGATGATGACGGCTCCCTTCTGCCACGGCTGCGCGGATCGATTCAGGGGTCATGCGCGACTCTCAATTGGACGGTGCCAACGTACAAGGTCCGGCACCGAACCGCCCGATACGCGTCCACCTTGTCCCTGCTGTGGCAGCCATATGCTCGTCATCGAGACCATCGAGCGCTGGCGCCAAAGCGCGTGTGCCACCACCCGCGCAGCCGCCAACCGGGAGGAGGGCGGCGTGACCCGGCACGGCCTGATCTTCCCTGATTTCGCGGTGACGATGCTGCGGGAAACAACCCTGCTCAACCGCGGGTGCTGGAGGCTGTGGCAATCGGAGAAGACCGGTTCGTGCCTTCGGGACGGAACTTATTGCGCCCGTAGGATCCGACATTGCCAACTGGACAAGAACTGTCAGGCGCGCCTGTCCCTTATTGGACGAGTAGCCTGGTCTCTGTCGCATCCTGTCCTGCCTGTTAGGTGGGGGGGCCATTACTGGTCCAGGAGCGCCGCGTCTCCCCAAGTCACGGGGAGGCGCTCGTTTTGCGCGCCCGTGCTGCGCGCGACCAGTTCTATCAGCCTTACGCCGTCGATTGGCGCTGCCAGGGCTTCGGCCGGCATACCCTGTTTGAGCGGCCGGCTTCGCCCGATCAGCTTGCCGTCGCCATAAATCGAGAAAACCACGCTATGGCTCTTGTCCGTCGCGCTGTCATCCACGCCGACGTCCGCCTTGAACTGCCGGGCGCCGTCGTTACGGACCTCCATTCGAGAATTGGCGAGGATTCCGATCCCCGCCCTGAATGGCTTTCCCGAAATCTGGAGGACTTGGCCATAAGGAGTGCTGTCTGCGCGCGCGCCGCCCCAGCCCGCATAGGTCGGCCGGTCGCCAGCGCCGTTGGTTCCGGCCCATCCCGCTGCCGTTCGGAAGATCGTCGGATCGGGGGTGGGATAGGTCACGCCATCGACAGCGGGGTTCACGCGTCCGGGGATTTCCGAGAGATAATAGCCCCCTTTCATCGCCCGCGTTCCATGCGCGCGGAACAGCAGCGTTTCACGCGGGCGAACGTGCAGGCGGACGTGGTCGATGAAGTTCGTTTCCCGTTTGCTCCACAAGTCGGTCAATTCGATCGGCGCATTGTCGGCGAATTTCAGGTGGAAGGCGTGCAGATCGACATCGTAGGCGCCCGAACCGCGGTTGAAAATCGCCACGGCCTTGTCACCCGAAGCCAGCGTTTTCACGAGGATATGCACGTCACTGGAATCATAGGCCAGGGTCGCCTGATTGCCGGCCGGATCCTGATCGAGCGCGATGATGTCGGCATTGCCGAAGATGTCCATCAGCGAAGGCGGTATCTTGCGCAGGTCCGCGCCGATCATCAGCGGCGCGTCGAGCATTGCCCACAGCGCGAAGTGCGAGCGCGCCTCGGTCAGATGCTCCGCATCGAAATCCCCTGCGCCGATATACAGCATGTCGGGATCGTTCCACGATCCTGGATGCGCGTAGAGCGAGCGCGTGACGACACTGTCATAATTGACCAGCAGCCGCCCCCAGGCCGGCGCGATGTCGTCGCTGGTGCGGGAGATGGCGCCATAATCCTTGCCCCACGCCCGGACGTTCGCCGCGCCCCATATGCACAGCGAGAGCAGGTAGTCGCCGTCCGGGTTGTCGGCCTTGAGTGCCAGGTTGATGTGCCTGAACAAGTCCTGGATCGCGGGAATGTCGGTTCGTGACACGGACCCGGAATCGAGGATCGGGCCAAGCGCCCGGAACCGGCCCGATCGGATCCGCTCGCTGGCCGGGCCATAATCGCGCAGGCCGCAGCCATCGACCTTGATGAAGTCGAAACCCCAATCCCGGAAATAGAGGGCGATATCCTCGTCGATATGGCCGTAGAGGCCGACTTCCCGTTCCGCTACGCTGCCCTTGGGGAGGTCGTCTTGCGTCGTTGAATAGGCTTCGGAGCAGGTGTTGCGGCCAAGGTCCGAATAAATGCCGGCCTTCAGCCCCATCGCATGAAGCCGATCGGTGAATGGCTTGAACGTGGGCGTGTTTCCGCCCACGCGGCTCGATGGAAAGCGATCGGCGCGGATGATCAAATGCCCGTCGGAAGCCCGGCGTTTCGCTGCCCAGCCATCGTCGATGTTGATGTAGCGATACCCCTTGGCGGCTAACCCGCTGTCGACAATCCTCTGTGCCGAGCCGAGGATATTGGTTTCGTCTATGTTGGTCCCGAAGGCGTTCCAACTGCTCCATCCCATCGGAGGAGTCGCGGCTGGCCCGGCGCTATAGGCGGACCATCGTCCGGTCGGAGCCAGGATATCCGCCGAGAGGGCGGGGGTTGCGAGTGCAGCGGCTGCACAGGCAATCAGCAGAGCTTTCATGGCGGTCACCGTGCTTGCCTGTTCGCGCGCGCAGACTGTCGGGGCGGATTGAGCCAGCCGTGCATCTTCATCCAGCTTGTGAAGGCATCGAACCATCCGGTGCTGGTGGTATCCTTCTTGTACATGCCGAAACCGTGGCCGCCCTGTTCGTAGAAGTGGAATTCGACGGGGCGCTTGGCGGTCAGCCAGGAATTGATCAACCCGAACCCGCCATGGGCGAAGAACGGGTCGTCGCTGGCGAGCGCGACGAACATCGGTGGTGCGTTTTCGGGCACCTTTACCGCTGCGAGCGGACCGTAGATGATGCCGATGAATGCCGGCTTGTCCCGCCCTGCGAGCGTCGTCGCCATGGTCAGCATCGCGCCGGCGGAAAACCCCACCATGCCGACCCTCGTTGGATCGACATGCCATTTGGCGGCGTTGGTTCGGACGAGCGTAAAAGCCGCATCGGCATCCGCGATCTGTGGCGCGAGATTGGCGGCTTCATTCTGTGGATCGGGCTGGGGCCGGCGTGCTGTGCCGGAGAACATCTCACGCATCGAACGCTCGAACCCGGGCATGTCGCCCGGCGTGGGACGGAGCCGGTATTTCAGCACGAACGCCGCAACCCCTTGCGCGGCGAGCGCGCGCGCAACGTCGCTGCCCTCATTCTCCATCGAGAGTGTCTGGAACCCGCCACCTGGAGCCACGACGACAGCCGTTCCAGTGGCTTTTGCCGGATCGGGGAGGAACGGCGTGAGCGTGGCAATCGCGACATTGCGCGCAAACCGGCTACCATATTGGCTGTACCAGGTTTCCGGTGCCTTTGTGCCGGGAAGTGGGCCGGTTCTGAGTGCGATCGCGCCGGGTTGCGCCGGAATCGGGATGGGCGTCATCGCATCATTCTGGGCCTGTGCCGGCAGGGCGACGAACAACGCCGCACCGATCGCAAGGGCCTGGCATCCGGCCGGCCGGGCCCGTCGGCACGGGCTTTCACTTCGAAGGAATGTCATCATCATGCGCTGATCCTCCAACGGGTTCCTATTGCGGCAGTGGCGCCGATTGCTGCGCCGAGAAGCGCGCCGTCTGGACAGGGACGCCGGTCCCCGGCTGGCCCGATCCGACGCTGACCTGGTAATTGCCCGCCATCACCTCCCGCACGCCGTCAGTCGTAACCGCGCTCAGGTCGCGGGATGACAGGTCGAACGCGATCGTCCGCCGCTCGCCAGGCTCGAGCGTCACGCGCCGGAAGCCGCGCAGCGCAATGGTGCTGATACCGAAGGCGACGCGATGGGCCAGCGGCGTGTCGAAGGTGGCGGCAAGCCCGATGGGCTCGGGATAATTGGCGGTCGGGACGAAACCGATCGCCCCATGAAGCGATTCCGTCCACCAATTGCAGGCTGGGATGCCAAGGCGCGGTATTGCCGGAGCAATGTTAAGCAATTGCCCGAGCTTTTCGTCGAGCGTCATCTTTCCCACGAGCACCGCCGCCCTGGCGTGCGCTTGCTCCACGACGTGATTGACCGTCGGCGGTGTTCCCCGCGCCTGAACCTGGGCAGTCAAGCACCGGTGCCGATCAAGCCGGCCACGCTCGCCACCATACGCAACCAATTCGCCAAAGGCATATCCTCCCTGTGCCGGCGGCCGTCCTCGGGAGGGACGAATGTTTCTCGTACCGGCGATGGTAGCGCTATCCATATGCAGGAAGAGGCGGTTCGTCCATCATATCCATGTCGTCAGAACCCTATCAGCCATCGCGAAATGGCATGTTTGTCTGATTTTTCATGCGTTTCTCGTGGATAGCGCAAGATCGCGCCTTCATGCTTCTCGCATGGGAAGATATCGGAAAATGGGCGGCCCACTTTGTGTTCGAGAGATTCGCGCTGACATGTCGGGCGCCGATTCTGATTATGCTAATTCATCGGATGATAATTTGTCAGAGTATTGACGGAGCAAGACACGATCTCTTAGGCTGGGTTTGGCTTTATCCCCGAAACGCACGAATGGGGTCGACCAGTTACCAGAATGGATCGCCGCGAAGGGCGAGACGATCCGCGTCCGGGAGTAGAGGGGATGACTGGATCATCTGTACATATCGATCGTCGCCAGGCCCTGCTCGGGTCAGCGCTGATCGGCGCTGCTGTAGCGACGCCGATTGATAGGGCTGCTGCGATGCCTTCCGCTGGCGGACAGGGCAGTTGCTCCACACCGCGCAGCGCGATCGCGCGCACGCAATACGGCCCGGTGCGGGGCTATGTCTCCGGCGACGTCTTCACCTTCAAGGGCATACCTTATGGGGATACCACGGAAGGCGAGAATCGCTGGTTGCCGGCCAAGCCGCCGCAGCGATGGACCGACGAATATCACGCGCTTGCCTACGGCGCGAACTGTCCGCAGACGTTGCACAATTTTCGCGCGGTGGAGCACACTTTCCTGCAGCAATGGACCGACGGTTTCCTCGGCGAGGACATGCTGAAGCTCAACGTCTGGTCCCCGTCTCTGTCCGGCAGCCGGCCAGTGATGGTTTATTTCCACGGCGGCGGATTCAGCTTCGGCTCCTCCTACGAACTCGCTTCGCACGACGGCGCGCAGATGGCGCGGCACCATGACGTCGTGCAGGTCTCGATCAACCACCGGCTCAACGTGCTGGGCTTCCTCGATCTCGTCGATGTCGGCGGCAGCGCCTATGAGGAATCGGTCAATTGCAGCATGATGGACTGTATTGCCGCGCTGCGCTGGGTACAGGAGAATATAGCGAATTTCGGCGGCGATCCCGATCGCGTGATGATCTACGGCCAGTCGGGCGGCGGATCGAAGGTGACGACGCTGCTAGGTATGCCGGCGGGCAAGGGCATGATCCACCGCGCGGCGATCCAGTCGGGCGGCGGCGGCAACATCCCCTCGATCGAACAATCGCGGGAATTTTCGCGGCGCGTGGTGCGAGAACTGGGCGTCGGGCCGACCGACATGGCCGCGCTGCAGAAGATGCCATGGCAGACGCTGTTCGATGCGGGCAACAAGGTGGCGACCGACATCAATGGTCCGAGGCGGCGATCCTTCTGGTTCGGTTCGGAAGGCCCGCCGCGGGTCGGTTGGGCGCCCACCGTGGATGGGCGCACGATCACGATGCGCTCTTATACCGATACCGCGCCAGACCTGTCGCGCGATGTGCCGGTGCTGATCGGCTCGGTCAGTGAGGAGGGCACCTCTTGGGGTTCCAACCCGAGCGAGGCGCAATGGCGCGAGACGCTGGCCAAGGATCTGGGCTCGCAGAAGGCGGACGCGCTGATCGCCGCGATGAAGCGCGCCCATCCCGAGAAGAGCATTCGCACCCTGTCCTACGGCGTCGGCGGCTATGCCCAGCGCAACAAGGTCCAGCGGATGGCGAAGCTGAAGCACGATCAGGGCGGGGCGCCTGCTTATCAATACTGGTTTACATGGCAGTCGCCGCAGCTCGATCGGCAGGCCGGCGCCTGGCACACCGCCGAGCTCGCCTTCTGCTTCGACAACACCCAGCGCTGTGATCAGGGCACCGGCAACACGCCCGAGGCCCAGACTCTCGCGAGGAAGATGGCGACCGCATGGGCGACCTTTGCCCGTACCGGCAACCCCAGCCAGCCGGGGCTCAGATGGAACCCTAGCGATCCTGTCCGCAACCAGACGATGATCTTCGACAATCAGTGCCGGATGGCCGACGATCCCGATAGCGAGGTCCGGCGTCTGCTCATGAGTTGAGCGGCCATGCCCGCAACCGGTTCCCACATCTTGCCGAGCGGAGGATGACGCGAATGCTGCGCCTGAGACTGATGCTTTTTCCGGTGCTGTCCGCGTGCGTGGTCGCCCAAGCTGTCGCTGCGGAGGCTCTGGCGCCGGCGACAAAGGCTGGGCTCGCACCCTTCTTTGCGCCTGCCGGCGAGGCCCCCAAAGCGCCGGATGAGGACGGCTTCCTTCAGCGCTGGCTGCTGCTGGAGCCGATCGTCAAGGCCAACCGCTCCAATGCCGGATTCACGCCCACTTATGTGCGACAGGCGCTCACCACCATCTACTATCCCGGCCAGTTCGGGCGCGTGCCACGCGATGGGGAGATCGCGAAGGCTACAACGCCGCTGCGCTGGCATGCGCTGGACTCGTCGTTATTCGACGTCAAGCTGTTCAACTTCGCGCAGGGGCTCGGCAAGCCCACCTACGGGGTGATCTTCTGGGCGGTGACGGTCGTGAACAGCTCGCGCGACATCGACAATGTGCGTCTCGCCATCGGCTCCAACTCGGCGTCGATGTGGTGGGTCAACGGCAAGGAAGCGGCCGGGCTGTTCGGTGACCGGCGCATGGTGATGGACGATGTCGTTTCGCAGCCGCTGACGCTGAAGAAGGGCCGGAACGTCATTCGCGGCGCGGTCATCAACGGCCCGGGCCTGAGCGATTTCTGCCTCCGTCTCCTTGATGCGAAGGGCCACGCCGTCCGCGACATCACCCTCACCACACGCTGATTGCGGGAGCCGTCATGAGGACCTTTGCCACCGCCTGCCTCGCCCTGCTGGCCTTGCCTGCTGCAGCTTCCGCCCAGTTGGCGGGCAAGCCGTTCATCCACGACCCTTCGACCATAGCCTTCTCAGGCGGCAAATATTACACCTTCGGTACACGCGGCGGCGGCCTCGTCTCGGAGGATGGCTGGACCTGGAATCCGGGTGGTGTGCGCCCTGGTGGCGGTGTCGCGCCCGACATCATTCATATCGGCGATCGCTACTATGTCGCCTATGCGATCGGCGGCGGCGGCATGAACGGCGGCCACGCCAGCAACGTCGAGATAATGTGGACCAGGACGCTCGATCCGAAATCCCCGGATTTTGGCTATCACGACGTCGGCACCGTTGCGTCGAGCAACGGCACGGAGGACCAGGATGCGATAGATCCGGCATTTCTGCTGGCGAACGGCCGGCTGTGGTTGAGCTACGGCACGTATTTCGGCTCGATCCGTATCATCGAGCTCGATCCCAAGACCGGACAGCGCATCGCCGGCAACCAGCCCGTCGACGTTGCGATCGACATGGAAGCGACCGACCTCCTTTATCGCAACGGCTGGTATTATCTGCTCGGCACGCACGGCACCTGCTGCGATGGGCCGAACTCCTCCTACAACATCCGCGTCGGTCGTTCCCGCAGCCCGACTGGCCCCTATGTCGACAATATGGGCGTGCCACTGTTGAAGGGCGGCGGCAAGCTGCTGGTCGCGGGGCACGGGCGCCAATATGGCCCTGGCCATTTCGGCCTGCTCGATCTCGGCAATTCGGTGCAGAAATTCTCGATGCACTATGAGGCCGATCTCGATCGCAGCGGGCGCAGCGTGCTCGCGATCAAGCCGCTGCTCTGGAAGGACGGCTGGCCTGTGGCTGGCGAGAATGTCGTGGCCGGCACCTACGAGATCCAGTCCGGACGGAGCGGCGGGGCGCTGCAACTCGTGACCGATTTCGTCCGCATGAATTTCGATTTCCGCCGCGCGTTCCAGATGAATTCGGATGAGCCCTTCGGTCCGATCGCCAATCAGACGCTGGCCGAGGATTCAGCCGGCTGGCCGGCTGGCGAGATATCGGTCGATCTCGGTGACTATATGATCCGGGCGCATCAGCAGTGGACGATAACCCCTGTGCCTGAAGCTGGAGGGGCGTTCGGGGCGCCTTATTACCGGATCAGCATCGCGGGAACCACGCGGACGTTGGCCGCCACGAGGGACCATCGGGTGGTGGCCGAATCCAGTTTCACCGGTGCCCCGGAGCAATTGTGGCGCATCGACCAGCTAATCGACGGCACCTATCGCATCATGCCCAAGCAGCCGCTCGATGCGAAGGAGCCGCTGGCGCTGATGGCGATCGGCGCCAGCACGCCGGTGCTCGCCCCCTTCAAAGCGGACGACAGCGGACGATGGACTTTCCAAGTTCCCTGAATTTGACGCAAAATCAGGGCTGAATTTCTCATAGGCTGGCGTAGCCAGAATAAGCGGCCACAAAAATTTTTTGCTGAAAGGCACGGGGTGGAATACGGGTATCATATCAAAGTCGAACGGATTGGTTGATTAAAATCAACTTGTTATGGCTTAGTCGAGATTTCCACCCTCTCCGCCACTTTTCGCGGCCGTCGACAGCAGCGCCAAATCGGCCTTTTGCGGGGATGGGGCTGACGGCGTGCTCCGTTGCGATCCTCCTGGCCGATATCGCCTGGCCCTGGAAGCCATCATCGGTTCGTGCTCTCGTTCCACTGCTATTTCGCCGGCTTGGCCGTCATGACATCTCGCGGGAAACCCGTCGCCAGATGATCGATAAGCGCCCGGACGGACGGCGGCAGACCTCGGCGGGTCGTGAAGACCAGATGGACGATGCCTTGCAATCCGCGCCATGCCGGCAGCACGCGCACGAGCAGTCCGGCGTCGAGCGCGTCGCGGCAGACATGGTCGGGCAGGATCGCCACGCCAAGGCCGTCGATGGCTGATCGGCGAACGGATGCCATATCCTCGCATCCCATGCGCGGTTCGACGCGGACGATATGCTTGCGGCCGTCTTCGGCTTCCAGATGCCATTCGAGATCGTCCGCGGCGTCATGGGTCGCGAGCGCGGGAAGGAAGGCGAGTTGCTCGATGCTTGCCACCTGGCTGGCGAGCTGAGGACTGGCCACCAGAATGCGGGTCGATACACCGAGCGATCGCATGGTCAGCGCCGCGTCGCTGGTGAGGCTCGCGCGCACCCGGAGCGCGAGATCGATCCGTTCCTCGATCAGATCGACGGCGCGGTCTGTCGCGACGAGCTGGAGACGCACCCTGGGATAGCGGGCCAGGAAGGAGGAGATGAGGCCGGAAATCGGCTCCAGCATCCCCGTCGGGCAACTGAAGCGGATGCGCCCATGCGGCTCGGCCTGCGCCTGCATGACCAGCGCTTCGGCCTGCTCGGCTTCCGCCAGCATCGCCCGGCATCGCTCGTAGAAAGCCTGTCCCGTGTCGGTCACGCGGAAGCGGCGGCTCGACCGCTCGATCAGGCGCAGGCCCAGACGGCTTTCCAACCCCGCGATACGCCGGCTGAGCTTCGACTTGGGCTCCCGCAGGGCGCGGCCTGCCGCGGCAAACCCTCCATGGGCCACGACCTCGGCGAAATAGGCATAGTCGTTGAGATCGATCCGCATCAGCGTTCCTCCTATGGAACGCTAAGTGCCACATCTGCCGACTACAGGCATCATCGTTCTCGCTGCATCTACGAGGGGCACCGGCGCTCTGCCGGACACTCGAAGGAGACAGGCGATGACGAACAAGTTCGACAACAAGGTCGTGGTGGTGACCGGCGGGACCAGCGGCATCGGCCTCGCCACGGCGAAGGCATTCGCGGCCGAGGGTGCGTCGGTGTTCATCACCGGACGTCGGCAGGAGGCCCTCGACGCGGCCGTGAAGCAGATCGGCGGCCGTGTCACCGGCGTTCGCGGCGACATGTCCAGGCTCGCCGATATCGATCGCCTCTACGACGCGATCCAGCAGAAGCATTCCCAGATCGACGTCGTCTTCGCCAATGCCGGCGGCGGGGAGATGGCGCCTCTCGGCACCATCACGGAAGAGCATTATCAGAGCATCTTCGACACCAATGTGAAGGGCGTTCTCTTCACGGTGCAGAAGGCGCTGCCGCTTCTTAAGGACGGCGCCTCGGTGATCCTGACGGGTTCGACCACGAGCATCTCGGGCACCCCGGCGTTCAGCGTCTATTCGGCGACGAAGGCGGCCGTGCGCAACTTCGCCCGCAACTGGATCCTCGATCTCAAGGATCGGCGCATCCGCGTGAATGCGATCAGCCCCGGCGTTACCGACACCGCCGGTCTGGACGAGCTGTTCGGCGGTGGCGAGCAGGCGCAGGGCACGAAGGACTATCTGGCGAGCCTGATCCCGGCCGGCCGCGTCGGCCAGCCCGAGGAGATCGCCAAGGCCGTCCTGTTCTTGGCATCCGACGAGGCCAGCTTCGTCAACGGTGTCGAGCTGTTCGTCGACGGCGGTCAGGCCCAGATCTGAGGATCATGCGGACCGGGTGGCGCCCATCCTTATGGGGGCGCCGCCCGGTCCATCGTCGCGCGGGACTGCCACGAACGCGGCAGGATGAAGCGCGCTTGCGACGGCTAAAGCAAAACTGCGGTGCAATCCCTACTCTTCGGATAGAGTATGGCCCCTCGACAACCGTTCGAGGTATGGTTCGTGGGGGCCGCGACGGGCATGGATGAGGCGGCATCGCCGGCGATCGTGGGCGTGCTTTGCTGCAATCGCAGTCTCGACGGACGCGCGACGCAGGCGGTCGCCAGCCGTTTCGTGGCGCCGATCGCCAGATATGCGGGCGTTGCGGTGCTGCTCGTGCCAGCCATTCCAGAGGCCGTCGACGTGCCGGGTGTCGCGCGGCTGCTCGACGGATTGCTTCTCACCGGATCCTGCTCGAATCTGGAGCCCCGCCGCTATGGCGGCGCGGCGCTGCCCGAGGGGCAGGAACTCGACGCCCGGCGCGATCAGGTCGCGCTCTCGCTGGCATCGCGGATGATCGAGGCAGGCAAGCCCGTCTTCGGCATCTGCCGCGGTTTGCAGGAGCTCAATGTGCTGTTCGGCGGCACGCTCAGCCCCGATGTGGGCGAGAGCGGCCATTACCGCTTCGAGGCAGGATGCTCGTCCGACGATCTGTTCGATCACCATCATGAGATCGAAATCGTGGGGAAGGGCGCCTTGTCGGAAGCTCTCGGACGTGGCCGGCGGCGGGTCAATTCCGTCCATCAGCAGGGCATCGAACGTCTTGGGCACGGGCTCGCGGTGGAAGCCCTGGCGCCCGATGACGGGTTGATCGAGGCGGTCTCGGCCGAGCCCTGCGGTGCCCCGGTCGTCGGCGTCCAGTGGCACCCGGAATGGGATGTCGAGACCAACCCCGACAGTCGGGCGTTCTTCCGGCTCTTCGGCCGCGCCGCCAGCAGAGGGCCGACGCATTGGCAGGCCGCGTAAGGGGCTTTGAAAACACGCAAAAAACAAGGGGAAAAGCAATGATTTCCAGCCGTTCGCTGATGCTCGCCGGTACGATGGCCCTGGGATGGATGGGGCCTGCCCTGGCCCAGGCGGATTCCGCGTCGACATCCTCTGCGTCCGCGATCGACGCCGGTGACGACAACGCGCAGATCGTCGTCACCGGCACGCGCGTTGCCGGTCGCTCCAAGCTCGACACCGCCTCTCCGGTCGATGTGCTGAGCGGGGCCAGTCTGCGCCAGCAGGGCACCACCGAGCTGGGGGCGGCGCTCGCCTCCATCGCGCCCTCGATTGATTTTCCGCGCTCGGCGGCCGTGGACGGCACCGACGCGATCCGCCCGGCAACGCTGCGCGGGCTCTCGCCCGATCAGACGCTGGTGCTCATCAATGGCGTGCGCGCCCATACGTCGGCGCTGCTCAACATCAACGGATCGGTGGGGCGCGGCGCGGCCGCGGTCGACCTCAACACGGTGCCCACCGTGGCGCTCGACACGATCGAGGTGCTGCGTGACGGCGCGTCCGCCCAATATGGCTCCGACGCGATCGCGGGCGTGGTCAATCTGCGCTTGCGTCAGGCCCGTTCGGGCGGCGGCGCGTCCGTCACCTACGGCTTCTACGACACGGACGTGGATGCCGCGCGCAGCAGCCGCCATGTGACCGGTGAGCATAGCGTCAATGCGTCGGCATGGCAGGGGATCGGGTTCGGCGAGGATGGCTACATCACCATCTCGGGCGAGTATCAGCGCCGCTTGCCGACCAACCGGAGCGATCTCGATCCGCGCATCACGCCGTCGGTCGTGGACTCGCGTTTCGGTGACCCGGATGTGAAGCAATATAGCGGCTGGGCGAATTTCGGATCCTCGCTGACGGATCATTGGAAGCTCTATGGCTGGCTCGGCTATCAGTATCGCGATTCGACCTCGGCGGCGTTTCCGCGCCTGGCGAGCGCCGTCGCCATCCCAGCGGCCAACGGCAGCCCCGCGGCCACCGTCGCTGAGCTCTACCCGGATTATGCGAACGGCTTCCTGCCGCTCATCAACACGCATTCGAAGGATCTGAACTCGGCCATCGGGGTGAAGGGCGATCTGGGGGAGTGGTCGGTCGACGCCAATGTGAGCTATGGCCGCAACCGGATCGACTTCCGCACCCTCAACTCCGCCAATTACAGCCTCGGTGCGTCGAGCCCGCGCGACTTCTACGACGGTGCGCTGATCTACGACCAGCTCGTCGGCGGCGTCGACGTCACCCGCAAGTTCGACCTGTTCCAGTCGCTCAACGTCGCCTTCGGCGTCGAGGCGCGGCGCGAGGGCTTCAAGATCGACGCGGGCCAGCCGGAATCCTATGGGGTCGGCGCTTTTGCCCAGAATGGCTTCACCGCGTCGCCGGGGGCGCAGGGGTTCACCGGCTTCTCGCCGGCCAATGAGGTGTCGCGCCATCGCGAGGCGGTTTCGGCCTATCTCGATCTGGAAGCGCAGGTGACCGACAAGCTGTTGCTCGGCCTTGCCGGCCGTGGCGAGCATTATTCGGATTTCGGCACGACAGGCACCGGCAAATTCTCCGCCCGTTACGATTTCTCGCCGCATTTCGCGCTGCGCGGCACCGCCTCGACCGGGTTCCGCGCGCCGGCGCTTCAGCAGCAATATTTCACCTCGATCGCGCAGCAGATTCTCTCCAACGGGCAGCCGCCGGTGCAGACCGGAACCTTCCCCTCGACGAGCGCCGTCGGCACCGCGCTGGGCGGCAAGCCCCTGCAACCGGAAAGGTCGACGAACCTGTCGGTCGGTACGGTGATCCGCTTCGGTGGCCTCGATGTCACGATCGATGCCTATCGCATCCACATCCGCAACGAACTCGGCCTGTCCGAGAATATCAGCGCGAGTTTCAGTCCGCAGATCGCGGCTTTGCTCGGGCCGCAGAACGTGTCGGCGGCGCGCTTCTTCATCAATGGCCTTGCCTCGACCGCCAAGGGCATCGATGCCGTCGCCCATTATCGCCTGAAGAGCGCGAGCGCCGGCACGTTCGATTTCACGCTGGCCGGCAACGTCAACCAGATCGACGTGACACGGGTGCCGACCAACACGGCGGCGAATCTCGCCCCCGCGCCCGCGCTGTTCGCGCGCACCCGCATCATCTCGCTGGAGAGCGGAACGCCGGGCGAGAAGGTGACCGGCACGCTCGACTGGTCGTCGGGTGTGGTCGGCGCGACCGCGCGGGTGACCTATTATGGCAATGTCATCCAGCCCGCGACGCTTGCGGCCAACGACCTCGATACGGGCAAGAAGGCGATCGCCGATCTTGAACTGCGCTATCAGCCCAGGAAGGGGCCGCAGATCGCGCTCGGCGTCAGCAATCTGCTCGATACCTATCCGAAGGTCGTGCCGGCCGCGCTGAGCAATAACGGCGTGACGCCCTTCCCCTATTACTCGCCCTGGGGCTTCAACGGCCGGTATCTCTATGTGCGGGCGGGGGTGAACTGGTGAGCGAGACCGTCCCGGTGAGCAGAGGCGGCACCGGGCGGAGGCTCTGAAAGGCGGGTGATGACGAGCCTGACGGCGGATCGTCATCACCCCGGATGGCAATGCCGTGATGGATCGGCGAAGTCCGGCCAGTGCCGGAACCTTCCGCCGTTCAGGCCCGGCGACCGATGTGGGGAGGAGGCGCCTGCACGACGACACCCTCGGGGACATTCTCGCGCAAGACGACATTGGCCTCGATGACGCTATCCGCGCCGACGGTGATCGGGCCGAGGAGGACGGCGCCGGGGAAGAGCGTGACGCGATCCCCGACCGAGGCATGACGTCTCTCGCCACGGACGCGACCGATCCCGCCGATCGTCACGCCCTGATGGATATGCACGTCGGACCCGAGAATGGCCGTCTCCCCGATCACCACGCCCGTGCCGTGATCTATGAACAGCCCCGGTCCGATTTGGGCGCCCGGATGGATGTCGATGCCGGTGTATCGATGGGCGATCTCGCAGATTGAGCGCGGCACGATCCGAGCACCATGGCGATAAAGGACGTGCGCCACGCGATGATGGTTGATCGCGATGAGCGACGGGTAGGACAGCAGCACTTCATCGACGCTGTGCGCGGCCGGATCGACCCGATATGCCGCCCTCACGTCCGCGTCCAGCGTGCGCCTGATGTCCCCCAGTCGCGAGGTGAGGGCGCTGACGATCGATAGCGCCTTGTCGGCGGCCGACCTGCGCTTCCCGTCGATGTCCGGGATATCGAACTCGAGGATCAGTTGCGCCGCCAACTGATCCAGTGTGGTTTCGAGCGTGGCGGCGACATAGGCATTCTCGTTGGAAGCGGTGAGTTCCGGGGGGCCGAAGCGCAACGGGAAGAGCGCCGAGGTGAGTTCCTTCAAAACCCGCTTCAGGGCGCCGCGCGATGGGAAATGAATGCCAAGCTCGGCATGGCGCGCATTCTCGACGCGCCAATCCTGCCGTGCGCTCCGCAGGTCTTCGATCGCTTTTTCGATGTTGCCGGGGAAGATCGGTTCGGCGGGCTCGGTCATGCGCGCCTGCTCCTTGTGCGGGTTATGATGCGGGCGGCGCGACGCGCGGGCAGCCGCGGGCGACGATAGGCGGCTGCGCGGCTGATATCCCCGAAACGCAGCCTGTCGAGAAGCGCCAGCCCGTCGGGCCAGTCGTCCAGGCCGGATTCGGCGTTGATATGGCCGGCGTCCCCGGCGTCCACCAGTTCCGATCCCCAGGCCGAGGCGAGATCGGCGAGGCGCGGATAGGCCGCGTAGGGGTCCGTCCGGCTCGCAACCAGGATGCTGGGGAAAGGGAGCGCATTCCTCGGAGCCGGCGCGAAGGGGCGGACGAGATGATGCGCGTCCGGGCGATCAACGTCAGGTGGCGCCACGAGAAGCGCTCCCCGGATCTTGTTGATCCGGTCGGCCGACGCTTGCTGCGCCCACCAGGCCACGGCCAGACAGCCAAGGCTGTGGCCTATCAGGAACACCGGGTTCCGCCGTCTCGCGATCGCCCGATCGAGGCGGACGATCCATGGCTCCGGCGCCGGCCCTTCCCAGGAGCCCAGCTCGACCTTCAGCGCATTCGGCCGGGCCTCCAGCCAGCGGGTCTGCCAATGGTCGGGGCCGCTGTCATATAATCCGGGGATGATGAGTTCGTCGAATTTGGCCGTCACTATCGGCTCCTTGCGCACGCCGCTCCTGAGCCCGTGGCTATGATAAGGCGCCGGCCTTGCCAATAAATCTCTACTTGATGACTAGACATTAAGTCTTCGCGAGCGAGCGGGAGCCCCGCCCGAGGCATCCGCGGGAGCCGCACCCAGCGGATTGCGGCCTGCTCTTTGGGCAGCGGCGAATTCATGCCTCAAGCGCCACAACCTCGTAATCGACCAGCCTTGGCACCGTGAATTCGATCATGGTGCCGCGTTGCCGAACCGGCAGGGGCCGGCCGGCTCGCAATAGCCGGGCTTGCCTTATGGTGCGGTCGCCCGGAAGCGTCATCGTCACCTTCTGGTCGCCGAGCGGGCACAAGCTGCGGGCGGCGGAGGCGCGGAAGGCCGGGCTGGTGAAGTTGACCAGATGGAGCGCATAGCCGGGTTCGGTCTCCCAGCCATGGATCTCGATGAGGCCTTCGCCCTCCACCGCGATCAACTGCCGGTCGGCCAACAGCCAGCGTATGGCGTTGATCACCAGATCGCCGAGGTCTCCGGCGCCCGAACGCCAATAGCCCGCCTCGATGTCGCTGGCGAGATAGACCCGCCGCGATCGGCCTTCCTCGCGCACCGCGATCGTCGGGTAGGGAGTGTGCGGCTGGCGGCTATAGACGCCCTCGGTCGGATACCAGGGATATTGGGCGACAAAGGTGAGGATCGGTGCTCCGTCGGCGCTGATCGGGACGCGGCAGCTCGATCCCTGTATCCAGTCGGTCTGTTCGAAGCCCGCGAGGATCGGATGCCGCCGTTCGATCCGCTGGATGGCGGACGAGCCCGGAAAGGCCGGTCGCGTCGCCGTGGAAGCCCGCCCATAGCTTTCGCGCCTGCCGATCCGGCGCATACCGTGGATATCCGCCAGGGCGAACTCCGGCCGTGGGGCTCCATTCTCGTCGTAAAGCCCGGTCTCGAAGCTGGAGAGCAGCGAGCCGCCGTTTTGCACGAAGGTTCGGATCGCGCGCGCCTGCGCGTCGCTCATCAGGGCGATGTTGGGAAGGATCAGCACCGCATAACGAGCGAGTGCCTCCGGCGTCAGTTGGCTATCCAGCAGCACGTCGAAGGGAACGCGCATCTCGGTGAGGATCTGGTACATGCCCTGCACGGCATCCTGCGTGTCGGTGCCGGCGGGCGGATCGTAGAGACGGTTCGAACGCTGCGACACGACCAGCGCGACATTGGCGATCGAGCGGATGTTGTGGAAATGGCGGTCGTTGGCGGCCTGCCAGCCCAGTACGTCGCGCCCGATCTGCTGCCAGCGCCGATCCTCGACAAAGCCCTGCTGGTAGCCGAGCCAGTGATAATGTATGACGCCGCCGGCCGCGAGCGTCTGGAACATGCGGGAACGCACCTCGATCGGATTGCCCGTCACGTTGCGCCAGCGGATGTCGCCCGCGATCTCGTAGGCGGCGGTGATGTTGGTGACGGGCCGGTCGCCCACGATCGCGCGGCCGATGCGTGTCTGCTGGCTGGCATCCCAGGCTGGCGCGCCGATCCCGCCGCGCCCCTGATTGTCCGCCATGAACCAGGGCGCGATCGCGGCAAGCTGCGACAGGTCGAGATTGCCGCCCCGGAAGCCGCCGCCAAGATTGCCGGTGAAGATCAGCAGCGCATCGTGCCTCTTCACGAGGGCATCATAGGTGGCCCAAAGATCGACGGCGCGCTTGAGAAAGGCATCCTGATATTCGCGGCTGTGCGGATCGCCGATCTTGCGGCAGTTGGCGCAGTAGCAGACCACCGCATCGGGGCTCGGCCAGCCGTTGGTATAGATGCCGTCGACGGGATAGCGGGACAGGATCTCATTGAACAGCGCGGGCACGAAGTCCGTATAATAGCTGCTGAACTGGCAGGTCGGCGCATATTCGGACGAGGCGGAGGGATCGTCGGGCGCACCCACCAGCGATCGACGCACCAGCGCCCCGTCCCGGGTGCGGCAGAACCAGTCGGGATGCCTTTCGGCCAGAGCGCTCTGGGCAATGTCGATGCTGAACCGCCCCATGACCCGGATGCCGCGTGCTTTCGCGGCATGGGCGCATTCCCCGAACAGATCCCGGCCATTGAGCCATTTGCTCACCGGGAGATCGGGCAGGGCGGTGGGGTAGAAGGCGACGACGTTGGTGCCGCTCAGATAGGTCATCTGCGCCTGGGCGGCCGCCAGATAGCCCGCCCAGGCCTCGACGTCGAAATGCTCCGGGTCGCGTTCGTTGAAGTTGACGTGGACGATCCGCTTCATTCTCTGGTGCCAGGCGTCGGGCGGATAGCGGCGCTGGGCCGGGCCTTGTCCGGCCGCGGCTGCCGTCCCGGTGCCCGCCATTGTCGCTGCGATGGCGGCGCCCGCCATCATGCCGAAATCGCGGCGCGTGCTTTCCATGGATACGCTCTCCTCTCGCCCGGCGGCTCGCCCGTGCCGCGGATGGGTGAAGCGCCTCCGCTTCCCGCACGAGAATGCCGCTCTCGGTCACCGCGATCGAATGTGACCGCTATCATACCGGGAGGCAAGACGATGGGACGGGCTTCACCCGCCGGCGTGCATCGTCTCATCCGCGGAATCGGATGGCCTCCACCAGCAGCGTCATGGCCGGCGAGCGCTGGCGGCGATTGGGATAATAGAGATGATAGCCGGGAAAGGGCGGGCACCAATCCGCGAGCACCCGCGTCAGGCGGCCTTCGCGGATATCCTCGGCCACATAATCCTCCGGCAGATAGGCGATCCCCGCGCTGTCGCGCGCGGCCCGGCGGGCGAGGAGGATCTCGTTGACGATCAACGGGCCTTCGACACGCACGTTCAACGCGCGGCCGGATCGTTCGAACTCCCACGCGTAAAGGCCGCCATAGGTTGGGAAGCGCAGGTTGATGCAGCGGTGGCCCGCAAGATCGTGGGGCGTCGCCGGCGGGCCATGCTCCGCGAAATAGCCGGGCGAGCCGACGGCGGCCATCCGCATGTCCGGCCCGATGCGCACCGCGATCATGTCCTGCCCGATCGTCTCGCCGAGCCGCACGCCGGCATCGAAACGCTCGGCGACGATGTCGACAAAGCCGGTCTGGACGGCGAGTTCGACCTCGATGTCGGGATAGGCAGGGAGCAGTTTCGCGAGCGCCGGCCACAGGATCGTCTGCGCCGCGTGGATGCCGGTGGTGATGCGGATTCTTCCCGCCGGCTTGTCGCGCAGCGCGCCGAGCGCCGCGAGTTCGGTCTCGATCCCGTCGAGATAGGGACCGATCGCATCCAGCAGCCTTTCGCCGGCGTCCGTCGGGGCGACGCTCCGCGTGGTGCGGGTCAGCAGCCGGACGCCGACCCGCTCCTCCAAGGCGCGGATCGCGTGGCTGAGCGCGGAGGGGGAAACGCCGATCTGCGCCGCGGCGCGCGTGAAGCTGCGCTCGCGCGCGATGGTGCGCAGGGCGAGAAGATCGTTGATGGGTTGGCGTGCCATTGTTGAATAAATCTCATGGCCACATGCGGATTGCACGATCTAATCACCGCTGATCGAGGCCGCTAAATGATGTCCGCCGCAATGAGACGGAGGCGGAGCCATGACCGAGATGCTTATGCGTGCGCCGTGGGGCGACGTCGCGCCGAAATTGACCGAGATCACCGATGCCGTGCTGTTCGGCGACGTCTGGCTGCGTCCGGGGCTCTCCCCGCGCGATCGCAGCCTCGTCACCGTCGCCTGCCTGATCGCGCTCTACCGCACGAACGAATTGCCCTTCCACCTCGCCAGGGCGCTCGAGAATGGCGTGACGCGCGAGGAGATCGTCGAGACGATCACGCATCTCGCCTTCTACGCGGGCTGGCCGACCGCCGGCACCGCCGTCGCGATCGCCCGTACCATCTTCGCCGATGCCGATCCGGCCACGAATTGAGGAGAAACATCATGCAGACACGCGAACTCGGCCGCAGCGGCCTTCATGTCTCGGCCATCGGCCTCGGCTGCATGGGGATCAGCTTCGGCTATGCGCACACGCTTTCGAAGGACGAGGGCGTGGCGCTGCTCCGCGCCGCGGTCGATCGTGGCGTGACCTTTTTCGACACGGCGGAAGTCTATGGTCCGTTCGTCAATGAGGAACTGGTCGGCGAGGCGCTGCGCCCGGTGCGTGAGCAGGTCGTGATCGCCACCAAGTTCGGCTTCGACATCGATTCCGCGACCGGGGAGAATCGTGGCCTCAGCAGCCGGCCCGAACGCATCCGCGCGGCGGTCGACGGCTCGCTCAAGCGGCTGGGTGTCGAGACGATCGATCTTCTCTATCAGCACCGGGTCGATCCCCAGGTGGCGATCGAGGATGTCGCGGGCACCGTCCGCGATCTCATCGCCGAAGGCAAGGTCCGGCATTTCGGCCTGTCGGAGCCGGGCGTCCAGACGCTGCGCCGCGCGCATATGGTTCAGCCGGTCGCGGCCATCCAGAACGAATATTCGCTGTGGTGGCGGCACCCGAGACCAACGGCGTCCTCGCGGCCTGCGACGAGCTGGGCATCGGCTTCGTGCCCTACAGCCCGCTCGGCAAGGGCTTCCTCACCGGCGCGATCGGCAGGGACACCAAGCTTGCCGAGGGCGATTTCCGCGCCACCACGCCGCGTTTCGCACCGGATGCGATGGCGAAGAACCTGGCCTTCGTCGATCTTCTCACGCATGTGGCGGAGGCGAAGGACGCCACCCCGGCGCAGATCGCGCTCGCCTGGCTGCTGGCGCAGCGGCCTTCCATCGTGCCGATCCCCGGCACGACCAAATTGCATCGGCTCGAAGAGAATATCGGCGCGACCGACGTGACGCTGACGCCGGCCGAGCTGCGCGAGATCGATGCCGCCGCGTCCGGCATCGAGGTCGCCGGCGAGCGCTATGCCCCGCAGCATATGTCGATGGTCGGCCGCGAGGCGCCGCCGGCCGAGGCGGGCGCCTGAATCGGCCACGGAAACCGACCGGGCAGGATAGGGGCATGGTCTGATCGATGAGCATCCGTCGCATATCGAGCGGATGCGGATCGCGTTATCGGGCCGGGGGCACGCCGGCTAGTCGTGTCCCTCATAATGCAGGCCCGAGAAGGTCACGCTGCCGTTGCCGGACGCGAACAAGGCGGGGCGCAGGCTCATGAAGCCGCCGGCCATGTTGTGATTATAGCCGGACACTTCATAGGATACGACCTTGCGCCACGGTTTCCCCGCCGATCGAATGTAGAAGGTGGCGACGTTCCGGTCGTTGGTCATCCGTATCGACATTGTCCGCCCCTCGGCGGGGCCGGGCGGCGGATAGCCCTCTTCGTTCCCCAGCTTGTAGGTGTGGAGCTTATGGGGATCCGCGCCCAGTCCGGCGAAGAGCTTGCCGTCATAGAAAAGGAGGAGTCCGCCCTGGGCTTCACCGTCAAGCTCAAGATCGATCGTCACTTCGCAGGATCGATCGCCGGCGATGAAAGCAAGCGGCGAGGAATCCGCCGGCCCCGTCCCCTGAGCCCGGAGCGTCAGCGCACCGGCGGCGATCGTCGCCCGGTCAAGATAGCCCGGTGCGGGCGCGAAGAAGGCCAGCCGGGAGCCGAGATCGCCGGCCACGAACGGCCCCGAAAGCCTGCTGCCGGCTCCCAGATCAAGCCCACCGCGCGGAACGGGCAATGGCTTCGACAGGTCTCCCCCCGTCATGCACGGCCAGCCGTCGGCCTCCCATATGAAAGGCTCCAGCAGCATCTGCCTGCCCAGCGTGCGAAACCCGTTCTCATAGCCGTGATAGGCCAGCCACCAGTCGCCCGCAGGCCCCTGAACGGGCGTTCCATGCCCGCGTGACCACCATGGTTCGTCGGCGCTGACGGTGCGGACGATGGGATTGCGGGGGCAATTCTCCCACGGGCCGTCGATCGACCGGGAGCGGGCCACGATCACCATATGGCTGGTGGGAGGCCCTGCCGTCCCTCCCTGGCCGGAGAACAGGTAGAACCAGCCATCATGGCGCAGCACCTTCGGCCCTTCGAGCGCGGGGGCCTCGATGATCCAGTCCTCCGGGATCGGCCAGCCGCCATAAACCTGCTCGATGGGGCCATCGCGCCGGAGCCCGTCGTCGCTGATCCGCACCCGCGCGCCGCTGTTCAGGAAGAGATAGCGCTTGCCGTCCTCGCCGACCGCGTGACCGGGATCGATATAGCCCCGGATGTCCATGTCGATGGGCTCGCTCCACGGCCCGCTCATGCTGTCCGCATGGACCACGAAGATCTTGCTCGGGATCAGCGGGCCTGCCGCGAACATCGGATCGCCGGCGTTGAAGACCGGGATGTAGATGAAATATCGGCCGCCATGCCTGGCGATATCGAGCGCCCACACCGATCCGAGCGGCTTCGTCAGCGCCGGCCCGATCGGGGTCCAGTTGACCAGATCGCGAGAATGCCAGACGATGATCGCCGGATAATATTCGAAGGACGAAAAGGTCGCCCAATAGTCGTCGCCATCCTTCAGGATGTTGGGATCGGGCCGATCGCCGGACAGCACGGGATTGAGGAAGGTGCCGTTGCCCAAATCCGCCCGGCGCTGACCGTCGAGACCCTGCCGCCAGCCGGTCGCTTCCGCACAGCGCGCCAAGCGCGTGTCCGCCTTCCCGGAGGCTGGAATGGCCAATCCGGCTGTTGATGCCAGGCCGACGGCAAGCACGTCGCGACGCGAATGAACCAATCTCTCTCTCCAGACCGATCGGCGGTCGAGCGCGTGTCTGGAGAAACTCCCGTCCAGCCGCAATGGGAATGCGGCCGCTTTCTCGGGTCCGCTCCGATCTTTCCGGGCGCCCCGCCGGTTGCGCACAGATTCCGCTCATCCTTTTTCGCGTCACCCCTTTGGCCTCTGACAACGGGCCGGGCGACGGCTATGATCGCGCCGGGTCACCATGAGGGGTAAGGAATGGAAAGCATCGGCCGGGATTTGCGCGAGATGCAGCGCGTGCCCCTGGCGGCGTCGCATGTCGAGGCGCTGCGCGGAGCGGGAAAGGTCGCGCATTACGCGGCGGGCACCATGATCGTCCGGCCGGGCGATCCGGCCGATCGCTTCGTCTATGTCGAGGACGGCGAGATCGAGGTCGTGAATCCCTTCACCAGCGAGCGCCATGTGCCTTCGACGCTCGGGCCGACCCAGTTCATGGGGGAGATATCCTTTCTCCACGGCGGTAGCTGGACGATGCCGATGCGCGCCGCCCGCGACACGCGGGCCATCGAAGTGCCGCGGGCCGCGATGATGCGGCTGATGTCGGAAATCCCCGAGATGTCGGACATCATCATCACCGTGCTGGCCGCGCGCCGGCGGCGCCAGCTCGATGCGCGCGACGGGATGCTGGTCCTGATCGGCGAGGAGGAGGATCGCGATATCCGGCGCATCGCCGAGTTCGCCAGCCGCAACCACCTGCCTTATACGGCCTACGGCACGGCGAGCCCGGAGGCCGAGCGGATTTCGGCGAGCTGCGCCATCGACGCGGGGCGGCCGGCCGTGATCTTCGGGCGGGACGAGGTCGTCGCCGATCCGACGCCGGAGAAGGTCGCGCGTCTGTTCGGCATCAATCGCGATCTTGCCGAGTGCGAGCGGTTCGACGTGCTGATCGTCGGCGGCGGGCCGGCCGGCGTGGCCGCGGGCGTCTATGCGGGGGCGGAGGGGCTGAGCGCGCTGGTCGTCGACGATATCGCGATCGGCGGGCAGGCGGGCACGTCGAGCCGCATCGAGAATTATATGGGCTTCCCGACAGGGATTTCGGGCGCCGATCTCGTCTGGCGCGGCGAGGTCCAGGCGATGAAGTTCGGCACGCGCTTCGTCGTGCCGCGCCGCGTGGTGATGCTCGAACGGCTGGAGGACGGCCAGTTCTGCGCCACCTTCGATAACGGCCAGCGCATACGGGCCGGCGCGGTGGTGGTCGCGACCGGGGTCCAGTACCGCCGGCTCCCGATCGACCGGCTCGCCGAGTTCGAGGGCGCCGGCGTCTATTATGCCGCCACGGAGAATGAGGCGCGCTTCTGCAAGGAGGCCGAGGCGATCGTCATCGGCGGCGGTAATTCGGCCGGGCAGGCCGCGATGTTCCTGAGCCGCGCGGCGAGCCATGTCCGCGTGCTGGTGCGGGGCACGTCGCTGGCCACGTCGATGTCGAGCTATCTCTCCAGCCGTCTGGAGGCGGACCCCGCCGTCACCGTGGAATATGGCGCCGAGATCGTGGCGCTGCACGGCGCGGACAAGCTCGAAACCGTCACCATCCGCAACGTGCGGGACCGGACGGAGCGCGAGATCGCCCTGTGCGCCCTGTTCGTCATGGTCGGCGCGGCGCCCAACACGGAATGGCTGTCGGGGCTGGTCGCGCTCGACGACAAGGGCTTCGTGCTGACCGGGGACGCCGCGGGCGGCGGATCGCCCTATGCGACGTCGCAGCCGGGGATATTCGCCGTGGGCGATGTCCGCGCGGGTTCCGTCAAGCGCGTGGCTTCGTCGGTGGGCGAGGGCTCCGTCGTCATCTCCAAGGTATGGGAGCATCTCAACGGCTGATCGGCCGAAAGCGCTGGCGCGGGGCTGCGTTTCGTGCGGCCCCGCCATCGTGCGGTCGCGCCCGGTATCGGCATCGTCTTGTTCGCATTTCGTTCGCGATCTATAAGGCCTCCGTGGCTGACGAAACCGTGCGGAAGATCATTCATGTCGACATGGACGCCTTCTTCGCGTCCGTCGAACAGCGCGATGATCCGGCGCTTCGCGGCAAGCCGGTGGCGGTCGGCTATCCGGCCGCGCGCGGGGTCGTGGCGGCGGCCAGCTACGAAGCGCGCCGGTTCGGCGTCCGCTCCGCCCTGCCGTCGGTGACGGCGCTCCGGCGCTGCCCGGACCTGATCTTCGTATCACCCCGCTTCGACGTCTATCGCGCGGTTTCGCAGCAGATTCATGCGATCTTCGCGGACTATACCGATCTCATCCAGCCGCTTTCGCTCGACGAAGCCTATCTCGACGTGACCGCGAACAAGCAGGGGATCGCCACCGCCTGGGCCACGGCCAAGGCGATCCGCGCGCGCATCCTCGCGGAGACCGGCCTCACGGCTTCGGCCGGCATTTCCTACAACAAGTTCCTGGCGAAGCTGGCGTCCGATCATCGCAAGCCCAACGGCCAGTTCGCGGTCACGCCCGATATGGGCGCCGCCTGGGTCGAGACATTGCCGGTGGCGCGTTTCCATGGCGTGGGGCCTGTCACGGCGCAGAAGATGAAGCGGCTCGGCATCGAGACGGGGGCCGATCTGCGCGCCAAGACGATGGCCTTCCTGACCGAGCATTTCGGAAATTCCGCCGAATGGTATCACGCGATCGCACGGGGGATCGACGAGCGCCCGGTCAACCCCAACCGCGAGCGCAAGTCGTCCGGCTCGGAGACCACCTTCAACCGCGATCTGGTCGAGCCGGCCGAGATCGAGGCCGGCGTGCTGCGCATGGCGGACGATGTCTGGTCTTGGTGCGAGAAGCGGCAGGCGTTCGGGCGCACGGTGACCGTGAAGGTGAAGTTCCACGATTTCCAGATCATCACGCGCAGCCGCACGCTGTCGGGGCTGGTCGACAGCGAGGGGGCTTTGCGGGACGTCAGCCTCGGCCTGATCCGGTCCATCTATCCGGTTCCGAAGGGCATCCGTCTGGTGGGCGTGACGGTGTCGAAATTCGAGGCCCGGCCGATCCATGAAGAGGCGGAACTGCCGCTCGCGCCCGCCTGACGATAGCTGAGCAGCGCTAGGGGCGTTCGACGCGGAACCAGTCGATATCGATCGCGCCTCCCGCCGTGGCGGCGGTGGTGTAGGTGAACAGAGCGGGGCGGGCGCCCTTCCACCACGCGAAGCGCAAGGGGGAGGGCTCGCCGAACGGCGTGAAGCGGTGTCCGCCATCGATGCTGTAGGCATAATGCGCCACCTGATCGGCACCGACGGTTACCTGAAACTCCACCGTGCGCGCGGTGAGGACCGGGCCGAGGCTCTCCTCTCCCGCCTGCGCATAAGCGAGGCGGGTGACGCCATGCTCGCGCACCGCGCCGATCCAGCTCGGCCGGGCCTGGAACATCGCCAGCCCCGCGCGCTGCCCGTCCGTCATGCGCGAAAGGTCGATCCGCGTCGTCATGCGGGACGATGGCCCCCACAGGATCTGCGTCAGCGTGTCGCGGGCCGTGACGAGATAGCGCGAGGGCAGCGCGTGAAGACGCATCCAGCCCGGCCGCTCGGTGAGGCTCCAGCCATGATCGTCGGGGTTGTGGTTCCATTCCCATTGCAGGCCGAGCCTGGGGCCGCCGAACTCGTCGCTGTCGGCGACGCGTGCGTTCGAGACGGGCAGATCCGGTGCGGCGTGGGTCGCGACGGGTTGGCCAGAGGTTTTGCCCGCGATCGGATCGCCGATCACCGGCCAGCCATCCTGCCAGCGCACCGGCTCCAGATAGGAGATGCGGCCGAACGCCCCGGTGCTGTTGAAGTGCAGGAACCAGCCCTGACCCGATGGCGTCTCGACATAGCCGCCCTGATGCGGCCCCTCGATCGCCGTCGAGCCCTGCTCCAGCACGGTGCGATGCTCGTAGGGGCCGGTGATGCTCCGTGAACGCAGCACGGTCTGCGCGCCTTTCTCGACACCCCCGAAGGGCGCGAAGATATAATACCAGCCATCGCGCTTGTAGAGCTTCGGCCCCTCCAGAATCGGGAGCGCCTGCCGGTTCTCGACGATGGTCTTCCCTTCGTCGAGCACATGGGTGCCGTCCGGGCTCATGCGGTGGAGGATCAGCGGCCCGGCGCCGAGGCGCGAATGGACCAGCCAGGCTGTGCCGTCGTCGTCCCAGAAGGGGCAGGGGTCTTCGTAGCCGGGGCCGGCCAGCACCTGCACGGGCTTGCTCCACGGCCCCTCGGGGTGCTTGGCGGTGGCCATGAAGATGCCTTCGTCGGGCGTCGGCCAGTAGACGTAGAACAGCCCGTCATGGAAGCGGATCGAGGGCGCCCACACCCCGCCGGCATAGCGTAGCCCCGCGCCGACGGGCTTCGACGTCGCGTCGGTGAGCGTGAAGGGCGGCACCATGTCATAGGCCGGCGCGAAGGGAAGGCGCGGCAGGACATGGCCGACGATCGACCAGTGGACGAGATCGGTGGACTTCAGCACCGGAATGCCCGGCGAGAAATGGAAGCTGGAAGCGACGAGATAGTAAGCGTCGCCCGCGCGGATCACGTCCGGGTCCGAATAGTCCGCGAACAGTACGGGATTGTGGAAGACGGGCGGGGCAGGCGGCTGCGCCGCGCCGAGCAGCAGGGCGGGGAGGAGCGCTATCATGCGGCGCGGGCCTTGGCGGCCTGGTTCGGGCTGTTGGTCGGCACTGTGTCGCTCCTCTCCTTGGGGAGGGCGGCTTGCGCGCCCCTGCGCCCGTCGATTCGAATCTCGCCGGCCGAAAGGCCAGCATTCGCCGGGAATGGCGGACTATTCCGCATGGTTTCGCCCTCTCCGCCGGCGTCGATCTCAATGACGGTTGCATAAGCGCGTTCGTCGGAATACACGAGCATCAACTGTGCCAGCGCTAGACACAGAGTCAGAGAGGAAATCCTGATGACCCGCCAGACCCGTCTTAACTTGCGTTCGACCGTATTTGGTAGCGCTCCCATTGCGCTTCTGCTGCTGTCCGCGACAGCCCATGCCCAGGTGACGCAGGCGGCGAGCGAAGCCCCGCCCGCCGACGCCGCCTCCGCCCAGCCGGGCACGGACGCGACGCAGGCGATCGTGGTGACGGGCTCGCGCCTCACCTCGCGCGGCTTCGCGGCGCCCACGCCGGTGACGGTGATCGATCAGCAGGAGGCCAAGCTCTCCGGCACGCAGAATATCGAGACGCTGCTCGGCAGCTCGCCGCAGTTCGTCGGCTCGCAGCTCACTGGCCCGACCGCGAACACCGTGCCCGGCGGCATCGCGACGCTCAATCTGCGCGGCTTCGGCGATCAGCGGAACCTCGTGCTGGTCAACGGCCGCCGCTTCACCATCTCCGGCCCGAACCAGACGACCGACATCAACACCATCCCCGTCGCGCTCATCAAGCGGACCGAGGTGGTGACCGGCGGTTCGTCGGCGGTCTACGGGTCGGACGCGATCACCGGCGTCGTCAACTTCATCCTGCGGGATGATTTCCAGGGCGTCGAGGTCAGCGGCCAGAACACGGTCGACCAGCATACGGTGACGCCGACCTACACCTTCGATGTTACCGCTGGCACCAACTTCGCGGGCGGCAAGGGCAACATCACCGCCTCGTTCAACTATCTGAACCGCGGCGGCTACACCGCGGGCGATCGGGGCGGCTGGGCGGCCAACACGCTGGCGGACGGCTGCGTCACCGCCGACTCCTTCAGCCGCAGCCATGCCGGCACGCCGCTCGCGGTTCCCGGCGGCTCGACCTGCCTCGCGGCCGGCGGACGCCCCGGCCTCGTGCTGAGCGGCAGCGGCACCATCCCCAACACGCGCATCGCGGGCATTCCCACGGTCGGCACGGCGAGCAACTCGCCGGGGCTCAACGCCGCGCTGATCGCCGCCGGGCTCTCGGGCATGACCTCGCGCGGCATCACCTTCGACGATGCCGGCACGGTGGCGCGGCCCGCGGTCACGCCGGGGGATGACTATAACCTCGCGCCCGATGCCTATCTGATCGTCCCGCAGCGTCGCCTGCTGGGCAATCTCTTCGCGCATTATGATTTCTCGGATGCGGCGACGGTCTACACCGAGGGCAGCATCAGCAACAACAAGGTGCGCGCGCGCCTTGCCCCGACCGGGGTGAGCGGCAATTTCCTCGTCAACACCGACAATCCCTATCTCTCGCCGCAGCTTCAGGCGGTGCTCAACCAGCTCGATCTGAGCGAGAACGGCACCACCACCGTCACCAACGGCACCAGCACGCTTTCCACCACGCGCGGGGACGGGCTGGCGGTGCTCAACATCAATCGCCGCCTGACCGACGTGGGGGACCGCGTCGCGCAGTCCGACATCGACGCTTATCGCGGCCTGATCGGCGTGCGCGGGCAGATCGGCAGCGTGTCCGAGCATTTCCTGCGCGATCTGCATTATGATGTCTATTACAGCTACGCCCGCACCAACGAGACGGACACCACCGGCGGCGCCGTCTCGCTGAGCGCGTTCCAGAACGGCCTGCTCTCGCAGAACGGCGCGGCGCCGCTGCTCAACATCTTCGGGCAGAATCTGTCGTCGGAAGGCGCGGCCTCGCTGGCCGTGGACACCACCAACGTCACCCACGCCACGCAGCAGGTGGCGGCGGCGAGCCTCACCGGCGTGCTGTTCGAGATGCCGGCCGGCCCGGTCGACTTCAACACCGGCGTCGAGTGGCGCCGCGATTTCGCGAGCTTCTCGCCCGATCCGGTGCTGGCCTCGGGCGACATCTCGGGCTTCAACGCCGCCAAGCCCACCTCCGGCCACGAGACGGCGCGCGAGGTCTATGGCGAGGTGCGCGTGCCGCTGCTGGCGGACATGAGCTTCGTGAAGCGGCTGAACATCAACGGCGCCTTCCGCTATTCCAACTATGACCTGAAGGGCGTGGGCGGCGTCTGGACCTATTCGGGCGGCGCCGAATATGCGCCGACCAGCGACATCACCTTCCGCGGCCAGTATCAGCACTCGATCCGCGCGCCCAATGTCGGCGAACTGTTCGGCGGCCAGACCACCAGCGGCCCGTCGCTGACCGACCCCTGCTCCAGCCGCCAACCGGTGGCCCAGCAGACCGACGCCGTGCGCAACGTCTGCATCGCGACCGGCGTGCCGGCCGATCAGGTGTTCGGCGCCAATGTCCAGCCCAACCAGTTCATCAACGCGGTGACCGGCGGCAATCCCAATGTCGGGCCGGAAAAGTCCAACACCAAGACGGTGGGCGTCGTCCTGACGCCGCGCTTCCTGCACGGCTTCGCGTTCAGCGCCGACTATTTCAACATCGACCTCAAGGGTGCGATCGCGCCGCTGGGCGGCAGCCCGGCGAACGTGCTGAACCTCTGCTACAACATCATCCAGAGCGCCGACAGCCCGTTCTGCCAGGCCATCCATCGCGATCCGATCAACGGGCAGATCGCGGCGCCGAGCTATATCACCGCGACCAACGCCAACACCGGCGCGCTCAAGACGTCGGGCGTGGATTTCGAGGGCAGCTACAACTTCAACACCTCGGTCGGCCATTTCGAGCTGGGGACGGACCTGACCTGGACGCGCAGCTTCACCAGCGTGCCGGTGCAGGCGCTGCCCAACATCAAGAACCGCTGCGTCGGCTCCTTCGGCCAGACCTGCGGCCAGCCGATCCCCGAATGGAAGGGCGTGACCCGCCTCACCTGGAAGGACGGCCCGCTGACGCTCAGCCTGCGCCATCGCTTTATCGGCGCGGTGACGGTGGACACCTATGTGCTGCCCAAGCGCTCGGGCGGCACGGTGCCGAGCAAGGCGTCGCTGACCAACCCGACGATCCCGACGCAGAATTATTTCGACCTGTCCTCCGCGCTGGAGATCAAGCACGGGATCGAGTTCACGGCGGGCGTCACCAACATCGCCGACAAGAACCCGCCGATCGTCGGCACGCCGGCGCCTTCGGACAACACCTTCGCGGCGACCTACGACATCGCCGGCCGCACCTTCTTCATCGGGCTTTCGGTGAAATACTGATCCCCTCGTCCCCAGGGGACTGGGCGCGGCATCCGATCGGGTGCCGCGCCTTTTTCGTGTCAGAGGGTCTTCGAGACGAGATCGTCGAAGCGGCTGTCCTCGATCCGGTGGCTGCCGAAATGGCGGAAGCCGCGCACCCGATCGAGCGAGAAGGCGGGCGCCCCCGTCGGCACGCGCAGGCGGAAGAAATCCGCGTCCTCGACATTTTCCAGCCGGAAGGCGGGGCGGGGATCGGCGGCGGCGACCGCCACCTCGACATGGCTCATCTCGATATTGCGCGCGTCGCGGATGAAGAAGCCGGTGACGGGCAGGTCGCCGAACATGTTGGGCTCGGGATAGGCGAGTTCCGCCAGCGGAGGCACGCGATGCGCCATCGCCTCGGGCGCACCGCCGCGCTGCTCGACGAAGACGTTGCTGATCTTCACGTCCTCGATCGGATGGCCGGGCAGCCCCGCGATGATCGAGGGCAGCCAGCCCGCACCCGAACTCGTGACATTGTCGATCAGGATGCGCCGCATCGATCCGATCGGTCGTCCGGCCGGCCCGCGCATCCGCCGTCCTAACCGCAGGAAGAGCGGCGAACTGAAGCTCCCCCGCATCGCGATGTTGGAGATGGTGACATCCTCGAACAGCGCGCCGTCCACCGTCTCCAGCGCGAGGCCCTGGCTGTCGTCGAACACGCAGTTGGAGATGGTGATGTTGCGGAAGCCGCCGTTCGATTCCGTGCCGAACTTGATGCGCCCATGCACCGTCGGCGCGAAGGAGGGGGGCATCTTGCGCCAGCTTCCGTCGATCAGCGAGCCGACCTCGTAATTGCCGGTGACGAAGCAGTTGGCGATGGTGAGGTTCTCGGTCGCGCGCGGCTCGCCCAGCGCATAGCTGCTCTTCGGGCAGATGCCGTCGTCATAGGGCGAATTGACCGTGCAGTTGGTGATCCGCACGTTGCGGCAGCAATCGATGTCCATGCCGTCGCGGGTGGTGTCGATCAGCAGATTGTCGATGGTGAGATGATCCACGCCCGTCGCGAGGATGGCGAACCAGCCGCACGCCAGCATCCTGAGATCGCGCAGCAGCACGTTATGGCAATTCTTGAGCGCGATCGCCTTGTTGCCGGTGCCGGGGCCGTTGGGATCGGAGAGATAGGCATCCTTGCCGTCACCGCGTCCCAGCCCCTTGCCCCAGATGAGGCCCGAGCCGGTGATGGCGATATCGTGCAGGCCTTCGCCCCAGATCAGGCTGTTGCGCCAGTGATTGTGGCCGAAATCCTGGAAGGGCTCGATCGCCGGGTCTTGCGGCTCGGCGAGGTCGTAGCCGCCACGCCCGTCCGTGGGGGCGGGAGCGGCGAGGAGGGTGGCGGCGCCGTCGAGATGGAGCGTTATGCGGCTTTTCAGTCGAATGGAGTGGCAGGCATAGGTGCCCGGCGGGAAATAGATGGTGCCGCCGCCGCTCGCCGCCGCCTGCGCGATCGCGCGGTTGACGGCGGGGGTGTCGAGCGTATGGCCGTCGCCGGTCGCGCCGAAATGGCGGACGTCGTACCAGCCGGGCGCCGGGCCGGACGGGGCTGGCGCGGCTGCGGCGGCCGGGGTTATGGAGGCGGCGGACAGGAAGCTGATGCCCCCCGTCAACGCGGATCGCCGGTCGAGCGTCATAGGCTGCATCCCCTCATGGCTGATCTATCTTGCCAACGCTGGCACTTGCCCATCTTCGCGGGCTTCTGCAAGATGGCGACATGAATGGGAAATCCGCCGACGTTCGACGCGCCGCCACCATTGCCGATGTCGCGAGGGAAGCGGACGTCTCGATACGGACGGTTTCGCGCGTCCTCAACAATTCCCCCAAGGTCGGCAAGGAAACCCGCGAGACCATCGAGCGGACGATCGAGCGCCTCGGCTTCCGGCGATCGTTGCGGGCGCGGGCGCTGGCGTCGGGGCGGTCCTTCCTGCTCGGCGTCGTGCAGGGCGATCATAACGCCCATGTCATCGGCCTCTTCCAGCAGGGCATCGTCGAGATCTGCTCGGAGGCGGGTTATGAGTTGCTCGTCCACCCCGCCACGGCGCAAGACCCGGATCTGACGTCGAACATCGAGGATTTCGTCCAGCGGACCCGCATCGACGGGCTGGTGCTGTTGCCGCCCCTGTCGGAGCTGCCGTCGATCCCACGCACGCTCCGGCGGCTGGGGGTGGCGGCGGTCGGCATCGCGGCGGTGCGCGTGCCGGGCTATCCGGCGATGCTGGTCAGCGCCGAGCGGACCGCCGCCAACGAGATGGCGCGCTATCTGGTCGGGCTCGGCCATCGCCGGATCGGCATGATTACCGGCCCGATGCAGTTCTATTCGGCCAGCGAGCGCGAGCAGGGCTTCCACGAGGGGCTGGCCGCTACAGGCATCGCCATGCCCGCCGCCTATGTGCGGGAGGGCGACTATGGCTTCGAAAGCGGCCTCGCCGCCGCCGAGGCGCTGCTGAGCCTGCCCGAGCCGCCGACCGCGATCTTCGCCGGCAACGACATCATGGCGGCCGCCTTGCTCAAGGTGGCGCAGGGGCGGGGGCTGTCGGTGCCGGACGACCTGTCGGTGGCGGGCTTCGACGACAGCGACATCGCATCCATGATCTCGCCCGCGCTCACCACCATCCGCCGCCCGGTGCTGGAGATGGCGCGCGAGGCGACCGAGCGGGTGATCGCGCTCCTCGACGGGGAGGAGGACCGGTTGCCCGATTATTCCGTGGGGCTCGAAGTCATCGTCCGCCAGTCGACCGCGCCGCCACGCGCGGGCTGAGCCGGCCTCAGGGGAGTGGGTGGATGCCTTCCACCCGCACGCTCCAGCCGGCCGGGAAGCCGGGGGCGTGCCCGGTCGAGCCCTGCCACCCCGCCGCCATCATGCCGACCGCGAGCAGCAGCGCGCCGTTGGAAGGGAAATAGGTGTCGGCGAGGCGCGTCTCGGTCTTGCCGTCGGCGGCGAGATCGAAGCGGGGCGTCATGCCGGTTGCGCCCCAGCGGTTGTTGGGGGCGTCGCGCAGCAGCCAGTCGACGGCTTCCTCGGGGCGGCCGAGCCGGGCGGCGGTCATCGCGATCATCGGGAAGTCCCAGCCCCAGAGCTGGCGCATGTCCCAGTCCGCGTCGGTGGCGGCGAGGGTGCGGGCCATGGCGGCCCGGTCCACCCGCGCGCTGCCGATCAGGCCGAAGGGCATCAGGAAGGAGGGATGGTCCCGATTGGTGCAGAGCGGCGGCCGGGCATCGCCGCGACACTCCGGCGAGGCGGCGCGCGCCCAGAAGCCGGGTTCGCCCGCCACGGGCACATAGCGCCCATCCTGCATCGGCATCGCCGCCATGCCGGCGATCACCTTGTCCCATTGCGGGTTACGCGCCAGCCCGCGCCGCTCCCGCCACGCCTGCGCCCGCTCCAGCCCCCAGCGGAAATATTCGACCTCGAAGGCGGGATCGGCCGTGGTGAAGGGATCGTGATTCTCCTGCACCGGCACCACAGGCGGGCCGATATGATAGCGCCCGGTCGCCGGATCGAGCCGGGGCCAGCCCGCCAGCATGTTCGCCGTCGCCTCGACCAGCGGGGCATAGCGATCCAGCGTCGCGCGATCCGGGTGGGCGCGCCAGATCAGCTCGGCGAGATAGATCGGGTGCGGTTGCTGCCACAGGATGAAGGGGTTGATCGGGCTCGGGCTGTTGCGCCCCTCCGGCCCGGACATCTTGGGCCACCATGCGGCGGCGTTCAGGCCATGCCGTCGCCCCTCGGCGATCGCGCCGGGCAGGTACGCGCGATACCATTCGAGGCTGCGTTCCAGCAGGGCGGGGCGGCCCCAACTCGCGAAATGCGCCGAATGCCAGGGGTGCATCTCCAGATGGAATTTGCCGTTCCAGCTATTGGAGAAGAGCCCTTCCTCCTGCGGCGGCAGCGAACCCGCCTCGTTGATCGCGGCGAGATATTGCGACAGCACCACGCGCCGTTCGAGTTCCGCCGCGCGCGGATCGCGGCTGCCGGAGAAGTCGACGATGCCGCCGTGCGTCCAATAATCCCGCCAATGCCGCTCGGTGGCGGCGACGGCGCGGGCATAATCGGGCGCGGGGGCGGGATGCGGGGAGCGCCCGAAGCCCACCATCGCCACCAGCCGGTCACCGTGCCCGCGGATCGCGAGGCGATGCGCCCCGGCCGGTATGACCGTGCCGCCGGGTGCCGTCACCGACGAGGTGGTGACCGTTTGGTCGATCCGGTTGCGGACTTCGATCCGGTCGGGCCGGCGGGCGATGATCCGGGTCCGATAAGCCTCGGGATGCGCCCAGTCGGACGGATCGGGATTGATCGCGCGCGAAACGCCCGGATAGGCGACGCGCACCGCCACCCGCCCGCTCGCGACCAGCGGCGAGCGGACCTCCACCAGCAGCATGTCGCGATCCGGGTGGACGCGCGTCGTCACCGTCACCGGCTCGCCGTCGAGCCGGAAGCGGCTGGTCAGCGTGCCGGTCCACAGGTCGAGGCGCTGGACGGTGTCGGTCAGCTCCTCGAAGCGCACCGGGCGGCCATCCGCATGATGCATGTCCAGCGAGACGCGGCCGAGGGAGAAGCGATGTGGATTCTCGCGCAGCCACGCGATCACCGGGTCTTTCGCCGCGGCGGCGAGATCGCGGACATAGGCATAAGGCTGCGAACCCCGGCCGGGGACGGGCACCTGCACCAGCCCGGCCTCGGCATCCAGCGGACGGGGCGGGGGGAAGCTGTGCCACGCCCATTGCGCCATGGTGAGCAGCGGCGCCTGGCGGGCATATTGCTCGGGAAAGGTCTGAAGGCCGGTGATGTCGGCGGTGAAGGCGATCTCGCCATTGCCGATCATCGCGGGGGCGTCGCGGTCGATCGTCGTGAAGGTCACGGCATGACGCTCGACCAGCGCATGGCGGTCGATGGGCACAGGCCCCGCCGCCGGCAATGCGAGGATCGCGGCGAGCGTCAGCAGAGGCCTCACAGGGTGACGCCTCGTTTCCAGATCGCGATCTCGCGTTCGTCGTTGCGCTCGGCGGCGGTCCGCTCGCCCGAGGCGATGGCGCAGATGGCGGCGAGCAGCGCCTCGGCGGTGGGCGCCATGCCGTCTTCGAGCGCGCGGCCGGCGTCGAAGTCGATCCAGTTGCGCTTGGCGGCGGCGAGCGTGCTGTTCGAGGCGATCTTGACCGTCGGCACCGGAAAGCCGAGCGGCGTGCCGCGCCCCGTGGTGAAGAGGATCAGCGTCGCCCCCGCCGCCGACAGCGCGGTGGAGGAGACCGCGTCGTTGCCCGGCCCTTCCAGCAGGGCGAGCCCGCGTGTGCGCAGCCGCTCGCCATAGCCCAGCACGTCGGTGACGATGGCGCGGCCGGCCTTCTGCACGGCGCCGAGCGACTTCTCCTCCAGCGTGGTGATGCCGCCGGCGATGTTGCCGGGGGAGGGGTTTTCGGACACCGGCTCGCCATGCGCGGTGAAATAGGCCTTGAAGCCGTTCACCAGGCCGACGATCCGCTCGAAGAGCCGCGCGTCGGCCGCGCGGTCCATCAGCATCTGCTCGGCCCCGAAGATCTCCGGGATCTCGGTGAGCAGGGTGCTGCCGCCCGCGCCCGTCACCCTGTCGCTCATCCGCCCGACGAGCGGATTGGCGGTGAGGCCGGAGAAACCGTCCGATCCACCGCATTTGACGCCGAGCACCAGCTCGGAGAGCGCCGCCGGGGTCCGTATCGCAAGCCGGGCCTCGGCCGCGAGTTCGGCGACCAGCGCGACGCCTTCCTCCACCTCGTCGGCGGAGGATTGGGCGCGCAGGGTCCGCACCTTCGCCCGCGCGCTCTCGGGGATCGCGGCGAGCATCCGGTCGAGCTGGTTCGATTCGCAGCCGAGCCCGACCAGCAGCACGCCGCCTGCGTTGGGATGAGCCGCCAACCCCGAGAGGATCGCCGTGGTCGCCTCCAGATCGGAGCCGAGCTGCGAGCAGCCATAAGGGTGGGCGAAGGCGTGGATGCCGTCGAGGCCCTCGCCATGGAGCGCATCCGCCTTCCGCGCGATCTTTTCGGCGGTGCGCGCCACGCAGCCGACCGTCGGGATCACCCAGATCTCGTTGCGCGTGCCGACCCGCCCGTCCGCTCGCCTGTAGCCCCGGAAGCAGGGCGTCTCGGCGGGAACATCCGCCGGATCGAAGGCCGGCGCATAGGCATAACGGCCATCCGGTTCGAGCGCGGTCAGGACATTGTCGACATGGACATGGGTGCCCTGCGGGATGGCGGCCGTCGCCCTGCCGATCGGGAAGCCGAATTTGAGCACCGGCGCGCCGGCCGCGATGTCGCGCACCGCCACCTTATGTCCGCGCGCGATCGGCTCGCGGACGGAGAGGGGAGCGCCGTCCAGATCGACGATGCTGCCGGCATCGATGTCACGGAGCGCGGTCGCCACGTCGTCGCGTGGATCGACGCGGAACAGGGCCTTTTCCATCCTTCTTCCCGATCGCGGTTTCTTGTTGGGTGATGGCCACGAGGGGCGCGGCCACCGTCATGGGTGATTAATGCCATCGCTGGCACTCCTCTATCAACAGGAAAGATGCCCCGCATTTCCGGCTTCGGCGCCAGCCCGCGCCAAAGGACGATGCTAGAGGACGATCTCGAACCGCCCGCCGCCGCCCGGCTCGCCGGCATAGCGGATCGCGCCATGGTGCAGCAGCACCACCTGCCGCGCGAAGCTCAGCCCCACGCCGGTGCCCGACGGCTTGGTGGTGAAGAAGGGGAGGAAGATTTCCCCGAGGCTTGCATCCGGCACGCCCGGCCCATTATCCTCGACGAGGATGCGGACACGCCCTGTCGGCAGGCCCTCGATGGCGAGCGTGACGCGGGGCGCGGGCCTATGGGCGCTGGCCGCCTCGCCGCCATTCTTGAGCAGGTTCAGCACCACCTGCGACAGCAGCTCCGGGTCGCCGTCGATCATCAGAGCTTCGGGCAGGACACTGACGTCGAGCGCCACATCTTCGCCCGCCGGCATCGCGCGATAGAGCCGGGTCAGTTCCTCGGCCCACGTCCGCGCCCGGAAACGGCGGCGGGCGAGGGCGGGGGCACGGCTGAACTCGCGATAGCTGTCGACGAAATGCATGATGCCGGAGGCGCGGCGCGCCAGCGTCTCCACCGCGATCCGCGCGTCGGCGATGGCCGGATCGTCGCCTTGGTCGATCTCCTTCATCAGCCCGGCCGCGCTTTCGGCGAGCGAGGTGACGGGCGTCATCGAGTTCATGATCTCATGGGTCAGCACGCGGACCAGATCGGCCTGCGTCGCGACCTCGGCGGCATCTAGCTCGCCCTGGATGACCTGCACCGAGGCGATCCGCCACGTCCGCCCCAGCCGCTCGACCCGCGTGACCGCCACCATCGCGCGTTGCGGCAATCCGCCCAGCACCACCCGGCAGAGGCGGCGGTCGCCCGGCACCACGTCCGTGAGGGCCGCGACGAAGCCTTCGCCATAGGGCATCAACTCGGCGACGCCGCGCCCGCTCGCCTGCCCGAACAGGCGGCGCGCGGCCTTGTTCGAAAGCTCCACCCTGCCGTCCGGGTCGATGGCGAGGATCGGCGTCGGCGCCTCGTCCACCAGCGTGGCGGCGAAGCGGTTTTCGGCGGCCTCGGCGGCGCGATGTTCGCGCAGGCGCCGGATCGCGGCGTTGAGCGTCTCGCCCAGCGCGTCAAAGCCGCTGCCCTGATGCGCCTCGGGGAAGACCTGCGTCAGATCCTCGTGGCGGATCGCCGAGACGAAGCGGGTGAGCTGGGCATTGGTGCGGCTCACCGCCCGCCACAGCGCCCATGCCGCCGCCAGCGACAGCAGCCCGCAGAGCAGCTTGGTCGCGAGATGCCCCGGCACCGGCAGGAACCAGGCGAGCGCCACCAGCGTCGCGAGCAGCAGCAGCATATGCCCCGCCAGCCGTGCGACGAAGGGCGCCCTAGAGGCCATGCTTCTCCATCCGCCGATAGAGCGAGCCGCGCGTCAGGCCCAGTTCGGCCGCCGCGTTCGAGATGTTGTAGCCATGCTTGTGGAGCGCTCGCTCGATGAGCTGGCGCTCGGCACGATCGAGGTTGAGGTCTGCGGGGGCGGGTTCGGCCACGGCGGCGGCCTGCACATAGGGGGCGGATGCGGCCTTGGGCAGCGGGAAGTCCTTGAGCGCCAGCGTCGCTCCGTCGGCGAGGATGATCGCCCGCTCGGCGGCATGGCGGAGCGCGCGGACATTGCCCGGCCAGTCATGGGCGACCAGCGCGTCACGCACCGCATCGGGCAGCACGGGCGCCGGCCTCTCGTAGCGGGCGGCGTAGAGGCGGAGATAATGATCGAGCAGCAGCGGGATATCCTCGCGCCGTTCGCGTAAAGGAGGCAGCTCGATCTCCACCGTGTTGAGGCGATAGAGCAGATCCTGCCGGAAGCGGCTTTCCTGCCCGAGCTGATCGGTGGGCAGGTTGGTCGCGGAAATGACGCGCACGTCGATCGGCACGGGGGCGTTGGCGCCGACCGGCGTCACCTTGCGCTGTTCGAGCGCGGTGAGCAGCTTGGGTTGCAGATGCAGCGGCAGATTGCCGACCTCATCGAGGAACAGCGTGCCGCCGTCCGCCGCCTGCAAGCGGCCGACACGATCGGCGCGGGCATCGGTGAAGGCGCCCTTCACATGGCCGAACAGCTCGGAGTCGAAGAGATTCTCCGCCACCGCGCCGAGATCGACCGACAGCATGATCTTGCCCGCGCGCCGCGAATGGCGGTGCAGTTCGCGCGCGACCAGTTCCTTGCCGGTGCCGTTCTCGCCGAGGATCAGGACGTTGGCGTCGGTCGGCCCGGCCTTTTCGATCAGCGACAGCACGCGCGCCATCGCCGGCGAGGAACCGAGCAGCGGGGTTTCGGAGCCGGATGCGGGGGCTGGGGACACCCCGTCGCTCTGCCGGCGCGAGCGGCTGAGCGCGGCGGCCGAGCGGACGACCGAGAGCAGCTTGTCGTTGGCCCAGGGCTTGGAGACGAAATCGGTCGCGCCCTGCTTCATCGCCTGCACGGCGGTCTGCACGCCGCCATGCGCGGTGATGAGCACCACCGAGGCCTGCGCGTCTCGTTCGAGGATGCGCCCGAGCCAGCGGAAGCCCTCGCTCCCGTCGGTGGCGCCGCGCGCGAAATTGGCGTCGAGCAGAATCACGTCCGCGCGGCGCTCGCCCATCCAGTCCAGCGCCTCCTGCGGCGACGGCGTGACGCGCACCTCGGCGAAGAGCTGGCGCATCAACAGGCGCGCCGCCAGCAGGATATCCTCGTCATCGTCCACGACGATGCAGCAGTCGAACTTCTCGGTGCTCACTCTGTCCCTCCGATGGCGGTGCTGCCATCCTTCGGGCGGCGGCTCAACGTCTGTTTCCGGACACCTGACTGTCCGAAACCGGACAGTGCCAAGATGATGTGCAACGATCATTTGTCCATGGATCGTTATTTTTCAATGGTTTATAAAATTGGCACGGCTCCTGCTGAGGTTGTTCCGTGACCGACACGCCGCCGGCCACGAGGACAAGGAACAGAGCCATGTGCAAGTTCATCATCAATCTGATGTTCGCCGGCGCCAGCCTGCTCGGCACCACCGCGATCGTCGCTTATTCGGACCCGGCGGTCGCCGCCGTTCCCGCCGTGACCGTCCACTACACCGCCGCCGAGCTGGCCAGCGTCGATGGCCGCGCCGCGATCGCCAAGCGCCTTCACATCGCCGCCTCACGCGTCTGCCCGGCCGGCAATGTCGGCGAGTTCTTCGCCGCCCAGGCGTGCCGCAACGAGGCCTATGCGCAGGCGCAGGACATGCTGGGCAAGGCTGTCGCCGCCCGGACCGACCGCACCGTCCAGCTCGCGGCCCGCTGATGACCGTCTCCGGTTCGGCCATGGATCGCCGGGTGGAAAAGCCCCGCACCGACCGTCGCTGGCGCTGGATCGCCGCGGCGGTCGGCCTGCTGGCGGCGGTCCTGCTCGGCTGGCGCTTCCTGCCGTCGAGCGGCTCGGCCGATATCGCCGCCGCCGATATCGAGACCGGCGCCGTCGCACGCGACCGGTTCGAGGATTATCTGCCCGTCCGCGCCACCGTTGCGCCCAATGTCACCACCTTCGTCGGCGCCGTATCGGGCGGACAGGTCGAGAAGCTGCTCGTGCAGGACGGCGCGGCCGTCACCGAGGGCCAGCCGCTCGCGACGCTGCTCAATCCCTCGCTCAAGCTCGACGTGCTGACCCGCGAGGCGGAGATCGCCAGCCAGCTCGGCACGCTCTCCGGCGACGATCTGGCGCTTGAGAAGAGCCGCCTCGATCGCGCCAGCCAGACCGCGTCGGCCAGCTACGACCTCATCAAGGCGCGGCGGGATCTCTCGATCCGCCAGCAGCTCCACGATCAGGGCTTCGTCTCCGACGAGGGCGTGAAGAGCTATCGCGAAGAGGCGGATTATCAGCAGAAGCGGCTTGGCCAGCTTCAGTCCGGTCAGGCGAAGGAAGACCAGACCGCCAATCTTCAGGCCTCGCGCCTCGCCGAGACGCGCGCGCGTCTCACCAGCAATCTTTCCGCCGTCCGGGCGGGGCTCGACGCGCTCGTCGTGCGCGCGCCGGTCACGGGCAGGCTCACCAATTTCACCATCCAGCCGGGGCAGATGCTCAAGGCCGGCGATCAGGTCGGTCAGGTCGACAGCGAGGGCTCGTGGAAGCTCGTCGCCGACGTGGACGAATATTATCTCGGCCGGGTTCAGCCGGGCCAGCACGCCAGCGGCGACAATGGATTGAACCTCGTCGTCACCAAGGTGCTGCCCGCCGTCACCAACGGCCGCTTCCGCATCGAGCTGGGCTTCGTGGGCACCGCGCCCAAAGGCCTCAACCGCGGCCAGACCGCCGATATCCGCGTGACGCTGGGCAGCGCGCGCGAGACGCTGGTCGCGCCGGTCGGGAGCTGGCTCGACAGCGGCGGCGGCAATTCGGCCTTCGTCGTCGATGCCGATGGGCGCCATGCCCGCCGCCGCCCGATCCGCACCGGTGCGCGCAATCCCGAGCAGGTTGAGATTCTTTCCGGCCTCCAGCCCGGCGACCGCATCGTCACCTCCAACACCGCCGCTTACGACAAGAGCGGCGTCCTCAACATCCGCTGACGGAGCTTCCCATGATCCGCCCCATGATCTGTCTTGAATCGATCCAGCGTCGCTACGCCTCCGACGAGGTCGAGACGACCGCGCTCGCCGACATCAACCTGGAGGTCCGCGAGGGCGAGTTCCTCGCCATCATGGGGCCGTCGGGCTGCGGCAAGTCGACCTTGCTCAACATCCTCGGCACGGTCGATCGGCCGAGCGCCGGCCGCTATCTGTTCGGCGAGCGCGATCTCGCCGCGATGGACGAGGCGTCACTCGCCAGGCTGCGCGGCGAGACGCTGGGCTTCGTTTTCCAGAGCTTCAACCTGATCGACGAGCTGACCATCCAGGAGAATGTCGAGCTGGGCCTCGCCTATCGCCGGGGACTGAACGGGGACCGGCGCAAGCGGGTGGAGCAGGCGATGGACCGCGTCGGCATCTCGCACCGCGCGCGCCATTATCCGCACCAGCTTTCGGGCGGCCAGCAGCAGCGCGCCGCGATCGCGCGCGCCATCGTCGGCCAGCCGAGCCTGATCCTCGCCGACGAGCCGACCGGCAACCTCGACACCGAGAACGGCCAGCAGGTGATGGACATCCTGACCAGCCTGAACGGCGAGGGCGCGACGATCGTGATGGTCACCCACTCGCCGAGCCATGCCGACATGGCGCTCCGGCGCATCGACATGCTGGACGGGCGGATCGTCTCCTCCGTCGCCCGCGCGATCTGAGGGGCAGGGCCATGAACCGTTTCGCCTTCGTCACCTTCTATCGCTCGCTGGTGCGCCACAAGCTTTATGCCGCGCTCAACATCGGCGGGCTCGCGGTGGGCATCGCCGTGTTCATCGTGCTCGGCCTCTATGTGCGGTTCGAGACCGGCTATGAACGGTGGATTCCGCATCACGACCAGATCTATCTGGTGCAGGACAACTGGAACCTGCCCGGACAGTTCGAAGGCCCGATCCCGACCACGGGCGGCGGCTGGCTGGAAACCTTCCGGCGGGATTTCCCCGGCATCGAGGGCACCCGGCTCGACGAGGAGAATGCGACCGTCCTGAAGAACGGCACGGCGACCAGCGAGAAGATGCAGCTCGTCGATCCCGAGTTCCTCGATCTCTTCGATCTGCCGATCACGCGCGGCAACGCGGCGGGCGTGCTGGCCGATCCGTCCAACCTCATCATCAGCGAGACGGTGGCCGGCAAATATTTCCCCGGTGTCAACCCGATCGGTCAGCCGATGACGCTGGTGCTGAACGGCACGCCGCGCCTTTATCGCGTCGCGGCCGTGTTCGGGAACCTGCCGCGCAACACCGAACTCAAGGCGAACATCATCGCCAAGCTGGTGCCGCAGCAGGTCGCCGGGGATTATTGGTATCACTGGGGCAGCGAGTCCCTTTACACCTATCTCCGTTTCCCGACGCCGGCGGCGGCGAAGGCGCTCGCGGGCAAGCTCGACGATTTCGTCCAGCGCCATGCCGTGCAGGATCAGGGCAAGGATGTCCTCAAGGTCTTCCGCGAGACCCTGCTGCCGATCGCCGACCTGCACCTTCAGGCGAAGGGCGCGAAGCTCACCGTCGCGACGTTGGGCATCGTCGGCACGCTGACCCTGCTGATTGCCATCGTCAATTATGTGAACCTCGCGACGGCACGGGCCAGCCTGCGCGCGCGGGAAGTGGCGATGCGCAAGGTGCTGGGCGCGGATCGCAAGACGCTGATGCGCCACTTCATCGGCGAGGCCATCGCGACCGCCGCGCTGGCCGCCTTCGTCGGCCTCGCGCTCGCCGAGATCGGGCTGCCGCTGGTCAATGCGGCGGGTAATCTCTCGCTGTCGATCCATTATGTCGGCGACAACGGCGTGCTGTTGCCGCTGGTGTTGCTGGTGGTTCTCGTCGGGGTCGCGGCGGGCCTCTATCCGGCCGTGCTGCTCTCCCGCTTCCCGGCGGCCGGCGTGCTGGCGGCCTCGCGCTCGGCCGGCGGCGGCCGGGCGGGGACGCGGGTGCGCGAGGCGCTCGTCATCCTCCAGTTCGCGCTGGCGACCGCCTTCATCGTCGGCACCATGGTGCTGACGGCGCAGACCCGCCATGTCCGCAACGCCGATCTCGGCTTCGCCCGTGACGGGCTGATCGTGGTGCCGAGCTTCATCGAGCCGCGCCTGACCGAGAGCCAGCGGACATCCCTCGTCAACGGCTTCGCGGCGCTTCCGGGCGTGCGTGCGGTCTCCCGTTCCGATACCGCGCCGGGCGACGAGCATTATCAGAACCATATCAACCTGAAGCTGCCCGGCATGATCGGCAACGGCCCGTCGCTGATGGCGATCGTGGTGGACCGGGGTTTCTTCCGGGTCTTCCGGCCGACGCTGCTGGCCGGCCGCCTGCCCGACGACGCGCATCGCGACGACGATATCGCCGGCAAGCCGGTGGAACAGCCTCACAGCGTCGTCATCAACCGCCGGGCCGCCGCCGAGTTCGGCCTGACCCCCCAGCAGGCGATCGGCAAGACGCTCACCAGCGGCACGTCGGTCCGCACCGTGATCGGCGTGGTCGAGAATATGCGCTTCTATTCGCCCCGCGACGGCACCCGCGCGGCCTATTACACCTATCGCTCGCGCGACATCACCTCGCCGATCGCCTCGGTGCGCTTCGACGGCGATCCGCGCGGCATGACCGAGGCGCTGCGCGGCGTGTGGCGCCGTATCGCGCCGGAGGTGCCGTTCAAGGCCGTCACCGCCGACCAGAATCTCGAAACCTATTACAAGTCCGACGATCAGGCCTCGCGGCTGTTCGCGATCGGTGCGGGGCTGGCGGTGGCGATCGGGTGCGTCGGGCTGTGGGGCCTCGCCTCGTTCAACACGCAGCGGCGGGTGCGCGAGATCGGCATCCGCAAGACGCTGGGCGCCTCCTCGCGCGATGTCGTGCTGCTGCTCGTCACGCAGTTCCTGCGGCCGGTGGTGATCGGCAACCTCATCGCGTGGCCGCTGGCCTTCATCGCGATGCGGACATGGCTGGCGGGTTTCGAGGACAGGATCGGCCTCTCGCCGCTCTATTTCCTCGGCGCGACGCTGGCCTCGCTGCTGATCGCGGTGGCGACCGTGCTGATGCAGTCGCTGCGCGCCGCGCGCGCCGCGCCGGCCTGGGCGCTCCGCCATGAATAAGCAGGGGTGGATGCTGGCGGGCCTGCTGCTCGCCGCCGCGCCGGCGCAGGCGGAGACGCTCGCGCAGGCGGTGGACGAGGCCTATGCCTCCAACCCCGTCTTCGCGGCCGCCCGCGCCCGCCAGCAGGGGCTGGAGGAGCTGCCCGAGCAGGCGCGCGCCGGCGGGCGCCTCTCGGCGGCGGCCGATGCGGCGGGGGGCTATGACAAGTTCGACTATGGCAAGGGCGGCGCCGCGACCGTCTCGGCCGATCTGCCGATCTGGACGGGGGGGCGCGTGTCCTCCGCCGTGCGCGCGGCGCAGGGCGACGTCGCGGCCGGTGCGGAAGGGCTGCGCGACAGCGAGGCGGCGCTGCTCACCGACGTGATCGGCGCCTATGCCGAACTGCTCTACGACCAGCAGTCCGCCGACATCGCGCAGGCGGACATCGCGCTGCTCGATCATCAGGTGGCCGAAGCCAACGCCCGCTACAGGCTCGGCCAGGCGACGCGCACGGACGTCGCGCAGCTCGAAGCGCAACGCTCCTCGGCGGTGGCGACGCTGGCCGAGGCGCAGGCGACGCTGGCGACCACCGGAGCCCGTTATCGCGCCATCGTCGGCCGCGCGCCGGGGGTGCTGGCACCGCCGCCGGAGACGTTCGCGGCGCTTCCCGCGAGCCTGGATCAGGCGCGCAACCGGACGCTCGACACCAATCCGCTCTATCGTCAGAGCCAGCGTCTTGCCGAGGCCTCGTCCGCGCGGATCGACGAGGCGCGGAGCAGCGGCGCGCCGACCGTCTCGCTCGGCGGCAGCTATGGCTATGACGTGCGTGCCACCGGCGGCGACGATCATGCCTTCCCGCGCGCGGCGGCGGCCGGCGTGGTGCTGCATGTGCCGATCCTGACCGGCGGCCTCGTCGCCTCGCAGGTCCGGCAGGCGCGGGCCGACTATCGCGCCGCCCGCTTCGATCAGGATGCGGCTGCGCGCGAGGCGGTGCGCGCCACCGAGGCGGCGTGGGCCGCCATGACCGGCGCCCGCGCACAGGCCGAGGCGAACCGCAGCCGCGTCACCGCTGCCGACCTCGCGCTGAAGGGCGTGCGGGCGGAATATGGCTTCGGCCTCCGCTCGACGCTGGACATCCTCGTGGCGGACGAGAGCCTGCGTGCTGCCCAGCTCGCCGAGGCGCGCAGCCGCAGCGACCTGCTGATCGCCGAGGGCGCCTTGCTGCGCGCGACCGGCAAGATGGACCGGAGCATCTTCGGATAATCCGCGGGCGACTGGCAAGCCGGGGTGCGGGGCGATAGAAGCCCTCGGCCAGATGCTGGCGGCAACCGCATGGGATGGAACAGTGACGAAGCTCCCCGACGTGAACGAGGATCAGCAGGCCACGCTGATCGATCTGGACGGCACCGCGCCCCTGATCGCGCCGCTCGACGAATGCGTGCGCCATTTCGCGGCGCTCACCGCCAGGGCGAAGGCGGATGCGCGCGTCCTGCTGACCAGGCCGGTGCCGCGCAAGGATCGGCCGACGCGGACGTGGATTCTCAATCCCGACGATCTTGAGGAACTGGCCCGCGTGCTTCCGGGGCGCAGCGTCCACTGAACGACGGCGCCCCTCGGGTCGGGGCGGGATAGCCGGCGCGCCTCCCGTCGCGCCGGCCGGCCGGGGCGCCCTCACTCGGGCGCCTCAGCCCGAGGCAGGCTCAGGCGTGCCCGGACTGGAAGAAATCATTTCCCAGGACACCGGTCCGTGCCGCGAAAATCTCGATCTCCCGGTAGGTGATGAGGCTGGACTGGTGCTGGATTCCGACGAGGAAACGGGATCGTTCGGTTTCGGGCTGGTCCCGCATCCAGCGTATCATCGCGCCCAGCGTGCCGCTGTGGACGATCTGCGCGGACGGCGCGGCGGGATTGACCGTGTCGGTAAGATGAACCCAGGCGCGGTGCGCCAGAGGGAGATGGTCCATGATAGTGCCCCTTCGGCCGGATATTTTTCCAAGCGGAAGCAACGACTGAACGCCGATATAGCACGTTCTGGCGCTCGCCGAGGGGCAAAAAAGAGAAGGCGTCCCGCTTCGATCCAGAATTTCGGACGAGGAGACGCCTTCCGGCAACAGGTGTTATTTCGCCTTGTCGGCGGTCCGCGCGACGGCGTTTCCGGCCGAGGCGACATCCTTGCCGGCACCGGCGATGGTGTTGCAGGCCGTGGTGAGGCCGGCGGCGACGAGAAGAGCGAGCGTGAGGGTCTTGCGCATGGGAATCCTTTAGACTGGCTGGCGCAGATACGCGGCGGCGCGCGGCGGAAGTCAAGGATTTCAGGCGGTGACGATCGCCCCGTCACGGACATGGACGGGCCACGCCGCGAGCGCCTGCCCCACGCACGGCCCGCCGACGCAGGCGCCGCCCTCGATACGGAACAGCGCGCCATGCCAACTGCACGCGATCAGTCCGCCGTCGGGCGTCAGATAATCATCGAGCGTCTGGGCCAGCGGCAGGCCGGCATGGGGGCAGCGATCGACATAGCCATGCACCGCCTCGCCCTTGCGCACGACGAAGCCGTGGAAGCGGCCCGCGCGCATCTGGAGCACGAAGTTGCGCGCCTTGCCGTCGGCGATGGCGTCCAGCGGGCAGAGCGTCACGCCGGCGGGCGTGCTGCTCAGCCGCGCGGCTTCGGGCTCGGCGTCGCTCACCTGGGGAGCTGCGCCTTGGGGAAGCCCGACCACACCGCGTCATAGTCCGGCTGGCAGAGCGGCGTCTCCATCGCCCAGCGGGTCGGGCGGATGACGTGGCGGCTCTCGAACATGAAGGCCATGGTGCCCTCGATCCGGTGCGGCTTGAGATCGGCGGAGACCGCCTTCTCATAGCTCGCCCAATCGGGGCCATGGCCGTTCATCTGATTGTGGAGCGAGGCGCCGCCGGGCGCGAAGCCGCCCACCTTGGCGTCATACACGCCCTCGATCAGGCCCATATATTCGCTCATCACGTTGCGATGGAACCAGGGCGGACGGAATGTGCCTTCGGCCACCATCCAGCGCGGCGGGAAGATCACGAAATCGACGTTGGCGGTGCCGTGCGTCTCGCTGGGCGATGTCAGCACCGTGAAGATCGACGGATCGGGATGATCGAAACTGACCGTGTTGATCGTGTTGAAGCGCCGCAGATCGTAGCGGAAGGGCGCGATATTGCCGTGCCACGCCACCACGTCGAGCGGTGAGTGGCCGAGCGTGGTGGTCCAGAGCCTGCCCTGGAATTTCTGGATGATCTCGGTCGGCTGGTCGACATCCTCGAACCAGGCGACGGGCGTCTCGAAGTCGCGCGGATTGGCGAGGCCGTTGGCCCCGATCGGGCCGAGATCGGGCAGGCGGAAGAGGTGGCCGTAATTCTCGCAGACATAGCCGCGCGCCGGGCCATCCACCAGCTCGACGCGGAAGCGGATGCCGCGCGGGATCAGCGCGATGTGGAGCGGGGGGACCGTCATCGCCCCCATCTCGGTGACGATCCGCAGCGTGCCCTGCTGCGGCACGATCAGCAGCTCGCCGTCGGCCGAGAAGAAGACGCGGCGCTCCATCGAGCGGTTGGCGGCATAGAGATGGATGCCGCAGCCATTCCCCGCCGCGACGTCGCCATTGCCGCCATAGGTGACGAGGCCGTCCACGAAGTCGGTGGGCTGGTCGGGGAGGGGCAGCGGATCCCAGCGGAGGCGATTGGGGCTGGGCGGCACCTCGTCGAACGGGCCGGAGCGAAGCAGCGGCGCGCCGTCATAGGGGACGAAGGGCGCATGGTCCGCGGTCGGGCGCATCCGGTAGAACCAGTTGCGGCGGTTCTCGGCGCGCGGCGCGGTGAAGGCGCTGCCGGAGAATTGCTCGGCATAGAGGCCGAAGGGCGTGTGCTGCGGCGAGTTGCGGCCGACCGGCAGCGCGCCTTCCACCGCCTCGGTGGTGACATGGTTGGCGAAGCCGGGCAGATAGGTCTCGCTCACGCGCGTCTCGCTTGTCGTCGCTTCGACCATCGGCTTTTCCGCTCCTCATAATCAAGCCCCCTCCCACGGGCGAGCGGGAGAGGGCCTGTCTTTCTTATCTTATCTCACCGCCAGCCCGTCGGTCTCGGCGAAGCCGAGCCCCGTGGGCTGGCTCCGCCGCGCCGGCCGGTCGCGCTCCGGCGCCTGCGCGCCGGCATCCGTGGATGCCTTAGGCATCCACGGTAATGACGCCGCGACGGATCTGATCCAGTTCGATCGACTCGTAGAGCGCCTGGAAATTGCCGTTGCCGAAGCCCTCATTGCCCTTGCGCTGGATGATCTCGAAGAAGATCGGGCCGAAGGTGTTCTCGGTGAAGATCTGGAGCAGGATGCCCTCGTCGCCGACATTGCCGTCGATCAGGATGCGGTTCTTCTTCAGCCGCTCCAGATCCTCGCCATGGCCGGGGACGCGCTTGTCGACCAGCTCGTAATAGGTCTCGATCGTGTCCTGAAGGCGCACGCCGCGGGCGCGGAGCTTCTCCACCGTCTCGTAGATATTGTCGGTGGTGAGCGCGAGGTGCTGGATGCCTTCGCCGTTGTAATCGCGGATGAATTCCTCGATCTGGCTCTTGTCGTCCTGGCTCTCGTTCAGGGGGATGCGGATCGCCTTGTCGGGCGCGATCATCGCCTGGCTGAACAGGCCGGTCGCCTTGCCCTTGATGTCGAAATACTTCTGCTCCTCGAAGCCGAAGAGCTTGTTGTAGAAGGCCGACCACACGCGCATCTGGCCGCGCTTCACATTGTGGGTGAGGTGGTCGAGCAGGTCGAGGCCGACATTGTTCTTCGCCGACGCTTCCTGCCAGCCGGGCACTTCCTCCCAGTCGGCGAAGGGATCGCTGTCGACCAGATACAGCAGCGAGCCGCCGATGCCCTCGATCGCCCTGGCGTTCGGGAAGGCGCTGTTGGAGGTGTCGGCGTCGGCGGCGCCTCGCTCCAGCGCGATGCGGTGCGCGTCGGCGGCGTTGGCGACCTTGAAGGCCATGCCGTTGGCGGAGGGGCCATGCTCGGCGCGGAAGGCGGCGGCGTGGCCCTCGCCGGCGTTGAGCACGAAGGCGATGCGGCCCTGGCGATAGAGGGTCAGGCCACGGGCTGGCACGCGGGCGGCCGGCACGAAGCCGAGCTGTTCGAGCTGGGCGCCCATGCGGGCCGGATCGGGCGAGGTGAATTCGCAGAAGGCGAAGCCGTCGAGCCCGAGCGGGTTCGTTTGATCCTGCGTCATGGTCGATCTCCAGAGGTCGGTAACAATCGTTACCAATATGGGATCGGGCGCCCCGGAGTCAAAGGGGGGAGGGGTCAATTCGTGCATCCGCTGCGGCGGATGCGGGCCATAAAAAAGGGGGCGCGGCCTCGCGACCGCGCCCCCTTTTCCTAGGCTCCCGATCAGAACCCGATCTGGAGCCCGGCACGCAACGCTACGGACACTCGATTCTGCTGCTGCTCGCCGCTGAACTCACCGCTGATGGTGTAGCCGCGGGTGCCGCCCTTGAGGCGGAAGGCGCCGGTCCAGCCGCTGGTGCGGTCTTCCGGCGTGAGCGTGAAATCCTGGCCTCCGGTGAAGTGGGCGGTGGTGCTGCCCAGCGACCCGCCGACGAGCTGGCGGCGGCCGCCCTCGATCTCGGCGCGGAAGAAGCCGCCCTCGTCCTCGGTGAGGTCGAAGAAGTTGTAGCCCAGCGCCACCGAGCCGTTGGCCGCCAGTTCGTCGCTGGTGCGGCCGTTGACGATCAGGTCCATGCCGACTCCGCCGCCGTCTTCGGCATAGTGGCCCTCGTGCAGGTGATAATAGTCGACCGAGGCCTGCGGACGCAGCGAGAAGCTGCCGAATTGCAGCTTGTAGGAGAGGCCCGCCGTGCCGGAGTAGAGCTTGCCGCTCCACTTGCCCTCGGCGTTGCGCAGCACCTTGTCGTCGCCGTCCATGCCGTCGAAGCGGCGATGGCTCTTGAAGTCGATCGTCGCCCACGATCCGCGCGCGAAGGCGTGGAGCGGACCCCAGTCGGAGCGCCAGTAAGCGGCCAGTTCATACTGGTTGGAGTTCACCTCGTTGGTGGTGCCGCTGTCGTCGTCATTGCCCGCGAGATAGGCGACCGACACGCCGAAGCGGCCGAGTTCGCCCGCCTTGATCTCGGCGCCGCCCGACGCGCCCCAGCCGTTGATGTGATAGCCGGCCGTGTCGCTGATCGCCTTGGTGCGGCCCCAGCCAACCTGCTGGAGCCAGAAGGCCCAGCCGCCTTCGTCGGCGATCGGGGCATCCGGGTCGGCGAGCATCCGCGCGGTGGCGCGCGAGCCCGAGGTCACCGTGTCGAACGCGCCGCCGGCGAAATCCGGCAGCAGCGAGCGGAAGCTGTGGTTGAAGCTCGACGCATCGGTGATGCCGAGGAAGGAGTCGCCGATCGGCTTGTCCGCCGCGATCGCCGCGTAGACCGCGTCATAGGCGGCCGCCTGCGCGCGGTTGAGGCCGAGTTCGGTCGCCGACTTGCGGGCCACCGAGACGTCGATCTCGTTGGCGCCGTTGGCGGTGACGGTGGCTTTGTAGAGATAGGGCAGCACCGTGCCCGTCGTCGTCAGGTTGGTGGCGCCGGTGATCGTGTTGGCGGTCACCACCGCATAGGTGCCGACGGTGTGGTTGATGTCGGAGAAGTGCAGCGCAAGCTTCGAACCGGTGTCGAAGCTGGCCGTGTTGGCGTTATAGATCGTATTCGCGCCCGTCGTGCCATCAATGGTGACGCCGAGGGTGCCGTTGCCGGACACCGCGAGCGAGGCGAGCGAGGTGTTGCCCGTGCGCGTTACGTTGAGCGTGCCGCCCTTCACCGTCACCGCCGTGTTGCCGCTGTTGTCGAGCGTACCGGTGAAGCTGGCCGTGTCGGAAATCGAGAGCTGGCCGAGGGCCAGGCCGCCACCGAAGTCCGCGGAGCCAACGAAGGTTGAGGTGTTCGCGAGGGACAGCGTCTTGGTGCCGTTTTGTCCGAAGGCGACATCGCCGGTGTACGCGGCGTCGCCCGAGAGAGCCACGTTGCTGTCGCCGTTGGCGAAGCTGGTGTTCCCGGTGACGGTGCCGTCCGCGATGACGAAGCTGTTATTGCCGCTGCCGAAGCGAACGTCGCCCTTGATCGACGGTGCCGTGGCACCCGAGGCGGCGACCGGCTGGGTGATGGTGACGGCCGAGGACGAGGCCGAAAGGTCGATCGCGACATTCTGTCCGTCCGCGCCGCCGGCCGCCGCGATCGTGCCGCTGTTGGTGATCGAGGTCACCTGGCCGGACTTGTCGAGGATCGCCGCGGTGCTCGCCGCCGTATCGGTGGCGGTGGCCTGGATGGTGCCGCTGTTGACGATCGAGCTGACAGAGGCGCCGGCATCGATCTGGAGGCCGATGGCCGAGCCGCCATTCGTGCCGCCGCCGCTGGCCGAGATCGTGCCGCTCACCGTCACCTGCGGCACGGTGGCGCCGCTGCCGATGCGCACGGCGGTGGCCGTCGCGTTGTTGGCGGTGGCGGCGATGGCGCCGCCGACGGTCATGCCGTTGGCGACGTTCACCGTGCCGCCCTGGCCGCCGATCACGAGGCCGTTGGCGGCGACGCCGTCATAAACGCCGTTGCCCGAGACGCTGCCGTTGATGACGAGGCCATGCTTGTCCGCGTCCGAGGCGACGGCGCCCAGCGTGATGCCATGGTCGCTCGCGCCGATCAGCAGCGCCGGGGCGGAGCCGTAGTTGGTGAGCGAAGCGGCGGTCGTGGTGACGGTGTTGCCGCTCGAATCCGTGGTCGAGGTGGCGGCGGTGAACAGCACGCCGCCCGCGACGCTGCCGGCGATCTGCATCGTCGGCCCGCCCTGGAGCAGATTGTCCGCGGTGAGCTTGGTCACGTCGCTGGGAAGCGTGGTCGAGCTGTAGCCCGTCGAGGTCATCGCGCCCTGCACGACCAGCGTGCCCCCGATGTCGCCGTTGAGCAGGACGGCCGAGGCGTTGAGGCCGACCGCGCTGATCGATCCGTTCAGCGCCACGTTACCGCTGATATTGCCCGCCCGTATGCCGACGGTGCGGTCGCCGACGATGCCGATGGTGCCGCTCTGGGTGAACGAGCCGGTCAGCGGGCCGTCGAGCGAGATGCCGGCCGAGTCATTGCCCTCGACGTTGATCGAGCCGCTGCTGGCGATATCGCCGGTGAAGGCGCCCGCCGTGCGGATGCCGTAGCGGCCGGAGCCCTGCGCGAACGGGCCGTCCAGCACGCCGTCGTCGTTGGTGTCGGTGCGCGTGTAGGTTTCGCTGACGGTGATCGTGCCGCTGTTGGTGATTCCGCCGGAGACGCCGGCGTTGGCGAGGATGCCGATCGCGTCGTTCGCCCCGTTGATCGAGATCGTGCCGGCATTGGTGACGGCGTTGTCGCTGTTGATCGTGACGGCCGTGCCCGAGGTGGGCGAGACGGTGCCCGCGCTGGTGATGCTGATATCGGCGGGCGTGCCGCCGGTGCCGGCCGTGGCGGTGAGGACCGGCGTGGTCTGCGACGCGCTGATGGTGACGACGGGGTTGGCGGCGGACGCGGCGGAGGTGGCGAACAGCCCGAACGCGATGGGCGTGAGGCAGGTGGTGGCGAACAGGCTGCGCATGGAACCCCTTTATCGTCTACGCGACGAGGGATGGCTCCGGGGCCTCCCCCATTAGCGTGAAGACGGAGACGTTCGCGGCCGGCCTTGGTCTAAAAATGCGTGTCGAAACCGAGGCGCACGGTTCGGGGCTGGAGCGGGGTGATCTCGCCCCCGCGCTGGACGTCGAGCGGCGTGCCGAGCGCGAAGCGATTGCCCGCCGTATCGAGCAGGTTGGTGATGGAGAGCGTCACGCCCGACTTGCCGCGCCCCAACCGCGCGGACCAGCCGGTATCGACATAATTGCCCTCCGTACCGCCCAGCACCGGGCCGACGCCGAGGCGGGACTTGCCGATATAGCGCGCCCAGCCGTTGGTGGTGAGTTCGAGCCCGCCTGCGAAGACATGGCGATAGTCCACGCCGACGCGCCCGCCCAGTTCGGCGACGTTGGGCAGTTGCCGTTCCACTTCCTGCACCGCGCTGAGGCTGGCCGGCTCGGTGACGGTGGGCAGCGGCTGCCCCATGCCTTGCGGGGGAGCGAACAGGCGGATGGCGCGCAGGCCTTCCGCATCCGGGCGCGTGAGCTTGCTGTTGTTGACGATGAACGAGCCTTCGAGGCGCAGCTCCGGGATCGGCCGCCAGACGGCGCGCATGTCGAAGGACCAGATGCGGCCGTCGCCGATGTTGGTGGTGACGGGCAGGCCCAGCGCGTCGAGGAAATCCGCCTGCACATGGCGCCAGTCGGTATGCGCGACGGAGGCCGCGAGGCTGAAGCGGTCGCTGCCCGGCGGCGACCAGCGCACGCCCGTCTCCATCGTCGCCACCCGATCGCTGCGGAAGCGCTGGATCATGTAGTTGCCGATGCCGAGCCCGCCGGGGCGGAAGCCCTGCTGGTAGCGGGCGAACAGGATCACCCCGCGCCCCGGCTCCACCGAAGCGGAGAAGGAGGGGAGGAACTTGGTCTCGGAACGGCTGCTGGTGTCGACCTCCTTCGCCGCCGCGAGGAGAAGCTGGCCGGGATCGAGCGGATGGCCGGTGAGCCGCGAATGGGTGAGGCGCCCGCCGCCGGTGAGCGTGAGGCCGTGCAGCGGCTCGACGGAGGCCTCGCCGAACAGCGTCTCCTCCTCCACGGTGTTCACCACGCCGGTGGACGGCGGCGTCGCGTCGACCGGGCCGAGCGTGCGGGTCAGCCGTGCGCTGTTGTGGAGATAGCTGGTGCCGATCACCCAGCCGAATCCGTCGCGCATCGGCCGCGACAGGCGGCTTTCGGTGGAGGCCAGGGTGGTGTGGTTGCGCTGGCGGAACAGGCGATAATCCCCCGGCGTCACCGTCGCGTCGAAACGCTCGTCCACCGTCTGGCGGATGAGCGCGCCGGAGATGGTGAAATGCAGATCCCCCAGATCCTTGGCGATGTTCAGCTCGCCCATCCGGTAATTGTCGTCATAGGGCTGGGCGATGGTGCTGTGCCGGGTGAGCGACGGGCTGTCGCGGTCGGCATATTGGCTGTCGTCGCCGTGGATGTTCTGCGCGGTGCCGCCGACGTCGATCGTCCAGCCGTCGCCCGGCGCGAGGCGGAGCATGGCGCGCCCGCCCTCGGTATGGACGCGGTTGATGTTCTTCTGCCCGGTGGTGAGATTGTCGATGTAGCCGCCGTCGCTGCTCGCATAGCCGACGATGCGGAGCGCGGCATGATCGTCCACGATCGGCAGGTTGAGCGTGGCCGATCCGTCCACCCCCGCCGCGCCGTGCGCGACGGTGGAGGCGCCGAGCGTGGCGCCGCCCTCGAACCGGTCCAGCACCGGATCGCGGCGGACGATGCGGATGATGCCACCCGGCGATCCCGCGCCGTAGAGCGTGCCCTGCGGCCCTTCCAGCACCTCGACCGAGGCGACGTCGTAGAGCTTCAGGTCGGGGTCGGGCGCGTTGTAGGTGAGGCGCACGTCGCCCAGATACTGGCCCACCGTCGCCTGCGACTGGCCGACCAGCCCTGAATCCGCGACGCCCCGGATGAAGAGCTTGTCGCGGCCCGCGCCGAGATGGGTGGAGGTGACGCTGGAGACGCGGCTGGCGAGGCTGTCGCTGTCGGCGGGGCCGCCCGTCGCGAAGTCCGCGCCCGACAGGATCGAGACGGTGCCGGGGAAATCGCGCAGCAGCGTGCCGCGCTTGCTGGCGCTGACCACGATCGGATTGGCATCCTTCTCCTCGACGGAGGACGGAGGCGGCGCGGCCCGGCGGGGGTCGGCGGCGATCTGCCAGCTCGTCGTGCCGATGCGCTCGGGATGCGCGCCCGATCCGGCCAGCATCCGGTGCAGCGCCTGGTTGACCGTCAGCCGCCCCTGCACCGCAGGCACCTTCCGTTGCCAGAGGCCCGCGTCTCCCACGCGGATGCTCGCCCCGGTGGCGCGGCTCAGCGCCACGACGGAGGCGGCGAGCGGGCCGGCGTCGAGATCGATCGAATGGCGAACGTCCGCGACGGCGGAAGCCGGTGCGATCAGCGCCGCTGCCGCGGCGAACAGAGGGAGGCGGGCGTTCAATACCGGAGCGGGATTATGGGCGGGATTCGGGCTTTCGGATCAGCAGCCAGCGTTGGTGACCATGTTCCACGCCGACGTCAAGCAGCGGGCCGAGGCCGGCGAGGAAGCGGGTCTTGTCCCCGCCATAGGCGATCACGCCGGTGAAGCGCTGGTGGGCGACATCGGGCGCGGCCTCCACATCGATGCCGAGCCCGCGCGACAGATCGGCGGCGACGGTGGCGAGCGGCGCCTGCTCGTAGCTCAGGCGATCCTCGCGCCAGCCGCCGATATCGGCCACGGCGGTACGCGTCAGGTGCAGCGTCGAGGCATCCCCGGCGGCCGCGAGCTGCTGCCCCGGCCCGAGATGCACGGCCTCGCCGCGCGGATTGTAGACCACGCTGCCTTCCGCCACCGCGACGCGCACGTCCTCGCCTTCGCGCGTCACGTCGAAGCGGGTGCCGACGTCCTGCACCTCGTCGTCGCCGACGCGCACCGCGAAGGGATGCTTCTCGTCATGGCGGACGTCGAACAGCGCCTCGCCGCGCTCCAGCGTGGCGACATGCGGATCATGATGGTCGAGCCGCAGCCTGGTGTCGCCGTTGAGCGCGATGGTGGCGGTGCCGATCGAGACGATGCGGTGCTCGCCGGGGCCTGTCTCGATCGCATAGGGGGCGGGGCGGAGGCTCATGGCGGCCCAGCCGAGCCCGCCGACGATCGCCGCCGCGATCAGGCCGCCCGCCGCCCAGCGCGCGCGGGGCTTGCGTTCCGGTGTCGCCGTCTCGGGCCGGGCCGGCGTGGCGGGCGTCTGGGGCAGGGCGCGCAGCGACGGATCGGCCGCCTCGCCGGCGGCGACCACGGCGTCATAGGCGGCGAGATGCGCCGGGTCCGCCCCGAGCCACGCCGTGAAGCCCTCCCAATCGCCGAACGCGGGATCGCCGAGCCGGATGGCCCATTCGATCGCCTCGTCGCGCAAGCTGTTGTGCCGGTCCGTCATCATGCTGCCTTCGCAGAGAGAACGGAGTCGATGAGGGAATGCCTCATTCCCGATCCTCCCGTGCGTCCATTATGGCGCGATAGGCGCGCCGCATGTCGCTTTCGATCGTGCTGAGGCTGACGCCCAGTTGCGCGGCGATGGCGCGCTGGGCGAGGCCCTCGATGCGGTGGAGGCGGAAGGCCTCGCGCGCCCGCTCGCCCAGCGCCTCCAGCGCCGCCTCGACGCGCGCCAGCTCCTCCCGCGCGATCAGCACGCGCTCGCCGGCGGGCGTATCGGAGACGCCGGGCGAAGCGGGGCTCTGGCTCTCGTCCCATGCGATATCGCGGAGCGTCGCCTGCCGGGTGGCGCGATAGCGGTCCCGCATCAGATTCTCGGCGGCGCGGAACAGATAGGACAGGGGATTCGCCACCGGCCCGGTCGCCGCCGTCGATATCTTCAGCCACAATTCCTGAAGCAGATCCTCCGCGTCCGCGCCGGCTCCCCGCGCCGTCAGGAAGCGCAGGAGCGTGGGCTGGTTCGCCAGGAAGATCGCCTGAAGGCCATCACTCATGGCCGCGTTCGTTAGCGCAGCCTTGGTTCGGGTTCCATCCGCTTGGCGCGCCGGACGGGTACGCGCCCGCTGATCTCGGCGCCCGCGTCGGGCGCGAAGCGCAGGTTCCACACCGTCGCCAGCGCCGAAATCCCCGTCACGACGAGGAAGCCGACGGTGAAATCATGAAGCGCCGGCTTCTCGGCATGATGCGCCAGCATCGACAGGCGGAGCGAACTCGCCGCCACGCAGATGCCGAGCGAGAGCATCAGTTGCTGAAAAGTGGAGTAGAAGCTCGTCGCCACGGACATGCGTTTCCGGTCGATCCCGTCATAGGCGATGGTGTTGTAGGCGGTGAACTGGAAGGAGAAGAAGAAGCCGCAGATCGCCAGCGTCGCGAAGATCGCCGGCAGCGGCCAGCTCGGTCGGAAGGCGCCGCAGATCGCATAGCCGAGCGTGCCGATCAGCCCGTTCACCACCAGCGTGTTGCGGAAGCCGAAGCGTTTGAGGATGCGCGGCGCCAGCCCCTTCATGGCGAGCGATCCCATCGCCGTCGCCACCGTGATCGTGCCCGACTGCGCGGCGGTGAGCCCAAAGCCGAGCTGCATCATCAGCGGCAGCAGGAAGGGCAGCGATCCTTGCGTGATGCGGGTGAGCGATCCGGCGATCACCGACAGGCGGAAATTCTCGTCCTTGAGCAGCGAGAGGTCGAGGATCGGATCGGCATGGCGCCGCGCATGGCGGATATAGAGGGCGCCGGTCACCAGGCCGATCGCGATCAGCGCCGCGGCGATGCGGCCCGCGCCGGCGCGGCTGGTCATCTCGAAGCCGAACAGCAGGCAGCCGAGCGACACGCCGCTCCACCCGAAGCCGACGGGATCGAAGGGCGCCACCGTCTCCTCCCGGATATTGGCGATGAAGCGCCAGACCAGCAGCACGCCGACGATGCCGACCGGCAGGTTCAGGTAGAAGATCCAGCGCCAGTCCAGATAGGTGACGATGAAGCCGCCCAGCGGCGGGCCGACGATCGGCCCGATCAGCGCCGGCATGATGAGCCACGACATCGCCGACACCATGTCCTGCTTGGCGACCGAGCGCAGCAGCACGAGGCGGCCGACCGGGATCATCATCGCCCCGCCGATGCCCTGCACGAAGCGGGCGACGACCATCACCTCCAGCGTCGGCGCCTGTCCGCAGGCGAGCGAGCCGGCCATGAAGATCAGGATCGCCGCCCCGAACACGGTGCGCGCGCCGAAACGGTCCGCCATGGTGCCCGAGGCGGGGATGAACAGCGCGAGCGCCAGCAGATAGGAGGTGAGCGCGATGCTCATCGCCGGCGCGCGCACGCCGAAGTCATGCGCCATGGTGGGAAGCGCGGTGGCGAGCACCGTCGCGTCCAGATTCTCCATGAACAGCGCGCAGGCGATAATCAGCGCGATCAGGCGGTAGTTGGCGCCGGAATGCGGCGGCCCTTCGTCATGCGTCTGGGTGATCGATCCGGCGGCGGGCACGATGCCGTCGCGCACCTCGGCATTGACCGAGGCCATTCCGCGCCGCCGGGGCTTCAGCATCGGCGAGGCTCGGCGGAAAGGGCGGGTGAAGACGCGGACATGGTCGGGCTTTCCGTTCTGGGACGGGGCCTCTCCTTGCCGAAAAGCCGCTCGTCTGGGTGCGGGCGTACCGTGACGATGGCTACATAGGCCTCGCGTCACCCGATTGTAACCACTTTCCGCCGGAGAAATCCCGTTGCGCCCAAGCGTGTTTCCGCGCTCGATTGTGGCGCGGAACGAGATTGCATCCTTGACATATTGCTGCATCTGAACGCCGTTACGGCCTCAGCGTGCAAGAATAGCGGAACCATCATGAGCCACGACGATCTGCCCCCTTCCGCCGACCCTTCGGCCGCGCGGCCCGAGCCGATGCGCTGGGCCGACGAGGAGCCGCGCCGGATGAGCGGGCGAGGCAAGATGCTGAGCTGGATCGGCGGCCTGATCGGGTTGGCGCTGCTGATCGGGCTGGCGTGGTATCTGTCGCACTCCTCCTCTTCTTCCTCGCAGCAGGGCGGGGCCGGCGCGGGCCGTCATCGCGGTGGCGGCGGCCGCTTCGGCGGCCGGGGCGGGATGAACCAGCCGACGACGGTCGGCACCGCCAGGGCGACGCTGGCCGACCTGCCGATCCAGGCCGAGGCGCTGGGCACGGTGACGCCGGCCGCGACCGTCACGGTCCGCCCGCAGGTATCGGGCACGATCACGCAGATATTGTTCCGCGAAGGCCAGATGGTCCGTAAGGGCGAGACTCTGGCGATCATCGATCCGCGCCCCTATCGCGCGCAGCTCCTCCAGGCGCAGGGCGCGCTGATCCGCGACAAGGCGCAGCTCGAGAACGCCCGCGTCCAGCTCAAGCGCTACGACATCCTGATCCAGCAGGATTCGATCGCCCGGCAGGATCGCGACACGCAGGCCGCGCTCGTCCACCAGCTCGAAGGCACGATCGCCGTCGATCAGGGGCAGGTGCAGGCGGCCGAGATCAACCTCGGCTATACGAAGATCATCTCGCCGGTGGCGGGCCGCGTGGGCATCCGCGTGGTCGATGTCGGCAATTATATCGCGGCGGGGGACACCAATGGCGTCGCCGTCGTGACGACGCTCCAGCCGATCGACGTCGAGTTCGCGATCCCGCAGCAGCAAGGCCCCGCGATCAACAAGCGCGAGGCGCAGGGGGCCGAGATCCCGGCGCTGGCGCTCGACAGCACGCGCACGCAGACGCTCGACACCGGCCGCTTCTCGACGCTCGACAACCGCGTCGACACCACCACCGGCACGATCAAGGGCAAGGCCCGCTTCGCCAACAGCGGCAACCAGCTTTATCCGAGCCAGTTCGTGAACGTCCGCCTCACCATCGATACGGTGAAGAACGCCGTGACGGTGCCGCCGTCTGCGGTGCGCTCCGGCCCGGATGGCAGCTTCGTATGGCTGCTGAAGGCTGACCGCACCGTCACCGAGCGCAAGGTGAAGACGGGGGTGATGGCCAACGACAAGGTGCAGATCACCGACGGCCTCGCGGTGGGCGACATCGCCATCACCGACGGCGGCGACCGCCTGACCGAAGGCGCCAAGGTCGCGCTGCCAGGCGATCAGCCGGCGGTGGGCGCCGGCAAGGCCGGCGCGGGCGGCCATCACCGCCGGCGCGGCGGAAACGGCGGCTGACGATCTCAGCCATGGGCCCTTCGCGTCTCTTCATCCTGCGGCCGGTCGCCACCGCGCTGTTCATGCTCGCCATCGTGCTGGCGGGGCTGGTGGGTTTCCACTTCCTGTCGCTGTCCGCGCTGCCGGAGGTGGATTATCCCACCATCCAGGTGACGACGCTCTATCCGGGCGGCAGCCCGGAGGTGATGAGCCAGACGGTGACGGCGCCTTTGGAGCGCCAGTTCGGCGAGATGCCGGGCTTGAACCGCATGGCCTCGACCAGTTCGGCCGGTGCGTCGGTCATCACGCTCCAGTTCGGGCTGACCGAGGGCCTCGACGTCGCCGAGCAGGAGGTGCAGGCGGCGATCAACGCCTCCACCGCGCTGCTCCCGGCGGATCTGCCCGCGCCGCCGGTCTACGCCAAGATCAACCCGGCCGACGCGCCGATCATGACGATCGCGATCACGTCCAAGACGATCCCGCTGACGCAGGTGCAATCGATCGTCGACACGCGGCTTGCCCAGAAGATCAGCCAGATCACCGGCGTCGGCCTCGTCGGGCTGGCGGGCGGGCAGAAGCCGGCGATGCGCATCCGCGCCGACACGCAGGCGCTGTCGAGCTACGGCCTGTCGCTGGCCCAGCTCCGCACCGCGATCGATAACGCCAATGCGAATAGCGCGAAGGGCAGCTTCGACGGTGCGAACCGCTCCTACCAGATCAACGCCAACGACCAGCTTGAGACGGTTCAGGACTATCAGGATCTGATCGTCGCCTATCAAAATAATGCGCCGGTCCGCCTCAAGGATGTGGCGCAAGTCGTTGAGGGGGCGGAGAATGCCCGCCTGGGCGCGCTGGCCGGCAAGACGCCGGCGATCATCCTCAACGTCCAGCGCCAGCCGGGCGCGAACGTCATCCAGACCACCGACGCGATCAAGGCGGAGCTTCCCGAACTGCTGAAGAGCCTGCCCGCCGGCCTCCATGCCGAGGTGCTGGCCGATCGCACCACCGGCATCCGCGCCTCGGTGCATGATGTCGAGTTCGAGCTGGTGCTGGCGGTGGCGCTGGTCGTGCTGGTGATCTTCTTCTTCCTGCACTCGGCGCGCGCGACCCTGGTGGCGGGGCTGGCGGTGCCGATCTCGCTGATCGGCACGTTCGGCGTGATGTATCTGCTGAACTACAGCCTCGATAATTTGAGCCTCATGGCGCTCACGATCGCAACCGGCTTCGTCGTCGACGACGCGATCGTGATGATCGAGAATATCCAGCGCCATATCGAGGAGGGGATGAAGCCCTTCGAAGCGGCGCTGAAGGGCGCGGGCGAGATCGGCTTCACGATCATATCGCTCACCGTCTCGCTGATCGCGGTGCTGATCCCGCTCTTGTTCATGGGCGACATCGTCGGGCGCCTGTTCCGCGAGTTCGCGGTGACGCTGGCGGTGACCATCCTGATCTCGGCGGTTGTCTCGCTGACGCTGACGCCGATGCTTTCGGCGCGCTGGCTCAAGGAGCCCAAGGACGAGCATCCCAGCCGCATCGCAGAGCGTTCGGCGGCGGCCTTCACATGGCTTGAGGGGCATTACACCCGCGGGCTCGACTTCGTGCTGGCGCGTCGTTTCGCCACGCTGATGGTCGCGATCGCGACGCTGGTGCTGACGGCGCTGCTCTATCTCGTCATCCCCAAGGGCCTGTTCCCGACGCAGGACACCGGCCAGCTTCAGGCGCGCATCGTCGCCACGAGCAGCGTCTCCTACGATCGCATGGCGCAGTTGCAGGGGCAGGCGGCGAACCTCATCCTTCAGGACCGGTCGGTCCAGTCGCTGTCGTCCTTCGTCGGCGTCGACGGATCGAACAATGCCGCGCTCAATACGGGCACGATGCTCATCAACCTCAAGGAAAGCCACGGCAGCCAGGAACGCGTGATGCGTCGCCTGAAGCAGGCGGTGGACCAGATTCCGGGGCTGACCCTCTATCTCCAGCCGACGCAGGATCTGACGATCGATGCCGAGAGCGGGCCGACCCAGTATCGCTTCTCGGTGCAGGGCTCGAACACGGCGGACGTCAACGCCGAGGCCAGGCGCATCGTGAAGGCGCTGCAATCCGTCTCCAAGGTCCGCAACGTCACCACCGATGCGGGCGCGGAAGGTGCGGCGGCCTATATCAACATCGATCGCGACACGGCGGCGCGGCTCAACATCACCGCCTCGTCGGTGGACGACACGCTCTATTCGGCGTTCGGCCAGCGCATCGTCTCGACCATCTTCACCGAGACGACCCAGTATCGCGTGATCCTGGAGGCGGCCCCCGGCCTGCTCTCCGATCCGCAATCGCTGGGGCTGCTCCATCTGCCGGCGCAGGGCGGGGCGACGCCCCTGAACGCGGTGGCGACCATCACCGAGGGCAAGTCCCCGCTCCAGATCACCCATGTCGGCCAGTTCCCGGCGGCGACGATCGGCTTCGACACCGCGCCCGGCGTCTCGCTCGGCACGGCGGTGAGCGCGATCCAGGCGAAGGTGAAGGCGGTCCAGCTCAAGCCCGGCATCTCGATCACCTTCCTCGGCGCGGCGGGGGCGTTCTCCTCGTCGCTGACCAACCAGCTCTGGCTGATCCTCGCGGCGGTGATCTGCGTCTATATTGTGCTCGGCGTGCTCTATGAGAGCTTCATCCATCCGGTGACGATCCTGTCCACGCTGCCGTCGGCGGCGGTGGGGGCGCTGCTGGCGCTGTGGGTGACGGGGAATGACCTCGACATCATCGGCATCATCGGCATCGTGCTCCTGATCGGCATCGTGAAGAAGAACGCGATCATGATGATCGACTTCGCGATCGCGGCCGAGCGCGACGAGGGGCTGCCTCCGGCGCAAGCGATCCGGCAGGCGGCGATCCTGCGCTTCCGCCCGATCCTGATGACGACGCTGGCGGCGCTGTTCGCGGCGATCCCGCTGATGGTCGGCATGGGGCAGGGGGCGGAGCTGCGCCGTCCGCTCGGCATCGCGATCTTCGGCGGCCTGCTGGTCAGCCAGTTGCTCACCGTGTTCACTACGCCGATCGTCTATCTCTATTTCGACAAGGCGCAGCAGCGGCTGGCCCGGCGCGGTTGGGGCGTGAAGTCCCAAGATCATGTTCCGGGGCCGGATATCGGGCCGGAAGCCACCCCATGAACCTGTCGGCGCCCTTCATCCGGCGGCCGATCGGCACCATCCTGCTGACGATCGGGCTGGCGCTGGCCGGGATCGCGGGCTTCTTCTCGCTGCCGGTCGCGCCGCTGCCGCAGGTGGACTTCCCGACGATCAGCGTTTCGGCCAACCTTTCGGGCGCGAGCCCCGAGGTGATGGCGCAGAGCGTGGCGACCCCGCTCGAACGGCGGCTCTCGACCATCTCGGGCGTGACCGAAATGACCTCGCAAAGCGCGCTCGGCTCGACGCGGATCACGCTCCAGTTCAATCTCGGCAAGAATATCGACGGCGCCGCGCGCGAGGTGCAGGCGGCGATCAACGCCAGCCGCGTCGACCTGCCCGCGACGCTGCGGCAAAATCCAACGTATCGCAAGGTGAACCCGGCCAACCAGCCGGTCGTCACGCTGGCGCTCACCTCCGACACGCGCACGCCGGGTTCGATCTACGATTCCGTGTCCAACATCGTGCAGCAGCACATGCTCCAGATCGCCGGCGTCGGCGATGTCGAGGTGGGCGGCGGCTCGCTGCCGGCGGTGCGCGTCTCGGTGAACCCCTATCGGCTGAGCCAGTACGGCATCGCGATGGAGGATGTCCGCGCCGCGATCGAGGCCGCCAACGCCAACCGTCCCAAGGGCGTGTTGCAGGGCGCCGACGGGCGGAGCTGGCAGATCTACACCAACGCGGCGGGGCGCAAGGCGGTGGACTATCGTCCGCTCGTCGTGGCGTGGCGCGGCGACGCTGCGGTGCGGCTCGGCGACATCGCCGACGTCACCGACAGCGTCGCCGACACGCGCACCATGGGCCTCTACAACGGCCAGCGCGCGATCATCGTCAACATCACGCAGCAGCCGGGCGCGAACCTGATCCAGATGGTCGACGCCATCCGTGCCGAGCTGCCCGCGCTGGAGGCGCAGCTCCCCGCCGACATCAAGGTGGCGGTCGCGGTCGATCGCACCAGCTCGATCCGCGCCTCGATCCGCGAGATCGAGATCACCGTGCTGATCGCGCTGATCCTCGTGGTGATCGTGGTGTTCGCCTTCCTGCGCGATCTGCGCTCGACGATGATCCCGGCGGTGGCGACGGTCGTGTCGCTGCTCGGCACCTTCGGCGTGATGTATCTGCTGGGGTTCAGCCTCAACAATCTGTCGCTGATGGCGATCACGGTGGCGACGGGCTTCGTGGTGGATGACGCGATCGTCGTGCTGGAGAACACCACCCGCCATCTGGAGCAGGGGATGAACCGCTTCGATGCCGCGCTGAAGGGTGCGTCCGAGGTGGGGTTCACCGTGCTGTCGATGTCGGTGAGCCTGGTGGCGGTGTTCATCCCGCTCTTGTTCATGGGCGGCATCGTCGGCCGCCTGTTCCGCGAGTTCGCGGTGACGCTGTCGGTGGCGGTGATGATCTCGCTGCTGCTGTCGCTCACGATGACGCCGATGCTGTGCGCCTGGTTCCTGCGCTCGGGCGAGCCGGGCGAGGGGCGGCGCGAAGGGCGCATCGGGCGTGTGCTGGAGCGCGGCTATCAGCGGATCGAGCGGGGCTACGCCGCCGCGCTCGACTGGGCGCTGGCGATGAAGCCGCTGGTGCTGCTGCTGCTCTTCGCGGTGATCGGGCTCACCTTCTATCTCTATGCCGTGGCGCCCAAGGGCTTCTTCCCGCAGCAGGAGAGCCCGCTGATCTTCGCCGGCGTGCGGGCCGACGAAAGCGTGTCCTTCCAGTCGATGCAGACCAAGCTCCAGCAGGTCGTCGGCATCATCAAGAGCGACCATGCCGTGCAGAGCGTCGTCGGCTTCACCGGCGGCAGCCGCGCGGGCGGCGCCTTCATCATGATCGCGCTCAAGCCGCAGAGCCAGCGCCACGGCCTCGCCAGCACCGACGTGATCCAGCGGCTCCAGCGCCATCTCCAGCCTGTGCAGGGCATCCGGCTGTTCCTCTCGCCCGTGCAGGATCTGCGCATCGGCGGGCGGCAGGGCAATGCGACCTATCAGTATACGCTGATGGCCGACAGCAGCGCCGACCTTCGCAAATGGGCGGAAAAGCTGACCATCGCGATGCAGGACAGCCCCGTCCTCCAGAATGTCGACAGCGATCTGGCCGAGAATGGCGTCGAGAGCCTCGTCACCATCGACAAGGACGCGGCGTCGCGCGTCGGCATCTCGCCCCGAGACGTGGACAACGCGCTCTACGACGCCTTCGGCCAGCGCAACGTCGCGACCATCTATGAGGATATCAACCAGTACAGCGTGATCCTCGGCTGGGATCAGCGCGCCACCACCGGCCCGCAGAACCTGCCCGACGTGCGCATTCCGGCCGGCGCGGCGGCGGCGCCCAGCACGGGCGTCAACTCCACGACGGGCAGCGCGGGCGGCATCGGCAACAACCTGTCGGCGGGCCTCTCCGCGCAGGGGACGGCGGTAGGGGCGAGCGCCACCTCGACCCAGTCCGGCCAGACGGCGACGGCATCGGTGCCCACCAACCCGGCGCTGCGCGATCCCTCGACGGGGTCCGCGCTGAGTTCGAGCTTCCGCAACATGGTGCCGCTGCCCGCCATCGCGACCTTCGGGCAGGCGCCGACCGCCGCGAGCGTCAACCATCAAGGCACCGAGGTGGCGGCGACCATCTCCTTCGATCTCGCGCCCGGCAAGGCGCTGTCCGATGCGGAGGCCGCGATCGACGCCGCCTCGGCCCGGATCGCGCTGCCCAACAATGTCCACGGCACCTTCGCGGGGGCCGCGCTCACCTACAAGCAGCAGCAGGGATCGCAGCCGCTGCTGATCCTGGCGGCGCTGGTGACGATCTATATCGTGCTGGGGATGCTCTACGAGAATCTCGTCCACCCGATCACCGTGCTGTCGACGCTGCCGGCGGCGGGCGTGGGCGCGGTGCTGGCGCTGATGATGTTCGGCATGGACTTCTCGATCATCGCGCTGATCGGCGTGTTCCTGCTGCTCGGCATCGTGAAGAAGAACGCGATCCTCATCATCGATTTCGCGCTGGAGGCGCAGCGCTCGCGGGGCCTCACCGCCGAACAGGCCGCCCGCGAAGCCTCGCTGTTGCGCTTCCGTCCGATCCTGATGACGACGCTGGCGGCGGCGCTCGGCGCATTGCCTCTCGCCATCGGCTTCGGCGAGGGGGCGGAGCTGCGCCGTCCGCTCGGCGTCGCCATCGTCGGCGGTCTGGTCGCGAGCCAGATCCTCACCCTTATCACGACGCCCGTCGTTTATGTCTGCCTCGATCGCCTTGCCGAGCGCCGCCGGGAGCGGCGTGACCGGCGGCGACGCCTGCGAGAGCTGCCCGCATGATCCGTAAAGCCTTCTCCGCCGTCCTGATCGCAGCCCTCGCCGGCTGTTCCTTCGCGCCGCATTACGCGCGGCCTGTCATGAAGCTCCCGGCCGACTGGAAGCCGGTCGAGGGCTGGCAGCCCGCCAATCCGTCCGATGGAGCCCTGCGCGGCGACTGGTGGACCGGCTTCGACGACGCGACGCTGACCGACCTCATCGCGAAGGCCGACGCGCACAATCAGACCGTCGCGCAGGCCGCCGCGACCTACCGCCAGGCGCGCGCCGCCACCCGCGAGGCGCGGGCCAGCCTGTTCCCGACCGTCACCGCCAATGGCGGCGTGACGCACACCGTCTCCGGCGGATCGCGTAGCATCGTGACGGGCGGGGTCAGCTCTTCGGGCGCGCGCGTGTCGAACAATTACACCGTGTCGCTCGGCGGGAGCTGGCAGCCGGACCTGTTCGGCAAGATCGGCAACACCGTCTCCAACGCGCACGCGACCGAGCAGGCCCGGCTGGCGGACCTCGCCTCGGCGCGGCTGGCGCTGCACGGCGAGCTGGCCACCGACTATCTCAGCCTGCGCGCCGCCGACGCCCAGATCGCGAGCCTGACCGCGACGGTCGAGGCCTATCAGCGCTCGCTCCAGATCGCGACCAACCGCTATAATGCCGGCATCGCGCCGCATACCGATGTGTTTCAGGGCCAGTCCCAGCTCGCCTCCGCCCAGTCCGATCTCGAAGGCGAGAAGCGTACACGCACCCAGTTCGAGGACGCCATCGCCGTGCTGGTCGGCGAGAACCCGGCGAGCTTCACGCTGCCCACGCTGGCGGGCGCGTGGACCCCGGTGACGCCGGACGTGCCGGCGGTGCTGCCCTCGACGCTGCTCGAGCGTCGCCCCGACGTCGCCTCGGCGGAACGGCAGGTCGCCGCCGCCAATGCAGAGATCGGCGTAGAGAAGGCGGCCTTCTTCCCCACCATCGGCCTCTCGGGCAATGGCGGCTTCAACAATGGCTCGCTGTCCGGGCTGTTCGCGTCTTCGGCGCTGCTCTGGTCGCTGGGGGCGCAGGTGAGCGAGACGATCCTCGATTTCGGCGCCCGTAGCGCGAAGGTGCAGCAGGCGCGGGCGGCCTATGAGGGCGCGGTCGCCAATTACCGGCAGGTGGCGCTCACCGCCTTCCAGGACGTGCAGGACAATCTCGTCGCCGAGCAGGTGCTGGCGCGGCAGGAGGTGCTGTTGCGGCAGGCATCGGTGGCGGCGGACAAGAGCGAGGCCTCGATCCGCGATCAGTATCGCGCCGGCATCATCGTCTACACCGACGTGGTGAGCGCGCAGGCGACAGCCCTTTCCGCCCGGCGCGCGCTGATCCAGGGCCAGCTCGACCGACAGAACGCGGCGGTGGCGCTCATCCAGGCGCTGGGCGGCGGCTGGAGCCAGGCGGACATCACCAATGGCGCGGAAGCCGCGCGGGCCGCCGAGATCCGCAAGTCCCAGCAGCCCTGACGGTTCTCCGGCCTTCGCGCGAGGTGCGACAAGCGGGTTCACCCCCCGGCGTGTCACCGCTATGGGCTGGATGGACTCGAACGAGGAGACGACATGGACGACGCGCTTCGGCAGGCCGCGCTCAACTATCACCGCGAGCCGCGCCCCGGTAAGCTCTCCATCGAACCCACCAAGCGGATGGAAACGCAGCGCGACCTCGCGCTCGCCTATTCGCCCGGCGTGGCGGCGCCCTGTCTCGATATCGCGGCGAACCCCGATCTGGCGCGCGACTATACCGCGCGCGCCAATCTGGTGGCGGTGATCTCCAACGGCACGGCGGTGCTGGGCCTCGGCAATATCGGCGCGCTGGCCTCCAAGCCGGTGATGGAGGGCAAGGCCGTCCTGTTCAAGAAATTCGCCGGCATCGACGTGTTCGACATCGAGGTGGACGCGACCGACCCGGACAAGTTCGTCGAGGTGGTCGCCGCGCTGGAGCCGACCTTCGGCGCGATCAACCTGGAGGACATCAAGGCGCCCGAATGCTTCGAGATCGAGGCGAAGCTGCGCGAGCGGATGAACATCCCGGTCTTCCACGACGATCAGCACGGCACCGCGATCGTCTGCGCGGCGGCGGTGCGCAACGGCCTGCTGCTTCAGGGCAAGCACCTCTCCGAGGTGAAGGTGGTGACGTCGGGCGCGGGCGCCGCCGCCATGGCGTGCGTGCGCCTGCTGATCGCGATGGGCCTGCCGCAGGACAATGTGACGCTCACCGACATCAAGGGCGTCGTCTACAAGGGCCGCGAGGGCCTGACCCCGGAGCTGGAGCCCTTCGCGCGGGAGACCAACGCGCGCACGCTCGGCGACGTGATCGCGGGGGCGGACGTGTTCCTCGGCCTCTCCGCGCCGCGCGTGCTCAAGGAGGAGTGGCTGCCGCTGCTCGCCGAGAAGCCGCTGATCCTCGCGCTCGCCAATCCCGAGCCCGAGGTGCGGCCCGAGATCGTGCAGCAGGTGCGTCCCGATGCGATCATGGCGACCGGCCGGTCGGACTATCCGAACCAGGTCAACAATGTGCTGTGCTTCCCGTACATCTTCCGGGGGGCGCTCGATTGCGGCGCGACCACGATCAACGCGGAGATGGAGCTGGCCTGCGTCGAGGCGATCGCCGAGCTGGCGCGGATCGAGCCGGACGAGGTGGTTGCGCGCGCCTATGGCGGCGCGGCGCTGGTGTTCGGGCAGGATTATATCATCCCCAAGCCCTTCGATCCGCGCCTCGCGCTGCTGATCGCGCCGGCGGTGGCCAAGGCCGCGATGCGGACGGGCGTGGCGCGCCATCCGATCGAGGATTTCGTCGCCTATGAGCAGCAGCTCCAGCGCTTCGCCTATCGCTCGGGCCAGCTCATGCACCCGGTGTTCGAGAAGGCCCGCGCCGCCCAGACCCGCGTCGCCTATGCCGAGGGCGAGGACGAGCGGGTCCTTCGTGCCGCGCAGGTGGTGGTCGACGAGCGGCTGGCGCGTCCGGTGCTGATCGGCCGGCGGGACGTCATCAAGTCCAAGATCGTCGGCCTCGGCCTGCGCATGGCGGTGGGGCAGGATGTCGAGATCGTCGATCCCTTCGCCGACGAGGACGTGCTGATCCCGCTGACCGAGGGCTATCAGAAGATCGTCGACCGGCGGGGCGTCACCCCCGGCGCGGCGCGCTACCGGATGCGGGGCCGCCCGGCGCTGACCGCCGCCATGTTGCTCCAGAAGGGCATGGTGGGCGCGGCGCTCTGTGGCGGGGCCGCCGACTGGTGGCAGCAGACCGCCGACGTGCTGCCGATCATTCCGCGCCTGCCGGGGCTCCAGCGCGTCTATGCACTCTCGGCGCTGATCCTGGGCGAGCGGACCTTGTTCTTCTGCGACACGCACATGAACGTCGACCCGACCGCCGAGGAGGTCGCGGAGATGACCGTGCTCGCCGCCGACGCGATCCGCCGGTTCGGTATCACGCCGCGCGCGGCGCTGCTCAGCCACAGCAATTTCGGTGCCTCCAACTCGCCGAGCGCGCGCAAGATGCGCGAGGCGCTGGCGCTGGTCCGCGAGGATGCGCCGGAGCTGGAGATCGATGGCGAGATGCACGCCGATGCCGCGCTGATCCCGGCGCTGCGCGATCTGATGGTGACGTCGAGCGCGCTCACCAACGGCGCGAACCTGCTGGTCATGCCCAATCTCGACGCGGCGAACATCGCCTTCACGCTGCTGTCGGCGGCCACCAACGCGCTTCAGGTGGGGCCGATGCTGCTCGGCATGTCGAAGCCGATCCATGTGCTGACCGCCAGCGCCACCGCGCGGGGCATCGTCAACATGACGGCGCTCGCCGCTTCGGGCAACGCGGCGCCCGGCGGGGACTGAGCTAGAAAAGCGAACCCTGCGGCGGCGGGGGCGGCTCGACGGAGCCGCTCTCGCCGCGCCGCCTGAGTTCGGTCCGCGCGGTGAAGCGGACATCCTCGTCGCGATCGGCCGCGAGGCGGTGGAGCGCGTCGAGGTCCAGCTCCGGCCAGTGCCGCCCGCGATGCGCGCCGGCCGGCACGCGCGGCAGCAGGCCGGGCTCGGCGCTCCACGCCAGCAACTGGCCGACGGACGCCTGATTGAGCATGTCCCGCAGATGGTGCGCGGTCACATAGGCGTCGGGCATGGCGCGGTGGGCGGGCAGGCCGAGGGCGCGGTCCAGCCCCGCCGGCATCCGCCAGTAGCGCAGCACCTGATTGGAGAAGCTGGGCGAGCCCGGCCACAGCCTGAGCGCGCATTTCCAGGTGCATATCCATGGCGCGCCGCCGGTCAGCGCGGGCGTGCAGAAGCGCTGCTCGAAGGCGGCATGATGTGCGGCCAGTGCGAGCAGGCCGCCCTCCGGCCGCAGGATCGACGGCGCGACCTGGGGCCAGAGCGGCGCGTCCGCCACGTCGGCGTCGATGATGTGGTGGATCGCCATGGTGACGGGCGGGATCGGGCGGCCGGGATGGACCAGCCGCTGGCCGCGCTCTTCGTTGACGATCCAGCGCCCGTCCGCGCCCTGCACGACATCCTGCCAGCCGATCTCGCAGACGCCGTGGGCCGGCGGGCGAGGGCCGGTCGTCTCCAGATCGATCACGCGGATACGGGACGCGGACATCGCCGGAATATGGTTCGGCCCGAGCCCAACGTCATCCCCGTCCGATCAGGTCGGCCGGCGTGCCTCACAAATGGAGATCGCTCGGCCCTTCGAGATGGAGATAGGTCGCGTCGAACTCGCCGATCGCGACCAGCGCCTTCCAGTCCGGGATGGTGACCGACCGGCCGCTGACCACGATCAGCCCCTCCTTGCGGAAGCGGGCGAGGACGCGGTTCATATGGATCGATGTCACCCCCAGCGCGTCCGCGAGGTCGATCTGGGTCAGCGGCAGGTCGAAGCTGCCGCCGTTGACGAGGCCGACCCGCCTCAGCCGCACCGCCAGTTCGCAGAGCAGATGCGCCGTGCGGGTGCGTGCGTCGCGCCGGCCGACATTGAGCAGCGCCTCGCGCTGGATCGAGGTGTCGAGCAGCGTGTCGTACCAGAAGGCGCGGGCGAGGGCGGGATATTCCTCGGCGATCCTCAGGATCGCGCTGTGCGGCACCAGCACCACGGCGGCGCTGCGCACCGTCTCGATCGTGTGATCCGCCACCTTGAAGAGGATGGTGTGCAGGTCGACCATGTCGCCCGGAACATGGAAGGACATGATCTGCCGCTGCCCGCTCGCCGTCAGCTTGGAGCGGTAGACGATGCCCTCCAGCACCATGCAGCTATGCGTCGGCCGCTCGCCCTCCTCCACGATCCGGCTGCGCGCGGCGGTGCGGACCATCTTCTGGGGAAGGGCGTAGAGCGCGTCCTTCTCGTCCTCGGTCAGGCGATCGCGGGTTTCGATCTTGTCGACGAAGGGGGCGAGATAATGAAGGACGGCGGTATGCATGGGCATATGGCTTTCTGATCGATTCCTATTGCGCCTCGCTGTCGGGTGGACGCAAGCCGCATTCGGAACGCCCGATGGGAGATGAAAGATGCTGCGCACGCTTGCCAAGTCGATGCTGATCGGAGCCGCGCAGCGTCGCGTGGGCGTGATGCCGGCGGGGACGATCAGCACGGCGCTGCTCACCACCGGCGCCTCGCTGATGCTGAAGCGCGGGCGGCGGCCGATCGGGCTGGCGCTAGTCGCGGCGGGGGGTGTGCTGCTGTGGCGCGAGGCGGAGCGCAGCCGTGCCGTGGCCGAGCCGGAAAAGGCGGAGGTCGAAACGAAGCCCGCGAGTTGAGCGCGGGGTTGCGATCTGCCGTGTGGGCGGCCGGACGGGCTTCCCCTCGGCCGGCATAGGGTGCATTCGGGCGGGGAACCGGGGCGAAAATCTGGCGTTTGCCGAGTGCATCGCGGGTTGCGAGGCGTTTTGAGGGGGTTGGGAGTGGGATCAGCGTGGACGGACCGAGCGTGGCGCCATGCCTCCGCCCGTGGTGCCTCCGCGCATGGCCCGTCGCGCATGTTCGCGCTGGTCTTCGCCTTGTCTCTAGCGACGCCGGGCTGGGCACAGCCGCCGTCATCCTCCGATGCTATGCCCATGCAGGCGGTCGATCCGGCCGGGGATGCCGCCTTCGACGCCGCGCTGCCGCCGCTCGAAAGCGTGGCGCCTCCGGCCGCCGCGGCGCCCACCGAACCTTCCGTCGCGCCACAGGCGGCCGAGGGGGAAAAGGATCTCGACCAGCCGCTGCCTCCGCTCGCCGGCTTCGATCCGACGCCCGATCTCGGCAAGGCCAAGGTGCCTTCCGCCGAAGAGGCGCGCATCCGCTATACGGTGAAGGTGGAGGGCCTCTCCAGGCTCGGGCTGGAGGATGAGTTCCGCAGCATCTCCGAACTCGACGCCGGCAAGCACAAGGCGGCCAACAGCGCGCAGGTGCAGGCGCGGGCTCGCGACGATGTGGCGCTGGCCGAGCGGCTGCTCCGCTCCGAGGGCTATTATGACGGCGTCGCCTCCTCGACGGTCACGCCGGTTCCCAATCAGCCGGGGCAGGTGGCGGCGACGATCAGCGTGACGCCGGGGCCGCGCTATGGCTTCGGGCGGATCGGCGTGACGGGCGCGCCGCCGGAGCCGACCGCGATTGCGCGCAAGGCGCTGCCGCTCCAGACCGGCGCGCCGATCCGCGCCGTGCAGGTGGAGGGCGGCGAGGCGCAGGTGGCGCTGGCATTGCCGCAGGAGGGGTATCCCTTCGCCAAGGTGGGCCAGCGGGACATATTGCTCGACGATCGGGGCCATACCGGCGATTATACCTTGCCCCTCGATGCCGGCCCGCGCTCCAGCTTCGGCGGGCTCCAGACGAAGATCGCCAAGGGCACCGGCGGCCTCAGCCCCCGGAAGAAGGGCAGGAAGCCGCGAAAGCCGCAGAAACCCGTCGATCCGAAGACGATGTTCTCGATCGAGCATCTGAACGTCTTCCCGCGCTTCAAGCGAGGCGATCTCTACGACAGCCGCAAGGCGGACGATCTGCGGCAGGCGCTGGTGGCGACGGGCATCTTCTCGACGGTCGCGGTCGAGCCGGTCGACACCCACACCCAGGCGGCGGACGGCAGCGAGATCGTCGACCTGATGGTCACCCAGCGCAAGGGGCCGTGGCGGACGCTCTCGGGCTCGGCCGGCTATGGCACCGGCGAGGGCATCAAGGGTGAGGTGAACTGGACCCACCGCAACATCTGGGCGCCCGAAGGCGCGCTCACCATCGGGCTGATCGGCGGCACGCTGGAGCAGGGGCTCAACGCCTCCTTCGCGCGCTCCAACGCCGGCCAGCGCGACCGGACCTTCGCGATCTCCGGTGGCTTCGATCATTCGAATTACGACGCCTACAACGCCAAGACACTGAATGTCGGCGTCAACTGGTCGCGGCAGAGCACCCCGATCTGGCAGAAACGCTGGACCTGGACGGTCGGCGCCCAGATCATCGGCACCAACGAAAAGGGCGCGGCGCTCGATCCGACGGGGGACCGCCCCCGTCGCAACTATCTGATCGCGGCGCTGCCGGGGCAGGTGCTCTACGATCGCTCCGACGATCTGCTGAACCCGACCAGGGGCTATCGACTGCTCGCGCGGATCAGCCCCGAGGCGTCGATCCGCAAGGGTTTCAAGGGCTATGCGCGGATGACCGGGCAGGCGACGGGCTATTGGCCCATCGGCAAGTCGATCGTGCTGGCGGGCCGCGCGCTGATGAGTTCGATCCAGGGCGCCAGCCTCGACGATATCGCGCCGTCGCGGCGCATCTATGTCGGCGGCGGCGGATCGGTGCGCGGCTTCGGCTATCAGGAGCTTGGCCCCAAGGACGCGCAGAACAACCCGACCGGTGGCCTCTCCTCGACGGAACTGGCGGTCGAGGCGCGCTATCGCTTCGGCAATTTCGGCATCGTGCCCTTCTTCGACGCCGGCCGGCTGGGACAGACCTCGACGCCCGGCATCAGCCACCTGCGTTACGGCGCCGGCATCGGCGGGCGCTATTACACCAATTTCGGGCCGCTGCGCGTGGACGTGGCGACGCCCATCGACCGGCAGCCGGGAGAGTCCAAGATCGCGCTCTATATCTCGATCGGGCAGGCCTTCTGATGGCGGAGGAGCCTGAAACCGTCGTTGTGATCGGGCGCAAGCCGCTCTGGGCGCGTATCGCCAAATGGGCGGCGATCGTGGTGGCGGGCCTCGCGGCGCTGCTGCTGGCGCTGATCGTCGGGTTGAACACCGGGCCGGGCAAGCGCTTCATCGCGGGCCAGCTCGCGGGCTATTCCACCCAGTCCGGCATCAACATCCGCGTGCGCGGGATCGAGGGATCGATCTATAGCCACATGATCCTCCGCGGGCTGGAGGTGCGCGACCAGAAGGGCGTGTTCCTGACCTCGCCCGAGGTCGCGATCGACTGGCATCCCTTCGCCTATCTCCATTCGAAAATCGATCTGGACAGCGTGACGGCAGGCGACGTGCGGATGCTGCGCAACCCCTCGCTCAAACCCGTGCCGAGCGAGCCCAACGCGCCGACGATCCCCGACATCGACCTGACGCTCGGCCATCTGGGCATCGACCGCTTCCTGCTGGAGCCGCCGGTGACGGGTCGCCGTCACATCGTCCGCATCGAGGGCAGCGCGGTGATCGCGGATCGTCGCGCTCAGCTCGCGGTGAACGCCGATGCGCTGACCGGGCCGGGCGTGGCGGGCGGCGACAGGCTGCGCCTCCATATCGACGCCGTGCCGGACAAGGATAAGCTTCTCGTCGACGTGAAGCTGGCCGCGCCTGCGGGCGGGCTGGTCGACAGCTATGCGAAGCTCAACCGGCCGCTGGACCTCACCATCGGCGGGCAGGGCGACTGGGCGCTCTGGAAGGGACGCGCGCGGGCGGTGCTCGGCGGGCAGCCGCTGATGGACGTCGCACTGACCGGCCAGAACGGCCGCTTCCATGCGCTCGGCGATGTGCGGCCGGCGATCATGCTGACGGGGGCGTCCGCGCGGCTGACCTCGCCGGCCGTGCATATCGACGCCGCCGCCACGCTCGACCAGCGCAAGGCCGATACCACGGTCCAGCTCTCGTCCGCCGCCTTCACGGCACGCGCGCAGGGGCTGTTCGACTTCGCCGCCAGCCGTTTCGGCAATGTCCATCTCGACGCCCGGCTGCTGACGCCCGGCGTGATCGCCCCCAATCTCACGGGTCGCAATGTCGCGATCTCGGCGGTGCTGGACGGCGCTTTCATGCAGCCGACCATCGCCTACAAGGCTTCTGCCGATGCCATCGCGTTCGGCGCCACCGGCATTGAGGGGCTGGTCGCCGAAGGCCATGCGACGGTCAGCGCGGACAAGATCATCGTGCCGATCCACGCCTCGGCGCGGAAGGTGACGGGGCTCAACGCGGCGGCCGGCGGGCTGGTCACGGGGCTCAGGGTGGATGGCGACATCGCCTACGCCAAGGGGCAGATCTTCTCCGACAATCTGCATCTCCGCTCGGACCGGATCGACGCCACCGCGCTGATTCTCGCCGATACGGCGACGGGCAAATATACCGGCGCGCTCAAGGGGCGGGTGAACGATTACGACGTGAACGGTCTCGGCCGGATCAACCTCGTCACCGACGCAAAGCTGGTGCCGGGCGTAGCCAACGGCTTCGCGATCAAGGGGCATGTCCGGGTCGAGACCAAGCGGATCACCAACGCCAGCCTCGCGACGCAACTCGGCGGCAACGCGGTGGTGACGGCGGATGTCGGCTATGATCCGAAGGCGGGCGCGACGCTCTCCAATCTGCGCATGAACGCGCCCGACCTGCGCATCCTGAGCGGCGAGGGGGCGTATAATCTCGGCAATGGCGCGCTGCGCTTCCGGGCGGAGGCCTGGTCGCGCACCTATGGCCCGGCAAGCCTTGTCGCGAGCGGCAGTCTCGACAGGCCGGTGGTCCTGCTGAAGGCGCCGCGACCGGGCGTCGGCGTTGGCCTCGTCAATCTGGAGGCGGTGCTGACCGGCACGCAGGCGGGCTATCAGGTGAAGGCCAGGGGCGGTTCCAACTATGGCCCGTTCGCCGCCGACGTGCTGATCCGCAACGGCAAGGGGCGGCTGGCGATCGACGTCCACCAGCTCCTCGTCGCGGGCATCGGCGTGCAGGGCAGCATCGTCCAGACCGCGAGCGGACCGTTCGCCGGCGCCTTGCATGTCTCAGGTTCGGGGCTGGGCGGGCAGGTTCAGCTTGCGGCGGCGGGCGCGGACCAGAAGGCGGTCCTCGACATCACCGCCAACGGCACGAAGCTGCCGGGCACACCGCCGATCACCATCGGTTCGGGGCTGGTGCGCGGCGTGCTGGTGATGCGCAGGGAGGGGCCGTCCTTCAACGGATCGGTGGCGCTGGTCGATGTGCGAACGGGCACGCTGCTGGTCCGCTCGGCGCGCGCGACGGTCGACTACACCGCCGGGCGCGGCAAGGCGGCGCTGATCGCGTCCGGGTCGAGCGGGGTGCCGTTCGACATTTCGGCGCAGGCCGCCTTCACGCCCGAGCGCATCCTCGCCAACCTCCGGGGCTCGGCCAACGGCATCGGCTTCCGCCTCGCCCAGCCGGCGGTCGTGCTGCTTCAGGGGCATGACTATGTCCTCCAGCCCGCAACGATCGTGCTGCCGCAGGGCAATGTCGAGCTGACCGGCCGCACCGGTGCCAGCAGCACCGCGCACGCCAGGCTCAACGGCATCGACATCGGCATCGCGCAGGCCTTCGCGCCGTCGCTCGGGGTGAGCGGTCAGGCGACGGGAACGGTGGACGTGACGCTTCACGGCTCGGCCATTCCCGAAGCGCGGGCGCGGGTGGACATCGCCAATTTCCGGCGGACGGGCGCGCTCGTCGTCTCCGATCCGGTGGACATCGCCATGCTCGGCACGCTGGGCGAGGGGGGCGGGGCGTTCAACGCGCTCATCCGGCGCGGCGGCTCGACCATCGGGCGGATACAGGCGCGCGTGACGCCGCCGCAGGGCGAGGGCTTTGCGGGGCTGATGAAGGCGCCGCTTTCGGGCGGCATCCGCTACAATGGCCCGGCCGAGGTGCTGTGGACGCTGACCGGCATCGGCGGGCAGACCGTCGCCGGGCCGATCGCCGTCGGCGCCGACTTCTCGGGCCGCGTCGATGCGCCGCAGATCACCGGCGTCGTCCGCGCCAACCAGCTCCGCTACGAGAATGATGGGACCGGCACGACGATCACCGGCATCGTCCTCGACGGGCGCTTCACCCAATCGCAATTCCAGCTCAACCGCTTCACCGGCAAGGCGGGATCGGGGACGATCCAGGCCTCGGGCTCGATCGGCATCGACGCGGCGGGCGGCTTCCCGATCGACATGACCGCGACGCTGGACCACGCCCAGCTCGCGCACTCGGATTCGCTGGGCGCCACCGTTTCGGGCACCGTTTCGGTCACCAATTCGAAGGCGGCGGGCGGGCTCATCAAGGGCGACCTCAACATCCAGGACGCGCGCTACCAGATCGTCCGCAACGACGCCGCGCAGGTGAGCGATCTCACCGGCGTGCATCGCAAGGGCGCGCCGCCGCCCGAGGCGACCGCCGCCGCCGGCCCGGCGCCGAGCAACTGGAAGCTCAACATCCGCGTCCGCGCCGACAACCGCATCTATGTGTCCGGCATGGGGCTGGAGTCCGAGTGGAGCACCAAGATGCGGATCGGCGGCACCACCGGCGCGCCCACGGTGGTCGGCCAGCTTCAGGTGGTGCGCGGTACCTACAGCTTCGCCGGGCGCAGGCTCGATCTGGAGAACAGCAGCAGGGTGGAATTCAACGGCCCGATGCTGGACCCCGATCTCGACATCACCGCCGACACATCGGTGGAGGGCGTCACCGCCACGATCAACATCGGCGGCACGGCGACCAAGCCGCAGATCAGCTTCACCTCCACGCCCGCCCTGCCGCAGGACGAAGTGCTGTCGCGGCTGCTGTTCGGCTCGTCGGTGACGTCGCTGTCGCCGATGCAGGCGTTGCAGCTCGCTGCCGCGCTCAACTCGCTGCGCGGGTCGGGCGGGGGGATGAACCCGCTCGGCAAGCTGCGCGGGGCGTCGGGGCTCGACCGGCTGCGCGTGCTCGGCGCGGACGAGTCGACCGGGCGCGGCACCTCGGTCGCGGCGGGCAAATATATCTCCAACAACATCTATGTGGAGGTCATCACGGACACCAAGGGCTTCACCCAGACCCAGCTCACCATCGCGCTCTCCCGCGCGCTGAGCCTGCTCAGCCAGGCGGGCGGCGCGACGGGGCCGGCGGTGACGCTGCGCTACTCCAAGCACTACTGACGGAGGCGTCAGCGCGGCCGGATCGTCGCCCAGATGGGGAGGTGGTCCGACGCCCGCATGGCGAGTGGAGAATGGTGCGTGCCGGCGTCGAGCACGGCGAGGTCGGGCGTGGTCATGATCCGGTCGAGCCGCGCGATCGGGCGGCGGGCATGGAAGCTCGGTGCGGTGGGGGCGAAGGTGAAATGCCCCATGAAGTCCTTGAGGCAACCGCCCGCGAGGCTCCATTCGTTGAGGTCGCCCATCAGCACGGCGGGCAGATGGCCGTCGCACGCCTCGACATGGCCGATCACCGCGCGCGCCTGCCTGCGCCGCCACAGGCCGGACAGGTCGAGGTGCATCCCGACGACGCGCACCGCCTGCCCCCGGATCGCAATGTCGGCCATCACCGCGCCGCGCGGCTCCAGCACGGGCAGATGGAGCGGGCGATGATCGAGTATCTCGGCGTCCCGCCGGATCAGGATCGCGTTGCCGTGCCAGCCCATGCCGCCGGGACGGATCTCGTAGGGGACGGGGCGATAGGCGGAGTGCTGGGCGATCAGATCGAAGGGGATCGCGCTCTGCCGCGCGCCGGTGCGCCGATCAGCTTCCTGGAGGCAGACGATGTCGGCGTCCAGCTCGGCCAGCACGGACAGGATGCGCTCGGGCTTGCGCAGCCGATCCGTGCCGATGGCCTTGCGGATGTTATAGCTGACGACCTTGATCGCCATGGCGGCGTGGCCGCTCACTTCTCGGTCTTGGTCTTCCCCCGGCGCTTGAACGCGAACCAGCCGAGCGCCGCGCCCGCCGCACCGGCGGCGAGCAGCACCAGCGCCGTGTTGTCGCCCATCGTGCGCGACACCGCGAAGCTGCCCCGGCGCACATAGTCCCGGCCGGTGTCGACCGCCTCGCGCGCGGTGGCGGGGGCGTCGTCGATCAGGTCGCGCACCTTGTCGCGGACCTTGCCATAGCCCTCCTGCACGGTGCCGACCGCCTGGTTGAGAACGCCGCGCGCTTCGAGCTGCTCGTCGTTGGCGACCTTGCCGATCGCCTCCTGCGCCACGCCGACCGCTTTTTTGGCGGTGCCTTCGATCTGATCCTTGCTCATGTGCGTTGCCTCCTGATGGATATGGCCTATTGCGCGAACGAACGCCTGAATCGTGCCCCGGGTTCGAGGAGGGGCGGTTCGCCTGGAAGGAGTTGGATGAAATGCGGGCTCTGACGGCCGGATTGTTCGCCCTCACGCTGAGCGCGCCGACGCTGGCGGCGACGCCCTATTGGGCCAATCCCTTCAACCAGAAGATCATGAACCTCAAACAGGCGGACCGGGACGGTGCGCTGCGCCGGGCGATCACCGACAATAACCAGCGCTGCGGCAGGCTGACGCACAGCCGCTATCGCGGGCCTTACGGCAATCTGGGCACATGGGTGGCGCGCTGCACGCCGGGCGGCGACTATGCGATCTACGCCGGGCCGGACGGCAGCGTGCAGGTGCGCAAATGCGCCGATCTCAAGGATCTGAAGCTGCCGGAGTGCGGCAAGCTCGACTGATCCCCGGTCAGGCATCCGTCGGCGCGCGCTCGGAGATGGCGGTGGTCCAGCCGAGCGTCGGCAGCGCGATCGCCCGCCCGCCACGCAGATCGATGCGGATGACGATCGCGCCCTGTCCTTCGAGGAAGGACAGCAGGCGCTTGGCGCGGCCCGTCGAGTGGGTGCCGTAGACGCGGGCGATCTCCGCATCCGACGGGCAGGGCGCCCGCTCCAGCGCGGCGCGCGCGATCAGCAGGAACACGCCGCGCGCATCCTCGGGCAACAACTCCGCCTCGCGCGCGGCGTCGGCCATCGGATCGTCCTCGTTGATCCCGGCATAGAGGCCTGCGCGGGCGAGCGAGAGGCGGGTGCGGAAGGCCGCGAGGTCGAGGCCTGAGTCCGACACGCCGCGCATCCGGCAGCGGACGCCGAAATCCTGGAACAGCACGGCCGCCGGGCGGAAGCTCTCGCCCTCGTCGGCGATGATCTCGGCGAGGCAGGCGGCGACCACCGCATCGCGCTCCTCGGTGGTCGGTTCGGGGCGGTTGCGGGTTTCTTCGGCGGGCGCGGGTGCCTCGATCGATCGGAGCAACTGCTCCATGCTCGGCCGCGGCGGAGGCGGCGGCGCGGCGGGCAGCGGCAGGTCCAGCTCGGCCGGGCGCTCGAACAAAGCGGCCCGCGCCTCTTCATCGGGCGCGCCCGGGAGCGGCATCAGCTTCGGCGAGGCGCTGCGGGCCGAGGTCTCGACGGCACCGATCTTGATCGGCAGCGGGCGGCGCGACACCGCCGGCCCGAGCGCGATGAAATGGCCGCGCGCGAGATCGCGGAACTGCTCGGCCTGCCGCCGCTCCAGCCCGAGCAGATCGGCGGCGCGCGCCATGTCGATGTCGAGGAAGGTGCGGCCCATCAGGAAGTTGGAGGCCTCCGCCGCCACATTCTTGGCGAGCTTGGCGAGGCGCTGCGTCGCGATCACGCCTGCCATGCCGCGCTTTCGGCCACGGCACATCAGGTTGGTCATCGCGCCCAGCGACAGACGGCGCACCTCGTCCGACACCTCGCCCGCGACGGCCGGCGCGAAGAGCTGGGCCTCGTCCACCACCACCAGCGCCGGGAACCAATGCTCGCGGGGCGCATCGAACAGCGTGCCGATGAAGGTCGCCGCCGCGCGCATCTGGCCCTCGACGTCAAGGCTCTCCAGCGACAGCACCACCGAGACGCGCTGCTCGCGGATGCGGAGCGCCAGGCGCTTCAGCTCATTCTCGCTGTGCGCGCCGCCATCGACCACGACATGGCCGTAGCGATCGGAGAGCGTGACGAAATCACCTTCGGGATCGACGATCACCTGCTGCACCCACGGCGCGCTGCCTTCGAGCAGGCGGCGCAGCAGGTGCGACTTTCCCGAGCCCGAATTGCCCTGAACGAGCAGACGGGTGGCCAGCAGTTCCTCAAGATCCATGACGGCGGGCGCGCCATCCGGCGCGGTGCCCATGTCGACAGATACGGTCATGCCCCCGCTCTTAAAAGCCGTGCGGAGGAGCGCAAGAGAGTCGCGGCCGATCTTGGTCGATCTGCGAGGCGGGTTCAGCCGTGGGCGTGGCGCTTGCGCGTCTCCGCCGCCTTCTTCGCCGAGGCGGACCGCTCGGCCGCAGGGCGCGCCGCCGAGGCCTTGCCGCCCAGTTTTCCGCCCTTCTTCGCCGCCTCGTGCGTGTCGGGATGGCCGCGACCCGAGCCGGACTTGTTGCCGCCGCCCGATTCCTTGTTCACGGTCGCCCAGGCGCGGCGCTCAGCCTCCTTGTGGCTGACGCCGCGATCCTCATAGCCCTCCTCGATATGCTCGGCCTTGCGCTTCTGCTTGTCGGTATATTTGTCCTTGTCGCCCTGCGGCATGGGTAGTCCTCCGGCTTTTCCCCGGCCCGCCCAAGGGCTTAACGAACGAAGGCTCAGGAGGGTGCGTGCTTGTCGGCGCGGCGCTTGCCGAAGAGGAGCTTCTGTTCGAGCCGCCCCCTGAGCCCCGCATAATAGGCCTGAAGGAAGGCGAGATCGCGGGGGCCGCCCTCGTCGCTCCAATGCTCGCGGCGGATGCGGCGGGCGATGCTGGCGGTGACGGTGGCGACGGCGGGGGCATGGGCCTGCCGGATCACGGTTTCGAGCGTCTCCAGCTCATAGACGCCATAGGCGTCCAGCTCCTCGCCGGTGAAGCTCAGGTCTTCGGCGGTGTCGGCGAGCTCGGGCAGCAGCGGGCGGCGCGGCGCGCGGATCACCCAGGTGCCCGCCAGCAGGTCGCCCGCGCGCAACCGGTCGCGGTTCATCAGCGGCATGAACAGGAAGATCGCGCTCCACAGGATGCCGCAGAGGATCGCCCAGCCCTCCGGCCCGTCCTTCCCGCCGCTCATCGCGAGGAAGGTGAGCGGCAGGAAGAATTCCACCTCGCGCATCGCGTTGCGGGCGATCACGGCGTCGAGCGTCAGCCGGCCGCCATGGCGCGCGATCACCCTGAGGCCCAGCGCGCGTTTGCCCGGCGTCCGCCCACGGGGCCGCGCCTCGAACCAGGTGAAATAGAAATTGCGGAGGAAGAAGGCACCCGCCAGCCACATCACCCACGCCGCGCGGAAGGCGAGCGGCTTGCCGACGACAAGGCTCGCCAGCAGCATCAGCAGCGTGAAGGCGATGAAGATGCCGCCGAGGATCAGCAGGTCGAGCAGGAACGCCCCCATGCGCTGGCCTGCATCGGCGAGGTCGAGCGGCAGGCTCACGCCCTCGGGCGTCACCAGCATCCGCACGCGCTTCACTTCGACGGGCAGGCGGCGGCTCATGCGGGCTTCCTTGGCGTGCCGTAGAAATAAGCCAGCCAGACGCAGAGCATCGTCACGCCGATGACGTATCGCAGCGTCTCCACCGTCACGAGCTGCCGCACGAAGCCTTCGAGCAGCGCCGCCATGAACAGCATCACGACCACGCCCGCCATCGCCGTGCCCGAGAGCCGGCCCGCCTCCGCCATGCTGTCGAGGCGGGAGAGTCGTCCGGGGAAGGCGACCGCCCAGCCGATGCGGATGCCCGCGGCACCCGCCACCACGATCGCGAACAGCTCGGTGGTGCCATGGACTGAGAGCCAGCCGATCAGATCGCCGGCCAGTCCGCGCCCTGCATAGAGCGCGAGGAAGGCGCCCAGCGTCAGCCCGTTGGCGACCAGCAGCAGGCTGCTCGGCACCGCCAGCAGGAAGCCCAGCGCGAAGCAGAGCAGGGCCATCTGCGCATTGTGCGTGAAGAGGAAGGTGGCGAGCATCTCCAGCCCGTCCAGATGCCGCCCATGGCCGCCGCCATAGAGCACGTCGCGGAGCATCTGGGTCGTCGCCTCCGGCCCGCGCCCTTGCGCGAGATCGCCGGACACCATCGCCGGGAACCAGCCCGGATCAGAGGCGACCAGCGCATAGCCCGCGATCGTCCCCGCGAGCAGCAGCAGCGTGGAGGCGATCGTCTCCCGCCACAGCGCACGCATCGCCGCCGGCCAGTCCCGCCGGAAGAAGGCGAGGAGGCGGGGGCCGATCCGCCCGCGCACGCCGTAGAGGAAGAAATAGGCGCGGGTGGAAAGCCCCTCCAGATACTCGATCAGCGCCCTGTCCAGCGACGTCTCGCGTGCCACCGACAGCGCCGAGATGGTGGCGCGATAGAGGGTGGGGAGGGCGAGCAGCTCCTCCTCGTCGAGGGCCGCCGCCGAGCGTTTCTCGGCGCGATCGAGCAGGGCTTCGAGGCGCCGCCAGTCGGCCTCGCGCTCGGCGCGGAAGCGGGCGGAGGGGAGGGGGGCGTTCACAAGAGCCTCTGCCGCTTGAGCATCAGATAGGCTTCGACCAGCGCCGAGCCGCCGTCCTCATGCGATGCCTCGACGACATGCACGCCCATCCGCTTGAGCCTTGCTGCAACGATCGCGCGCTCGCGCAGCAGAGCCTGCGCGGCGACGGCGCGGGTGACGTCCTCCGGTGTCAGTGGCTCAGCGGCGGCGAGGCTTTCCAGTTCCTCGTCGCGGTGGATCAGGAGCAGCAGCAGATGGCGTTTCAGGAGCGGGGCGCAGGCCTTCACCATCAGCTCGGCGCTGGTCGGATCGGTGAACTCGGTGAACAGCACGATCAGCGTCCGCCGGTCGAGCCGCTGGGCGAGGCGGGTGAGGCCGAGCGTGTGGTTCGTCTCGCGCGTGCCATAGTCGATGCCAGCCGCGAGCCGCTGGATCGCCGGGAAGGCAGCGATGCCATGACCGATCGCGCTCGCCGCCAGCGGCTGCTCGGCATAGGCGAACAGGCCGACACGATCGTCCAGCTTCAGCGCGACATAGGCGGCGAGCAGCGCGGCCGAGACGGCGCGATCGATGCGGGGCACGCCGCCGACCGGTTCGGCCATGGCCCGGCCGGCGTCGATGGCGAGGACGATCTGGTTGTTGCGCTCGATCTGCCAGTCCTTGGCGAGCAGCATGGCGTGGCGGGCGGACTGCTTCCAGTCGATCGCGCGGCGGTCCATGCCGTCGATCCAGGGTTTGAGCGACTGGAACTCCGCGCCCGTCCCGATCTCGCGCCGTGCCGTCTCGCCGGCCTGGGCGTGGCGGACGAGGAGCTGGCTCCGCTCGCGCGCCGGGCGGGTGTCGGGGGTGATGAGGACGGCTTCGTCGCGTGGCTCGCGGCGTTGTTTCCAGACGAGGCCGAGCGGGCCTTTCCAGCGTAGCCACAGGGCGGAAAGCGGGGCGATACCGCGCCGCGAGGCCTCCAGCGGGATACGCGCCTCGGGCCGTTCGCGCGACAAAGTGGGGCGGAGCGGGCCGAGCGGGGTGAGGCGATCGTCGATGTCCACGGTCGCCTGCACCCTGCCGGGCGTATCGGTCGCGAGCCGGAGTTCCACCGTGCCGCCCACCGGAGCCGAGCGCGGCATATTCAGCGTCACGGTCACCTGCCGTGCCGCCAGCGCCATATCGAGCCCGAGCAGCAGCACCACGAAGAGCATCCACCCGAAGCCCAGCGTCCACAGATGCGGCCAGACGATGCCGATCGTCAGCGCGGCCGGAGCGCCCGCCGCCATCAGCAGCACGACGCGCGCGGTCGGATAGAGGCCGGCGCGGGGTGTCAACGCGGGGCTTCGACTTCGGCGATGAGGGTGGCGACCACTTCCTCCGGGCGGCGGCCGTCGATCTCGGCGGCGGGCGAGAGGGCGAGGCGGTGGCGCAGCACGGCCGGCGCCAGCGCGCGCACATCGTCGGGCACCACATAGTCGCGCCCGTCGAGCGCGGCCGCCGCCCGCGCCGCGCCCGCCAGCATCGCGGCGGCGCGGGGGCTTGCGCCGATCGTCAGTTCCGGGCTCGCCCGCGTCGCGCGGACGAGGCGGACGATGTAGCGCACCACCTCGTCCACCAGCGTCACCTGCGCGACGGCGGCGACGGCGGCGGTCAAAGTCCCGGCATCGGCCTGCCGCTCGACGCCCCAGCGGCCGGGCGTCGGCGAGCCGCGTTCCGCGCCGTGGGTGGCGACGATACGGAGTTCCTCGTCCTCGTCCGGGTAATCGACCAGCAGCTTGAACAGGAAGCGATCGAGCTGCGCCTCGGGCAGCGGATAGACGCCCTGGTTCTCGATCGGGTTCTGCGTCGCCACCACCATGAAGCGATCCGACAGAGCGTGCGAGGTGCCGTCGAGCGTGACGGAACGCTCCTGCATCGCCTCCAGCAGCGCGGCCTGCGTCTTGGGCGGAGCGCGGTTGATCTCGTCGGAAAGCAGCAGGTCGCAGAACACCGGCCCGCGCGTCAGCGAGAAGGCGGAGGTCTGGAAGTTGAAGATGTTGGAGCCGGTGATGTCGCCCGGCATCAGATCCGGCGTGAACTGGATGCGCTTGAAATCCAGCCCCAGCGTCGCCGCGAAGCATTGGGCGAGGAAGGTCTTGGCCGTTCCCGGCGGCCCCTCCAGCAGCACATGCCCGGCCGAGAACAGCGCGATCAGCAGATGGCGCACCGTCTCCTCCTGCCCGACCACCGCCTTGCCGACCTCGCCCGCGATGCGGTCGCCCAGCCCCTTCACCTCATCGAGCGTCATCGCGTGCGGTTCCTTCTCCAGCGGTACAGGGCGCGCGCGGCGCCGAGCAGTTGATCCCGGTCCTCCGCCGTCTCGGCGTGCCAGGCGAGGGTGGCGTAGGGTTCGTCGCCGGCGTGGCGGCCGGCATGGTCCAGATAGCGATCGAGCGCCTCGCCCGAGAGGCGGGCCGGCGCCGCCGTCGCCTGCGCGGCCAGATCGCGGGTGAGCGCGGCATAAGCGGTGCCGACGCGATGCTCCTTGCGTGCCGCGCGGAAGAGCTGGGCGGCATTGTCCACCAGCGTCCGCTTGCCGAGCGCGATGACGCGGCCCTGCCCGGCGGGCGCGCCGAAGCGGAAGGCGCCGTGCAATCCCGCGAGCAGCCCGGCCGCGACGATGCAGAGCGTCACCGGCAGGAAGGGCGGCTTGAAGAGAAGCTGGAGCGGGCTCTTCTGCCGGCCGAAGCCGTTGGTCGTGAGGTCGAAGGCCAGCTCGTTGCTGGGCATGAGATCATCGACCACCTGCCAGCCCTGCCGCGCGGTCCAGGGATCGGCCATCCCCTGATTGTTGAGCAGATCGGGCTCGGCCAGCACATAGATGCGCGTGCCATCGACCTGCCCGAGGACGGCGCGGCCGTCGTGGTCGAGGAGGAGGGGGGTAAAGCCCTTGCCGGTCAGCCGCTGCTGTTCCTTCTGCGATCCGATCCGCGCGCGGGCGAGGCGGGGGATATCCGCCGCCCGGAGGCGGGGCGTGCCGGCGAAGGGCGTCTGCTCCAGCGCGATGCCGGGCGCGACCCTGCGGAGCGCCGCGACGTTGGCGCCGGGCGGGTCCATGCCGATGGTCTGCGCCCAGCTTCTGCGCGCCGGGAGGGGCTGGGTGCGCCATTTGGGCAGCACGATCAGCATCGCGCCCTTGCAATGGCGATCGACCAGCCGGGAAAGCGCGGCGGGATCGCCATATGCTTCGGGTGTCACGACCAGCAGCGTGGCCGTGCAGATATGCCCGTCATCCCGGACGATCAGGGAATGGCTGCCCATCGCGTCCGCCAGTTCGACGAGGCCGGCATAGCCGGTGCCGCTGGTGGAGAGGGCATGGGCGCGCGCGTCATGGCCGGATCGGAAATCGGGAGCGAAGGCGACCAGCAGCAGGAAGGCGGCGAACGCCACCAGACCCGCGATGACGATCATCGCGACGGCGCGGGCGGAGAAAGGTGCATCGGAGGCGTTCATCGCCAATGCCCCGGCAGCGCGAAGTCGGCATAGGCGCCGCGCGCCTTGTCCCACGCGCCGGCGGTGGCGCCGCGATCGGCGAACAGGCTCATCTCCACCACCTCGGCGATGGCGGCGAAGGCAGGGCGGGCGGCGACGGGCATCGACGGCGCCACCGCGAGATCGCGGCTGGTCGTCGCCGGGCGGACGAGGCCGGGGCGGCGGCGCATGATGTCCTCGATCGAGCGCTGGAGCAGCAGGCGGGCGGCTTCGGCATAGCGGCCGGCGGCGGCGAGCGCGTCCGCCTCGGCCAGCAGGGCGCGGGCCGGCGCGGCGTCAGGGCGCCATTCGTCCTCCTCGGGCGAGGGCTCCTCCCGGCCGGGGCGTTTCCATGGCCATTTGAGCTTCAACAGACGCATCCCGATCAGCCCGATCAGAACGACGGCCGCCACCCCCATCACGACCAGGCCGACGATGCGGATCGCGGGCCATGCCGCGGCCAGCGCGTGCGCCAGCCGGATCAGCCATGGCGGCGGCTCCGGCCTCTGGAGATGCGGGAGGGCGAACTGGATCTGCGGGTCCGCCAGCACCCGCGCATGGGCGGCCGCGAAGGCGTCTCCGCCCGCGCCCGTCGCTGCTGACCCCGCCGTCGAACGCACCCGGATCACACCCCCGTGCCTGCCCCAGGCGGGCCGAGACTATCGTTTCGGGCGTGGGAGGCAAGCGCGTTGCGGCTGGACAGATGCCCCCGAGGCGGGAGAGACAGGAAGGCGAACCGATAGCGTTCGTGAGGGGGCTCCGATCGTGATGACCATGCTGATGCTCGGCCTGTTCCTGCTGGGTCCGTTCGCGACGCTCGGCATCTGGCTATGGCTGCGTTCCCGCCGGGAGCCGGCTCAACTGATCGAGGCATTCGACATCGGCCGCGTCATGGGGCGGAGCTTCGCCGCGTTCGGCAGGGAGGGGTGGCCGCTGGCCGGGCTCGCGCTGTTGCTGGTGGGCCTTCCGCAGGCGCTCTGGATGACGATGCTCCGCGCGATGATGCCGCAGCTATCGGCGGCACCGCCCGGTGCGCGGGCGAATGCGCAGGCCGATCGCCTGATCGGGCTGTTCCACGCCTTTCCCGCGACCATGATCGGTGGGATGCTCGCGCTCCTGCTGTGCAGCTTCCTGTTCTACATCGCGGCGATCCGCTTCTGGGCGCAGCGGGGCGAGGGCCGGGGCGGCACGCCGGGTTCCGCGATCCGGCTGGCGCCGCGGCTGCTGCTGCCGGTGCTGGCCGTGGCGATGCTCGGCTATCTGGGTTTCCTGGCGTCGTTGCTGCTGTTCGTCGTGCCCGGCGTGGTGATGGCGCTGAACTGGCTCGCCGCGATTCCGGTGATGGTGAACGAGCGGACCGGCATCATCGAGGCCCTTCGCCGGAGCCGCGCGCTCGCCATCGGCTCGCGGGGGCGGATACTCGTCGCCGCCCTGCTGATGCTGGTGCTGACGATGCTGGTGTCTCTGATCGGCAATGTCGCGATGCGAGGGCTGATCGGCGATAGCGGCCCGGCCTCCGTGCTGCTGATCGGGGTGCAGGCGCTGGTGGCGATCTTGAGCGCGATCGTACATGCCGGCTTCTTCGCGGCGGTCTATGTCGAACTGAGGCGGGTCCGCGAGGGGCTGGCCGTCCCCATGCTGGCCGAGGTGTTCGCTTGACGCCCGCCCGCGCCGAGAGGATCTGAACGACGCATGTTGCGACCCGAAAGCCAGCCCGCCGCCGATGCCCGCCCCCATGCCGCGGGACATCTCTATCTCCAGGTTCTGGTGGCGATCGCGCTGGGCGCCCTGCTCGGTATCTTCGCCCCTTCGGTGGGCGCGGCGATGAAGCCGCTGGGCGACGCCTTCATCAATCTGGTGAAGATGGTGATCGCGCCGGTGATCTTCCTCACCATCGTCACCGGCATCGCGGGGATGCGGGAGCTGGGCGCGGTCGGCCGGGTGGCGGCCAAGGCCTTCGCCTATTTCCTCACCTTCTCGACGCTGGCGCTGTTCGTGGGGCTCACCGTCGCCCATCTCGTCCATCCGGGATCGGGGCTGCACATCGCGCCCGCCTCGCTCGATCCGGGGGCGGTGGCCAGCTATACCAAGGCCGCGCACGAACAGTCGATCGTGGGTTTCCTCACCCATATCATCCCGACCACCATCCTCTCGCCGTTGACCGAGGGGGATATCCTCCAGACGCTGCTGATCGCGGTGCTGTTCGCGGTCGCCGCCTCGCTGGTCGGCGAGCCCGCGCGGCCGGTGATCGAGATGCTGGAGCATCTCTCCCGCATCGTGTTCCGGCTGGTCGGTATCCTGATGCGCGCGGCGCCGGTGGGTGCGTTCGGGGCGATCGCCTTCACCGTCGGCAAATATGGCGTGGGGACGCTCGCCAATCTCGCCGGGCTGGTGGCGACCTTCTATCTCACGGCGCTGATCTTCGTGCTGGTGGTGCTGGGCGCGGTCGGCTGGGCCAACGGTTTTTCAATCCTGAAACTGATCCGTTACCTCCGGGCCGAGCTGCTGCTGGTGCTCGGCACCTCCTCGTCGGAGGCCGCGCTGCCCGCGCTCATCGAGAAGATGGAGGCGGCCGGCTGCGCCAAGCCCGTGGTCGGCCTCGTCGTGCCGACCGGCTATTCCTTCAACCTCGACGGCACGAACATCTACATGACGCTCGCCGCGCTGTTCATCGCGCAGGCCTGCGACGTGCATCTGACATGGGGGCAGCAGGCGCTGCTGCTCGGCGTGGCGATGCTGTCCTCGAAAGGCGCGGCGGGCGTGACCGGCGCGGGCTTCATCACATTGGCCGCGACCCTTTCGATCGTGCCCGATGTTCCGGTCGCCGGCATGGCACTCATCCTGGGTGTAGACCGGTTCATGTCAGAATGCCGCAGCCTGACCAACTATGTCGGGAACGCAGTGGCGACCATCGTCGTTGCGCGCTGGGAAGGTGGACTGGACCGCGAGAAGCTGTCCGCCGCCCTCGACGGACGGTCCGCGCAAGGCTGAGCATCGCTTTGTGAATCGAAAGGCCGCGTAGCAGACGAACGCGGCTTTTTCGTCTCACATGCGAAAAATTGCGTCAGCCATGGAACGTTCGTCGAAGGCGGGTGTTCGCCCTGACAGCGCTGTTATCGCTGTTTCGATCAGTCGTTGCGGCGTGGCGATGAATAGAAAAATCCATAAAGTCGTCATTTCGCAATTGCGATGAACTGTCTAGTAATGCGCGATGATCCGAGCATGAAAGACTGGGCATTGTCAAAAAAAGCAGAGATATTGCACCGCGGCGTTCCAGTCAGGATTCGGAAGGGTGGGCCATGGCGTATGATGGCTTCTTTCGTTCGCGTATGTCGATCGAGCGAGTTACGGCCAATATTGATAAGTCGGCAGATCGGAAAACGGCAATCCATGTATTCGACGCCAATGCGTCGCGGTTTATGGATGTGATGATTGCGGCGATCGCCCTGGCGATCCTGCTGCCGGTGATCGTGATCCTCTGCCTCGCCATCATGGCGCATGATGGCGGCCGCCCGATTTTCGTGCATCGCCGGATCGGCCGGGGCGGCCACAGCTTCCCCTGCCTCAAGCTCAGGACGATGGTCCGCAATTCCGAGGAGCGTCTGCGCCATCTGCTGGAAACCGATCCGGCGGCGCGGGCGGAATGGGCGATGGACCAGAAGCTCAGGATGGACCCGCGGATCACGCCGCTGGGCCGTTTCCTGCGCAAATCCAGCCTCGACGAGCTGCCGCAGCTCTTCAACGTGCTGGTGGGCCATATGAGCCTGGTCGGCCCGCGCCCGATCGTGGCCGACGAGGTGGCGCGCTATGGCCGCTACTTCCGTTTCTATTGCGCGGTGCGCCCCGGCATCACCGGCCTCTGGCAGGTGAGCGGGCGCAACGACACCAGCTATCGCCGCCGCGTGGCGATGGACACCGTCTACAGTCGCAGCCGGTCGGTGGGCACCGACATCTCGATCCTCGTGCGGACGGTTCCGGCGGTGCTGGCCAGCAAGGGGTCGTTCTGAACGCGCCCCTGCATCCGAAGCGTGCGTGGATGGATAAGGCGAACGAACTTGCAGCCGGCCGGGACGGTGGAACTCCCCTCCGCCGCCTGACCGTGCTGCAAGTCGATCCCTCGCTGTTCACGGCGCCCTATGACGCGGCCTTGTCCGGCGGCCTCGCGGCCAACGGCATCGATCCGGTCTGGGCGACACGCGGGCTGAGGGCGGGGGAGGAGGATCTCTTTTCCGCCTTCGCCACCGATCGCTTCTTTTACGCGTGGACCGACGGCCGGCGCCGGCGTGCCGGCCGATGGGCGAAGGCGGTGAAGGGGCTCGAACATGCCGCCGGTCTGCGTCGGCTCGTCGCGCGGGCCAAAGCGCATGATCTCGTGCATTTCCAGTGGGCGGCGCTGCCATTGCTGGATGCCCGGGCCATCGCGCGGATTCGCCGGTCCCGGCCGGTGGTGATGACCGTCCACGACATCAAGCCGTTCAACGGCCGCCCGGTCAGCGCGCTTCAGGTGAGCGGCTATGATGCGGTGCTGGCGTCGGCCGACCATCTCATCGTCCACACCGCCGAGGGGCGCGACGCGCTGTTGGCGCGGGGTCTGCCGTCGGAGCGGGTGAGCATCGTCCCGCATGGTCTGCTGCCCCTGATGCCGGCCCCTCCCGAGCCTCGCTCGGGCGAGCGCTGGCGCGTGGTGCTGTTCGGCCGGCTCCAGGCCTATAAGGGCGCGGACCTGCTGGTCGAGGCGCTCGGCCGCATCGATCCCGCGACCCGCGAGAGGCTGGAGGTGATCGTCGCGGGCGAGCCGCAGATCGATGTCCAGCCGATCCGCGCGCGTGCCCGCGCCCTGGGGCTGGGCCTCGATTTCGTGCTGCGCGACCGGCGGCTGGGCGAGGCCGAGATGGCCTCCCTGCTGCGAAGCGCGGACGCCTTCATCTTCCCCTATCGCACCATCGACGCGAGCGGCGTGCTCCATCTCGTCGCCGAGCTGGATCGCTGGCTGATCGCGAGCGATCTCGGCGCCTTCCGCGCGATGCTGGGCGAGGCGCCGGGCGCGGGCGCGCTCGTTCCGCCCGAGGATGTCGACCGGCTCGCCGCCGCCATCACGGACTCGATCGGCCGCCGCCCGACCCAGCGCCCCGCGCACGACGTGATGGACTGGGCGGAGATCGGCGGGCTCACGCGCGCCGTCTACGAACGGGCGATCCGCGACCATGCGGAGGCGAAGCGATGACGCGTTCGCTGTTGGTGATACAGGACAGCCTCGATTTCGGCGGGCACGAGGCGATGTTCCTGCGCTTCCTGCCGGCACTGGTGGAAAGCCGTGCCTTCGACCGGATCGCCATGCGCTTCCCGGCGGGCAATGTCCGCCTGTCGGATCGGCTGGCGCGCTTCGCCTCCGAGCGTTTCGACGCGAAGGGCTGGGGGTTCACCAAGCGGCGCGCCGAGCCCTATCTGGCGGATTTCCGGCAGGGCTATGCCCGCGCCGTCCGCCGTCTGATCGCGGAGGAACGGCCGACCACGACGCTGCTCCTGCAAGGCCGGATCGAGAATTGCGCCGTGCCGACGCTGGCGGCGCCCGCCGGCCAGTTCCTCGTGAGCTATGTGCCGATGGCGCATCGCATGACGGAACTCGGCCGCGCGGGCGTGCCGGGGGACATGGTGCGGCGCAGGCTCTATCGGCGCCCCGATCGCTTCATCGTGCCCGGCCGCGCCGTAGCGGGGCAGGTGACGGCGGCGGGTGGACGTTCTCCGGTGGCCGTGGTCGACAATGTCGTCGATCCGCCGCCGCGTCCGGGGCGGGAAGGGGCTCGCGTCGCGCTGGGGCTGGAGCAGGAAGCGCGCGTCGCGCTGTTCCTCGGCCGGCTCGACGTGCGCCAGAAAGGCCTCGACACGCTGGCGGACGCGATCCGGCAGCAGGCCGATCGGCTCAAGGACTGGACCTTCCTGATCGTCGGCGGCGGCGAGGGGGCGGCGCTGTGCGAGCAGCTCCGCACCGAGCTGGAAGGGCGCGTGGCGATCCGCACCATTCCCTGGACCGAGCGTCCGCAGGACGCGCTCGCCGCCGCCGACGTGCTGCTGATGCCGTCCCGCTGGGAGGGAGTGCCGCTCGTGATGCTGGAGGCGATGACCTATGGCCTGCCGCTCCTCGCCAGCGAGATCGACGTGTTCCGGGATTATCTCCCCGACACGCACCGCATCGACTTCGCCACCGCCGACCTCGCGACCGCCATGGAGCGCGTGACCGAGCCCGATCGCCTCGCCGCCTATCGCGCGCTCGCCGCGCGGCGGCTGGCCGAAGGCGGCCTCGCGCGTTCCAGCGAGCGCTTCGTCGCGGCGCTGCTCCCCGAATGGACCCCCGCATGACCCAGTACGGACCGGCTGCGGTCGTCATCCCGACCCTGAACGAGATCGCCCATATCGAGGGGCTGCTTTGGCATCTTCTGGCCGAGCCGCCGGAGGTGGTCGGCGAGATTCTCGTCGCCGACGGCGGCAGCCGCGACGGCACGCAGGAGGCGGTGCATCGCATCGCCCGGAGCGAGCCGCGCGTCCGCCTGATCGACAACCCGGATCGCATCCAGGCGGCCGGCGTCAACCGCGCGGTGGCGATGGCGGACCGGCGCTTCGGCGTGATCGTGCGCGTCGATGCCCATGCGCTCTATCCCGGCCAGTATGTCGGCCGGCTGCTGGCCGCGCTGGAGGCCAGCGGGGCGGACAGCGTGGTGGTGCGGCTCGACACGGTCGGGCGGAACTGTCTCCAGCGGGCGGTGGCGGCGGCGCAGAACAGCCGCGTCGGCACGGGCGGATCGGCGCATCGCATGGGGCGCGTCTCCTGCTTCGTCGACCATGGCCACCACGCCGCTTTCCGCCGCGCCGCCTTTGAGCAAGCGGGGGGCTATGACGAAACCTTCGAGGCCAATGAGGACGCCGAGCTGGATGCGCGCATCAGGGCGCAGGGAGGGCGAATCTGGCTCGATGTCGGCATTCCCGTCACCTATTTCCCGCGCTCGACGCTGACCGGCCTCGCGAAGCAGTATCGCCGCTACGGATCGGGCCGGGCGCAGACCTGGCTCAAACATGGCGAGCCGCTCCGGCTGCGGCAGATGCTGCCGCCGGCGGTGCTGCTCGCGGTGACGGCCAGCCTGATCCTGTCATTGGTCGCCCCTTATGCGCTGGCCGTTCCGCTCGGTTATTTCGCGGTACTGCTGGCGGCTAGCCTGAGCCTTGCGATCGACGTGGGATCGGCCTGCGTCCTGCTCGCCGCGCCTGCGCTGGCCACCATGCATTTCGCATGGGGCTGGGGCTTCCTGCGACGGATGGCCGCTGGGCGGAGCCGAGGCGCGGAACATGCGTCGCGCCGCAGCATTGCAAGGGCTGCGGCGGCCGAAAGTGGAGGCGAGAGAAAAGCATGAACCGGATGAAGCGGATGATCGCGGGGCTGTTGCTGGTGCTGCCCGTCGCGGGCTGCGCGAACGACATCGCCGGGACGCCGCAGGGCGCTGCCGCGCCGGCCCCCTATGTCTACAAGCTGGGGCCGGACGACCGGGTGCGCATCACGGTCTATAACGAGCCCAATCTGAGCGGCGAATATTCCGTCAACAGCGAAGGCGAGATCTCCTTCCCGCTGGTCGGCATGATGAAGGCGCAGGGCCTGACGCTGGGCGAGTTCAGCGACGCGCTGACGAAGCAGCTCGACGCGCATTATTTCAAAGATCCGCATCTGGTGGTGGATATGGTCTCCACGCGTCCCGTCTATGTGCTGGGCGAGGTGAACAAGGCGGGCCAATATCCCTATCAGTCGGGCATGACCGTGCTGGCCGCGGTCGCCACCGCCGGGGGCTTCACCTACCGCGCCAACCAGAAGATCGTCATGATCCGCCATGGCGGCGCGGCCGCCGAGCAGCGCGAGCCGCTCACCGCAGACCTGATCGTGCAACCGGGCGACACCATCAGGGTCCGGGAACGGCATTTCTGAGTTCGTGGCGCACCCCCGCCCCTTCTCCTGGCGACATGGCGCGATGCTCGGCCTGTTGGGAGGCGTCTTCGCCGCGCCCGCCGTCGCATCTCCGCAGGAAGCGCCGCTGCTGCCGCCCGAGCCGCCGCAGATCGAAAAGCGCTACACCGCCGTGCTGGAGCGGGTTCAGCCGGGCTATGTCCCGCCCGGCATCCCGCTCGGCGCCTTCACGCTCTCGCCCTCGATCAGCGTGAGCGGCGGCTATGACGACAATATCTTCGCCACCGAGCATGACCGGGTGTCGGACGGCTTCGTGCGATTCCGGCCCGAGGCGCTGATCCAGTCCAACTGGAGCCAGAACAGCGTCTCCCTCGATGCCACCGGCACGATCGATCGCTATTTCCACCGCACCAGCGAGAATATCGCCGATTATGCGGTGACCGCTTCGGGCCTCTACCAGATCAGCCGGGACACCATCCTGCGTGCCGCCGCCCGCGTGGAGAGCGACCACCAGTCCCGCCTGTCGCAGGACATCTTCGCCCAGACCATCCATCCCGTCCGCTATGCCGAGCAGTCCGGCGCGGTGGCGCTGACGCAGGATTTCGGGCGGCTGCGCGTGACCGGCGACGCGCGGGTGGCGCGGTTCGACTATCGCAACGGGCGGCTGGCGGACGGCTCGGTCTACGACCAGCAGACCAGCGACAACACCAGCTACCGGGTGGGCGTCCGCGCCTCCTATGCGCAATCGCCCGCGCTCGCCTGGTTCGTGAGCGCGAGCTACAACAGCCGCAATTTCCGCACCGGCACCGTGGACACGCCGGAACGCGATTCCCACGGATACCAGCTCCTCGCCGGTGTCGATTTCGAGCCGGCCGCGCTGATCCGCGGCAGCATCGGCGTCGGCTATATCCGGCAGAATTTCCGCCTGGCCCATTATACCGATCTGTCCGGCGTGGGCTTCAACGCGCGGCTGCAATTCTTCCCGAGCCAGCTCACCACCGTGACGCTGAACGCCGATCGTTCGGTGCTCGATTCCGGCATTCCGGGGTCCGGCGGCTATCTGTCGAGCGAAGGTTCGATCCGCATCGACCATGAGCTGTTCCGCCAGATCATCCTGAGCGCGTCGGTCGGCTACCAGTCCAACAAGTTCAACAATCTCGACCGTGTGGACGGCCGGCTCGCGACCAGCGCGGGCATGACCTACCGCCTCAACCGCTTCGCTTCTCTCGAGCTGAATTACGATCGGCTCGATCAATCCTCCCACGGCGCCGACCGGTACAGGGCCTATGTCGACAACAGGGTTCTCGCCGGCGTGACGCTGAGAAGGTAACGACCATGAACGACATCGTCCCCGTCCTTCGCGAGCCCGTCGTCGCGCGGCGCATCACCCCGCTGCCGCCCACCGTCGACCGCGTGGACGGCCTGCGCCGCGCCATGGCGGCCCTTCGCCGGCGCTGGTGGCTGGCGCTCATCATGTTCGTCGGCGTGCTGTTCATCGTACTGATGACGGGGCTGACGCGCACCAAGCTCTACACCGCCACCGCCAACATGGTGGTGAACTCGCGCGAGCTGAACGTGTCCGAGAAGGACAAGGAGGTGCTGCCCGGCCTCTCCACCGCCGAGAACGCCGCCGACACCGAGGTGCAGATCATGCGCTCCATGGCGGTGGCCGAGGGGACGGTGAAGGCGCTGAACCTCGCCTCCAACCCGCTGTTCGCGAAGAAGCTCGAAGCGCTGGCGCCGCCTCTGCGCCAGACGGCGGCGGCGTCGATCCTCGCGTCCAGCCTCAAGGTGGACCGGCCCGGCCAGTCGAACGTGGTGTCGATCGCCTATACGGCGGCCGATCCGCTGCTGGCCAAGAGCATCGCCGACGAGGTGGGCCAGCAATATCTCGCGGTGAAGGGCCAGTCGCGCCATGCGGCCGTGCAGAATGTCGATCAGGGGCTGGGCGACGAGCTGGATCGCCTGCGCGGCCAGCTTGAGCAGGCCGAAGCGGCGGTGGCGGACTATCGCGCCCAGCACAACCTGTTCGCCACGCAGAACACCACTTTCACCGAGCAGGAACTCTCCACCTACAAGCAGCAGGAAGCGCAGAGCCGCGCGAACCTGGCCGAGGCGAACGCCCGGCTGGCGACGGCGGAGGCGCAGATCAGGAAGGGCTCGAACGGCGGAGACGTCGGCGCGGCGCTCCAGTCTCCGGTGGTGCAGCAGCTTCGTGCCCAGCGTTCCCAGTTGGCGGCCACTTATGCGGATCTCTCGTCCCGCTATCGCCCCGATCATCCCGATCTGGTGAAGGTGAAGGACCAGCTCGACACCATCGACGCGCAGATCAACGCGGAGATCAAGCGCCAGATCGCCAATCTGAAGGCCAATGCACAGGTCGCCCGCGATCAGGCGAGCAATGCGGCGGGCACGGTCGCCCAGACCAGCGGCACGCTCGCGGCCAACAACGCCGCCTCGGTGAAGCTCAACGAGTTGCAGCGCAAGGCGGATGGCCTGCGCGACACCTATCAGACGCTTCTCACCCGCCGCAACTCGATCAGCAGCCAGGCGCTGGTGGCGGATGAGGATGCGCGCATCTTCTCGCCCGCCGCGCTGCCGCTGCGGCCGAGTTCGCCCAACAAGCCGCTGATCGTGCTGATCGGCCTCGCGCTGGCGGCGATCGTGGCGGCGGCGTCGGTGTGGATCGCCGAGGCGTTCGATCGCAAGCTCGTCACCTCGGGCGATGTCGAGAGCAAGCTTGGCCTGCCGCATATCTCCAACGTGCCGGAAATCCGCTCGATCGCGCGCGGCGACGAGGCGCGTATCGCGGCGATCGACTTCGCGCTGGCGCGGCCGGCGTCGCTCTATGCGGAATCGCTGCGCGCGGTCCGCCTCGCCGCGCTGCGCCACAAGCGCCATGACGGGCCGGTGACGATGGGGATCACCTCGGCACGGCCGGGCGAGGGCAAGACGACGATGGCGATCTCGCTCGCCCGCGTCTCGGCCATGGCGGGCAGCCGCACGCTGCTGATCGACGCCGACGTCCGCCGCCCGGCCGTGGCGAGCCGGCTGGGCTTCCAGCCGCGTGTCGGCCTCGTCGAGGTGCTGCGCGACAATCTGCCGCTGGAGGCCGCGCTGGTCCGCGACGAGGCGTCGGGCGCGATGATCCTGCCGGTCGCGCAGGCGCTCGCCAGCAGCCACGACCTGTTCGACTCCGCGCGCGTGCAGGCGCTGCGCTCGATGCTGGCGGGGCGGTTCGACTTCGTGATCTTCGATGCCGCGCCGGCGCTGGCGGTGTCCGACGCGCGCCTGTTGCTGCGCCAGCTCGACGACGTGGTGATGGTGGTCCGCTGGAACGGCACGCCGCGGCAGACGGCGGCGGCCGCGCTCAAGCGGATGCGCGCGCTCGATATCGAGCCGATGGGCGTGGTCACCACCCGCGTCAACATGCGCGCGCTCGCCGCTTATGGCCATGGCGACATCGATCGGGATCATGCCGCCTATGGCGTCTATTATAGCTGATCGGGAGCAGGCGTCAGTGGGCTGCGTTGCCGCCGAATTCCGCCTGATAGGCGGCCAGCGTCTGCGGGAACTTGCCGGCCGACATGGTCGCGTCATAATCGGAGGCGGTGAAATCCCAGTAGTTCTGGGCGACGACGTTATGCGCGCGCATCCATGCCGCCATGTTGTGGATGAACAGCGGATCGTCGCCCCAGCCATGGCCGTCGGGCCGCGTGCCGGTGCCCCATTCGGGCACGATGATCGGCTTGCCATGCGCCGCCGAGAAGGAAGCCAGCCAGTTCAGCCCGTAATTGGTGGTGAGATAGCCCTGCCAGCGGACGGCCGGATCGGTATCCTGCGCGCGCCAGCTCTGATTGTAGAAATCGATGCCGACCAGATCGACCACGTCGTCGCCGGGCCAGAAGGTGTCGGGCGAGGCGGAACCGGCGCCGAGCGACGGATTCCAGGCGATCGCGAAATGCTGGCCGGGCGTCGCGCGCAGCACGCTGACCACATGCCGGAACGCGGGCTTGAAGGAAGCCGGGTCTTTCCCCGCCGCCCAGGGATACCAGTCGCCGTTGAACTCCCAGCCGAGGCGGAGCGTGGCGTTCGCCTGCCCCTTGGCGACCAGCAACGCGCCGAGCTTGCTGAACTGGTCGTCATACTGGCCGGCGGCGACCTGGGCGAGAGTGGCGCCCTTCACGGTGAGCGGCACGCCGATCATCAGCTTGTAGGGCTTGCCCTGCCAGCAGCCGAGCGCCCAGGTGGCGCCGCTCATCAGGCTATCCCAGCTTTCGGAAGAGAAGAAATCGGTCACGCTGTCGAGTTTGCGGCCCATCACGCCTTCGTAGCGCGGCAGGCGGCCCGCGCCGTCGCAGCCGGCGCCCTTGTAGACGCCCATCAGCGGATCGGCGCTGGCGGGGCTTGCGAAGGCGAGGGGGACGGCAAGGAACGCGGCGGTCATCAAGGATCGGATCATGGGTTCTTCCTGTTGGGTGGCCCGCGACGTAACGCGCGCCGTGCGGCTGGGATGCAGGGCCTGCGATCGGCTCGCCTCGCCAGGGGGCCTGGAGCCGCAGGCGGAAGGATGAACCGTGCCTTTCCGCGGATGAGCGGACATTCCGTCATCCGCCCCGAAGCCGGGATGGGGCGAGGGAAGGCCGGCCGATGACGGCACTGCAACCCACCATCCGGCGCGGCAACTGGACGGACCTGATGGCATCCCCCGTCCGCATTCCGGCGGCGGAGGCGTTCGACACCCGCCGCAGCCTGATCTTCGCCCATGCGGGCTTCATCATCTGCATGATCTTCCAGCGTTTCGGGCATATGTTCGGCGGGAGCGCGCTGTTCTTCAGCCTGCCGGCCTTCGGGCTGCTGCTCGGCTGGGCGGTGGCCACCGGCATCGCCACCGTGCGCGAGCGCGGGGCGGCGCTCTATATGATGTTCGCCGGCTGGACGCTGATCGCGACGCTGTATGCGCTGCTGGCGCCGGACACGCGCTTCGGGACGAGCCTCACCTCGCTGCTCGCGATCCTGCTGACCTATGGCTTCACCGTGCTGGGGCCGGGGAGCCGCTTCGACCGGGCGGTGATCTTTCCGGTCTTCCTGTTCTACACACGGCTTTGCGCGGTGCTCGGCATCATCCAGTGGGTGATCCAGTTCGGCGGCGTGCGCATCTTCTCCTTCATGCTCACCGTGCCGCCGCTGCGCCCGGTGCTGATCGAGTCCCAGTTCAACTTCAACCCGACGCTGCATTACGGCTCGTCGATCCTGCGCTCCAACGGCTTCTTCCTGATCGAGCCGAGCGTGTTCTCGCAGACCCTCGCGATCGCCATCGTGCTCGATTATTTCATCCTCGGGCGGGCGAAATATCTGCCGCTCTACCTGCTCGCCTATCTGCTCTCCTTCTCAGGGACCGGCGCGTTGACGCTGGCGCTGGCGGTGCCTTTCTACGCCTGCCTGTCGGCGAAGAATTTCGGGCGCGTGGCGGGGCTGCTGATCGCGGGCGCGCTGGGCCTCGCGGTGGCGAGCGTGGCCTTCCCCGAGCAGGTGGGATCGCTGACCAGCCGTGTGAACGAGCTGAACTATTCGGGATCGAGCGGTTATGCGCGCTTCATCGGCCCGTTCCTGCCGATCTCGGACCTGATGCAGGAGGGGCGCATCCTGATCGGCTGGGGGCCGGGCGCGACCGAGCGCTATCTCTATCATGTCGAGGGGACGGGCAATTCCATCGCCAAGCTGGTGATGGATTATGGCCTGATCGGGATCGGCGCGTTCATCGTCATGTTCCTCGGCACGCTGTGGCGGCGGGACTATGCGATCCTGTCGGTGCTGGCGTTCACCACCTTCGTGGTGGGCGGCGGCTATCTGCTGTTCACGCCGATCCTGGTGCTGCTGATGCTGCTGTGCATCTGGTCCGGCCTGCCGGAGGAGCGGATCAGATCAGCCGAAAGATGAGCGTCCAGATCGCGATGCCCGCGACGGCCGCCAGGCCCCAGGCGGCGAAGGAAATGCGTCGCCCGCCGAGCGGGCGGACATTGGCGGGCGCGACCGGATCGATCGACTCCTGCCGGGCGGAATCGTGCGGCTGAGAATTGGGAATCACGTCGCCGGAACGGACGAGGCCGTCGGATTTCATTGGCTCATCGCCCTTCAGGATCGGTGGATCTTCGATCACCCCCTGCCTCTCCGCTCGTTAATATTTTCTCTCATAGACCGGGCGACCTTGCCGAGCGTTTAAGACAAAGGTCAAAAATAACGATGCGCGTTCCGACGCCCCCTGCGCCAGCATGGCACAGAGGGGCGGGTGATCCCAAGCGGACTTTGGGTCAGGCGGAGGCGTCGGCCTCGATGTCGCTGTCGCGATAGCGCAGGCGGGAGAGGAGGGCGCGGCCCGTCCAGCGCTGGATTTCGGCCGCGGCCAGCATCGCGCCGCGCCTGGCCGTGGGCTCCATGCCGAACGCGCCCCACATCAATTTCCGGGCCGCCCCGAAGCGGCGCATGGTGAAATTCACGCGGCCGGCCTCCCACATGCCGCTGGCGCGCATCGATCGGTTGAGTCGCCGCCACTGGCGGGCGTCGAAGCGCCCCCGAATCTCGTGATTGCCGGCAATGGCGTCGAGGCAGGGCTGGTGATTCGCCCAGTCGACCGAGAGCCCGCCCGAGGAGCTTCCCGGCCGGACGCGCAGCGAGAAGACCTCCGGCTCGTTGCCGATGAAGGCGAAGGGGCCGCGCGCGGCGAGCCGGCACCAGAACTCCCAGTCCTCGCTCAGCCGGATGCCCGCATTAAAGCCGCCGAGCGCCTTCGCCACCTCGGTGCGGACCAACACATGTCCGCCATTGGCGAAGAAATTGCCGCGCAGCAAAGGCTCCAGCACGTCGCCGTCGGGATAGCGATGCTGGGCGAGCGGCTTCTGCCCCGGATAGGGCGCGCCGCTCGGCAGGATTTTGAGGAAGGTGCCGAACGCCGCCACCGCCTCGGGCCGCCGGTCCAGCCTGTCGGCGAGACGGGCGAGCGCGGTGGGGTTCAGGATGTCGTCGCCGTCGAGGAACATCACATAGCGGCCGGTCGCCAGCGACAGGCCATGGTTGCGCGCCATTGACACGCCGGCATTCCTTTGCTGCACCAGCGTAATGCGCGGATCGTTCAGGGTCACGACACGCGCCGCGGTGCCGTCCGTCGAGCCGTCGTCGACGACGATGCAACGCCAGTTCCGGTGCGTCTGGGACGTGACGGACCGCAGGCACGGCAGGATGAAGTCCGCCACGTTGTATGCGGGGATAATCACCGTAATCTCAGGCGCGGACATATTTCTCCTTCCGAGGCGTTTGCATCGGGAACGAGCAGAGGAACAGCCCCCGTCATGCAGGTCAGCGTCGTGATCCCCGCCTTCAACGCGGGGCAGTATATCGAGGCGGCAATCGCTTCCGCAACGCAACAGGAAGGTGTTTCGCTGGAAGTCGTCGTGGTGGATGACCGGTCGACCGACGATACCCGCGAAAAGGTCCGCCACATGGCTGCTGCCGATCCGCGCGTGTCGCTGATCGTGCTGCCGCAAAATGGTGGCCCATCCGTGGCGCGTAACGCCGGCATCGCCGCCGCGCAGGGCCGGTGGATCGCGCTGCTCGACGCGGACGACGCCTATCTGCCCGGCCGGCTCGCGACTTTGGTGGCGCTGGGGGAGGAGCAACATGCCGATCTCGTCGCCGACAATATGCTGCTGGTCGATGCCGGCGACGGCAACGCCGTGCCGATGATGGCGCCGGGCTTCCTCGCCTGCCCGCGCGCGATCGACCTGCCCGAGTTCATCGCCCGCAACATCTCCACGCCGGATGCGCCGCGCACCAATTACGGCTTCCTGAAACCCCTGATGCGGCGGGCGTTCCTCGCCAGCCATGGCCTCCGGTACGATGAGAAGGTCCGCTTCGCGGAGGACTTCGCGCTCTATGTGGACTGCCTGCGGGCGGGGGCGCGGTGGTGGCTGCACCCGGAGCCGATGTACCGCTATCTCGTTCGCCCGGATTCGCTGACGCAGGTGCAGACGACGGGCGATCTCGATCGGCTCCGCAGGCGCCAGCGCCGGCTGCTCGCCGAGGCGAAGGACCGGGGCGACCGCGCCTTCGCGACGCTGATCCGGCGGCATCTGCGCAATGTCGATCGCTGCTATTATTATCGCGGCTTCACCGACGAGCTGAAGGCGAAGCGGCCCGCCGCCGCGCTCGGCTACCTCTTCGGGGGGGCGGACAGCGTGCCGCTGGTCATGCAAGAAGGCGCGCGGCAATTGCCCGTCGTGCTGCGCAAGGCGTTGCAGGGCGGCTATCGCCGGCCGGCTGGCGCCGCGCGATGAGCGAGGCCGTGGCCGCCGTGGAGGCGCCGTCGATGTTCTCCCCCGAAGGCGATGCGCAGGCGCTCAAGAAGCGATCCGCGATGGGCGCGGCGATGACGCTCGCCGGGCAGGGAGCGAAGTTCGTGCTCCAGTTCGGCAGCCAGGTCGCGCTCGCGCGGCTGCTGCTGCCGAGGGATTTCGGCCTGCTGGCGATGGTCGGTCCGATCGTGACGGCGGCGCTGCTGCTGACCGACCTCGGCCTTTCCGCCGCGACGATCCAGCGGCCGACGATCAGTCAGCGGGAGTTGTCGAGCCTGTTCTGGCTGAACGTGCTGATCGGCTGCGGGTTGGCGGGAGCGGCGGTGCTGGCGGCGCCTCTGGCCGCCGCCTTCTACAAGACGCCGGCCGTGATGCCGGTGATGGCGACGATGGCGATCGCGCTGCTGCTCTCCAGCCTTGCCGCGCAGCATCTGGCGATCCTCAACCGGCGGATGCGCTTCGGCGCGATCGCGCTGATCGAGGTGGGGGCGCTGGTGGTCGGCGTGATCGTCGGCGTGTCGGCGGCCTTTTCGGGGCTGGGCTACTGGTCGCTGGTGGCGATGCAGATCGCCAATGGCGCGGCGACGCTGCTGATGGCGTGGGGCTTCTCCGGCTGGCGGCCGTCGCGGCCGGGGATCGACCGGGACGCGCTGCATCTCGTGCGCTTCGGGGGGACGGTGACGGGCTATAACCTGCTCGGCTATCTCATCACCAATCTCGACAATATTCTGATCGGCGCCCGCTTCGGGGCGGGGCCGCTCGGCATCTACGATCGCGCCTACAAGCTGATGTTCCAGCCCTTGTGGCAGATGACGGCGCCCGCCGCGCGCGTGGCGGTGCCGCTGCTCTCCCGGCTGGCGGACGATGCGGCGGAATATCGCAAATCCTATCTCGCCATGCTGGGCGGCATCCTTGCGCTCACCACACCGGGCATCCTGTGTGCGATCGTCTTCGCGCACCCGGTGATCGTCGTTCTGCTGGGCGAGCGTTGGGCGGCATCGGCTCCGATCTTCGGCTGGCTCGGCGTCTGCGCGCTGACGCTCCAGCTCCGGCAGGCGGCGTCGTGGCTGTTCGTCAGCCAGGGCCGCGCCGAGGAGCAGCTCAAATGGGGCGGGCTCGGCTCGGCGGTGGTGATCCTCGGCTATCTGGTGGGGATCTTCTGGGGCCCGAAAGGGGTCGCGGTGTCGGCCGCCGTGACGAGCGGGCTCGTGCAGATTCCGATGATGTGGTGGGCGGTGACGCGCAGCGGGCCGGTGAGCCGGGCGGATGCGCTGCGCCTGCTCCTGCCGCTCATCGTCGCGACGGCGGTGAGCGGCGGCGCGCTGGGGCTGCTGTCCGGCGCCGCGATCTGGTCGAGCTTCGGCGGTCTCGTGCTGGCGGTGCTGGTCGCCTATGCTTTGTTCGGCGCGGCGCTGGCCCTGTTCCCCAGCGGGCGGGCGCAGATGCGCCGCGCGATCGGCATGGCCCGGCGCTTCCGCCGGGCCTGAGGGTTCAGCCCGCGCGCACCATCTCGATCAGGCGCACCCGCGCCGCCTCGAGCTGGTTCACCCGATCGTTGAAGATCGCGTCGCCGCTGAGGAAGCTCTCGCCCGTCGCCGCCTTCTGGAGCGCGCGCGCGGCGGCCGCCACCTTCGGCCCGTCGAACGAGGAGATGGCCGCCTTGAGCAGCGTCTTGACGCCGCCCGGCGCCTGCACCGAGTCGATCACCTTCGGCTCGTCGCGATAGCGGCGGGCGAAGTCGTCGAGCAACTCGCTGTCGGTCATCTGGGCGCCGCCGGCATGGGCGACGCTCCGCCCGCTCGCCTGCGTCAGCCGGGTGATGCGATCATAGCGGAAGGATTCGAGATGCGCCGTCGGCGGCAGCGCCACCGGCTTGTAGGGCAGGCCGAGCGACGAGGCCCAGTCGCGCCACTTGAAGATGCTGACCTCCGGCGAGATCATCACCGGCACCCACGGAATGCGCAGCGTATCCGCCACGATCGCGCCGTGCATCGCCTCGGTGACCACCAGCTTGGCGTGGCCGTAGCAGGCGAGGATGCGCTCGGTGGACCATTGCGGATCGACGAAGGCCATGCCGGCCTGCTTCGCCGCCTGCTTCCAGCGGCTGTTCACCAGCGTGCGGTGATGCGGCATGAACAGGATGGCATCCCGCTTCGGCGCCCATTTCACCGCGTCCGGGATGCGGGCGAGCAGCGCCGCGCTGTCGGTGACGGCGGCCTGCGGCTGGCGGACCAGCGCGGCGGTGAGCGGCCCGCGCACGGCGAGATAGTTCCAGCGCTCATGCCCCTCTGGCAGCGCGCCATAGGCGGCGCCCGAACCCATCACGAACACGCGCTTGCCCGCCGTGTCGACGTCACGGAAGCGGGCCTGATCGAGCAGGCTGCCGATGCCGACCATCACCGTGTCGGGGGCGGAACGCACATCCTCGGGCAGCAGCCGCGGCCACATGAGTTCGTTGAGGTCGTCGCCGAAATTGCCGACGGCATCCTTGTAATAGACGATTTGCACGGGCGATCCTGTGTTCGGGCTGGAAGTGGCGAAGCCCTGCCGCCGCCCGGCGGGCGCCGACATGCTGCGGACTGCACCGCAGCATGTCGGGCCACGCAAGGCGGCGGCTGGCCGCAAGCGGCGTGTCGTGCCGGAAACGCGCTTGCATCCTTAACTTCCCCACGAGGCGCGGTAACGGTCGGCCGGCGTTCCGGTTCCCGGACTGTCGCGATGCAGCAATAAACGACGAACCGAGATGGTTCGCGGACGAACCGTTGGACGACGCTCTCGAACGCTTCACCGGATCGGCATAGCGGTGGAGACATGAGGCGGCTTTCTGGCCTTCAGTATGTTCGCGGCATCGCCGCCTGTGGCGTTCTGGCGTATCACGCGGCGGATCGGGCCGGCGTGCGTCTGGGGCTCGGCGAAGCGGGCGTGGACCTGTTCTTCGTGCTGAGCGGCTTCCTGATGTGGGCCATCACCGACGAGACGAGCCGGCCGGGCAGCTTCCTGCTCGATCGGCTCAAGCGCATCCTGCCGGGTTATTGGGCCGCGACGAGCGTGATGCTGGCCGGCGCGCTGGCCGGGCTGTTCCCGGCGGTGCGGCTCACCGTCGGGCATGTGTTCGCCTCCTATGCCTTCCTGCCGTGGATTTCGCCCAGCAACGGGCAGGTCTGGCCGCTGCTCGTGCCGGGCTGGACGCTCAATTACGAGATGGCCTTCTATGGCCTGTTCGCGCTCGTGCTGCTCGTGCCACGCGGGCGACAGCTCGGCCTGCTGACGCTGGTGCTGGCGGGGCTGGCGTTGGCCGGCGGCGTGCTGCGGCCCGAAAGCACGGCGATGCGCTTCTACACCGATCCGCACATCCTCGAATTTCTAGGCGGATTGTGGCTGGGCTGGCTGTGGGAGAAGGGAGGCCCGTCGCCAGCTTTGGCGCCGCTGCTGGCGCTTGCGGCGGTGCTGGGTTTCGCCGTGTCGCAGATGCTGCCGGTGGGCTGGCCCAAGCCCATGCTGTTCGGATTGCCCGCGCTGCTGGCCGTCGCGGCCGTGCTCGGGCGGGAGCGGCGGCCGGGCGGCATCGGCGGGTGGCCCCTGCTCGAAGGATTGGGGGATGCGAGCTACTCGATCTATCTCTGGCATACGCTGGGCCTATCGGTTTCGGCGCGGGTGGCGCATATGCTGGGGCTGCCTGTCCTGCCGGCCATCGCGCTGCACGTCGCGACCGGTCTGGCCGTGGGGCTGGCGGGATATGCGCTGGTCGAGCGGCCGATGATCCGGCACTTCGCCGCGCGCCGCCGTCGCCTCAGGGAAGCCGTCGCCGGAGCGGCCTGATCGCCACGAGATTGCTTTTCCGGGCAGGATCGTATAACGGCGACCAGTTAAATCGGAGTTATCGTGTGACGCACATCACGACCGGCGTCGAATATGCTCTGCACTGCTTGCTGTTCCTGGTGGATAGCGACGAGGAGCAGCCGCTGGCCAGCGCGCGCGATCTGGCCGAGTTGCAGGGTGTTCCGGCCGATTTCGTGGCCAAGCTGTTCACCAAGCTCCAGAAGGCCGGCATCGTCGCCGCGACCGAGGGCGTGCGCGGAGGCTTTCGGCTCGCCCGCGCGCCGGCGGCGATCAGCGTGCTCGATATCGTCGAGGCGATCGACGGGCCGAAGCCGCTGTTCGAATGTCGCAACATCCGCAGCCAGTGCGCGCTGTTCGAGGGCGATACGCCGGATTGGGCGACGCGGGGCGTCTGCTCGATCCATGCGGTGATGCTGGAGGCGGAGGCGCGCATCCGGGATGTGATGGCCTCGCACACGCTGGCGAGCCTCGCCGCGCGCGTGGCGGACAAGGCGCCGCCCGGATATGGGGCCAAGGCGTTCGACTGGCTGTCCGAGCGCGGCCCCGCCCGGACGACCCGCGCATCGCGATAGGCCGGCGCCCGGTTTCCCGAAGCGCCGGCCTCGTCCTTTCGGTTCAGGCGACCACCGCCCGGCGCGGATCGGCGGCCGCGAGCGCCTCGGCCCGGTCGGCGCGGGGCGGATAGATCCACTCCGAGTTGATCTGGTGCTTGAGCTCCTTCGCCTCGGCGCCTTCCATCTTCACCACGCGGTCCCAGCCTTCCGAATAGACCGCGCCCCAGGGGCCGAGATCCAGACAGGTGACATAGAAGGGCTGGCTGTAGGGGATGGGCGCGAGCCCGAGCAGATCGGCCGCGACATTGTGGCCCGACGAGCGGCCGAGGCCCATCGCGTGCTGGCACGACATGGCGGCATGATTGCCCTCGTCGTCGGTGGCGGCGAAGGCGGTGTCTCCGGTCGCATAGACGCCGTCCACGCCCGGCACGCGCAGGTTACGGTCCACATGCAGGCGGCCGAAGCGATCGCGCTCGGCGGGAATCTGCTCGGTGAGGGCGCTGGCGCGCATCCCCGCCGTCCAGATCACCGTCCTGGACTCGATCCGCTCGCCGTTCGCCAGCGTGACGCCGTCGGCATCGATCGCGGCGACCGCGACGCCCAGCCGCATCTCGACGCCCAGCTCGGCCAGCGCCTGCTCGATGACGGGGCGCGGCCCCGGCCCGAGATCGGGGCCGATCGCCTCGGCCTGCTCGACCACCACGACACGGGTCTGCACATCCGTGCCCAGCGCCTCGCGCAGGCGGGCGGGCATCTCGGCCGCCGTCTCGATGCCGGTGAAGCCGCCGCCGGCGATGACGACGGTGTTGCGGGCCGCGCTTTCGGGCAGTGCCCCCAGCGCCTTCACATGCGTCTCCAGCGCGGCCGCCTCGTCGAGCTGGTCGACGCTGAACGCATGGTCGGTGAGGCCCGGAATGCGCGGGCGGAACAGCTTGCTGCCGGTGGCGAGCACCAGCCGGTCATAGCCGAGCGTCGCGGCATCGCCATGGGCATCGACATAGTCGACCGCCTTGTCATCGGTGCGGATACGCTCGACCGTGCCCTGCACGAAGCGCACGCCCGCCGCGTCGAAAACCTCACGGAGCGGCGCCTTCATCGTGCCGGCCTCGGCTTCGTAGAGGCGGGGGCGGACATGCAATTCCGGCTGCGGCGCGATCAGCGCGATCTCGATTCCGCCATCGGCGCGACCATTCTCCTCCAGCACCCGCGCGGCGCCGAGCGCCGTCCACATTCCGGCGAATCCGGCACCGACGATCAGGATGCGTTGAGCCATGACACCATTCCTTCCAAGGGGGTTCGATAAAACTACGACTATATGAGTCGTAGTTAAAAGGCAAGCCTCGCGAAGGCGGCCTGTCGCCGGGCGCTTCCCTTGGGCGGCGGGAGCCGGTAGGCGCTGAGGAGGGGCAGGGAGAGTTGCATGATCGCGAATCCGTTCATCGTCGGCATCGGCGGGACGACCAATCCGGGGTCGTCGACCGAGCGCGCCCTGACGGTGGCGCTGGAGGCTGCGCGGGAGGCGGGCGCGCAGGTGCGGCAGTTCGACGGGCCGAGCCTCTCGTCGCTGCCGCATTATGCGCCGGGCGCGGTGGATCGCAGCGACGTGGCGCGTGAACTGGTCGCCGCGGTGCGCGCGGCCGATGGCGTCATCATCGCGAGCCCCGGCTATCATGGCTCGATCTCGGGCCTCGTGAAGAATGCGATCGACTATCTGGAGGAGACGTCGCGGGATCGGCGCGTCTATCTGGACGGGATGCCGGTGGGCCTGATCGTCACGGCCTATGGCTGGCAGGCGACGGGATCGACGCTGAGCACGCTGCGTTCCATCGTCCACGCGCTGCGCGGTTGGCCGACGCCGCTGGGCGCGGCGGTGAAGGCGACGCCGGGGCTGTTCGTCGACGGCGCCTGCACCGATCAGGCGGCGATCAACCAGCTCCGCCTTGTGGGCAATCAGGTGGTGGAGTTCGCCCGGCTGCGGCTGCGTGCTCCTTCCGTCACGGCGACCGGCTCGGGTGAGGGCGAGGGCAGGGACGAGAATCCGTGCGGATGACGGCGCGTCCGTCCGTTCTGCTCGTCTGCCTCGGCAATATCTGCCGCTCGCCGCTGGCCGAGGCGGCGCTGCGGGCGGAGGCGGCGCGGGCGGGCCTCGATCTGGAGATCGACTCGGCGGGCACGGGCGACTGGCACGCGGGCGATGCGCCGGATCGGCGCGCGCAGGCGGTGGCGCTGCGCCACGGCATCGACATCTCCGGCTATCGCGCGCGGCAGGTGACGACGGCGGACTTCACCCGCTTCACCCATATCGTCGCGCTCGATGCGGATAATCTGGCCGACCTCCGGCGCCTCGCCCCCACGGGCGCCACGGCGACGATCGGCCTGCTGCTCGATCATGTTCCCGGCCGTGAGGGGCAGGGCGTGCGCGATCCCTATTATGGCGACGCCGACGGCTTCGACACGACATGGGCGGACGTCAGCGCCGGCGCGCGCGGGCTCGTGCGGGCGATCGCCGCCCGCCCCTGAGCTTTCAGCATTCCAGCGATTTTCCCGAAAAGCGCTGGATCAGCCAGTTCGCCGCCGGGCCGGGCGGAGCATCCCGCCGCCAGATGCCGTCGAAGCGATAGGTGACGCCGGTGTGATCCGGCATATCGAGCTTCACCAGCGTGCCGGCCATCAGGTCCGGCTCGATCAGCGGCACGGGCATATGGCCCCAGCCGATTCCCTCGCGCAGCAGCGCGTGCTTGGCGCCGAGATCGGCCAGGCGCCACGTCCGGTCGCTCACCACCGAGAAATCGCGCCCGGCGGTGAGGGGGGAGCGATCGGTCAGCACGAGCTGGATATGCTCGCGCCCCGCACCCGGCCTGAGCTTGCCGCGCGCCAGCGGATGATCCGGCGCGGCCACCGGCACCAGCGGCACCGAACCCAGCGAGACGCGCTCGATCCCCTCGATCTCGGCCGCGAGTGGGCCGCTGACGCCGATCATCGCGGTGCCGTTCAGCACATGCGCCGCCACCGCGCCCAGCGCCTCGACGTGGAGGCGCAGCGCCACCGTCGGAAATTCCCGGCTGAAGGCGTTGAGCGTGTTGCCGAGCCAGGTGCTCGGCAGCATGACGTCCACCGCGACGCTCACTTCGGGCTCCAGCCCCTGGAGCAGGCCCTTCACCTTGGCGCGCAGCCCGTCCATGCCCTCGGCGATGGCGTGGGCCTCCGCCAGCACCGACTGTCCGGCCGGCGTCAGCGTCGGGCGGCGGGTGCCTTCGCGATCGAACAGCACAAGGCCGAGCTGCGCCTCCAGATTGGCGATGCCGTAGCTGATGACGGACGTGGCCCGGTTCAATTGCCGTCCGGCGGCGGCGAAACTTCCCGTTTCGATGACGGTGAGGAAGATGCGGAGTTGATCGTAAGTCGGCGTACCGGGGTTCAGCATTTCGATTTCCCTGAACAGTCCGGCCGAGATTATCGCAGTCCCGCTACAAGGGGAACGGGCCTAATCGGGCTCCAACAGATTGGAGACAGGCCATGATGATGATCGATATCAAGAGCCAGCCGCACCTTTCCACCGAAGAGTGGCAGGCGGTCACGGTTGCGCTGCGCGATGCCGAGCGTCTGACCTGTGCCGCCCCGCGCAATGCCAGGGAGGGCAGGCTGGCCCGCCTGTTCCGCCTGCTGACCGGCATCGAGAAGCCGACCCCGCTGGCCGATGAGCGCCTCGATACGATCCGCCGCTTCGTCTGCGCCAGCCGCCGCAACGTGCAGCGCGCCCGCGAGATCGGTGCCGAGCTGATCGCCCACGGTTACAGCAACGCCCAGATCGAAGCGCTGCGTCTCGTCGCCGCCTGAACGCGGCGACGCCCGCCTCCCCAAAGGAGAAGCGGGCGCCCCTGAAGGCCCGTCGGCCCGGCGTCAGGACAGCCGGCCGAGGCGATGGTAGAGGTTGCTGAACTTCACCGATTGCGGGCTATCCTGAACCTCATGCAGATAATGGGCGACGGCCTGCCGGAGCAGCCCGAAATCCTCCGTCGAGAAGACCGCGCGGGCGCGGGCCGGCTCCGGGGTGGGCTGCGGGTTCGTCATCTGGATGGCCATGGTCTTTCTCCTTTCCCCAATGGTTATTCTGCGGCGATCGCGATGGGCGCCGCGCCTTTCCTGAACTGATCCGCCTCGGTCGATGTCGCGAGCGCGGTGGTCGAGGCGTCGGGCGCCACCGCCTGCGCCACGAGATCGAAATAGCCGGTGCCCACCTCGCGCTGATGCCGCGTCGCGGTGTAGCCCTCGGCCTCGCTGGCGAACTCGGCCTGCTGAAGCTCCGAATAGGCCGCCATGCCGCGATCCTTATAGCCGCGCGCCAGCTCGAACATGCCGTGGTTGAGCTGGTGGAAGCCCGCCAGCGTCACGAACTGGAACTTGTAGCCCATCGCGCCCAGCTCGCGCTGGAATTTGGCGATGGTATCCTTGTCCAGCTTCGCCTCCCAGTTGAAGGAGGGCGAGCAGTTGTACGCCATCATCTTGCCCGGATGTGCTTTCTGCACCGCCTCGGCGAACCGCCTGGCATCCTCCAGGTTCGGGTGGCTTGTTTCCCACCACAAGAGATCGGCGTGCTCGGCGAAGGCGATGCCGCGCTTGATGCAATGATCGACGCCGGTGCCTTCCCGCAGGCGGAAGAAGCCTTCGGGAGTGCGCTCGCCGGTCAGCCATTCATGGTCGCGCTCGTCGACGTCCGAGGTGATGAGCCTGGCGCTTTCCGCATCGGTGCGGGCGACGAGGACGGTCGGCACGCCGCAGACATCCGCCGCCAGACGCGCCGCCTGCAAGTTGCGGATGTGCGCAGCGCAAGGGATCAGCACCTTGCCGCCCAAGTGGCCGCACTTCTTCTCGCTCGCGAGCTGGTCCTCGAAATGGACGCCGGCAGCGCCCGCCTCGATATAGGCCTTCATGATCTCGAAGCAGTTGAGCGGCCCGCCGAAGCCCGCCTCGGCATCGGCCACGATGGGCGCGAACCAGTCCCGCTTGGCGCCGCCTTCCGAATGCTCGATCTGGTCGGCGCGCTGGAGCGTGCGGTTGATCTTGCGGCACAGCTCCGGCCCGGCATTGGCAGGATAGAGCGACTGGTCCGGGTACATCGCGCCCGCCGTGTTGGCGTCCGCCGCGACCTGCCAGCCCGAGAGATAGATCGCCTTCAGCCCGGCGCGGACCATCTGCATCGCCTGATTGCCGGAGAGCGCGCCGAGCGCGTTGATATAGGGCTCGCCCTTCAGCAGCTCCCACAGCTTCAGCGCGCCCTTGCGGGCCAGCGTGTGCTCGATCGGCACCGAGCCGCGCAGCCGCTCGACCTCGGCCGGCGCATAGGCGCGGCTTATGCCGTCGAATCGGCCGGCCGGGGCGGGAACGAGAGTCGCGAAATCGGTCACGGGCACATCCTCCTTCTTCGTTGGAAGAGGGGATGGGCCATCCTCCGCCCGCCCGGAAGGACGATGAGTGACGGCAGGTCAGGACATGACTTGTTCAGACTGTCATGATGTGACAGTTTCTCAGTCATGACAGGAGCCGCTGATCGCAAGCTCTATCTGGGTCCGCGCCTTCGGGTGTTGCGGCGGGAACTGGGGCTGAACCAGACGCGCATGGCCGAGGAGCTGGGCGTTTCGCCGAGCTATCTCAACCATCTGGAGCGCAACCAGCGGCCGCTCACCGCGCAGATGCTGCTGCGCCTCGCCGGCACTTATGACATCGACATGCGCGATTTCGTGGCGGGCGCGAACGAGGCGGCGGCGAGCGACCTGCACGAGATCTTCGCGGACGGGCTGGTCCGCGACATCGGCATCCCGCGCCACGAGGTGATGGAGGTCGCCGAGAATTATCCGAGCGTCGCCGAGGCCGTGACGCGGCTCTACCGCGCGCTCACCGATCTGCGCCGGATGCCCGAGCGGATGGAGCAGCTCGGCTCCGCGCCGTCGCCGATGGCCTCGCCGCTCGACTGGCTGCGCGAATATCTCGACGGCAGACGCAATCATTTCAGCGAGCTGGACGGGCTGGCGGAGACGCTGTCGCAGGAGCTGGGGCAGGGGCCGGAGGCGCTCCATGCGGGGATGCTCCGGCGGCTCGACGAGCGGCATGGCGTGGCGGTGCGGGTGGTGCCAGACGATGTGCTGGCCGGGACGCTGCGCCATTACGACTTCCACCGCCGCCGGCTGATGCTGGCCGAGCGTCTGCCTCCGGCCAGCCGGCTGTTCGGCGCCGCCTACCAGCTTGCGCTGCTCACGTTGGGCGAGACGATCACGGAGGCCGTCCAGCGTGCCGGACCGCCCGACGAGGAGGCCGCCGCGCTCGCCCGCGTGGCCATCGCCAATTATGCGGCAGCCGCGATCCTGATGCCCTATGCGCGCTTCGCCGAGGCGGCGAAGGCGAGCCGGCATGACATCGATCTTTTGGCCGCTCGCTTCGGCGTTTCCTACGAACAGGCGGCGCACCGGCTCACCACGCTCGGCCGGCAGGGTGCGCGAGGCGTGCCGTTCTTCCTGCTCAAGCTCGATGCGGCGGGGAATGTCTCGAAGCGCTATGCCGGCGAGACGATGCCGATCGCGCGTTTTGGCGGGGGCTGCCCGCGCTGGGGCGTGCAGCGGGCCTTCCGTCTGCCGGGGGAGACGATCGCCGCGCTGGTCGAGGCGCCGGACGAGGTGCGTTATGTCAGCTTCGCCCGTGCCGTGCCACGGACGGCGGCGCCGGGCCTGGTGACGATCGTGCTCGGCTGCGAGGCGAAGCACGCGGACCAGATCGCTTATGCCGATGCGTTGAGCGCGACGCCGATCCCGATCGGCCCGGCCTGCCATCTCTGCGAGCGGCCGGACTGCCCGGAGCGCGCGCTCCCGCCGGTCACGCGGGCGATGGACCTCCACCCATATCAGCGGCCCGCATCGCCCTATCCCTTCCGCGCGACCTAGACGCTCCGCCCCAGCCGCGTCGCCTTGCGGTAGCAGAGCACGAGCAGCGCCACGAACAGCAGCGTGCCGCCCGCCATGGCGTAGGTCTCGAAGCCGTCGCCCACCACCGCGAGCGGCTTGGGCAGGCGGGTGATCGAGATCGGGATGGCGTGCGCCACGCCGAACAGGCTCTCGCCCACGATCAGGCCGGACGCCATCAGGACGCCGATGCGCTGGGCGGCGGGCGCGGGGTTCTTCTTCTCCCACCAGTGGCCGATGAACGCGCCGATGATGACGGGCAGCGTCGCCGACATCGGCAGATAGATGCCGATGCCCACCGCCAGCGGCGGCATCCGAAGCTTGCCCATCCGGCCCAGCATCCCGTCGAACGCGATCAGCACCGCGCCGATCGCCCCGCCGATGCCGATCAGGCTCCAGTCGAGATCATGCGCCAGCACGCCGCGCGCCAGCGCGCTGATGAGCAGCGCCTGCGGGGCGGGCAGCGGGCTCGGGTGCGCGGCCGTCGGGTTGCCGAAGCCATAGGCGTCGCCCAGCAGGTTGAGCACGGGCGGGATGGTGACGGCCCCGGCGATCACGCCGACCACCAGCGCCACCTGCTGCTTCCACGGCGTCGCGCCGACGAGCTGGCCGGTCTTGAGATCCTGAAGATTGTCGTTCGAGATCGTCGCGGCGGAAAAGATGATCGATGTCGCGAACAGCGCGAAGGCCACCATCTGCGGCGCGGCCTCCCTGGATACGAACGGCGCGACACCGATGGCGAGCAGCAGCGCGGCGCCGACGATGGCGAGGATGCCGACGCCCGACAGCGGGCTGTTCGACGCCCCGATCAGCCCCGCCATATAGCCGCACACCGAGGCGACGATGATCCCGGCGAGGTAGACGTAGAGCGTCCCTCCGATCGCCAGCGGCCATGCGAAGGGGGCGAGCGGGCCGCTGCCCGCGAAATGGTGGAGCAGGCCCAGCGTCGGGATCAGCAGCGCGCCGGTGATCGCGCCGACGATCGGCACGGGCATGTCGCGCTCCTCGACGGGGAGGAGCGTGCCGCCCTCACCCTTGCGCGCGCGGGACGAGGCGGCGGCCTCCTTGAGGCCCCGCACGATCGGCGCGATCAGCCGGCCGAGCGTCCACAGCGCCGCCACGCCGATCACGCCCGCGCCGATGAAGCGGACCTCGCCGCTCCACACCGACAGCGCGGCGTCGGCGGCGAGGCCCGGCGTTGCGTGCAGCCATGTCAGGAAGGGCGTCGCCACGCCGAAGCCGATGCCCAGCCCGAGCAGCATCGCTGCGCCCACCGACAGGCCGACCAGATGGCCGACGCCCATCAGCGCGAAGGACAGGCCGAAATCCACGCCCGTCGCCGCGGGGCCGACGCGGAACCAGGCGAAGGCCTCCTCCGCCGTCAGCCGCATCGCGGTGAGCAGCGCGAACAGCGCCGACACGCCGGTGCCGTAGAGGATCGCGACGAGGCCGGCCTTGCTCTCCTCGACGCCGCCTTCGTCCGTGCCGTCGCCGACCTTGAGCACCTCGGCCGCCGCGCAGCCTTCGGGGAAGGGCAGGTCCGATCCCGTCACCAGCGCGCGGCGCAGCGGAATCGAGAACATCACGCCGAGCAGGCCGCCCGTCGCGCAGATCAGGAAGCTCTGCCAGAAGGGGAAGTCCGCCCACCAGCCGACCATCACGAGGCCGGGCAGCACGAAGATGATCGAGCCCAGCGTCCCCGCCGCCGAGGCGACCGTCTGGACGATGTTGTTCTGGAGGATGCCCGACTGGCGCAGCGCCTTCAGCACCGCCATCGAGATGACGGCGGCCGGGATCGACGTCGCGAAGGTGAGGCCGACGCGCAGGCCGAGGAAGACGTTGGCGGCGGTGAAGATCAGCGTCAGCAGCACGCCCAGCAACAGCGCGCCGATCGTCAGTTCCTTATCCGTACCCGCCCGCGTCATGCCTGCTCCTGTGGACCGTTCTTGCGGCCCTTGTCGGCGAGCGCGGGCGTCGCGGCAACGCTTTTTCCGAAGGCGGGCGGCTCAGGAGGACTGATGGCTGAGCTTGCCCAGCGCGCGCCAGCGGCGTTCCTCGGTGATCGCGGGCGGCTCGCCGCGATCCTCGGCCGAGGGGCGGGCGTCGCGGATCAGCGCGGTGGGGCGCAGCTCCTCGGGGATCAGGAACAGCCGGTGCCGGAGCGTGCGTGCCCCGAGCGAGGCGCGCGACGTCCACGCCACCAGCAGCGGCGCGGCCAGCAGGCCGGCGAAGATCGGCGCCATCCAGATCGCGGACTGCACGCCCAGCACCGCCGCCACCGCCATCACCCCGCCAACCGCGAGATGCCAGCGATTGTGCCGCGCGGCGTCCGACAGGGAGATGCCGTCGGAGACGCGGTTCTGCGCCTCCCAGCCGCTCTTGCGGCCGCGCAGGATGTCGATGACGGCGAGCGTCTGCGTCATCATCATCATCGGCGCGACGAGGATGGAGAGCGGGATGTCGAGCGCCACGCTCTTCACCAGCGCCTTGCCGCCGCCGAAGCCGCCGCGCCGCTGGGGCTGGAGCAGCATCCACCACACCGCCATCAGCTTCGGCCCGAACAGCAGCACGACGGTCAGCGCCAGCAGCCAGCCGGACGGCGCGATGATCTGGATCTCGCCCTCCGAATGCGCCGCCACGATCGCGCTCACGCCGAGCAGCATCAGCCACAGCGGCGAGGTGAGATAGGCGGACGCGCCCATCAGGAGCTGGAGCCGGCTCACCCAGTGCAGCCCGGCCGTGTCGAGCACGCGCAGATGCTGGAGATTGCCCTGGCACCAGCGGCGATCGCGCTGGGCATGTTCGACGAAGGTGGGCGGATATTCCTCGTAGGTGCCGTCCTGCATCGCGACCATGTGGCACGCCCAGCCGCGCCGCCGGAGCAGCGCCGCCTCGTACATGTCGTGGCTCATGATGTGGCCGCCGAACGGCTCCGGCCCCGGCAGCTTGGGCAGGCCGCAGGCCTCGGCGAAGGCGGTGACGCGGATGATCGCGTTATGCCCCCAGAAGCTCGCCTCCGCGCCCGACCACCAGAGCAGCCCCGCCGAGAAGACCGGCCCGTAGAGCCGCGCCGCGAACTGCTGCCAGCGGGCGAACAGCGTGTCGCCGCCGATCACCATCGGGATGGTCTGGAGCAGGCCGACGCGCGGGTGGCGGTCCATGGCGGCGGCGAGGCGCATCACGGCGGCGCCGCTCATCAGGCTGTCCGCGTCGAGGATCAGCATATAGTCGTAGCCGCCGCCGTGGCGATGCACCCAGTCGGCGATGTTGCCGGGTTTGCGGCCTTCGTTGACGAGGCGACGCCGATACCAGATCGGCAGCGGGCTCAGCGCGCGCAGGCGGCGGACGGCGCGATGCTCGGCCACTTCGCGTTCGGGGCGGCTGTCGCTCAGCACGAAGATCTCGAACAGGTCCGTGCCGCCCGCCGCCGCGATCGAGCGGGTCATGGCGCGCAGCCGCGCGAAGACGGGCTCCACCTCCTCGTTGTGGATCGGGAGCAGGATGGCGGTGCGCCCCGTCGGGAGCGCGGAGGGGGCCGCCGCCGGCGTCGGCACCGATCGCCCCGACATCAGCAGCAGGAAGCCCGCGAAGGCGTTGAGGAAGCCGAAGGCGATCCAGCCGAACAGCGCGAAGAACAGCAGCATCAGCACCACGTCGATGCCGGAGATGCCGTCGCTCGACAGGCTGCGCGTGATCTCGCCCGCGCCGAAGGTGCCGATCACCAGCGTGCCGAGCACCAGCAGCAGGCGGCGCTCCAGCATCCCGTGCGGCGAGGTGCGCGGCGGGGCGACCGGATCGGGCGCGGTGTCGAGCGACTGGATCGGCATGGCGATCGGCGTCTCGCCGGGCATGTCGGGTGCGGCGTGGCTCGGCCCCCAGGGGCGGGCGGCGGGACCGCCCGATCCGCTTCGGTTGTCGTTCAAGCGTCCATCCTCGTCATGCAAGGAACGGCCGGTGCCCGCAGCCATCCGTCGATCCGCGCCGCTGTGCCGCGGCGATGCCGGTGCGACAACCCGGCCGCGTCAGGGCGGTTCCCCGCCGCGATGGGCGTGCGGTGCGTCATTGGCCGGGAATCTGCGCCAGGCAGACTTCGGTGAGCGGCGTGCTGCCCTGGCGAAGGGCGGCGCGGATGTCGACCGGCTCGCGGCCTTCGGGCGTGATGTCGGCCATCAGGCGCCAGCGATCGGGCTGGCCGACGACCGGATAGGCGACGACGCCCTCGGCCTTGCCGCGCCCGACGCTGAGGTCCGCGCGGACCCCGCTCGACCGGCCGAGGCCGCGGAGCGCGCTGCCCTCGAAATCGATCACGATCTTGGTCGCGCCCGCGACGACGGGCTGGCCGGGCCGCCCCGCCGCGCCGCGCCAGTCGTCCACCACGCGCGCCGGGCCTTCGGGCAGCGGCTCGCCGGCGATCCAGCGCAGACGATAGGAAAGGTCGATCCGCTGGCCGGCCTTGGCGGGCTCGGCCGGGGTCCAGAACGCCACGATATTGTCGTTGGTCTCGTCGCTGGTGGGAAGCTCCACCAGCATCACCGAGCCCGCGCCCCAATCGCCCCTGGGCTCGACCCAGAGCGAGGGTCGCTTCTCGTAGAAGACGCCGTCGTCCTGATAATGATCGTGCTTGCGGTCGCGCTGGAGCAGGCCGAAGCCGCGCGGATCATGGTCCGCGAAGCTGTTGGCGGTCGGCCCGTTGGGGTTGGAGAGCGGGCGCCACAGGCGCTCGCCGCTGCCGTTCAGGATCAGCAGCCCGTCGGAATCGTGGATCTCGGGCCGCCAGTCGGTCGCGCGGGCGCGCTCGGCCTGATCGTACCAGAACATGCTGGTCAGCGGCGCGAGGCCCAGCCGCGCGATGTCGCGGCGCAGATGGAGGGTCAGCTCGACATCCTGGATCACGCCCGCGTCGGTCTTGCGGTTGGTGAAGCGATAGGCGCCGACCACGCTCGGCCCTTCGAGCAGCGCGTCGACCAGCAGCGATCCGTCCGCCCCGCGTCCCAGCCAGAAGCGGGTGAAGGCGGGGAACTCCTCCGTCTCCGGCCCGCCGCTGTTGATCGCGATGCCGCGCGCGGAGAGCCCGTACTGGTCGAGCGCGCCGGCCGAGCGGAAATAGGAGGCACCCGCGAAGGCCAGCCAGTCGCTCGTCCCCGCCGCGTTCATCGCGCGGAAGCCCGAGAAGCCGCCATGGCTGCCCAGCGCCGCGAGCGGGCCGTCCGCCGGCATGTCGAACAAGGCGGGGCTGTAGTGGAAGGGCCGCGCCATATTGCCCTCGACGAGGAAGATCTCGACCGGGGTCGGCTGGAAATGGTTGATCGGGAAGAAGCGCACGCCGCCGCCCGTCGGCCCGCGAAGCTGCGTCGCGGCGGCCTTGTACTGGACGGAGTTCAGCGCGTCATAGTCGATCCGGCCGACGCCCGCCGGTGGGGGTGGGGGCGGCGTCCAGGGCCGGCGGGCGAGCGCCGCGGCGTCCGCCTTCAGTCCCTCCCAGGAGAAGGGATGCGCCTCTCCCCGGGTGGCGGCGGCCCAGAGACGGCCGGATGGCAGGGCGGCGACAGCACCCAGCGCGGCGAGGAGGTCACGTCGCGTCGTGTTGGTCATAACGGGAGAGATACGGGTGCCGGCCCCCGCTTTTCAAGGCCGGGTTCAACGACATGCCCTTCGATCACACCTTGTCGGCGTAGATCATCCGTCCCTGGCCGAGCGTCGCCAGCGTGTCCTCGAGGTCCGAAGCGGAGAGGGCGAAGCAGCCTTCCGAGCGGCCGAGCTTGCCGTGCTGGGCGATCATGTCCGCGCCGACATACCAGGCCGAATGCACCACGATCGCGCGTTCCTGCACGTTGCTGTTGGTGCGATCGAGGCCGTAGAGCCGGCGCGAGCGCCCGTGCTGGCCGACATAGATATCGCCGGTGAGATAGGCGCCGTCCGACGAGGCGGCCGATCCGACCACGTTCGAGAAGCGCGTCAGCCAGCCGGTATGCTCGGGATCGGAGCCGCGGCCGTGGGCGACGAGCAGGCTGCGGCTGCGCCCGGAATCGAGATCGACGATGTGGAAGCGCGGCTGGGAGGAGGGAAGGTCGAAATCGACGAGGGCGATCCGGTCCCGCTTCTGGATGCGGTCGCCATGCTTTTGCAGGGCCTGGAGCGCGCGGCGGAACAGATCGGGGCGGATCGTCATGGGGCTGGCGGGCATCGCCGTCGCCATCGGGCGGGCGAGGCCGGGCAGGCCGCTGTTGATCTGGGCCATCGCCGGACCGGCGATCAGCCCCGCCGTCACAATCGTTCCGGTGCGGAGAATGTCACGGCGCGACAAAGCCGCCGTACGATTAAGACTCACCCACAAATTCCTTGCTGTTCGCCCAACTATCCCGATGCCCCTTATAACAGAGGCGGATAGTAGCCTTCGATAACAAGTGGGGATCGTTCCGGGACATTATGCGTGATTCGGCGTGGTTAACACACCGCTCGTCGCTCCGGGGCGTTCATCGCTTAAGAAGTGTGACGGATCGGTGTCGTCGTCGGCATCCGGTCATGATCGAGCGCGGCGATCATTGCGCCGTCCTGATCGTAGGGATCGGAATAGGTCTCCACCTCTCCATTCTCGTCCGGGGCGGCGGTGAAATACACGACGTAGACGGGCATCGTCTTCTGCACATGCAGCGTGCGCGTCGCATAGGTGGACATGGCATCGTCCACCCGGTCCGGGCTGGCGAGCTGGCCGGCGAGGCGGGCGATGTCCTTCACGCGGATGCAGCCATGGCTGAGCGCGCGGTCCGGCTTGTCGAACAGGGTCTTGGCGGGCGTGTCGTGCAGGTAGATCGCATAGGCGTTGGGCATGTCGATCTTCACGCGGCCGAGCGCGTTCTTCGGGCCGGGGCGCTGGCGGATGCGGATCTGCCCGTTGCCGGCGCGCCCGACGACATAGCCCTTGCTGCCCGCACGGACATGCCCCTCGGCCAGCACCGTCGGCGGCAGCGTCCACCACGGATTGACGATGACCGAGCCGACATTCGCCGAGATGAGCGGCGTCGGCGTCTTGCGCGCGCCCACCACGACATCGTGCATCGCGACCGGCGCATCCCCCTCGTAGAGCGCCAGCCGGTAGGTCGGCACGTTCACCCAGATATAGTCGTCGCCCAGCGCGCGCGGCATCCAGCGCCAGCGCTCCATCGAGGCGCGGATATGGGCGATGCGCTGAGGCTCGCTGGCGGGCGTGTCGGCGAGCGCCCGGCGCAGCGCGACATAGCGGGGATCGCGGGGCAGCAGGCCGGCCAGATAGCCGGCGAGCCGGCCTTCGTTGACGGCGTTGGCGAGATCGGCCTCGCGCGCCGCGACGGGCGGCACGGGATTGCCGATATGCCAGTTGAACTTCTCGCGATGGACGATGCGGCCATAGGCATAGTCATGCGCCAGCGCGACCGCGGACCGGGTGGCGAGCGCTTCGAGCGCCGGGCCGGACAGGCCGGACCTCACCGCATCGGCGAGCGCGGCCTTCTGGTAATCGGCCGGGCGCAACCCCTCGTCGCGGGATGCCTCGACGGCGGCGAGCAACTGGTTCACGGTCGCCGGCGACCAATGCGGCTTCGGAGGCGGCGGCGGTGGCGCGGGCTGCGCGACGGACGGGGAGGACTTCCCCGACCAGTCGTGGTGATACGCCGCCCAGCCGGCCATGAGCGTCGCGGCCGCGGCCAGCGGCAAGGTCACAGCGGCGGCGCGCGGCGTCGACATGCGGACCCCTTCGGGCGCGCCGGGGATGTCCGGCGCGGACGCTCACCCTAGGCCCAACTCAGCGATGATGTCGATGCGTTGCTTTTCGGTGCGTCGCAGATTCGTGCTTCGCCTTGGCCTTGCTCTTGCTCCTGGCCTTCGTGGCGCGGGCATGGCGCGCCGGGGCGGCATGGTGGCGACGGTGGGATACGCGCCGGTCGCCGTCGTCGGCCGCGCCCTGCTCGACGGGCGGCTCGATGCGGAGCGCGGGATGGTTGAGCGTCGGCAGCATCGCGGCGACCGTCGCCGCCTGGCCCAGCGCCCGGCGATCGAGCACGGAGAAGCCCGCCTCCAGCAGCGCCGCCGCATCCCGGTTGCGCACCACGATGCTCGGCTCGCCCAACACCACCGCGATCAGCCGCCGGTCGCCGCGCTGTGCCGAGGCGGCCAGCGTGAAGCCGGAATCGACGGTGTAGCCGGTCTTGATCCCGTCGAGCCCGACCATCTTGCCGAGCAGATGGTTGTGATTGATGAGCGTCGAGCGCTGCCACACGAAATCGCGCTCGCCGAAATAGCGGTAGAAGCGCGGATGGTCGTGGATCAGCGCCACCGAGAGGATGGCGAGATCGCGCGCCGTGGTGACGTTGGTGGAATCGGTGAGGCCCGATGCGTTGGCATAATGGGTGTTGCGCATCCCCAGCATCCGCGCCTTGGCGTTCATCATGTCGACGAAGGCGGGCTCGGAGCCGCCGAGCTTCTCGGCCAGCGCCACGGCGATGTCGTTGGCCGACTTCACCGCGACGACGGAGATCGCATTGTCCACGCTGATGCTCTGTCCCACGGCGAGGCCGAGGCGCGAGGGCTGCTGCGCCGCCGCGTGGCGCGAGACGAAGACCGGATCGCTGAGCTTGAGGCGCCCGGATTCGATCGCGTCGAAGGTCAGGTACAGCGTCATCATCTTGGTGAGCGAGGCGGGATGGCGCGGCTCGTCCGGCGCGTTGGTGTAGAGCGTCTCGCGCGTGTTCGCATCGACGAGGAACGCCGCGTAGCGCGGCTTGACCGCCTGCGCGGGCGCGATGACCCCCAGCAATATGGCCAGCGTCGTGGCTATCCAGATCGCCAGTGCGCCCGAAACGGAACGGCGCGCGGGATGTGTCGGCAAAGGCACCGCGCGCCTGCCCGTGCGCGGCGTGAAATGAGGAATCCGCAAGCTTCCAGCCCTGAAAAACGAGGCGGAGCGCCTCAAGGGAAAGATAGGCCGCGCAACCCCGATCGCCAACCGCTGATGTCACGGGCGAGCGTTTCCCGTTAACGGGTGGCCGCAGCGCCCGCGCGCTCCGCCGCCCGATCGCCGCCCCCGATGCACCGGCGGGCGAGTCGATTCGCGGGCGAATCCATTCCGGCGGCGTGTCCATCGCCCCACCCTCGGCGGCGGATTTCCTTGTCTTCGCCCCGAATTGTGACACGCTCTCCGGCGCTGTCACAGTGTCGTAACAGGGGCTACCTAGGGACGGGGCCAGCCGGAGGGGAGTGCCGGCGTTCGGAGACACGCACCATGTTCAAGACTTTCGTCGCGGCCGCCGGCGTTGCCGCGCTGTTCGCCACCGTTGCGCCCGCCGCCGACATCTCCGGCGCCGGTGCCACGTTCCCGGCCCCGGTCTATGCGAAGTGGGCCGAGGCCTATAAGGCGCAGACCGGCATCGGCCTGAACTATCAGGCGATCGGCTCGGGCGGCGGCATCAAGCAGATCAAGGCGAAGACCGTCGATTTCGGCGCGTCCGACAAGCCGCTGAAGCCGGAAGACCTGAATGCCGCCGGCCTCTTCCAGTTCCCGACCGTGGTGGGCGGCGTCGTCCCCGTCGTGAACATCCCCGGCATCTCGGCCGGCCAGATCAAGCTGACCGGCCCGATGCTCGCCGCGATCTTCTACGGCCAGATCAAGACCTGGAACGATCCGGTCATCGCCAAGGCCAATCCGGGCGTGAAGCTGCCGGCGCTGCCGATCACCGTCGTCCACCGTTCGGACGGTTCGGGCACCACCTTCCTCTTCACCTCCTACCTGTCGATGAAGAGCAAGGCGTGGGCCGACAAGGTCGGCGCGTCCGACTCGATCAACTGGCCGACCGGCCTCGGCGGCAAGGGCAATGACGGCGTCGCCGCCTTCGTGAAGCAGACGCCGGGCTCGATCGGCTATGTCGAATATGCCTACGCCAAACAGAACCACGCGGCCTATGTTCTGGTGCAGAACAAGGGCGGCAAGTTCCCGCAGCCGACCGCGCAGAACTTCGCGGCCGCCGCTGCCGGCGCGCAGTGGGCGAAGGCGCCGGGCAACTATCTGCTCCTGCTCGATCAGCCGGGCGTGAACTCGTGGCCGATCACCGGCGCGACCTTCATCCTGGTCTACAAGGATCAGGCCAACCCGCAGTCGGGCGAGCAAGTTCTGAAGTTCTACGACTGGGCCTACAAGAATGGTGATGCGGCCGCCTCGGCTCTCGATTATGTGCCGCTGCCGGCGACGGTGAAGGCGCTGATCCGCAAGCAGTGGGTCGCGAACGTCAAGGCCGGCGGCAAGCCGGTCTACGTCAGCAAGTAATATCCCTGGGCTTCGGCCGGGATATCAGGTCGTGAACGGCGGGGGTGCTGATGCGCCCCCGCCAACGCATAGGCGGGGTGAATGACAGCCACGACGATGGACATCGAGACGGCGTCCCAGCCAGCCCGAGGGCAGGGTGCGGCGGGGGAGATGATCTTCCGCACATTGTGCTTCTCGGCCGCCACCCTGTTGATGGCGGCGCTCGCGGGCGTCGTCGTCAGCCTTGCGATCGGCGGATGGCCCGCCTTCCGCCAGTTCGGCATCGGCTTCCTCTTCTCCAGCGAGTGGAACCCGGTCACCGAGGTCTATGGCGCGGCCGGCCCGATCGTGGGCACGATCGTCACCTCGATCCTCGCGCTCGTCATCGCGCTGCCGCTGGCGCTGGGCGTATCGGTGTTCCTCGTCGAATTCTGCCCGCGCCGTATCTCGCGCCCGATCGCCATCGCGGTCGAGCTGCTCGCCGGCATCCCCTCCATCGTCTACGGCATGTGGGGCCTGTTCGTGCTGGCGCCCTGGTTCGCGCTGCACATCCAGATGCCGCTGTTGATGGACCTCGATCCCAACGGCCTGCTGGGCCAGCTCTTCGCGGGCATCCCCAACGGCGCCAACATCTTCACCGCGTCGATGATCCTCGCGATCATGATCCTGCCCTATATGTCGGCGGTGTTCCGCGAACTGCTGCTCACCATCCCGAGCCAGGTGCGCGAGGCGGCCTACGGCCTCGGCTCGACCAGCTTCGAGGTGGTGGCGCAGGTGATGCTGCCCTATGTCCGCCGCGGCACCGTCGGCGTCATCATGCTCGGCCTCGGCCGCGCGCTGGGCGAGACGATGGCCGTCACCTTCATCATCGGCAACTCGCACGGCTTCCCCCATTCGCTGTTCGACAGCGGATCGACGATCGCCTCGACGATCGCCAACGAGTTCGCCGAAGCCACCAGCGACATGCACACCTCCGCGCTCGTCGCGCTCGGGCTGGTGCTGTTCCTGCTGACCTTCGCGGTGCTGGCCACCGCCCGCGCGCTGCTCGCCAGCGACAAGCACTGAGGACGGATCGCATGGACCGCGCGCTTCGCCGCAAGATCACCAACTCCATCTTCGTCGGCCTGTGCGGGCTGGCGACGCTGATCGCGCTCGGCGCGCTGGTGTTCATCCTCTGGTCGCTGGTCGTGAACGGCATCGGCGGCCTCGACCTCAACATCTTCACCATGACGCAGCCGGCGCCGGGCTCGGTCGGCGGCCTCGCCAACGCCATCACCGGCTCGATCTTCATGTGCGCGATCGGCATGGTGCTGGCGATCGTGGTCGGCATCCTCGCCGGCACATGGCTGGCCGAATATGGCGGGCAGACGCCTTATGGACATGCCGTCCGCTTCCTGAACGACGTGCTGCTCTCGGCCCCGTCGATCCTCGTCGGCCTGTTCGTCTATGAGATATTGGTGCGGCCGTTCCACGGCTTCTCGGGCTATGCCGGCGCCGTGGCGCTGGCGCTGCTCGCGGCCCCGATCGTGACGCGCACCACCGAGGACATGCTCACCCTCCAGCCCAACACGCTGCGCGAGGCGGGCATGGCGCTGGGCGCGGGGCGCGGCTTCGTGATCCGCTCGGTCATCTGGAAGGCGGCCGGCGCGGGCCTGCTCACCGGCGCGCTGCTCGGCTTCGCCCGCATCTCGGGCGAGACGGCGCCGCTGCTCTTCACCTCGCTCGGCAACCAGTTCTTCAGCGCGAACCTGACGCAGCCGATGGCCAGCCTGCCGACCACGATTTTCCAGTTCGCCCTTTCGGCCTATGACGACTGGCGGCGCCTTGCCTGGGTGGGCGCGCTGCTGATCGCCGTGGCCGTGCTCGCCGTCAACACCATCGGGCGGATGCTCGCCCGGGAGACGCATCGCCCATGAACGACGTAGCCCCCGCCTCGATGATCTCGGCCTCGACCGACGCGCCGATCATGCATGTGCCGCCGGCCGACACGCTGGTGCTCGAAGCCCGCAAGCTCGATTTTTTCTATGGCAAGAACCAGTCGCTCTTCGGGGTGGACCTGCCGATCGAGCGCAACAAGATCACCGCGCTGATCGGGCCTTCGGGCTGCGGCAAGTCAACGCTGCTGCGCGCGCTCAACAAGATCTACGATCTCTATCCGGGCCAGCAGGCGACCGGCCGCATCCTGCTCGACGGCAAGGACATCCTGTCCGATCGCGGCAGCGTGGCTCGCCTGCGCGAGCGCGACGGCGATGTGCAGATCGATCCGGCCAATCTGGACGTGTCGGCGCTGCGCGCGCGGATCGGCATGGTGTTCCAGAAGCCGACGCCCTTCCCGATGTCGATCTACGACAATGTCGCGTTCGGCGTGCGGCTCTATCACAAGAAGTCCAAGGCCGAGATGGACCAGATCGTCGAGCGCTCGCTGCGCCGCGCCGCTCTGTGGGACGAGGTGAAGGACAAGCTCTCCTCCTCGGGCCTCGGCCTGTCGGGCGGGCAGCAGCAGCGCCTGTGCGTCGCGCGCGGCATCGCGGTGGAGCCCGAAGTGCTGCTGCTCGACGAGCCGGCCTCGGCGCTCGATCCGGTGTCGACGGCGAAGCTCGAAGAGACGCTGATGGAATTGCGCAACGATTTCTCGATCGTGATCGTCACGCACAACCTCCAGCAGGCGGCGCGCATCTCCGATCACACGGGCTTCATGTTCCTCGGCAAGATGATCGAGTTCCGCCCCACGGCCGAGCTGTTCGAGCGCCCGCAGAGTACGCGCACCCGCGATTATGTGACCGGCCGCTTCGGCTGATCCCTCCCGGCGGTTCAAGGGAAAGGGGCGGCTCCGCGATGGCGGGGCCGCCCCTTTTTCATGCGTGTTGGATTTGAGGGCGCGGCTTTCCCGGCGAAAAGGGGTGGCCGGCGCGGCCGTCATCAGCCTGACGGCGGGGCGGGCGGTGCCGGGGCTCCTGGGGAGCCGGTGGCGAGCCCTGAAGGGTTTGGCGGCTGCACCGGGGGACTTTCGGCGTGATGCGAAAGGCGCCGGTGCAGTGGCCCGGTGGCGGGAAGATACGCGCCGGCCGTGCCACGGCGTGATCGGCGCCGTGGCGGGTGAGCTTATAACCTAATTGGTTATCAATGTCAAGATCAGCACTCGACCACGTTGACCGCGAGGCCGCCGAGGCTGGTTTCCTTATACTTGCTCTTCATGTCCTCGCCGGTCTGGCGCATCGTCTCGATCACCTGATCCAGCGAGACGATGTGCCGGCCGTCGCCATGGAGCGCGAGATAGGCGGCGTTGATCGCCTTGATCGCGCCCATCGTGTTGCGCTCGATGCAGGGAATCTGCACGAGCCCGCCGATCGGATCGCAGGTGAGGCCGAGATTATGCTCCATGCCGATCTCGGCGGCGTTCTCGATCTGGCGGTTGCTGCCGCCGATCGCCGCCGCGAGCCCCGCCGCCGCCATCGAGCAGGCAACGCCGACCTCGCCCTGGCAGCCCATCTCGGCGGCCGAGATCGAGGCGCGCTTCTTGTAGAGGAAGCCGATCGCCGAGGCGGTGTAGAGGAAGGTCCGTGAACCGGTGTGGTTCGCGCCGTGGACGAAGGCCTCGTAATATTTGAGCACGGCCGGGATCACGCCCGCCGCGCCGTTGGTGGGGGCCGTCACGACGCGGCCGCCGGCGGCATTCTCCTCGTTCACGGCGAGCGCGTAGAGGCTCACCCATTCGAACACGAGGCTCGGGTCCGCGCGGGGGCCGCGCTCCAGCAGCTTCTCGCGGATCGCACGGGCGCGGCGCTGGACCCGGAGGCCGCCGGGCAGTTCGCCCTCGCCCTTGCAGCCGCGATCGATCGCCCCGAACATCGCCGCGCGGACGCGATCGAGGAAGGCGTCCGTCTCGGATGCATCCCGCCACGCGGCCTCGTTGGCGCGCACGATGTCGGCGATGCCGAGCCCGGTCGCATCGCCCGCCGCCAGCAGCTCGGCGGCCGAGTTGAAGGGGTGGGGCACGGCGACGTTGACCAATGCGGGCTGCTCGCCCTCCATGCGGATCGCGCCGCCGCCGATCGAGTAATAGCGCCGCGTGATGCGGCTGCCGTCCGCCAGCACGGCGGTGAAGGCCATGCCGTTGGGATGGCCGGGCAGGAAGCTCTTGTGGAAGACGAGGTCTTTCGCCTCGCAGAAGGGGATGTCGGGGCCGCCGCCGAGCGGCAGCGTGCGCTCCTCGCGGATGCGGGCGACCAGCGCGGGCACGCTGTCGGGATCGACTCCCTCGGGCGTCTGGCCGGCGAGGCCGAGCAGCACGGCGCCATCGGTGCCATGGCCGCGTCCGGTGAGCGAGAGCGACCCGTACAGATCGCACTTCACGCGCACGGGCCGCAGCCCCTCGTCGATCAGGTGGCGCGCGAAGGCATAGGCCGCGCGCATCGGGCCGACGGTGTGGGAACTGGATGGGCCGATGCCGATGGTGAACAGGTCCATCACGCTGATGGCCGGGCCGGGCACGGACTCGGGCGGGGTATTCAGGCTTCTCTCCATGGCGCGCGCTATGCGCTTTCCCTGTGACAAAGGCACGCGCTTGATATTATCAGATAAATAACGCTAGGGCTGGCCGCCGAAGGAGAGACGATGATGGCGCAAGCGGGGTTCAGGCTGGGTCTGGTGGGGATCGGGAAGATCGCCCGCGACCAGCATCTTCCGGCGATCGCGAAGGGCGGCGATTTCGATCTGGTCGCGGCGGCGAGCCGCAACGCGACGGTCGACGGCATCGCCAATTTCCGGGACATCGCCGGGATGCTCGAAGGCGTGGAGCTGGACGCCGTCTCGCTCGCGACGCCGCCGCAGGGCCGCCACGCCATCGCCACCGCCGCGCTGGCCGCCAAGCGCCACCTGATGCTGGAGAAGCCGCCGGGGGCGACCGTCTCCGAAGTGCGCGACCTCGCCCGCTTCGCTGCCGCGCAGGGCGTGACATTGTTCGCGAGCTGGCATTCGCGCGAGGCCTCGGGCGTCGAGGCGGCGCGGGCGTGGCTTTCCGACAAGGCGGTCCGCTCGGTCCGCATCGCGTGGAAGGAGGATGTCCGCCACTGGCATCCGGGACAGGAGTGGATTTTCGAGGCCGGCGGGCTCGGCGTGTTCGATCCCGCGATCAACGCGCTGTCGATCGTGACGAAGGTGCTGCCCGGCGCGCTGGTGCTGGAGCAGGCGGTGCTGCACGTCCCCGCCAACCGCGCCGCGCCGATCGCGGCGGAACTCGATATGCGCCATGGCGGTGCGGCCCCGGTCCGCGTCGAGCTGGATTTCCTCCAGACCGGCCCGCAGACCTGGGACATCGCGATCGAGACGGATGCCGGAACGCTGATCCTGCGCAAGGGCGGCAGCGAACTGGAGATCGCGGGCGAGGCGATCGCGCTGGAGCCGGAGCAGGAATATGCGCGCCTCTACGCCCATTTCGCCGAGCTGATCCGCAAGGGCGAGAGCGATGTCGATCTGCGCCCGCTGGAGCTGGTGGCGGACGCCTTCCTGCTCGGCCGGCATGAGCGGGTGGAGGCGTTCGAGTTCTAGGCTCGTCACCCCGGACTTGATCCGGCATCCAGAGCTTCAGGCGAAGCGGTTCGCTGCTCTGGATGCCGGATCAGGTCCGGCATGACGGGGGGAGGGCTTCAGATACCCGCATACCACTGGTAGCCGACATTATCCTCCCAATAGCCGCCCTTGCCGCCATAGAGGCCGGCGAGGGTGGCGACCGCCTCGACGCGCATCACATATTTGGCCTGCTTGTAGCCGAGCTGCCGCTCCACCCGGAGCCTGAGCGGCGCACCGTGGCCGACCGAGAGCGTCTGCCCGTTCATCCCCCAGGCGAGAATGGTCTGCGGATGGAAGGCGTCGATCAGGTCGATCGACTCGTAATAAGGGTGATCGCCGAACGTATCCGCGCAGTGGAAGACGATGTAACGCGCGTCGCGGCGCAGGTTCGCCTGCTTGAGCAACATGCCCAGCGGCAGGCCCGTCCACTGGCCGATCGCGCTCCATCCCTCGACGCAATCGTGGCGGGTGATCTGGGTGCGGCGGGGAAGGCCCCTGATCTGGGCGAGCGAGAGGCTCATCGGGTTGGCGACGAGGCCGTCCACCGCCAGCCGCCAGTCGGCGAAGTTGTTGGCGGCGTGCGCGGCATAGTCGGCGGAGGCGGGCTGGGTGTTGCCGTTGGTGCGGAACACCGGCGACATGTCCGCGGCGGAGAATTCCTGCGCCAGCGCCGCGCGGTCGGAGATCAGGCGCTGCGCCGAATAGGTGGCCTTTTCGCCGAGGCCGAGCAGCGCCTGCCCGGTGGAGGACGACGCGACCTTGTCGCAGCCGGACAGCAGCAGCCCGCCCGCGCCCACGCCGAGCGAGCCGATCAGCCGGCGGCGGGTGAGGTGCAGCGTCATTCGCCTTTCTCCCTGGGCAGGCGATAGCGGCCGGTCAGCATCGAACGCACCTCGTTGAACGGCCCGGCCAGCACCACCATCAGCAGATGCACCGCGATGAACAGCACGAAGCCCATCGCGCAGAGGAAATGGATCGAGCGCGCCGACGGCCGCCCGCCGAACAGCGCCGGCAGCCACGGCCACGCCGCGTCCATCGCGGGCGACATGGTGAGCCCGGTCAGCACCACGCCCGGCAGCAGCACGAACAGCACCGACAGATAAGCGATCTTCTGGAGGATGTTGTAGCGCCGTGCCGCCTCGCCGGTCGGGAAGCGGAGGCGCGCGTGCTGGCCGATGTCATGGAGCAGGTGCGAGGGCTTCAGCTCCGCCGCGCGCGGCGCGAGGTCGCGCTGGAAATGGCGGCTCGCGAAACCCCACGCCCAGTAGAGCAGCCCCGGCACCACCAGCAGCCACGCGAAGGCGAAGTGCCACTGGCGCGCCCCGGCGAGGTTGTAATGCGCGGGGATCGTCGCCCAGGGCGGGAAGGCGACGAAGCGCCCGCCATGCGGCGTCACGCCCAGCAGGCCGGGGGTGGGGATATGGAGCGGGCCGACGCGGAGATGGCCGGGCGTGATATCCAGCCAGCTATGATCGAAATTCGCGCCATATTTCCCCCAGTAGAGATGGGGATGGGCGTTGAAGATCATCAGCCCGCTCATCAGCATGACGAACAGGCTGAGCGCGTTGATCCAGTGCCACACGCGCGTCGCGATGCGGTGGCGATAGACGATGTCGCCGCCCCGCGCGGGGGGCTGCGCCTCCGGCGGGGCATCGTTCGCCATCATGGGCCGCTCCTTCATTCACCCTCCGGCTTCTCTTCCCCATCCATTTCGGCCATGGAGTGGTTTTGGTTACAAAGGTTAGCCCCGCCGGTGGCTGGCGCAATATTCAGTATCAAGGAGCGTCATTTTCCTACCGTGACGTCACCCTCTCCCTCTGCTTTATCGAGTCGCATTTGACGCTGATCCAGATATTGTCATTCGCGCTGATCGGCGGCGCCGTGGCCGCGTTCGCGTGGGGGCGGTTCCGTTACGATGTGATCTCGCTGGTCGCGCTGCTGGTCGGCGTGGCGATCGGCGTGGTGCCGGCCAAGCAGGCCTTCACCGGCTTCACCAGCGACGTGATCGTGGTGATCGCCTCGGCGCTGGTGGTGAGCGCGGGCATCGCGCGTTCCGGCGTGATCGAGACGGCGATCCGCCCGCTGCTGTCGCGCCTGAAGTCGCTCAGCGTGCAGGTGCCGGTGCTGGCGGGCGTCACCGCGATCCTGTCGATGCTGACCAAGAATGTCGGCGCGCTCGCCATCCTGATGCCGACCGCGCTCAAGCTCGGCCGGTCGGAGGGCAGCTCGGTGTCGGCGCTGCTGATGCCGATGAGCTTCATGTCGCTGCTCGGCGGGCTGGTGACGCTGGTCGGCACGTCGACCAACATCATCGTCAGCCAGGTGCGCGAGGAGACGATCGGCAAGCCCTTCGAGATGTTCGACTTCGCGCCGGTGGGCCTGGGGCTGACGCTGGTCGGGCTGGTGGTGGTGAGCATCTGCTGGCGGCTGCTCCCGCGCGACCGGACGGGGAATGCCGGGCTGGAGGAGGTGGCCGCCGCCGCCATCTATACCACCGAGGCGACCATCCCCGACGATCTGCCCGAGGGGCTGAGGACCATCGCCGATCTCGATCTGGAGAAAGGCGGCGTGACGCTGATCGCCATCGAGCGGGCCGACGGCCAGCGGGTCTCGGCGCTGCCCGATCGCACGCTGACGCCGGGCGAGGTGCTGGTGCTGGAAGGCTCCGACGAGGAGCTCGGCCAGCTCTTCGGGCGGCTGCCGCTCAAGCAGGCGCGTTCCGAGGAGAAGCTGGAGACGAGGGAGAAGGAGGAGGTCCGCACGGTCGAGGCGGTGATCCAGCCCGACTCGCCGCTGATCGGCCTGTCCGCCCAGCGCGCGCGGCTTCAGGAGGAGCATGGCATCAAGCTGCTCGCCGTCGGCCGCTCCAGCCAGCGCATCACCAAGCGGCTGCGCGAGGTGACGCTGCGCGCCGGCGACGTGCTGCTGGTGCAGGCGGGGGAGAAGGCGTTGCCGCCTTTCCTGACGAGCCAGATGCTGCTGCCGCTGGCGGAGCGCGCGGTGCGGCTGGGCAACCGGCGCCAGCGCTTCGGCCCGGTGCTGATCCTCGCGGCGGCGATCCTGCTGGTGGCGCTGAACGTCGCCCCCGTCGCGGTCGCCTTCTTCGGCGCGGCGGTGGCGATCGTGGTGATCGGCGCGCTGCCGATGCGCGAGGCCTATGACGCGCTGGAGCCCGAGGTGCTGGTGCTGATCGGCGCGCTGACGCCGATCAGCGAGGCGGTGCAGCATACCGGCGGCACCGGGCTGATCGCGGCGGGGCTGGCGCATCTGCTGGCGGGCGCCGCGCCGATCCTCGTGCTGGGCGTGCTGATGGTGACGGCGATGGCCTGCTCGCCCTTCCTCCACAACGCGCCGACGGTGCTGGTGCTGGGGCCGATCGCGGTCTCCGTGGCGCAGCGGCTGCACCTGAGCCCGGACGCCTTCCTGATGGCGGTGGCGACGGGCGCAGGCTGCGACTTCCTCACCCCCATCGGCCACCAGTGCAACACGCTGGTGATGGGGCCGGGCGGCTATCGCTTCTGGGACTATGGGCGGCTGGGGCTGCCGCTCTCGATCATGGTGATCGCGGTGGGCGTGCCCCTGATCGCCTGGGTGTGGCCGCTGACCTGAGTCAGGCGGCCGGGCGGAGTCGCACCGCGATCGACTTGTAGGAGGGCGTGCCGCTCTTCCCGTCATAATCGTCGATGGCGAGCAGCAGGTTGGCCTCCGGGTAATAGGCCGCGACCGATCCGCGCGCGATCGGGTGCGCCACCGCCGTCTGTCCGGCGAGCACGCGGTCGCCCGCGATCACGTCCACCTTGTCGCCATGGGCGAGGCCGATCGCGGCGAGATCGTCCGCATGGGCGAACAGCACGTCGCGCCGGCCGGTGATGCCCCGGTAGCGATCGTCGAGGCCGTAGATGGTGGTGTTGTACTGATCGTGGCTGCGGATCGTGGTGAGGGTGAGGGGGCCGTCGTCGCGCCCGTCATCCTCGTCGATGCCGGGGAAGGGGATGAAATGCGCCTTGCCGTCCGGCGTGTTCCACGTCCTGGTCGAGGCGCCGACGGTTAGGCGGAAGCCGCCCGGCACGCGGATGCGGGCGTTGAAATCCCGGAAATCGGGGAAGACCTGCTCGATCTTGTCGCGGATATGATCGTAGTTGGCGATCAGCCCGTCCCAGTCGACGCGCGTGGCGGGCAAGGCCGCCCTGGCGATGCCGGCGACGATCGCGGGCTCCGAGCGGAGATCGGGCGAGACCGGCTTCAGCTTGCCGCGCGAGGCGTGGACCATCGACATCGAATCCTCGACGGTCACCCATTGCGGGCCGCTGGCCTGCATGTCCTGCTCGGTGCGGCCGAGGCAGGGGAGGATGATCGTATCCCCCTTCGCGGTCAGCAGGCAGGTGCGGTTGAGCTTGGTGACGATGTTCACCGACAGGTCCAGCCCGCGCACCGCCTGGAAGCAGGCCTCCGGGTCCGGCATCGCCACCGCCGGATTGCCGCCGAGCCCGATGAAGGCGCGCGAGCTGCCGTCCAGCATCGCCGCGATCGATTCCACCGCGTTATGGCCATGCTTGCGCGGCGGTGCGAAGCCGAAGGCCTTCTCGATGCCGTCGAGCAGCGCGTCGTTGGGGATCTCGGTGATGCCGACCGTGCGATCCCCCTGCACGTTGCTGTGGCCACGCAGGGGGCAGATGCCTGCTCCGGGCTTGCCGATATTGCCGCGCATCAGCAGCAGGTTGGCGATCTGCTGCACATTCTCGGTGCCGTGGCGATGCTGGGTGATGCCCATGCCGTAGCAGAGGATCACTCGCTCGGCCTTGATATAGACCGCCGCCATGCGCTCGATCGCGGCGCGGGCGAGGCCGGAGCGGCGCTCGATCTCGTCCCAGCCGGTCGCCTCGATATCGGCGCGGAGGGCCTCGAAGCCGGTGGTGTGCCCGGCGATGAACGCCCTGTCCTCGGCGCCGGCGGCGAGCACGACCTTCATCATCCCCTTCAGCATCGCGGCATCGCCGCCGACCTTCACGAGATGATATTCCGATGCGAGCGGCGTCGCGTCGCCGGGGATCAGCATCTCCACCGCGTGCTGCGGCGACTTGAAGCGTTCGAGCCCCCGCTCGCGCAGCGGATTGGCGACCACGATCGGCACGCCCCGGCGCGCGGCGGCGCGCAGCGTCGTCAACATGCGCGGATGGTTGGTGCCGGGATTGTGCCCGATGCAGAAGATCGCGTCGCACTCGTCGAAATCGTCGAGCGTCACCGTGCCCTTGCCCACCCCGATCGACTGGGGGAGGCCGACGCTGGTCGCCTCGTGGCACATGTTCGAGCAATCGGGGAAATTGTTGGTGCCGAACTCGCGGGCGAGAAGCTGGTAGAGGAACGCCGCCTCGTTCGACGCTCGGCCCGAGGTGTAGAACTCGCACTGATCGGCATGGTCGAGCGCCTGCATCCGGGCGCCGATGCGGGCGAAGGCGTCGTCCCATTCGATCGGGACATAGCGGTCCGTCGCGGCGTCGTAGCGCAGCGGGTGGGTGAGGCGGCCGGCATCCTCCAGCGCATGGTCGGTCCAGCTCCACAGCTCCGACACGCTGTGTTCGGCGAAGAACTCGGGCGCGACGCGCTTGGTGGTCGCCTCCCACGTCACGGCCTTGGCGCCGTTCTCGCAGAATTCGAAGGAGCTGGTGTGCTTCGGGTCCGGCCAGGCGCAGCCGGGGCAGTCGAAGCCGTCGGGCTGGTTCATCTGGAGCAGCGCGCGCGTGTCCGCGCTGGTGCCCATCTGATCGCGGATCGCGCGCGCCACCGCGCCGAGCGCGCCCCATCCGCCGGCCGGGCCGTCATAGGGTTCGACGCCGGGGGTGGTTTCTTCGGTCATGATGGCCTCGATCGGGATGGACGGAGCGGTTGCGATCTTGCTCCTCCGGGCGGGACGTCGCAAGCACGCGCGGGGGCAAGAACAGAAAGAGGGGACGAGGGTGGCCGCGCAAGGGGGCGATTTCGGCGCCGGGCCAAGGGGATGGCTCGTCGCGCTCGGGGCGGCGGCGCTGGGGCTCGCCTCGCTCGCTTTGCTGTGGCCGGGCATCGCCGCCTATGACACGGTGAAGCAATATGAGCAGGCGCTGGCGGGCGTCTATGACGACTGGCATCCGCCGGTGATGGCGTGGCTCTGGTCGCGGCTGCTCGCGCTGCATCTCGATGGCACCGGGCCGATGCTGGCGCTGCAACTGGCGCTGTTCTGGGCGGGGCTGGGCCTGCTCGGGGCGGCGCTGGCGCGGAGCGGCGCGCGCCGGGCGGCGTGGGGCGCGCTGCTGGCCGGGCTGTCGCCGCTGGTGGCGGACTGGATGCTGGTCGTCGTCAAGGACGCGCAGATGGTCGCCGCGATGGTGGCGGCGGCGGGGATCGTCGGCTGGTATCGCTTGCAGGCGCGCGCGGTGCCGGTCGCGGCGGGCGTGCTGGCGGGGCTGCTGCTCGGCTATGCGGTGCTGGCGCGGGCCAATTCGGTGTTCGCGGTGGTGCCGCTGGCCTGCTGCTTCCTGCGCTGGGGCGGGGTGCGGCGCTGGTGGTGGCGGGCCGCGCTGATGCTGGTGGCGACGCTGCTGGCGCTCGGCGCCTCCGATGTCGTCAACCATGCGCTGTTGCGGGCCGAGCGCTCGCATGTCGAGCGGACGCTGCCGCTGTTCGATCTCGCCGGCATCGCGCATTTCGCGCCGCTCGCGGCCCCGCCGGGCCTGTCCCGCGAGGAATGGGCCGATGCCGAGCGCAGGCATTGCTACACGCCCTTCTACTGGGATCCGTTCGGCAACCCGAAGCGCTGCGGCGATCAGGGGGATGCGCTGGTCTCGCCCGACGGCCCCTCGCATCTGATCCGCGACTGGGCGGTGACGATCGCGGCGCATCCGCTCGCTTATGCCGAGCATCGGCTGGCGCATCTCAACGCGACATTGCGCGTGGCGACCCCGCCCGACGAGCCGAGCGCCGCCGCGCCCAGCGGATCGGAGCCCAACCCCTATGGCCTCGGCGCGCGCCAGTCCGCCGCGTCGAGGGTGGTCCAGCGGCTGGCGGCCTTCCTCGCGGAGACGCCGGCCGGTTCGCCGGCGGTGGGGCTGGTTCTGGCGATGGCGATCGGCTGGATGCTGCTGGGAACGCCCGCCCAGCCGGCGCGGGAGATGGGCCTCGCCTTCTCGCTCGCGGCCTGCCTGATGACGGCGAGCTTCGCCGTGGTCAGCATCGCGTCGGACCTGCGCTATCATCTGTGGCCGATGACGGGGACGGGGCTGGCGGCGGTGATGCTCGCCGCCTGCCGGGATAGCCCGCGCGCGAGGATACGGATCGGGCTGGCGCTGGGGGTGGCGGCCTGCGTCGCGTCGGTGGCACTGCGGGCGCTAGCCGGGCCGATGGCGATTTGACGCGGCCGTTCATCGAGGAGTCGGAAAGGGGCGTTAAACAGGGGCTTCCCGGGGGAAGACGGGAGTAGTGGTTCATGAAGATGATGAAGTTCGCGATTCTGGCGGCCGCGATGATGGGGGTCGCCGGCACGGCGGTGCAGGCGGCGCCGCACCATCGCCATCAGGTCTGCACCTGGAAGACGGTTCATCACCACAAGGTGAAGAGCTGCCACTGGCGCTAAGCGACCGGGGACGGCGCGCGCCGAAGGGTGTGCGCCGCCCTTTGCCTGCCGAGAATGGTGCCGGATGAGGGGATCGAACCCCCGACCTTCGGTTTACAAAACCGCTGCACTACCGCTGTGCTAATCCGGCGACACGGCAGCCGCCCTAGTTTCTTGCGGGTTTGCGGTCAACGCGAAACGCGGAAGCTCCATTCCTTGTGAGATTACGGGATCTATGATGGCGGCATGGTCATCGAAAGCTTCGCTCAGAAAAGAAGCATTTCGAGACGCAGCCCGAATCGCGCTTCTATGGATGACAAGGCGCTGTGCATGATAGAAGGGATGCGGCGGTTCTGCGTGAGCTATAGTTTATAATCGCATGACGGCGAATGTGTGAGACAGGCCATCTATTTCTCCGAGGTGATCGTCCTCGCGTACTTCGAGCGTAATGCAGTGTTCTTCGGAGATAATCTTGAAAATCTCCCTCTGCGGAAGAGAGTTCATTTCCATTTCGATAATCTGGCTTTCCAGATAGCTCGTCGCTTCGAAAGATTGCCCCTGGATGAATGTCGGCATCTGGATCACGGCAATGCCGGCTGGCCGAAGCCGCTGGAGGAGGCGCCGATAGATAGCAGCCATGACGGGTGGTGGATTGTGCTGGAGTACAATTCGACTGATTATCAGGTCAAACGTCCCCAAGTTATCGATGTCCTCTATCGCGCCAAGCTCGACGAGTTCAACATTGGAGAGATTGCGATGCTTTACGGCACGCTCCGCCTCGCGGAGGTGTCCAGGTGATATATCTGCGCCTACAGTCTTCCGGGCATAATCAGCTAGATTAACTGTCATTCGCCCTACACCGCAACCAAAATCAAGCGCCCGGTCAAAGATCAGTGGAAAACCAGCGCGAGAAACATAGCGAAGCAGTGTTTGAACATCATGCTGGCCATGTTCGAAAAATGCGTCGAGATGATCGGCTAGATGGTCAACCTTGAAAATATCGTTGGCCAGGACGGACCAATGCGGTTCCGTTTCTCCAAATGCGCGCCAGCATGCTGCGATCCGATCTAGCATGGCGCGCATCTGCTCAGGTGTTGCGGAAATATCGATGGGCACTTGATCCGCGTCGAGATGGCGGCCGATTAGGCTGCGACTGTCAAGAAGCTCGATTGGTTCGTGCTGACGGAACTCGTCGGAGTCGAGAAAAGTCTGGCGAAGTTGTGACCAGTTATCCGCTATGACGTTGTCACTGATCACGCCTTCGTTCTCCGGCTCTCTATTGAGCAGGTAACGATAGGCATAGATCACCGCTTCACGCGATACGGACATGAAATATCCCCTTTAGAAGCGAAGCTTATGGATCACACGCGATACGAATTCAATCGAAAGGCTGGCATGTTGGCGGCAGGCGGGAGCGGCTCGGTATAGCACATGCTGTCCACCCAGCCCGAATGTCGCCCGAGGTGAAGCGAACACGGCGCCTTCCGCGTGGCCAACCCTATCTCGCTTTTGGGAGATGGCTCGCATCCTGCTGGACAAGGAATATTAGTACGCGGTGACCATCTGCGTAGCGCGAGGCCCGCGGTCTGCGGTAGGATGAGCGGGATAGGAGTCGTGTATATGCGTGGCATTTTCGGGTTCGGACGCACCAATGCGGTTGAAGGGCCTCCTGTGGAAGCTCGCGATGACGATCTGACGAGTAACATCAAAGCGGCCTACAGGTTCATTCTTGGTCGTGAGGCGGATGCCAGCGGGATCGAAACATATCGCGATCTCATCAGTTCGGGTCGCCTCGACTATGGGGGGCTCAGGCGTGTGATGCTAGACAGCGACGAATATGCCGTTGCTGCCATTCGATATAGCATCGTCGATATGCCCCACGGACTGAAGGTGGTGGTCAACCCGCAAGAACCGGAATTTGGTCGGACAATCGCCCAAGATGGCGTATGGGAAACACACATCGTCGACGCTATCCGGTCGAGCCTCCGGCCGGGCGATGTTTTCGTGGATATCGGGGCGAATGTTGGCGTCATGTCCTTCAATGCAGCCGATGCCGTTGGAGCGAGCGGCCGTGTCCTTGGATTTGAACCGAACCCACGCAACGTGTCGGCATATCGGCGCGGTATCGTTGCCAACGGTTTTGAGCACGTCATATTGTTTCCCTTTGCTCTGTCTGACCATCGGCATATGATTACCGTAACAAGGGCATCGAACAGCAAGGTGGCAGGCGACGCAACTCCAACGCAGGCTGCTGACGTAATTCAGGCCATCAGACTCGACGAGATATTGGCCCACGAGCCGCGCATCGACTTCATCAAGATCGATATAGAAGGCTGGGAACTGCCGGCACTTCGGGGGGCTCGGGAAATTATGGCTCGTCATCAGCCGCTGGTGCTTTGCGAGTTCAATCCGCTGTGTTTGAGGGAATCGGGCGGCATCGATCCCCGTGAGTTGGCAAACTTTATTTTCGATCAGACGCGCCGTGTTGAAATCGTCGAGCATGATGGGAGTAGAACATTTGTTCCATCAGTCGATGAGTTGATGAATTTGTGGAATGAGCGGGATGATGATTGTTCCCGTCGAGGGAGGCTGCCTGCGGGGTGGGTCCATTTTGATCTTCTCTTTCGGGCCGGTGAGCGCGGTTGATCGCCGGACAGTGATGATAATTCTCGCCTGACGAGGGCATGAAAATTCATCGCGAAGTCAGGTTGGAAAACCTGATCTAACTGCCGTGTCTCTTGTAGTTGCGGACATAGTGGGCGTTTGGATGCACTGGCTCAGGCGAGGCCGAAGGTCCAGCCTTCGGTTTCGGCGAGCGTCGCCGTCAGGCCCGCCGGATGCCACAGCGCCTCGTCCCGCGCCGCGTCCGCGAGCCATGCCGCGCCGAGCAGGGCGTCGGTGCGGTGGTCGTCATAATGGCCGAGCGGGGCGTGCGGCGGGTGGCCGAGCGCGGCCAGCGCCGCATCCAGCGCCTCGGCCGAGCGCATCTTGCTCCGCCCCTTGGCAAGACCGGCGGCGCGGGCGGTGAGGCTGGTGTAGATCTCCACGATCAGCGGCCCGGAGGCGGGCACCGGGTCGAACGGCCACGCGGCCACGCGCCCCGCCAGCCGGTGGAGCAGGCGCATCCCCGCGAGGCTCGCCTTGCCGACCTGGGCCGCGCCGACCAGGTTGAAGCTGGACGAAGGCGCGAGCCCCGCCGCCTGCGCCGCCCGTTCGGTGACGCGCATCCGGCCGATCCCGCCGCCGAACAGATCGCCCGTGCGCCCGCCATGGCGGCGGAAGTGGCGCGACAGCTCGCCATGATCGACCAGCGTGGAGGCGCCGAGATGCGGTTCGTTGGCCGTCATGCGATCGACCAGCGCCCAGAGCGCGCGGGCATCGCGCGGGCTCTCCGCCCAGCCGGGGAAATAGGCGCCCGCATCCGCGAAGGGGAAGGATGCGGAGAAGTCGATCCCCACCAGCATGTCGTCCTGCCGCCCGAGCCAGCGCAGCACCGCCTCGCGCGACCAGTGCCGCCCCTCGGGCTCGACCAGCATGGGCGCGCCGCCGGGTTCGCAAACGGCGACCGCGATGCCCGGCTGGAATGCTCCCGCCGCGCCAGACCAGTCGATGCAGGCGAAGCGCGCGAAACGGCGGATCATCGGGCCTTGCGCGGGCGGGGCGGTTTCCTCGCCAGCGCGCGGGCGCAGGCGCTCTCGATCATCGCGCGCACGACATCGTCGCGCGGCGTGTCGTAGCGGACCAGCACCGCCGGATAGCCCTCATAATGCGGGGTCTTCCAGAAGCTTTCGGGATGCTCGGCCATCAGCCAGTCGATCACGCCATGATCGAGATGGAGGACGAAGCTGCTATCCGGCTCGTGGCCGATGTTGAGAAAGGCGTTGCCGTTCGCTTTCACGGAGGGCTGGCCATAGCTGGTGGAAAGCTCCGCCCCCTCCAGCGTCAGCGCATAGGCGACGGCTTCGTCCCAATTCATCCCCGGCGCTCCTTTCGGAGGCGATCCCAGTAAGCGAGCCGCTCGGCGATCTTCGCCTCGAAGCCGCGCGGGGTGGGGGTGTAGAAGGTCTGGGGCGCCATCTCCTCGGGCCAGTAATCGTCGCCCGAGAAGGCGTCCGGCGCGTCATGGTCGTAGGCATAATCCTTGCCGTAGCCGGCCTGCTTCATGAGCTTGGTGGGGGCGTTGAGGATGTTCTTCGGCGGCATCAGCGAACCGGTTTCCTTCGCCGCGCGCTGGGCGGCCTTGAGCGCCTTGTAGCCCGCGTTCGATTTGGGCGCGGTGGCGAGATAGAGGCAGGCCTGCGCTAGCGCCAGCTCGCCCTCGGGGGAGCCGAGGAAATCATAGGTCTCCTTGGCGGCGATGCACTGGACCAGCGCGTTCGGATCGGCCAGCCCGATATCCTCGATCGCCATGCGGACCAGCCGGCGCAGCAGGAAGAGGGGCTCCTCGCCCGCCACCAGCATCCGCGCGAGATAATAGAGCGCCGCCTGCGGATCGGAGCCGCGCACCGCTTTGTGGAGCGCGGAGATCAGGTTGTAATGCCCCTCCCGATCCTTGTCGTAGACGGCCATGCGCCGGTGGAGCAGCCCCGCGAGGCCGGCGGGATCGAGCGGCTCGGGCAGTTCCACCGAGAAGAGCGTTTCGGCCTGGTTGAGCAGGAAGCGGCCGTCGCCGTCCGCCGAGGCGATCAGCGCGCCGCGCGCCTCGGGCGTGACGGGGAGGGGGCGGCCCTCGATCTCCTCGGCGCGGTCGAGCAGCGTGCCGAGCGCCGCCGCGTCCAGCCGGTGCAGGATCAGCACCTGCGCGCGGGAGAGGAGCGCGGCGTTGAGTTCGAACGATGGATTCTCGGTGGTCGCGCCGACGAGGATGACGGTGCCGTCCTCGACATAGGGCAGGAAGCCGTCCTGCTGGGCGCGGTTGAAGCGGTGGATCTCGTCCACGAAGAGCAGGGTGCGCGTGCCGGTGCGGGCATGGTCGCGCGCTTCGGCGAACACCTTCTTCAGCTCCGCCACGCCCGAGAACACCGCCGAGATCGCCACGAAGCGCAGCGCCACCGCATCCGCCAGCAGGCGCGCGATGCTGGTCTTGCCGGTGCCCGGCGGCCCCCACAGGATCATCGAGGACAGCCTTCCGACCGCCACCATCCGCCCGATCGCGCCGTCCGGCCCGGTGAGATGCTCCTGCCCGACGACATCGGCGAGGGTGCGCGGGCGCAGATGATCGGCCAGCGGCGCGGCCTCGGCGGGAAGGGCGGCGGGGGCGGTGGTGTCGGCAAAGAGATCGGCCATGCCCTCCATATAAGCCTTTGGCCGTGGCGGCGAAGGGGTGTTGCATCAAGACAGTCTAAGATATATCTAAGAGCGACTCAGATAGAGGATGAGATAAATGAGATTTGGATTTCACCATCACGGTCGCGGTGGCCACGGTCATGGCCATGATCGCCACGAGCACCCCATGCACATGATGCGCGGCGGCTTCCGCCGGGGGCCGTTCGAGTTCGAATGGAGCATGGAGCGGGAAGGCCCGCGCGGCGGCGGCCGGCGCCGGATGTTCGACGGCGGCGAGCTGCGCCTCGTGCTGCTCAGCCTGATCGGCGAGCAGCCGCGCCACGGCTATGACCTGATCCGCGCGATCGAGGAGCGCACCGGCGGCGCCTATGCGCCGAGCCCCGGCGTCGTCTACCCGACGCTCACCATGCTGGGTGACATGGGGCTGATCGAGGACGCGCCGAGCGAAGGCGCCCGCAAGCTGTTCGCCGCCACCGCCGAAGGCCGGCGCGTGCTGGAGGAGAAGGCCGGGGAGATCGCCGCGCTGATGGCGCGCCTCGATGCGCTCGGCGAGATGCGCGAGCGGACCGAGGGCAGCTCGGTGCGGCGCGCGATGCACAATCTCAAGAATGTGCTGCGCATGAAGCTGGGCGAGGCGGACGCCTCCGAAGACATGATCCACGAAGCGGTCGCGCTGATCGACGAAGCGGCCCGCAAGATCGAGCGCCTCTGAGGCTCAGCCCGGTGACGAGGCTCGACCTGTTGCGCGCGCGGTTGCGCGCCGAGAAGGAGCGAATGATGACGATGACCAGCACGGCGCGGGTGGAGACCGCCAGCGCCAGCCGCTACCTCCAGCAGCTCTGCAAGCATTGGGCGCACAAGCTGGAGGTGGCGTTCGATCCCGCCCATGGCACGATCGGCTTCCCCAACGGGACGACGGTCACGCTCGATGCCGACGAGAGCGGCCTCACCAGCCGGATCGAGGCGCCCGACGCCGAGATCCTCGACCGGATGAAGGCGGTGCTGGCCGAGCATCTCGACCGCTTCGCCTTCCGCGAGGCGCCGTTGCCTTTCGTCTGGAGCTAAGCGTCCAGTTCAGCCCGGCTGCTGCCCGCCCGGCCACGGCGCACGCTGGAGGCCGGGCGTGCGCAGGCTGCCCCGCTGGCGCTGCCGCTCGATCCTGAGATAGGAATCGACCAGCGCCTGATTCACATTGTCCCACTCATAGGCGCGGCTGGCGAGGCGCCCGGCCTGACCCGCCGCGAGGCGCGCCTCGCCGTCGCGGCAATAGCGGGCGAGGGCATCCGCGAAGAGATGCGTCGCGCCGGGGCGGACCAGATCGCCGGTCACATGCGGCTCGACGAGGCTGCGGCTGCCGGTGGCATCGGCCGCGACCACCGGGATGCCGGCGGCCATGGCCTCAAGGGTGACATTGCCGAACGTCTCGGTGACGGAGGGGTTGAACAGCACGTCCATCGACGCCGCCGCGCGGCCGAGATCGGCGCCGCCCTGAAAGCCCGCGAACACGGCATTTTCCGGCAGGCGCTTCTCGAACCAGTCGCGCGCCGGGCCGTCGCCGACGATCAGCACGCGATGTCGGACGCCCCGACGGACCAGCTCGTCGATCGTGTCCGAGAAGACGTCGAGCCCCTTTTCCATCACCAGCCGGCCGATAAAGCCCACCGCCACCTCGTCATCGGCGATGCCGAGCGAGCGGCGCCATGCCATGTCGCGGCGCTCGGGCGAGAAGCGATCGCGCTCGACCCCGCGCGACCAGATGCCGACGTCGAAGTTCATGCGCTGGTCCCGCAGAAGCTGGGCCATCGAGTCCGACGGCGCGAAGATCGCGTCGCAGCGGCGATAGAAACGGCGCAGCACCGCCTCCACCGCGCCTTCGAGGAAGGCGAAACCGTAATAGCGCGGATAGGTCTCGAACCGGGTATGGACCGAGGCGACCACCGGCAGATGGTTCTTGCGCGCGAAGCGGACGGCGGCGTGGCCCAGCACTTCCGGGCTCGCGACATGGATCATGTTGGGGCGGAAGGCGTGGATGTCCTTCTTCACCGCCGGCGTCAGCAGGATCGGCGCGCGATATTCAGCACGGCCCGGCAGCGGGATCGCCGGCACGCCGACCAGATCGCCCACGGCCTCGAAGGCGGGCTTCTTCACCTTGGGCGAATAGATGCGCACGGCCGCGCCCTGTCGCAGCAGATATTCGACGAGGCGGTTGAGGGCCTGGTTCGCGCCATCCCGGACATAGTTGTAGTTGCCGGTGAACAGCGCCACGCGGAGGTCGGTCACTTCCATCGGGGGGTGCATAAGCGCGTGGACGTCCGGTGCCAAGATGTCAGCCGGCCAGGCTGGCGAGAAGCCACAGATTTGCCGCCGAAAGCATCGCGAACAATCCCCACGCGACGGCGATCGGAAGCGGCCCCGCCGCGAGGCCGCCCATGATCCCTTTGTCCCCCGCCGCGCGGATCAGCGGCCAGATCGCGAAGGGGAGCTGGAGCGACAGGACGATCTGGCTCACCACCAGCATCGGCCCGACGCCATGATCCCCAAGCAGGATCACCCCCAGCATCGCCGGGATGATCGCGATGACCCGCGTGATGACGCGCCGCTGCCAGCAGGGGATCTTGAGCTTCAGGAAGCCTTCGAGGATCACCTGCCCCGCGATCGTGCCGGTGAACGTGCTGCTCTGGCCCGAGGCGAGCAACGCGATGCCGAAGAACAGCCCCGCCGCCTTGGCGCCGGTGATCGGTTCGAGCAGATGATAGGCGTCGTCGATCTCGGCGATATGGGTGTGCCCCGTCGCGTGGAAGGCGCCCGCCGCGAGCGCGAGGATGCCCGCGTTCACCAGCATCGCGAGGAACAGCGAGATGCCCGAATCCCAGTTGGCGATGCGGATCGCGGCGCGCTTTTCGGCCTCGCCGCCGGGAATCTCGCGAGTCTGCACGATGCTGGAGTGGAGGTAGAGATTGTGCGGCATCACGGTCGCGCCGATGATCCCGATGGCGATCGCCAGCGCGCCGGGCTGGGCGAGCCGCGCGGTATCCGGGATCAGCCCCTGCGCGACGGCGTGGAAATCCGGCGGGACGATCCACAGCTCGATCAGGAAGCAGAGCGCGATGGTGGCGACGAGGCCGGTGACGATCGCCTCCACCTGCCGGAAGCCGCGCCCCTTGAGGCCGACGACCAGCAGCATGTCGAACGCGGTGAGCAATATGCCCGCCCACAGCGGCAGACCCAGCAGCAGCTTGATGGCGAGCGCGCCGCCCAGCACCTCGGCGACGTCGGTGGCGAGGATGGCGATCTCCGCCAGCGCCCACAGCGCGAAATTGGGGACGCGGCCGTAGCGCCGGCGGCAGGCCTGCGCGAGGTCGAGCCCCGAGGCCATGCCGAGCCGGAGCGCGAGCGACTGGAGCAGGATCGCCGCGAGGCTGGCGCCGACCAGCACGAACAGCAGGTCGAAGCCGTATCCCGAGCCGGCGGCGATGTCGGTGGCCCAGTTGCCAGGGTCCATATAGCCGACCGCGACGAGCATTCCGGGGCCGGCGAACCGCGCGATCCTTTGCCCGATCGGGGCGGATTTCGGAACGGCGATGCTGCCTTCCACCTCGGACGGGCAGAAGGGCGCGGTGGCGCGATCGGGAAGCGAGAGGCCGAGGACGGTTGCCATGGCGCGGTTATGGCGGCTCGGATGGGGGAGGGATAGGGGGCAGGAAACGCCCGCTTCCTCTCGCGGGCTTATGTGAAGCTCCGCGAGAGGCCGTGATATAGCCGTTCCCGGCAAACGAGGCTGGATGTCGCATCCGCCACCAGGGCGGTGGCGAGCAGCGGCAGCAGCAGGCTATGGCTGGCGGTCGCTTCCGAGATAATCACCACGGCGGTCAGGGGAGCCCGCACGGCCCCGGTGAAATAGCCGATCATGCCGAGCAGGATGACCGGCCCCGCGGCCGAGGCCGGGAAGAGCGTGCGGAGCATGTCTCCCAGACCGGCCCCCGTTGCGAGCGACGGCGCGAAAATGCCGCCCGGCATTCCCGATACGGCGGTGGCGAGCGTCGCCAGGAACTTGGCGGCCCCGAACCACAGCGGCGCATGATGGCCCAGGATAATCATGCGCGCGGGCTGATAGCCGGTGCCCCACGTCATCTGCGTCGAGCAGCCGAGCGCGGCCACCACCAAGCCGGCGCCGATCGCGAGGGCGACGGGATGGGCGCGCATTGCTGCGAACGGCCGCCAGCGGGAACCGGCGAATGCCAGCATCGCCCGCGCGAACAGCCCGCCCGTCAATCCGCCCGTCACGCCCGCCACCAGCGTCACGACGATGGCGCGGCCGATCGGCAGCGTGTCCCCCATCTCGCCGAAATAGACATAGTCGCCCGCGATGCCGAGGCTGACCATGCCGGAGATCAGCACCGCCGTCATGACCAGCAACGTCATGCGCTGATCGTAGGCGGCGGCGAGTTCCTCGATGGCGAAGGTCACCCCGGCGAGCGGCGTGTTGAACGCGGCCGCCACCCCCGCCGCGCCGCCTGCCACCATCACCGAGGCCCGGATCGGCACGCGGAACAGCCGGTGGGCATAGGCCATGATCGTCGCCGAGATCTGAACGGTAGGCCCTTCGCGCCCCACCGAGGCGCCAACCAGCAGGGCGACGAGCGTCACCAGAAACTTCACGGCCGCCGTCCGGGCCGATGCGAGGGAGTGCATCGCGCCGTTCGGATCGAGGCGCGCCGCCATGATCTGGGGGATGCCCGATCCGCGCGCCGCCGGGGCGACGCGCCGCGTGATCCACACGAGCCCGCCGAACACGGCCGGCGTGGCGATCAGCGGCGCCCACCACCACACACGGACGAATTGCCGGAACAGGGCGTTCGCCTCATCCGCCAGCCGCGCGAACAGAAGCGCGGTCAGGCCGAGCGCGATCGCGCCGGAAACGATCGCGGCGCGCTTGCGCCAGATGGGGGCCGCCGGGCCGTGGCGGCGCGTGAGCAGCTTGATGCGATCCACCCGCCGCCGCTGCTTCGGGCGATCGGTCGAAGGGCCGGCGGCTTCGGATGGTGCAGATTCGGACATGGCGCCGCTTTATCCACTGGGCTGGCGGGATGCACCCCTCATGCTGTTCAAATGCCAGCTTTTCCTTTTCCCTTCCCTTAAAAAAACAAAACCCCTCCCGTGAGCGATCACGGGAGGGGCTCTGTCTCAACCCGAACTTGATCGTCGAGACGATCAGTCGTTCAGATAATCGCCCGCGTCGGCATCGGTGCCGTGGCCCGAGGGCACGACCTCGGCCAGTGCATCGTCGCCGGTGCCGACGCTGTCGCGCGGCGAGCGGGCGAGTTCCGCCTCATGCTCCTCGGCGGCCGAGTTCGGGGCGGCGATCGCCGCTTCGAACGCGCGCTGCTGGGCACGGAGCGCCGCATCGCGCGACGAGGCCGCCACGCGCAGGCGCTGCATACCCGCACCGGTGCCGGCGGGGATCAGGCGACCGACGATCACGTTCTCCTTGAGACCGTTCAGCTCGTCGACCTTGCCCTGCACCGAGGCCTCGGTCAGCACGCGGGTCGTCTCCTGGAACGACGCCGCCGAGATGAACGAGCGGGTCTGGAGCGACGCCTTGGTGATGCCGAGCAGGATCGGCTTGCCCTCGGCCGGCTGGAGGCCTTCCGCGATCATCTTGCGATTGACCGCTTCCATGTCCTCCTTCTCGACCTGCTCGCCCGGCAGGAAGGTGGTGTCGCCGGCCGCCGTGATCTCGACCTTGAGCAGCATCTGACGGACGATCGTCTCGATGTGCTTGTCGTTGATCTTCACGCCCTGAAGTCGATACACTTCCTGGATTTCCGACACGAGATAGGCCGCGAGCGGCTCGATGCCGAGCACCTCGAGGATGTCGTGCGGATCGGGCGAGCCGCCGATCAGGTTGTCGCCACGCTTGACGTGATCGCCTTCCTGAACGTCGATCACCTTCGACTTCGGCACCAGATACTCGACCGGCTCCTGACCATCGTCCGGGCGGATGATGATCTTGCGCTTGGCCTTGTAATCCTTGCCGAACTCGACGCGGCCGGAGACCTTCGCGATGATCGCGTTCTCCTTCGGCTTGCGCGCCTCGAACAGCTCGGCGACGCGCGGCAGACCGCCGGTGATGTCGCGGGTCTTGGCGGCTTCGCGGGACACACGGGCGAGAACCTCACCCGCCTGCACCTGCTGGCCGTCCTCGACCGAGAGCATCGCGCCCGGCGCCAGCATGTAGCGCGCGGCCTCGCCCGAATTGCCGTCGAGCAGCGTCAGGCGCGGACGGAGATCTTCCTTCCGGCTGGTGGCGCGATACTCGATGACGACCTTCTGGGCGATGCCGGTCGCTTCGTCGGTCTGCTCGGTGAGCGTCGAGTTCTCGATGAGATCCTGATACTTCACCGTACCGGCCTTCTCGGTGATGACCGGCATCATGAACGGATCCCACTCCGCCAGGCGCTCGCCCTTGGAGACGACCGCGCCGTCGGTGTGCATCAGATGCGCGCCGTAGGGGATGCGGTGCGTCGCCAGTTCGCGACCGTCCATGCTGATGAGCGCGATCTCGCCCGAGCGCGACATCACGACGCGGCGACCACGCGGATCGACGATCGTGGGCATGTCGCGATACTCGATCGTGCCGTCGGCCACCGCCTCGAGGTTCGACGTTTCGTTGAGCTGCGCCGCGCCACCGATGTGGAAGGTCCGCATGGTGAGCTGCGTGCCCGGCTCGCCGATCGACTGCGCCGCGATGACGCCGACCGCTTCGCCGATGTTCACCGGCGTACCGCGGGCGAGGTCACGACCGTAGCAGGTGGCGCAGACGCCGCCGATCGACTCGCAGACGAGCGGCGAGCGGATCTGGAGCGACGGCGGCGCCAGCGCCTCGACCTGCGCGATCATCGCTTCGTCCAGCAGGGTGCCCTGCGGGATGACGACTTCGCCGGTCTTCGGATCGATGATGTCCTCGGCCGTTGTGCGGCCCAGGATACGCTCGCCGAGCGACGCGATGGTGGCGCCGCCCTGGACGATCGCCTTCATCTCCAGCGAACGCTCGGTCTGGCAATCGATCTCGACGATCGTGCAGTCCTGCGACACGTCGACCAGACGGCGGGTCAGGTAACCCGAGTTCGCCGTCTTGAGCGCCGTATCCGCGAGGCCCTTACGAGCACCGTGGGTCGAGTTGAAATATTCAAGGACGGTCAGGCCTTCCTTGAAGTTCGAGATGATCGGCGTCTCGATGATCTCGCCCGACGGCTTGGCCATGAGGCCGCGCATACCGGCGAGCTGCTTGATCTGGGCGGCCGAACCACGGGCGCCCGAATGCGCCATCATGTAGATGGCGTTCATCGGCTTCTCGCGCCCGGAATCCTCGTGCTTGACCGCCTGGATCTCCTTCATCATCTCGGCCGCAACGCGGTCACCGCAACGCGACCAGGCGTCGATCACCTTGTTGTACTTTTCCTGCTGGGTGATGAGGCCGTCCTGATACTGCTGCTCGTAATCCTTCACGAGCAGGCGCGTCTCCTCGACCAGCGGATCCTTCGCCGCCGGGATCACCATGTCGTCCTTGCCGAACGAGATGCCGGCCTGGAACGCGTGACGGAAGCCGAGCGCCATGATCGCGTCCGCGAACAGCACCGTCTCCTTCTGGCCGGTGTGGCGATAGACTTCGTCGATGACGTCGCCGATGTCCTTCTTGGTGAGAACGCGGTTCACGGTCTCGAAGGGCACCTTGTGGCTCTTCGGCAGGCATTCGCCGATGAGCATACGGCCCGGCGTCGTCTCGTAGCGCTTGAGGTACTGGTTGCCGTCCTCGTCCGTCTGCGGGATGCGCGAGACGATCTTGGTGTGGAGCGTCACCGCCTTGTTGTACAGGGCCTGGTGGACCTCGGTCATGTTGGCGAGCGCCATGCCCTCACCCGGCTCGTTCTCCTTGGAGAGCGAGAGGTAATAGAGGCCCAGCACCATGTCCTGCGACGGCACGATGATCGGCTTGCCGTTCGCAGGCGACAGGATGTTGTTGGTCGACATCATCAGCACGCGCGCTTCGAGCTGGGCTTCCAGCGAAAGCGGGACGTGGACGGCCATCTGGTCGCCGTCGAAGTCGGCGTTGAAGGCCGAGCAGACCAGCGGGTGAAGCTGGATCGCCTTGCCCTCGATCAGCACGGGCTCGAACGCCTGGATGCCGAGGCGGTGGAGCGTCGGCGCGCGGTTCAGCAGCACCGGATGCTCGCGGATCACCTCGTCGAGGATGTCCCAGACTTCCTTGCGCTCCTTCTCGACCCACTTCTTGGCCTGCTTCAGGGTCATGGAGAGACCCTTGGCGTCCAGACGGGCGTAGATGAACGGCTTGAACAGCTCGAGCGCCATCTTCTTCGGCAGGCCGCACTGGTGGAGCTTCAGCTCCGGGCCGGTCACGATCACCGAACGGCCCGAATAGTCCACGCGCTTGCCGAGCAGGTTCTGACGGAAGCGGCCCTGCTTGCCCTTGAGCATGTCGGACAGCGACTTCAGCGGACGCTTGTTGGCGCCCGTGATGGTGCGGCCGCGGCGGCCATTGTCGAACAGCGCGTCGACGGCCTCCTGCAACATGCGCTTTTCGTTGCGGACGATGATGTCCGGCGCGCGCAGTTCCATCAGGCGCTTCAGACGGTTGTTACGGTTGATGACGCGGCGATACAGATCGTTCAGATCCGACGTCGCGAAACGACCGCCGTCGAGCGGCACGAGCGGGCGCAGTTCCGGCGGGATGACCGGAACGACGTCGAGGATCATCCATTCCGGGCGGTTGCCGGATTCGATGAAGCTCTCGACGACCTTGAGGCGCTTGATGATCTTCTTCGGCTTCAGCTCGGACTTGGTGACCGCCAGCTCCTTGAGCAGCTCGTCACGCTCGCCCTCGAGGTCGAGGTCGATCAGCATCTGCTTCACGGCCTCGGCGCCGATGCCGGCCGAGAAGGCGTCCTCGCCATACTCGTCCTGCGCGGTCAGCAGCTCGTCCTCGGTGAGGAGCTGATACTTCTCGAGCGGGGTCAGGCCCGGCTCGATGACCACATAGGCCTCGAAGTAGAGGATGCGCTCAAGCTGCTTGAGCTGCATGTCGAGCAGCAGGCCGATGCGCGACGGCAGCGACTTCAGGAACCAGATGTGCGCGACGGGCGCCGCCAGCTCGATATGGCCCATCCGCTCGCGGCGGACCTTCGAGACGGTAACCTCGACGCCGCACTTCTCGCAGACGATGCCCTTGTACTTCATGCGCTTGTACTTGCCGCACAGGCACTCATAGTCCTTGATCGGGCCGAAGATGCGCGCGCAGAACAGGCCGTCACGCTCGGGCTTGAACGTGCGGTAGTTGATGGTTTCCGGCTTCTTGATCTCGCCGAACGACCAGGAGCGGATGCGCTCGGGCGAGGCGATGCCGATCTTGATCTGATCGAACGTCTCCGGCTTCGCGAGCGGATTGGCGAAATTGGTCATCTCGTTCATAAATCTGTCCCTCATCCAACTCCCCTCCCTGACAAGGGAGGGGCCGGGGGTGGGTCGGTCCGGGGCGGGCGTCGCGCAGGCCGCGAGGCACCCACCCCTCGATCCCCTCCCTGCACGCAGGGAGGGGAGGATTGCTTACTCCGCGGCCTCGGCCAGACCGTCGCCATCCTCGTTGTTGAGGAGTTCGACGTTGAGGCCCAGCGAGCGCATTTCCTTGACGAGCACGTTGAAGCTCTCGGGGATGCCGGCCTCGAAGGTGTCGTCGCCCTTGACGATCGCCTCGTAGACCTTGGTGCGGCCGACCACGTCGTCGGACTTCACCGTCAGCATCTCCTGGAGGGTGTAGGCGGCGCCATAGGCCTGGAGCGCCCACACTTCCATTTCACCGAAGCGCTGACCGCCGAACTGCGCCTTGCCGCCCAGCGGCTGCTGGGTGACGAGCGAGTACGGCCCGATCGAGCGCGCGTGGATCTTGTCGTCCACGAGGTGGTGCAGCTTCAGCATGTAGATGTAGCCCACCGTCACCTTGCGATCGAAGGCGTCGCCGGTGCGGCCATCATACAGCGTCGACTGGCCCGAGGTGTCGTAGCCCGCCTTGGTGAGCATCGCCGACACGTCCGCTTCGCGGGCGCCGTCGAACACCGGGGTGGCCATCGGCACGCCGTTCTTCAGCAGGCCCGCCATCTCGATGATCTCTTCGGCCGAACGGCTGTCGATGTCGGCATGATACTGCTCGCCATAGACGTCCTTGAGGCGCTCCACGACCGCCGCCGGCGGGGTGGAGGGCTTCACGCCCGGATTGGCTTCACGCCAATTCTCCAGAGCCTCGGTGATCTGCTTGCCCAGACCGCGCGAAGCCCAGCCCAGGTGCGTCTCGAAGATCTGGCCGACGTTCATGCGCGAAGGCACGCCCAGCGGGTTCAGCACGATGTCGACATGCGTGCCGTCCTCGAGGAACGGCATGTCCTCGATCGGCAGGATGCGCGAGATGACGCCCTTGTTGCCGTGACGGCCGGCCATCTTGTCGCCCGGCTGAAGCTTGCGCTTCACGGCGACGAAGACCTTGACCATCTTCAGCACGCCCGGCGGCAGCTCGTCGCCGCGCTGGAGCTTCTCGACGCGATCCTCATAGCGCTTCTGGAGAACGCCGACGGCGTCGTCATACTGCGCCTTCACCGCTTCGAGATCGGCCTGGACGGCATCGTCGGCCACCGCGAACTTCCACCACTCGCGCTTCTCGACCTCGAGAAGCATCTCGTTGGTGATCTCGGTGCCCTTCTTGATGCCCTTCGGACCCGACGCCGCGATCTGCCCCGCCAGCATCGGCTGGAGGCGCGTGAAGGTGGCGCGGTTCAGGATGGCGCGCTCGTCCTCGCGGTCCTTGGCGAGACGGTCGATCTCCTCGCGTTCGATCGCCAGCGCGCGCTCGTCCTTGTCGACGCCGTGGCGGTTGAACACGCGCACGTCGACGACGGTGCCCGAGACGCCCGGCGGCAGACGCAGCGAGGTGTCGCGGACGTCCGAGGCCTTTTCGCCGAAGATGGCGCGGAGGAGCTTCTCTTCCGGCGTCATCGGGCTCTCGCCCTTCGGCGTGATCTTGCCGGCGAGGATGTCGCCCGGCTCGATCTCGGCGCCGACATAGACGATGCCGGCCTCGTCGAGGTTGCGCAGCGCCTCTTCACCCACGTTGGGGATGTCGCGGGTGATGTCCTCCGGCCCGAGCTTGGTGTCGCGGGCCATCACCTCGAACTCTTCGATGTGGATCGACGTGAACACGTCGTCCTTCACGATGCGCTCGGAGATGAGGATCGAGTCCTCGTAGTTGTAGCCGTTCCACGGCATGAACGCGACGAGCGTGTTCCGGCCGAGCGCCAGCTCGCCCATCTCGGTCGACGGGCCGTCGGCGATGATCTCGCCCTTGCGGACGGTCTCGCCCACCTTCACCAGCGGACGCTGGTTGATGCAGGTCGACTGGTTGGAGCGCTGGAACTTCATCAGCGTGTAGATGTCCACGCCCGACTTGCCCGGCTCCACCTCGTCGGTGGCGCGGATCACGATGCGGCCGGCGTCGACCTGGTCGACGATGCCCGCACGCTTCGCACCGATCGCGGCGCCCGAGTCACGCGCCACCGTCTCTTCCATGCCGGTGCCCACGAAGGGGGCCTCGGCGCGGACGAGCGGAACCGCCTGACGCTGCATGTTCGAGCCCATCAGCGCGCGGTTGGCGTCGTCGTTCTCCAGGAACGGAATGAGCGACGCGGCGACCGAGACGAGCTGCTTGGGGCTGACGTCCATCAGCGTGATCTGATCGCGCGGGGCCATCAGGAACTCGCCGGCTTCACGCGCCGAGATCAGATCCTCGGCGAAGGTGCCGTCCGCGTTCACCTCGGCGTTGGCCTGGGCGATCGTGTGCTTGGCCTCTTCCATCGCCGACAGATAGACGACCTCGTTGGTCACCTTGTTGTCGATCACCTTGCGGTACGGCGTCTCGATGAAGCCATACTTGTTCACGCGGCTGAACGACGCGAGCGAGTTGATGAGGCCGATGTTCGGGCCTTCCGGCGTCTCGATCGGGCAGATGCGGCCATAATGCGTCGGGTGGACGTCGCGGACCTCGAAGCCCGCGCGCTCGCGGGTGAGGCCGCCCGGCCCGAGCGCCGAGACGCGACGCTTGTGCGTCACTTCGGAGAGCGGGTTGGTCTGGTCCATGAACTGCGAGAGCTGCGAGGAGCCGAAGAACTCGCGCACCGCGGCCACGGCGGGCTTCGCGTTGATGAGGTCGTTCGGCATCACCGTGGACACGTCCACGGACGACATGCGCTCCTTCACGGCGCGCTCCATGCGGAGCAGGCCGACGCGGTACTGGTTCTCGAGCAGCTCGCCCACCGAGCGGACGCGGCGGTTGCCGAGATTGTCGATGTCGTCGATCTCGCCCTTGCCGTCCTTGAGGTTCACGAGGGTCTTGACGACCTCGAGGATGTCCTCGGTGCGCAGCGTGGTGACGGTGTCCTCGACGTCGAGGTCGAGGCGCATGTTGAGCTTCACGCGGCCCACGGCCGAGAGGTCATAGCGCTCGGGATCGAAGAACAGGCCGGCGAAGAGGGCCTCGGCGGTTTCCTTCGTCGGCGGCTCGCCGGGGCGCATGACGCGATAGATCTCGGACAGCGCATGATCGCGCTCCTCGACCTTGTCGGCCTTCAGCGTGTTGCGGATCCACGCGCCCGTCGAGATGTGATCGATGTCGAGCAGCACCAGATCCTCGATGCCGGTGGCGTCGAGCTTGGCGAGGTTCTCCTCGGTCACTTCGTCGCCGGCTTCGATGTAGATCTCGCCGGTGGACTCGTTGATGAGGTCATAGGCCGAATAGCGGCCGAAGATTTCCTCGGTCGGGATCAGCAGGGTCTGGAGACCGTCCTTGCCCGCCTTGTTCGCGGCGCGAGGGGAAATCTTGGTGCCGGCCGGGAAGACGACCTCGCCGGTGTCGGCGTTGACGACGTCGAACATCGGCTTCTGGCCGCGCCAGTTCTCGACGACGAACGGAACCTTCCAGCCGCCTTCGCCGCGGACATAGGTCTGCGTCTTGTAGAAGTGGTTGAGGATCTCCTCGCCGTTCAGGCCGAGCGCATAGAGCAGCGTCGTCACCGGCAGCTTGCGCTTGCGGTCGATACGGACGTTGACGATGTCCTTGGCGTCGAACTCGAAATCCAGCCACGAGCCGCGATACGGGATCACGCGGGCGGCGAAGAGATACTTGCCGGACGCATGGGTCTTGCCGCGGTCATGGTCGAACAGCACGCCCGGCGAACGGTGCATCTGCGAGACGATGACGCGCTCGGTGCCGTTGACGAAGAAGGTGCCGTTCTGCGTCATGAGCGGCATGTCGCCCATGTAGACGTCCTGCTCCTTGATATCGAGGACCGAACGGGTCTCGGTATCCGGGTCCACCTCGAACACGATCAGGCGCAGCGTGACGCGCATCGGGGCGGCATAGGTGATGCCGCGCTGGCGGCATTCCTCGACGTCATACTTCGGCTCTTCGAGCTCGTAGTTGACGAAGTCCAGCTCGGCGGTGCCGGCGAAATCGCGGATCGGGAACACGCTGCGCAGCGTCTTCTCCAGCCCGGACACATAGCCGATCGACGGGTCGGAGCGCAGGAACTGCTCGTAGCTTTCGCGCTGGACCTCGATCAGGTTCGGCATCTGCACCACTTCGTGGATGTTGCCGAACACCTTGCGGATGCGCTTCTTCGCACCGGCGATCATGTGGGGTGGGATAGGCTGGCTGGCCATTGTGGTCCGTCCTCGCAATCAATGTCGTCGTGGAATGCCTCCCAGCATTCCCACAGCCGTTTGCGGTCCTCCGGGCGGAGTCCACGCAAAAAAGTGCGGACCCGGGCTGTCGGGACCGCACTGCTGCACTCGTCTGACCCGGCCCTCGTCTCCCATTCGTCGCGATCCGTTGCGCAAGGCGGATCGTGTCCCGGAGGCGGGGCGGGCGGCCGGGCACGCGTCATACGGACGAGCGCCAAGCCTTTGATGTCGGATAGTGCCTATATAGAAGTTTGGGGCCGGAAGGGAAGGGGGTATCTCAGAAACCCGCCGGCCAGTGCGGCACGAGCGCCAGACGCGCCGCGCCGGTGACGAGGCAGAGGGCAAGGAGGGCGAGGCCCGCCCGCCGCACGCGGGAGATGGGGAGCGGCTCCCCCGCCAGCAAGGCCGTCGCCATCGCGATCGCCGCGATCGGCCAGTGGTGATAGCGGAAATCGGCGGCGACGCTGACGACGAGGAAGCTCGCCATCTGCACGAGCGCGGAGGCCGCAAGCGCCAGCGCGAGGTCGCGGCGGGGGGAGCGGGGCAGGGCCGCGCCCATCCACAGCAGCGACAGGCCGAGCGCCGCCCAGGCGATGGGCCAGCCGAACGGGCTCGCCGCGAAGATCGATTGCACCTTGAAGCTGATCGCCGCCGCCCGGCTCTCGCCGAGCCCGAGGCCCCAGGGATTGGGCGTCGAGCGCTTCTGGGAGGCGGCACGGGGCTCCTGCCGGGCGGTCAGGAAGCGGAGCGTGGTGTTGAAATGGGCGAGGCGATGCTCGGCATAGGCGATCGGGTGGCGGGCGATCAGCGCCAGCCAGTCGGCGGTCAGCGGGCGGTCGCGCACCGCGGCCCAGATCGGCGGACAGGTGGCGGGCATGTCGTAGCTGTCCCACGCATAGGGCGTGTAGCAGCCGCGCCGTTCCGCCTCCGCCCACATCTCCGGCGGGATGCCGGGGATCGTCGCAAGTCCCGCGAAATGGGCGATGCCCGCCATGTCGTAGAGCTTGGCCGAGCGCTCGGCATGGGCGGGGCGGGCGTCGAACAGGCGGTGGTTGATCGCCGGCGCCAGCAGCGCGACGAGCAGCGCCAGTCCGCCGGCCAGCATCGCCGGGCGAGCCGCCTGACGCCCCCGGCGCTCTCCGATCGCGAGCCCGGCGGCCAGCGGAAGGGTGCTGAACAGCGCGTTCTGCCGGAGCAGCGTCGCATAGAGCAGCAGCAGCAGCGCCGCACCGGCCACGGCGGCCGGCGGCATCGGCCGGCCGCGCAGCCGATAATGGCCGACCACGCCCGTCGCAGCGACCAGCGCGGCGGTGAGCTGCGTGTCCTTCAGCACTTCGGCCATCCAGCCGGATACCGGCGGCAGCACGCCGACAAGCAGCAGCAGCGCCGCCGACCGGCGCCGCCCCGCGCGCGCCTGCGCCACCGCGAGCAGGCCGAGGCCGAGCCACAGCAGCAGCGTCTGGAGCAGATAGAGCGAGCCCAATCCGGGCAGGCCGAGGCCCGCCAGCCCCTGCCACAGCCGGATCAGCACGGGCGGATGCCAGTCGCTGACCGCATGGGCCATCCACTCGCCATAAGCGAAGACGATGTCGTAGCTCGCGATGCCCGGATAGAAGAGCACGAACTGCGCCAGCCCGAGCAGCGCCGCCGCGACGGCGAACGGCCGGCCGACGCGAGGATGGAAGGCGGAGGGCGGCTGGTCGATCATGGCGCACCCTCCAGAGCAGCCGCGCCGGACGAGCGCAAGCGTCCCTTAACCGGGGACGAGCGTCGCCCCGGTCCGTATCGGGGGGAGGGTGGCCGGCCATTCCGCCGTGCCGGGGGTCACCCGCTCCCACAGGGCGAAATCGTCCGCATAGAGCGTGCGCAGCCGTGCGAACTGGCGGGCCGAGAGCGGCAGGTCCATCGGCCGGCTGCGGTTGAGGCAGGGCAGCACGCGGTTCGGGAAGCCGGGCACGAGCCGGGGCAGATCGGGCAGATCGTCGAGCGTCAGCAACTGGTCGACCGCGATCCGGCCTCTGGCGTCGGTGACGTACCAGCTCTGCGGGCGGTAGATGTGATCGACCGCATAGGGGCTGCGCGCCTGCTCGACATGGTCCAGCGCCTCGTCGACCGAGCGGAAGCCGCGATAGAGCGCGCGGAAATTCTCCGCCACCTGGTTGATCGCGCTGCCGCCCGCAAGGCCGTAGCGATAGGCGGAAAGGAAGCGCGCCGCCGGATCGCGTAGCACCGCGAAGCTCGGCAGGCGGGCGAGGCGGCCGCCTCCCATCCGCCGGCCGAGCCGGATCGAGAGATGCTTCACCTGCGTGCCGTAGAGCGCCTGGCTGATCGACATGCCGGCCGCCTTGGGGATGTGGATGAAGAGCAGCCCGGCCGCCTCGATCCGGTCGATCCGGTCGCGCCGCCCGCGTCCGGCGGGGAGGGGCAGGCCGAGATCGCAGGCGCGCTCGTGAATGTCGCTGACCAGCCTGACGCCGAAAAGGCGACAGGCCATCCCACGCCGTGCGCCAAGGCGCGGCTCGCTTGTTGTCGGACCCATGAGGCGGTGATGAACGCGCCGCCTTGCCTCAATGTTTCGTCATGTTGCGGCCATGTTGGGCCGGCGTGCGGTGCTGCAACGAAAGCCGGAAGGCGGGAACGAAACGCCCGGTATCCCGCCGGACGGCGCATGTTTCAGGCCGGACGCAAAAAAGGGCGACCCGTTGCCGGGCCGCCCTTCTTTTCGCTTCGAACCCGGCCGGAGCAGGGCGAATCCTGTGCGCCGAAGCGCGTCGGATTACTTGAGCTCGACGGTCGCGCCGGCTTCCTCGAGCTGCTTCTTGATCTTCTCGGCTTCGTCCTTCGACGCGCCTTCCTTGACCGCCTTCGGGGCACCCTCGACGAGCGCCTTGGCTTCGGTCAGGCCGAGACCGGTGATCGCGCGGATCTCCTTGATGACGTTGATCTTCTTGCCACCGTCGCCGGTGAGGATCACGTCGAACTCGGTCTTCTCTTCAGCGGCGGCGGCGCCGGCGCCACCAGCGGCCGGAGCGGCAACCGCAACGGCGGCGGCGGCCGAGACGCCCCACTTCTCTTCGAGCAGCTTCGAGAGCTCAGCGGCCTCGAGAACGGTCAGAGCGGACAGGTCGTCGACGATCTTCTGCAGGTCAGCCATGTGTATTCTCCATGTGCGGGGCGCTTCGGCCCCAAAACGTTTTCATTCGGTCGAAAGAAAAGCCTCGGCCTGAGGAAATCAGGCCGCGTCCTTCTCCGCATAGGCGTTGAACACGCGGGCCAACTGGCCAGCGGGCGCCTGAACGATCTGGACGACCTTGGTCGCGGGAGCCTGGATGAGGCCCACGATCTTGGCGCGCAGCGCGTCCAGCGAAGGCAGCTCGGCGAGCGCCTTCACGCCATTCACGTCGAGGACGGTGTCCCCCATCGCGCCGCCGACAATTTCGAGCTTGTCGGTGGTCTTCGCGAATTCGACGACGGCCTTGGCGGCCGCCACCGGATCGGCGGAGGTCGAAAGCGCGGTCGGACCCGTCAGCAGGTTGCTGATGGTGGTGTACGACGTGCCTTCGGCAGCGATACGGGCGAGGCGGTTCTTGGCAACCTTGTAGCTCGCGCCAGCTTCACGCATCTTCACGCGGAGCGCAGTGGACTGCGCGACGGTGAGGCCGAGATTGCGGGTGACAACCACCACGCCGCTCTCGGAGAAAGTGCGGTTCAGCTCGGCGACCAGCTCGGACTTCTGAGTGCGATCCATGCCAATCTCCACATCGTATGCCGGCTTGCGAACGTGCAAACCGGCCGTTGAGCCATGAAGCCGATACGCCGCTTCACGGCCCGTCCGGGGGGATTGTCATCTGTGTCGCGCTCTGTCTCGAAAGACGTCGCACTGGGCAGACCCGGGGAGCCATCGCTGGCCGACCCGGCAAAACTCTTCCCCGCCTATACAGCCGCATTAAGGGGCAGACCCCAGCTGTAGTCTCGGACGGTACAACGGCCCCGTTCCGAGGAGCGGAGCCGATTCGGGTGTGGCCTATAGGCGCTGAGGCCTCCAATGTCACCTGCAAAAGAGGACGTGGCGTTGCAGATGGACGGCGCATGGTGGGCTTGCGCCGTCAGGGGCGGGCGGGCAAGGCGGGCAAAAGAGTGGAATTGGGCCGCGATGATGATGGATTTCTGGGTTGATCGTGAATTCGCGCCATGGGAGGGGTTTGAGCTTCCTGTCGGATCGCTTCAAGCTGAGTTGGCTCGTATCGCAAGCGAACATATTGGGGTATTTTATTTCACGATTCAGAATAATATTGTGTCGTTTGACGGGAAATCGAAATACAATTTTATTGAAACAGGCGGGCGTCATGCTGAGGCGTTGCTGTTTCGAGCGGAGTTATATCGACAATTCCTGCAGGATGTCATTTTGTTATTTGGAATAACTGGAAAATGCAATTTTGCTATCGATATAGATGATCTTTCAAGCGAAATATTCGAGGCTCCGGTTTTTCGTTTTCAGAAAGTCCGTGGGAAGAGGGAGATTCTTCTGCCGGATATCGATTTTCTTCAGAGGGATTTTTACGTAAATGAGCAAGATGAAGTTGCTTATAATATAAAGCAGCACCAAGCTATTTTTGTGGGATCAACGACGGGTGATCCTTATATCACGCGATCTCATGTTGAGAACCTTACGAACCGGCGCCTGCGTTCTGCCACTTATTTCAGGGGTTCGGAATCCGTAAAATTTCATCTGCCGAACATCGTGCAGTGTGATACGCCCGAGACAGAACAGTTGATTGAGGCGCTGAATGTCGGCGGTAAGCTCATTCCGTGGGAAGAGCAACTCCGCAGCCGGTATCTGCTGTCGGCGGATGGTAACGGTGCGACCTGTTCTCGTGTTGTGTTATCGCTCCTAAGTAACTCGGTGTTGATGAAATATCATTCCGAGCATCAGCTCTATTATTTTGACGGTCTAGTCCCATGGCGTGACTATATCCCTATCTATGAAGATCAGGACGTTGAGGTACATATATCCCGCTCGTTGAACAATTTGGTTGCGCATGGTGCAATTGCCGCGCGCTCGCGGGATTTTGCGCGTCGTCATCTCTCGCGCATTGAGGTAATGCGCTACACTGCCAAGTTGATCCAGCGCTATATGAGTCTGACGGGGCAGGAAGTTGCCAACTTGTCCCCGCATCATGTCGATTGCTCGGTACATGTCAGTGATGTTGGGACGATTTGGGCAGGCGGCAACGCCTGGGCTGGGCGTCCGACTGTCGGATGGATCGAGGGTTTCAGCCTGTACCCTGGAGCGTTGATTGATCCCGGCGATTTGGAATATCAGTTTGTTATGGAGGACGGCCGCTTGTCGTCGCCATGCACCTCTTATGAATATTGTGGCACGAGGGGAGAACATCGCCCGATCTATGGCGTTCGGATATGCCTCTCAGGGCACGCAGGGCAGACATTCAAATTGGCGGTGTCTTGCCGATTCGAAGGAGAGGCGGGCATCCACTACGGTGGCGATGGTGATGTCGTGCATTCAGTTGGTGCATTGCGGGCACTCAAGGTTACGATCGTGCCGGTTGCCGACAGACAGGGGGGCGGAGACTTCGCTGGCTGAGGCGGGCAGCGGAGTAGCTAGTGGGCAAAATAAAAAGGCCGGGCAAATGCCCGGCCTTTCCATTTTCCCATCAGATAGATGGAAAGATCAGGCGGCCACCTCGGCGGTGTCGACCTTGATGCCGGCGCCCATCGTGGACGAGACGGCGATCTTCTTGACATACTTGCCCTTGGCGCCGGCCGGCTTGGCCTTCACCAGCGCGTCCAGCAGCGCGTCGAAGTTCGCGCGCAGGTCTTCCGCCGGGAACGACGCCTTGCCGATGCCCGAGTGGATGATGCCGGCCTTCTCGACGCGGTATTCGATCTGACCGCCCTTGGCGGCCTTCACGGCTTCACCGACGTTCATGGTCACGGTGCCGAGCTTCGGGTTCGGCATCATGCCCTTCGGGCCGAGGATCTTGCCGAGACGGCCGACCAGACCCATCAGGTCCGGCGTGGCGATGCAGCGATCGAAATCGATCGTGCCGCCCTGGACCAGCTCCAGCAGGTCTTCGGCGCCCACGACGTCCGCGCCGGCCGCCTTGGCTTCCTCGGCCTTCGGGCCGCGGGCGAACACGCCGACGCGCACGGTCTTGCCGGTGCCCTTCGGCAGCGTCACGACGCCGCGGACCATCTGGTCGGCATGGCGCGGATCGACGCCGAGGTTGACGGCGACTTCGATCGTCTCGTCGAACTTCGCGGTGGCGTTCGCCTTGGCGAGCGCGATCGCGTCGTTCACGCCGTACAGCTTCTCGGCGTCAACGGCGGTGGCGAGGGTCTTCGCCTTCTTGGTCAGCTTGGCCATGGTCTCAGCCCTCCACCACTTCGAGGCCCATCGCGCGGGCCGAGCCTTCGATCGTCTTGGTCGCGGCTTCGATGTCCGCGGCGTTCAGATCCTTCATCTTGACCTGAGCGATTTCGGCGAGCTGCGAGCGCTTGATCTTGCCCGCGACTTCCTTGCCCGGATTCTTCGAGCCCGACTTCAGGCCGACGGCCTTCTTGATGAGGAACGAGGCCGGCGGCGTCTTCGTGATGAACGAGAAGCTGCGATCCGCATAGACGGTGATGATCGTCGGGATCGGCATACCCTTCTCAAGGTCGTTCGTCGCGGCGTTGAACGCCTTGCAGAACTCCATGATGTTCACGCCGCGCTGGCCCAGCGCCGGGCCGATCGGCGGCGAGGGATTGGCGGCGCCGGCGGCGACCTGCAACTTGATATAACCCGTAATCTTCTTCGCCATTGTGTCCTCCTAATGGCTTAGCGGTGTTGACGGCCCCGAGGAGCCTCCCGCGGACTTTCCCGGCTCGCACCGGAAACTTGTTCCGTCATGCTGACGGAAGTCAGCATCCAGAGCGTCATGCGACGGCGCTTGCGGCTCTGGATCCCGGATCAGATCCGGGATGACGCTGTAACCTTACTTGACGCGTTCGACCTGCTCGAACTCCAGCTCGACCGGGGTGGCGCGGCCGAAGATCGACACCGACACCTTCACGCGGGCGCGGTCGAAATCCAGCTCTTCGACGACGCCGTTGAACGAGGCGAACGGGCCGTCCAGCACCTTCACCTGATCGCCGATGTCGAAATCGACCTTGAGCTTCTGCTTCGGCGCCTGCGTCGCGGCCTCTTCCTTGGTGGAGAGGATGCGGTTCGCCTCGGCGTCGCTGATCGGCTGTGGCTTGCCCGACGAGCCGAGGAAGCCCGTCACCTTCGGCGTGTTGCGCACGAGGTGATAGACGTCGTCGTTCATGTTGAGCTTCGCCAGCACATAGCCGGGGAAGAACTTGCGATCCGACGTCACCTTCTTGCCGCGGCGAACCTCGGTGACCTTCTCGGTCGGCACCTCGACGGCCTCGACGAGCTGCTCGAGGCCCAGCCGGGTGGCGTCGGCGAGGATCGCCTCCTTCACCTTGTTCTCGAAACCCGAATAGGCGTGGATGATGTACCAGCGCGACATGCCGTTAATTCCTTACGCGACCAGCTTGAGCAGAAGCTGTGCGAGCGTGTTGAAGAGCTGATCCACCCCGAGGAAGAAAATCGCGAGCAGGCTCGTCATGACGAGCACCATCACGGCGGTCATCATCGTTTCCTTGCGGGTGGGCCAGGTGACCTTCGCGGTCTCGGTACGCACCTGCTGGATGAACTCGGGCACGGAACGGATCATTCCGCCGATCCCGCCGCCATTCTCCGTCGTCCTCGCCACGCGATCAAACCTTCCCAACGATGGCGGCCCCCGCGATGCACGGGCTTCCATCAACGACACAAGAGGCCGCAGGCGCCGTATCCCCTGACAGGGGCGGCGGCGCCCTGGCCTCGCTCTAACACCTGCCTTCCGACCCTGTCCGCCATCCGAGGAATGGCAGGAGTGGAGGGATTCGAACCCCCGGCCCTCGGTTTTGGAGACCGATGCTCTACCAGCTGAGCTACACTCCTACGGGTCGGGAGCGGAAGGCGTCTGTAGCGAGGGGCGGCGGGGTGCGCAAGGCATCAATGCATACGCGCGATACGTTCTTCCGGCGCCACCCGCGCCAGCTCCGCCGCCGCGCGCGGATCGACCGGCTGGCCGACCAGCCAGCCCTGCACCAGCCGGCATCCGAGCGCCCGCATCCGTTCATATTCGCCGCGCGTTTCCGCCCCTTCCGCGATCGTCGCCATGCCGAGCGAATCCGCCATGGCGACGATCGAGCGGACGATGGCGATGCTCTCGGCGGCATTGCCGGTCGCGCCGCGCACGAAGCTGCGGTCGATCTTCACGGTCGAGAAGCGGCCCTTGCGCAGATAGCCGAGCGAGGAGCGGCCGGTGCCGAAATCGTCGAGCGCGATCCTGACGCCGATGGCGAGCAGCCGGTCCACCACATCGGTGATGCCGCCATCGTGGACGAACACCTCTTCCGCGATCTCCAGCTCCAGCCGGTTGGGGGTGAGCCCGGAATGAGAGAGGGCGGAGACGATCGTCGCCGGCAGTTGCGGATCGCGGAGCTGGGCCGGCGCCATATTGACGCTGACGCGGACATGCTCGGGCCAGGTCGCGGCGTCGCGGCAGGCGGAGTGCATCACCCAATCCCCGATGCGGCCGATCAGGCGCGCTTCCTCGGCGATGGGGATGAAGATATCGGGCGAGACATTGCCCAGCTCCGGGTGATTCCAGCGCAGGAAGGCCTCGAAGCCGGCGAGGCTGCCCTGCGCCGCCTCGACGATCGGCTGGTAGACGAGGCGCAGCTCGCCCCGCTCCAGCGCGTCGCGCAGCGCCACCTCGATGCAGCGGCGCTTCTCGGCCTCGGCATGGAGCTGCGGCTCGTAGCGGCGGTGGACGCCGCGCCCGTCGTCCTTGGCGCGATAGAGCGCGAGGTCGGCGTTGCGCAGCAGCATCTCGACCGCGCGGCCGTCGCGCGGCGCCGTCGCCGAGCCGACGCTGCCGCCGATGTGGAGGACATGGTCGTCGATCTCGAACGGCGCGCTCAGCCCCTCGACGATGGCCTTGGCGAGGCGATCCACGCGATCGCGATCGGAGGCGTCGCCGATCACCACCGCGAACTCGTCGCCGCCGAGGCGGCCGCAGCGCTCCTCGGGGCGGAGCAGCGCGGTGAGGCGCCTGGCCACCTCGACCAGCAGCTTGTCGCCCACCGGATGGCCCAGCGTGTCGTTGATCTGCTTGAAGCGATCGAGGTCGATCAGCATCAGCGTCGAGCGGCGGCCCTCATGATGCCCGTCGCGCAGCGCGCGGCCGAGCGCCTCGATCACATGGGCGCGGTTGGCGAGGCCGGTGAGCGCGTCGTAGCGGGCCATGCGGTCGATCCGCTCGGCCGAGCGATGCCGCTCCGTCACGTCGGTGCCGACGCCCCAGAAGCCCACCAGGGTTCCCCGCTCGTCGCGCCGGGGCGCGGCCGAGAGCGACCACCAGCGGGGATCGCCGCCCACCGAGATCGGCACGATCAGATCGCGGAAGCTCTCGCGCAGGCGCAGCTTGTCGGCGAGCGTGCGGATGCCGGGCGCGATGTCGCCGCTGTCCCACCCGTCGCCGGCGAGGAGGGCGAGGAGGGCCTGTCCCTCCAGCGCGCTGCGCGGCCGTCCGAACAGGCGGGCGAGGCGGGGGGAGACGTCGACGAGGCATTTGTTGGCGTCGGTGCGCCACAGCCAGTCCGCGCCCGAATCCTCGAATTCGCGGAGCAGCAGGCTGATGACGTCCTCCTTGCCGCCCAGCGCCTGCTCGGCGGTGATCCGGTCGATCAGCATCCGCGTCGTGGCGATGAAGCTCGCGGTCATGGCGATAGCGAACAGGCCGCAGACGATCGCCAGCCCCGTCCAGCCGATGGCGATCATCGCGCTGGTCGATGCCGCGCCGACGACCGGGATGAAGCCGAGCCCGCCCCCCGGCGACGGGGCCATCAGCGTGATCGCCCCCGCCATCAACGCGCCGCCGGTCGCGAGCAGGGTGATCGAGGCGAGGCTGCCGGAGGAGCCGGTGAACAGCGCCATCGCCACCGCCCAGCAGATGCCGAGCGCCAGGCCGCCCAGCACGTCGGGATCGCGCCACGGCGCGGTCGCCGGGCGGTTCCGCCGCGTGCCCAGCGCGACCAGCGCCACGATGCCGACGATCGCGGCGAGCCAGGGGGCGAGGATCGTCCAGCCCAGCGCCTCCGCGCGGAACGAGGCGACGGCCGCCGCCGCGCCAAGCTGCACCAGCAGCCAGAAGGGCCGCCGCACCTGCATGGCCGCCGCACGGGACGCGGCGAGCGCGGCATAGGCGTCGCCATGCCCGGCCGAAAGGCCCAGCGTGTAGGACCAGGACGGATTGATCCGCTCTGACGGAGAGGGGCGCAGACTTGTCACCGCCAGAGGATTAGGCGGCATATCTTACTGCGCGGTAAGCGGGCCGGCGATTTTCCGGGAAAACCGTGCCGTGCGGCCGGCAACCCCGCAAGGAGCCGCCGGCCGGCATCGATCAGGCCGCGATGTCGTAGGGCTGGATTTCGCCCGACAGATAGAGGGTGCGCGCCTTGGCGCGGCTGAGCTTGCCCGAGCTGGTGCGCGGCAGGGTGCGCGGCGGCACCAGCTCGACGACGCAGTTCATGCCGGTGATCGCGCGCACCTTCTCGCGAATTTCGTCGCGCAGGCGGGCGCGCTCGGCCTGATCCGAGGTGCGGCACTGGACGAGCACGGCGGGGGTCTCCTCGCCGCCCGGCGTGGTGATCGCGAAGGCGGCGATGTCGCCCGCCTTGAAGCCCGGAAGCTGCTCGACCGCCCACTCGATGTCCTGCGGCCAGTGGTTGCGGCCGTTGACGATAATCATGTCCTTGGCGCGGCCGACGATGTAGATGTAGCCGTTCGACATGTAGCCCATGTCGCCGGTGTCCAGCCAACCGTCCTTCATGCAGGCCTCGGTCGCTTCCTCGTCGCGGAAATAGCCGACCATCACCGAGCCGCCCGCGCACCACACCTTGCCGATCGCCTTTTCGGGCAGCAGCGTGCCGTCTTCCTCGCGGATCTCGATCTTCATGCCGCGCACCGGCTTGCCGCAGTTGACGATCGCGCGATAGCGCTGCGGCCGGTGGGCCGATACGTCGCCGCCCGAAAGCTGCGTCTCCTCGACCAGCTCGACGACGATGCCTTCGCCCGGCGGCATGATCGACACGGCGAGCGTCGCCTCGGCGAGGCCGTAGCTCGGCGTGAAGGCGCGCGCGTCGAAGCCCGCCGGCGCGAAGGCGTCGACGAAGGACTGCATCACGTCCGGGCGGATCATGTCCGCGCCGTTGCCCGCCAGCCGCCAGCGCGACAGGTCGAACCGGCCCGCCACGTCCGACTGCGAGCCGATGCGGCGCGCGCAGATGTCGTAGCCGAAGGTCGGCGAATAGGAGAGCGAGGTGCCCTCGTTGCGGCTGATGAGATCGAGCCACGCCAGCGGCCGGCGGGCGAAATCCTCGGTCTTCAGATAGTCGACCGACACCTGGTTGGCGATCGGCGACAGGAAGCAGCCGACCAGCCCCATGTCATGATACCAGGGCAGCCACGAGATGCAGCGGTCGCTCTCCTGGAGGTCCATGCCGTGGCCATGGGCGGCCAGATTGTCGAGAAGCTGGCGATGCGTGATCGCGACGCCGTGCGGGAAGCGGGTCGAGCCGCTCGAATATTGCAGATAGGCGATGTCGTCGGCGGCGGCCTGCGGCAGCGGGCCTGCGGGCGCGCGGCGCGCGATGAAATCTTCGTAGGTGAGGCCCTCGACCCCGCCGGCCTCGGCGGCGGCGTGTGCCATCGACGCCAGCTCCGACGGGTAGAACAGCATCTTCGGGTCCGAGCTTTTGAGCTGCACCGAAAGCTGGTCGATATAGGATTCGCGGCCGCCGAAGCTCGTCGGCAGCGGCAGCGGCACCGGCCAGGCGCCGGCATAGACCGCGCCGAAGAACAGCGCGGCGAAATGCGCGCCCGTCTGCGCCACCAGCGCGATCCGCTCGCCGGGGCGGATGCCCGCGGCAACGAGGCGGTGCGCGTTCGCCAGCGCTTCCTCGCGCAGGCGCGCATAGGGATAGGGCTCGGTCAGGGCGCCGCGCGCGTCGTGGAAGTTCAGCCCGCGCGAGCCCGAAGCGGCATAGTCCAGCGCCTCGCCCAGCGTGGCGAAGTCCCCCATGCGTCGCGGCAATGCGTCCCCGGTCGCAGTCGGCGCAAGAACGGCGTCCGTCGCCTGTCCCGAGTTCGCCATCGTCTCGCGATACGCAGTGCTGGCAGTGCTCTCAACCTGTCGACGCACCGACGGCATCTCCTCAAATACTCCAACCGAGCCTGTTAGACGCAACCGGCCCATGATCCAATCCCGTATCGTTACAAGGCGATCAGCGTTCAAATTCCGGCCCGACTGTGGCACAATCGTGGCGAGTGACATTTCGAAGACCGCCCAGCACCCGTCCGCCGCTCGATTCAGACGGCCTTGAACGCCTCGCGCTGGCCTATGTCAGCCGCTTTGCGACAAGCCGCGCGCGGTTGCGTGATTATCTGTGCCGCAAGCTCGATGAGCGGGGCTGGGCGGGCCGTGAGGGCGAAAACGGCGCGGAGGCGGCCGCGACATTGGTCGAACGCTTCGCGGGGCTCGGCTATGTCGACGACCGGGCGCTGGCCGAGGCGCGGGCGCGTTCGCTGGCGCGCAAGGGCTATGGCGCGCGCAGGCTGGCCGGTGCGCTCACGGCGCTGGGCATCGCCGGCGAAGATGCCGAAACCGCCCGGCGACAGGCGGAAGACGGGGCGTGGGAAGCGGCGCTCCGTTTCGCCGAGCGCCGCCATATCGGCCCCTTCGCGCCATCGGTGCCGGACGAGGCGGCGCGGCGGCGCGCCTTCGCCGCCATGATGCGCGCGGGGCACTCGTTCGACTGCACGAAGCGAATATTGGAAAGTGCGCCGGGCGACGTACCAACGTGGGACGACTGACCCACCCCGGAAGGCGATCCCTCTAGATTTACAATCGATTCCGCTAATAATCGTGCTAAGGTAACGCGTAGGGGGATTGTTGGTCATGCAAGAGGGCATCCGCGCGTTTGATGAGGGAAGTGACGGCACCGTTGCTGGCGGAGGTTCGTTACATGCGTTGTCATCTGTCGACCCCGCCACTTCGCATTGCACGAGCGCAGAGATGACCGCGTTTCATACGGATTCAGACGAAGACGCCTCCGAAGTCGAGGTGAGCGGCGCGATCAAATGGTTCGACGCCACACGGGGTTTCGGTTTCCTGGTGGGGGATAATGGCGAGGGCGATGTCCTCGTGCATTTTTCCGTGCTCCGCCCGTTCGGCCGCCGCAGCCTGCCCGAGGGTGCCCGCGCGGTATGCCTGGCCGTTCATCGCGAGCGGGGGCTTCAGGCGCGTTCGCTGGTGAGCTTCGATCTCTCCACCGCGACCGGGCCGGATCTCGAGACGGCGGCCCGTCGCGCGGCGACGCATGTCGATCCGGTGCCGCTGATCGAGACGGCGGGGCTGCCCGAGCCGGTGCGCGTGAAGTGGTTCAACCGCCTCAAGGGCTACGGCTTCCTGATGCGGGACGGCGACCAGACCGATATCTTCGTGCATATGGAGACGGTCCGCCGCGCGGGGCTGGCCGATCTGGTGCCCGAACAGCCGTTCCGCGCCCGTATCGCCGCCGGGGCCAAGGGGCCGCTCGCGGTGCTGCTGCTGCCGCCCGAAGACTGAACCCGGCGCGGTCTTCGTCATCGCTATCCTTCGTTTGCCTCCCGCTCCCGACGGCGCCGCCGATTCGGCGAGGCGAGGGCGCGTGCCGGTGGAATGCGGCTGGCGGGAAGGCCCTGAAACGGCATCGGGACGGGAATCGTGAAGCCGCCGCTTGCCGCCGCCGGGAGGCCGCGCTAAGCGCTCCGTCATGGGCCTTCTGAAGAGCATCTTCACCTGGTGGGACGGCGCAGGCGTCAGCACCAATCTGTTCACCCGCCGCAAGGGCGCCCGCATGGGCTCCGACGCGCTGGGTAACGTCTATTACCAGGGCGGCACGGACGTGCATGGCAACCCGCGCCGCTGGGTGATCTATTCCGGTTCGAACGACGCGAGCCGCGTGCCGCCGGAATGGCATGGCTGGCTGCACGGCACGCTGGCCGACACGCCGGACAAGGCTCTGCCCCCGGCGCGTGCGTGGCAGGGCGCTCCGCAGGCCAATCTGACCGGCACGCGCGAGGCCTATCGCCCCGCCGGCGCGCTGGAAGCGGGCGGCAAGCGCGCCGCCGCGACCGGCGACTATGAGGCGTGGAGCCCGAACTGAGCCATGCGTAACCTGATGAAGGAGCACGGCGCCGAGGCGCTGATCGGTCTGTTCGTGGTCCTCGTCGCGGTGTGGTTCGCCTACACGTCCTGGCAGCGCACCGGCGGCGGGCGGGTATCCCACGCCATGCAGGTGACGGCCCTGTTCCCGAGCGCGAGCGGCGTCAGCGTCGGCACCGACGTGCGCGTCGCCGGCCTCAAGATCGGGCAGGTCTCCTCGCTGCATCTCGATCCCAAGACCTATCAGGCGGAAGCCACGCTGGCGCTCGATCCCAGCGTGAAGCTGCCGGCGGACAGCAGCGCGGCGATCACCTCCGAGGGCTTTCTCGGCGCCTATTACATCTCGATGATCCCCGGCGGCGATTCGACCCCGCTCAAAAATGGGGACACGATCCTCGACACGCAGGGCGCGGTGGACCTGATGAGCATGGTGGGCCAGTTCATCAACCGCTCGGGCAGCGACGGCGCCGCCAAGAGCGACACGCCCGCGACGAACATGGCCGCGCCCGCGGCCCAGCCGTGACCCGCCGCTTCGCCACCGCGGTCGCGGTCCTGCTGCTCGGCGGGGTCGCGGCCTGGCAGGGTGTGGAGGCGCTCCAGGAAACCGAATCGCAGAAGCCGGCGCTGCCGCTCGGCAACGCCAGCGACACGGGCGACGACACGCCGGCAGCCGACGCCGCGCCCGCCGCCAAGGCGCGCAAGGCCGCGCCGGCCGGCGACAATGAGCCGCTGAGCCGCGACGAGACGCCGATGGCGGAGCGCGTCGCGGTGATCGGCCTGCTCAACAAGCGCAACGGCGTCGAGCGCGACCTGACGATGAAGCCCGGCGAGGCGCTGCGTATCGGTGACGTGGTGATCCGCCTGCGCGCCTGCGAGACGACCGCGCCATGGGAGGCCGAGCCGCTGACCGGCGCTTTCGTGCAGGTCGATACGCAGGGCAACGACAAGCGCTGGCGGCGGATCTTCTCGGGCTGGCTCTACAAGGAATCGCCGTCGCTCAACGTCGTCGAGCACCCGATCTACGATGTGTGGCCCAAGAGCTGCGCGATGAAGCACCCGGAGATCGGCGCCGACACGGTGCTGGCCTCGTCGGTCGGCAGCGGTGCGCCGCGCTCGATCGCGAAGAAGTCGCCGGACGATTCGGGCGGTGCGGCCGAGCCCCCCGCCGATGCGACCCCGGCGCCCAGCGCCGCGTCCAACAGCGCGCGATAATCCGCCCGGCCGATCTCGATCGCGCCCAGCGTGGCGAGGTGATCGGTGATGAACTGGCAGTCGAGCAGGCGATAGCCGCCGACGCGCAGCCGCGCGACCAGATGCGCCAGCGCCACCTTGGAAGCATCGGTCGCGCGGCTGAACATGCTCTCGCCGAAATAGGCGCGGCCGAGCGTCACGCCATAAAGGCCGCCGATGAGATCGCCGCCGACGTCGCCATGGCGCCAGACCTCGATCGAATGGGCGTGGCCGTGGCGGTGGAGCAGGCCATAGGCCTCCTCGATCTGGCCGTTGATCCAGGTTTCCGGCCGATCCGCCGTCGCCCGCGCGCAGGCGGCGACGACGCGCTCGAACGCCATGTCCGCCGTCACGGCGAAACGATCCGACCGCAGCGTCTTGCGCAGGGAGTGGGAGAGGTGAAAGCCGTCCAGCGGCAGGATACCGCGCTTCTTGGGCTCTACCCAGAAGATGTCGGCGGCATCGCGGCTGTCCGCCATCGGGAAGACGCCGACGGAATAGGCGCGCAACAGCAGATCGGGGTCGATCGGCTCGGCGGCCGCCCTGCGTCCACGCCCCAGCATCAGCCCGGCCGCCGCCGGAGGCGGTGACGAAGGCGGATATTCGGGGCCTGAATCGTCATGGCCCCTTCTTTATCCCCGTCTGCCCCGATGGCCGCAAGCGGGATTGCGGAAAACGAATCCGTTTCACACCAGAATTTCGCGGACCCGTTCCGGCGGGCGGCCGAGCCGGACGCCCTTCTCGGTCTCCACCAGCGGGCGCTCGATCAGGATGGGGTTGGCCGCCATCGCGTCGAGGATGGCGTCGTCGGTGGCATCCCTGAGGGCCTTGGCGCCATCTTCCGCCGTGCGCAGGCCGTCGCGCGGGCTCATCCCGGCGCGGGCATAGAGACGGGCCAGTTCGTCGCGGGTGGGCGGCGTCTCCAGATAGCGCACGACCGTGACGTCGGCGCCCGCGGCCTCCAGCAGCGCGAGCGTCTCGCGCGATTTGGAGCAGCGCGGATTGTGCCAGATGGTGGCCTTCATTGTCCGTCTTTCGTCTTGCGCCACGCGGCCAATGCATCGGCATATTCGTGCGAGGCCTTGAGGCGCGGCAGATAGGAGATGGGGCGCTTGCTCTTCCACGGCAGGCTGATGTTGCTCAGCGTGCCGCGCGCGCCGCAGTAGATCGAGCAGCTTCCGCCATCGTCGTCGATGCCGAGCCTGGCGCCGTCATGCGTGAGGCGGAGATGGCATTTGCCTTCGCCGACGCCGTCCGCCGGCTCATGATAGACGAGCGCCCTGCCTTCGGCCGTGGCGACGCCGGAGAGCGCGCACTGGTGGCCGTTGTAGAATTCGAGCGAAAGCCGCACGAAGGCGTGGCGGGCGTCGATGGATGCGACCTCGACGATATTGTCCGCCCAGTAAGTGCTGCCGTCCACCATGCCGTTCAGGAAATGCTCGCTGTAGCGGCCGGCAAGCTGGCGGACCGGCGAGGAAGCGGGGGCGGCCGCCCCGAGGCAGAGAACTGCCACCAGAGCGGCCGCCCGGCGCATCAGGCGTCCTGCTTCGCCAGCCACTGTTCCAGCCACTTGATGGTGTAGTCACCCTGCTGGAACTCGGGATCGTCGAGAAGCGCCTGGTGGAGCGGGATCGTGGTGGTGACACCGTCGATCACGAACTCCTCCAGCGCCCGGCGCAGGCGGCGCAGCGCGCCCTCGCGGGTGTGGCCCCAGACGATCAGCTTGGCGATCATCGAGTCATAATAAGGCGGCACGCGATAGCCCGCATACAGCCCGCTATCGACGCGGACGTTCATGCCGCCCGGCGCGTGATAGCCCTTCACCAGCCCCGGCGAGGGCGCGAAGGTGCGCGGATGCTCGGCGTTGATGCGGCATTCGATCGCATGGCCGCGGAACTCGACATCCTCCTGACGCAGCGTCAGCGGGTGCCCTTCCGCGATGCGGATCTGCTCGCGGACGAGATCGAGGCCGGTGATCGCCTCCGTCACCGGATGCTCCACCTGAAGGCGGGTGTTCATCTCGATGAAGTAGAACTCGCCATCCTCGTAGAGGAACTCGATCGTGCCGGCGCCGCGATAGCCCATGTCGGCCATCGCCTTGGCGACGATGCCGCCCATGCCGGCCCGCTGCGCCGCCGAGATGACGGGCGAGGGGGCTTCCTCCAGCACCTTCTGGTGGCGGCGCTGGAGCGAGCAGTCGCGCTCGCCGAGGTGGATCGCGTTGCCGTTACCGTCACCGAAGATCTGGAACTCGATGTGGCGCGGATCGGCGAGATATTTCTCCATATAGACGGTGGCGTCGCCGAACGCCGCCTTCGCCTCGCTGCCCGCCTGCTGCATCAGCGTTTCGAGCTGGCTTTCCTCGGGCACCACCTTCATGCCGCGCCCGCCGCCGCCGGAGGCCGCCTTGATGAGCACGGGATAGCCGATCTCGGCGGCGATACGCTTGGCTTCCTCGACCGAGGTCAGCGGGCCGGGCGAGCCGGGGACGAGCGGCAGGCCGAGCTTCGCGGCGGTCGTCTTCGCCTCGATCTTGTCGCCCATCACGCGGATATGCTCGGGCTTCGGCCCGATGAAGATCAGGTCGTGCGCTTCGACGATCTCGGCGAACTGGGCGTTCTCCGAGAGGAAGCCATAGCCCGGATGGATCGCATCCGCGCCCGAGATCTCGGCCGCCGCGATGATGTTGGGGATGTTGAGATAGCTCTCGCCCGCCGGCGGCGGCCCGATGCAGACGGCGTGATCCGCCAGCCGCACATGCATCGCGTCCGCATCGGCGGTCGAGTGGACGGCCACCGTCTCGATGCCCATCTCATGGCAGGCGCGGTGGATGCGGAGCGCGATCTCGCCGCGGTTCGCGATCAGGACTTTCTGGATGGCCACGGGGGCTTACTCGACGATGACGAGCGGCTGGTCGAACTCGACCGGCTGGCCGTTCTCGACCAGCACCTGCACCACCTTGCCGGCCTTGGGCGCGACGATCGGGTTCATCACCTTCATCGCCTCGACGATGAGCAGCGTCTCGCCGGCGGAGACCTGCTTGCCGGTCGCGATGAACGGCGCGGCGCCCGGCTCCGCGGCGAGATAGGCGGTGCCTACCATCGGCGACTTCACGGTGCCCGGATGATCGCCGGCCGGAGCTGCGGCGGCCGGAGCGGCTGCGGCGACAGCGGCCGGCGCGGCGGCGACCGCAGCGGCCGGCGCCATCGCCACGGCCGGCGCGGCGGCCATCGAAACGGTGCGCGCCACGCGGATGCGGCGATCGCCGTCCTGCACCTCGATCTCGGTCAGGCGGGTGGCGTCGAGCAGTTCGGCGAGCTGGCGGACCAGCCCGGCGTCGACCTGCATCGCGGCGCCGTTCGCGCCCTCGGGAGTATCGGTCATGAAATCGACCCTTTCTTGTTCTGCGAATATTTTGAGGTGTGTTTTGTTCTGTTCCTGTGGCCGCTCCCTGTCAGAGCTTGGCGGCCGCGTCCAGCGCGAGGAGATAGGACATTGCACCGAAACCTGCCACCGTCCCCTTCGCGGCCCGTCCGATAAAGCTCTGGTGGCGGAAGTTTTCGCGCGTGTGCGGGTTGGAGAGATGCACCTCGATCACCGGCACCTTCACCGCCTTGATCGCATCGTGGATGGCGACGGAGGTGTGGGTGAAGCCGCCCGCGTTCAACAGCACGGCCTTCGCGCCCACCGCATTGGCTTCCTGAATCCAGTCGATCAGATGGCCTTCATGGTTGGACTGGCGGATATCCACCTCCAGCCCCAGTTCGCGGGCGCGGTCGTCGAGCATGTTGGAGATGTCGTCGAGCGTGTCGGAGCCGTAGATTTCCGGCTCGCGCAGGCCCAGCATGTTCAGGTTGGGGCCGTTCAGCACGAACACGGTATCGGCCATCTGTCTCCCTTTCGGTTGCGGCGTGGTGGGCGCGGTCCCTATATGCGCCGCACTTCCCTAACCGCTCTCGGTGGAAAACAACACTCATGCACTCTGACGGCACCATCACCATCCGCGTCAATGGCGAGCATCGCCGCATCCGCGACGGGCTGACGCTCGCCGATCTCGCCGCCGAGCTGGGGCTGGAACCCACCAAGGTGGCGGTGGAGCGCAATCTGGAGGTGGTGCCGCGCTCGACCCTGGGCGTCGTGAAGGTCGAGGATGGCGACGAGCTGGAGATCGTCCACTTCGTCGGCGGCGGCGACCATGCCGCGCCGGTGACGGACGATACATGGACGGTGGCGGGCAAGACCTTCCGCTCGCGCCTGATCGTGGGCACCGGCAAGTATAAGGATTTCGAGCAGAACGCCGCCGCGCTGGAGGCCTCTGGCGCGGAGATCGTCACCGTCGCGGTGCGGCGCGTGAACGTCAGCGATCCCAAGGCGCCGATGCTGACCGACTATATCGATCCCAGGCGCATCACCTATCTGCCCAACACGGCCGGCTGCTTCACCGCCGAGGAAGCGATCCGCACGCTGCGTCTGGCGCGCGAGGCGGGCGGCTGGGATCTGGTGAAGCTCGAAGTGCTGGGCGAGGCGCGCACCCTCTACCCCGACATGGTGGAGACGCTCCGCGCGACCGAGGTGCTGGCGAAGGAGGGCTTCAAGCCGATGGTCTATTGCGTGGACGATCCCATCGCGGCCAAGCGGCTGGAGGATGCGGGGGCGGTCGCGATCATGCCGCTCGGCGCGCCGATCGGCTCGGGCCTCGGCATCCAGAACCGCGTGACCATCCGCCTGATCGTCGAGGGCGCCAAGGTGCCGGTGATCGTCGATGCCGGTGTGGGCACCGCGTCGGACGCGGCGATCGCGATGGAGCTGGGTTGCGACGGCGTGCTGATGAACACCGCCATCGCCGAGGCGAAAGACCCGATGCTGATGGCGGCCGCGATGAAGGCGGCGGTGGAAGGCGGCCGTCTCTCCTATCGCGCCGGGCGCATGGGCATTCGCCGCTATGCCGATCCGTCGAGCCCGCTTGCCGGGCTGATCTGAGGAACCCCGGCCTCCGCCTGTCCGTTCTCTCTGTCGAAGCGGTTGATAATGGCCGCGTTTCGAGGAGAGATCGGATGGGTGAGTTCACCGACAAGGTCAAAGGCGTCGCCAACGAGCTGACCGGCAAGGCCAAGCAGGCGGTCGGCCGCAGCGGCGACGATCCGAAGCTGGAGGCCGAAGGCGCCGGTCAGGAGGCACGCGGCCATATCCAGCAGGCGGTCGGCAACGCCAAGGGCAAGGTGAAGGACGCGATCGACAAGCTCTGATCGCCGTCCGTCGATACAGGAAGGGCGCCGTCACGATGGTGACGACGCCCTTTCCTTTGGACCCTGTTTCCGCCGGACTTACCAGCCGTAATAGCCATAGGCGGGCGGCGGGGGAGGCGGCGGCGGGGCATAATAGCCGTAGCCATAGACCGCCGGCGGCGGCGGGGGCGGCGGGGCGTAATAGCCGCCACCATAATAGCCCGGCCCACGATCCGACGAGGCGATGGCCGCGCCGACGCCCAGGCCCAGAAGGCCGGCGGCGACCGCCGTGCCGGTGCTCACACCGCCACGATGCCAGCCGCCGTGATAGCCATGATAATAACCGCCATGGTAGCGCGCTTCGGCGGGCGCGGCCGCGGCGACCGTGGCGCCGGCGAGCAAGCTCGCCGCGACGATGCCCTTGATGACACTCCGCATCGAAAATCTCCGTCCTGTTCCGCGATCCGCGACCGCAGGAGAGGAATTAGGCGATTCGTCCTGAATGACGACGGAATGCGTCTGTTATCGCCTGTTCATCCCGCTCAGCGTCGCGGCCGGGGTGATCTGCTCGATGTCGGTACGCAGATGCAGGAGCGCAAGGCCCGGCTGTTCGAGCGCGCGGGCGAGGGCAGGGGCGAAGTCCTCGGTCCGCTCCACCGCCTCGGCCCAGCCGCCATAGGCGCGGGCGAGCGCGGCGAAATCCGGGTTGCCGAGGCGGGTGCCCGAGACGCGGCCGGGATATTCGCGCTCCTGATGCATACGGATGGTGCCGTAATTGCCGTTGTCGACCACGATCACCAGCAGCCGCGCGCCCTGCGCCACGGCGGTGGCGAGCTCCTGCCCGTTCATCAGGAAGCAGCCGTCGCCCGCCAGCGCCACGACGCGCTGCTCCGGCCTGCGGAGCGCGGCGGCGACGCCGGCGGGCACGCCATAGCCCATCGAGCCGTTGGTCGGCGCGAGCTGCGTGCCGCGCTTGCCGTAGCGCCAGTAGCGATGCCACCAGCTCGAATAATTGCCCGCGCCGTTGCAGACGATCGTGTCGCGCGGCATCGCCTCGCGCATCGCCGCCACGCACAGGCCGAGATCGAGCGCCACGCCTTCACGCGGCTTGGGGGTGTTCCACTCCAGCCACTCGGCATGGGCCTCGGCACCGTCCTTGAAGGACAGGATGTCATGATCCCAGTCCGCCAGCGTCTCGGCGAATTCGGGCATGTCGGCGCACAGCGCGAAGTCCGTGCGGTAGACCGACTGAAGCTCGTTCGGGTCCGGGTGGACATGGACGAGGATCTGGTCGGGATGCTCGGGGGTGATGAGCGTGTAGCCGTCGGTCGTCGCCTCGCCGAGGCGCGGGCCGACGACGATCAGCAGGTCCGCTGCCTTCACCCGTTCGATGAGCTTGGGGTTGGGGCCGTAGCCGAGATTGCCGGCATAGACCGGCGAGGAGGAGGCGATCGCATCCTGCCGGCGGAAGGCGGTGGCGACGGGCAGGCCGATCCCTTCCGCGAACTCGGCGAAATAATGCGCGGCGCGGTCGTCCCAGTCGGCGCCGCCGACGATGGCGAGCGGGGCGGCCGCATTCCTGATGAGATCGACGAGGATGCCCGCGCCCTGCACACAGGGCGGCTGGACCGGCCGCTTCACCGCCGGGCGATCGATCGCCTCGACCTTGTCGATCAGCATATCCTCGGGGAGCGCCAGCACCACCGGGCCGGGGCGGCCGGACATCGCCACGGCATAGGCACGCGCGACATATTCGGGGATGCGGCGCGCATCGTCGATCTTGGCCGCCCATTTGGCGAGGGGGGCGAACATCGCCGGGAAGTCGACCTCCTGAAAGCCCTCCCGGTCCTTCGCCTCGCGGGCGACATCGCCGATGAAGAGGATCATCGGGGTCGAATCCTGCATCGCGGTGTGGACGCCGATCGAGGCGTTGGTGGCGCCGGGGCCGCGCGTCACGAAGCAGATGCCGGGCTTGCCGGTCAGCTTGCCGTCGGCCTCCGCCATATAGGCCGCGCCGCCTTCCTGACGGCACACGACAAGATCGATCTCCGGCGAATCATGCAGCGCGTCGAGCACCGCCAGATAGGATTCTCCGGGCACGCAGAAGATGCGATCGCACCCCTGCGCAACGAGCTGGTCGACGAGAATGCGGCCGCCGGTGCGATTGCTGGTCATGCACGATCGCTTAAGCCCAACGCACGCGCGATGCCAGCTTCCGCTTGTCATCCGGGGCTGATAGTCGGGCGGCGACAGTTCAGGAGAAGGACGGCATGGCGAGCAAGATCTACGCGGATGCGGCTTCGGCGCTGGAGGGCCTGCTGTTCGACGGCATGACCATCGCGTCCGGCGGGTTCGGCCTGTGCGGCCTGCCCGAGCGCCTGCTCGACGCGATCCGCGACGCGGGGACGAAGGAGCTGACCTTCGTGTCGAACAATGCCGGCATCGACGGCGAGGGCATCGGCAAGCTGCTGCGCACCAAGCAGGTCCGCAAGATGATCTCCTCCTATGTGGGCGAGAACAAGGAGTTCGAGCGCCAGTATCTCGCGGGCGAGCTGGAGGTGGAGTTCACGCCGCAGGGCACGCTGGCCGAGCGGCTGCGCGCCGGGGGCGCGGGCATCCCCGGCTTCTATACGAAGACGGGCGTCGGCACGCTGGTGGCCGAGGGCAAGGAGGTGAAGCGGTTCGACGGCGAAGACTATATCCTCGAGCGCGGCATCCGCGCCGATCTCGCGATCATCAAGGGCTGGAAGGCGGACGAGGCGGGCAACCTGATCTTCCGCAAGACCGCGCGCAACTTCAACGCGCCGGCCGCGACATCCGGCAGGATCTGCGTCGCCGAGGTGGAGGAGATCGTCCCCGTCGGCAGCCTCGAGCCCGACTCGATCCACCTGCCCGGCATCTATGTGAAGCGCCTGATCCTCGGCGCGCCCTATGACAAGCGGATCGAGTTCCGCACCACGCGTCCGCGCGAGGCCGCGTGAAGACTGCGCTTCTGCTTGGGGGCGCGCTGCTGCTTGGCGGTTGCGCGGGCGGCACGGCGAAGACGGCGTTCCCGCCCGAGCCCCCGCTCGCCAGGCCGGGGCTGGCGGGGATGCAATATCTCTATGGTTCGGGCGAGTCCGCCGCGATCAGCCGTCAGGCGTGGCAGGCGCTGACCTTCTATGTCGGCGAGGCGATGCAGGGGAAGGACCGGCGCTCGGTCGTCCTCGACGAGGGCGCGACGCTGGAGAAGCCGAAGTTCGTCCCCTGCGCGGGCAAGCCGCCGGCCGCCGTGTTCGACGTCGACGAGACGGTGCTGCTCAATCAGGGCTTCGAATATGACGAGCTGACCGGCGCCCCGCATCGCGACTTCGACGATCGCTGGGCGCGCTGGGAGAAGACCGGCGGCCACGCCGTCTCGCCCACCCCCGGCGCGAAGGAGGCGCTCGACGCGATCCGCCATATGGGCGTGACGGTGATCTTCAACTCCAACCGCAACGCCTTCAACGCCGCCCCCACCGAGCAGGCGATCGACGATGCCGGCATCGGCCCCGCCGTCCACGGCAAGACGTTGTACCTCGCCGGAGACGACGCCACCGGCTCGATGAAGGACGGGCGCCGCCACACGATCGCCGGCCGCTATTGCGTGATCGCGATGGGCGGCGATCAGCTCGGCGACTTCTCCGATCTGTTCAACGAGGCGGCGAGCGTTCCCGCGCGCCGCGCCGCCACCGCGCTCGCCGGCATCGCGCCTCTCTGGGGGCGCGGCTGGTTCGTGCTGCCCAACCCCGTCTACGGCTCCGCGCTTCAGGGCGGGCCGGACGATATCTTCCCGTCGACCAAACGCTGGAGCGATCCGGCGCCCACATCCACCAAGGAGCCCCGCTGATGCCCTGGACCCGCGATGAGATGGCCGCCCGCGCCGCCCGCGAGCTGAAGGACGGTTTCTACGTCAATCTCGGCATCGGCATCCCGACGCTGGTGGCGAACCATGTGCCGGACGGCGTCGAGGTGACGCTCCAGTCCGAGAACGGGATGCTCGGCATCGGGCCGTTCCCCTATGAGGGCGAGGAAGATCCCGATCTCATCAATGCCGGCAAGCAGACGGTCTCCGAGCTGCCCCAGACGGCCTATTTCTCGTCGGCCGACAGCTTCGCGATGATCCGCGGCGGCCATATCGACCTGGCCGTGCTGGGCGCCATGGAGGTGTCCGAGCAGGGGGACATCGCCAACTGGATGATCCCCGGCAAGATGGTGAAGGGCATGGGCGGCGCGATGGACCTCGTCGCCGGCGTGAAGAAGATCATCGTCGTGATGGAGCATACCTCCAAGAACGGCGATCCGAAGTTCATCCCGTCCTGCACCCTGCCGCTCACCGGCAAGAATGTGGTCGACATGATCGTCACCGATCTCTGCGTCTTCAGCCGCGCGGACCATGCGAGCCCCTTCCGGCTGGTCGAGCTGGCCCCCGGCGTCACCGCCGGGGACATCGCGGCCAAGACCACCGCTTCCTATGAGGTCGCGCTCGCCTGAGGGCATTCGGGCGGCTGTCAAAATTTCCGACAGTCGCCCCGATCTTCGGCCGGACAGTTGCGTGGGACGGGTCGGTTCCCTATCTCGTCCGCCACAATGGTTGGGGACGGAATACCACAGATGACCACCTTCGACGAACGCGAGCGCGCCTTTGAGAGCAAGTTCGCTCGTGAGCAGGAAATGGCGTTTCGGGTGACCGCGCGACGCAACCGCCTGCTGGGCGAATGGGCCGCGGGCCTGATGGGCCTGACGCCCGAGGAATCGGACGCCTATGCCAAGGCGATCGTGCAGGCCGAGTTCGAGGAGGCCGGCGACGAGGACGTGGTGCGCAAGCTCTACGGCGATCTCGTGTCGGCGAATGTCGAGGTCGACGAGGCGACCATCCGCTCGCAGATGGACGAGAAGATGGTGGAAGCCCGCCGTCAGCTTCTGGGCTCGATCTGACATGCCGATGGCAGCAGACGAGATCGTGGCGCTGATCCGCACCGGCATCCCCGATGCCGAGGTGGAGATCACCGATCTGGCCGGCGATGGCGATCATTATGCCGCTCGCGTCGTGAGCGAGAGCTTCCGTGGCGTTCCCCGTGTCCGCCAGCATCAACGCGTATATGAGGCGCTGGGTGGCCGCATGGGGGGCGTGCTGCACGCGCTCCAGCTCACCACCGTGGCGCCTTCCAAGGAGTAAAGACGATGACGGACGACGTGCAGGCGCGGATCGCGGACGTGGTGAAGGCCAACGAAGTGCTGCTGTTCATGAAGGGCTCGCCGCTCTTCCCGCAGTGCGGTTTCTCCAGCCGGGCGGTGGCGATCCTCGATCATCTCGGCGTGGAATATGGCTCGGTCGACGTGCTTCAGGATCAGGGCATCCGACAGGGCATCAAGCAGTTCTCGGACTGGCCGACCATCCCGCAGCTCTATGTGAAGGGCGAGTTCATCGGCGGCTCGGACATCATGATGGAGATGTACGAGAGCGGCGAGCTGGCCGATCTGCTCGAAAAGGCCGGCGTTTCGAAGAAGGCCGCCTGAGGCGGCGTCCCGCGGGGTGGCGGGCCGTGGCGTGGGAGCGCGCCGGCCCGCCAGTGTTCGCGGGAAACGTGGAACGGACGAAGCGATGCAGGCGCCGTGCCAGACCCCGGAAAGCCAGCTTCGCGGCCGGACAGAGTGGTTAAGGCCGTTCCGCCTCTCCATCCGAGTGTCAAGGATTTCGACAGTGCGGGCCGCCGGAGGGACGACGTCGTGACAGAGTCCGCTCATCCGTCGCCGCTCGTGGTCGAGGCGATCCATCCGCTGGTCCGGCGGGTGCTGGCGCATAATCCGTCGCCCTTCACCTATACCGGCACGCAGACGCACATCGTCGGCCATGGCGAGGTGGCCGTGATCGATCCCGGCCCCGATCTGCCCGATCATGTCGACGCGATCATCGCGGCGACCGCCGGCGAGCGCATCGTCGCCATCCTCTGCACCCACACCCATCGCGATCACAGCCCCGCGGCGCGGCCGCTGGCCGCAGCGACCGGCGCGCCGGTGATGGGCTGCGCGCCGATCATGGCGCGGGACGGCTCCGGCCTCGAAGCCGGCTTCGACCATAGCTATGCCCCCGATCGCGTGATGGTGGAGGGCGATACCGTCTCCGGCCCCGGCTGGACGCTGGAGGCGATCGCGACGCCGGGGCACACCTCCAATCATCTCTGCTTCGCGCTGCCGGAGGCGCGGGCGCTGTTCAGCGGCGATCATGTCATGGGCTGGTCGACCAGCGTGGTGATCCCGCCGGACGGCCGGATGGGCGCCTATGTCGCCAGCCTCGACAAGCTGATGGGCCGCGAGGACGAAATCTATTTCCCCGCCCATGGCGACCCGGTGACGCGCCCGCAGCGGCTGGTCCGCTCGATGCTGGGCCACCGCAAGCAGCGCGAGGCGCAGATATTGCGCCTGCTGGACGAGAAGCCGCAGTCGGTCGAGCAGATGGTCGCGACCATGTATGCGGGCCTCGATCCCCGGCTGACCAAGGCGGCAGGCCTGAGCGTGCTGGCCCATCTCATCGATCTTGACGAGCGGGGGCGGGTGTCGGTCGCCGATGCTATCTGGACGCTCGCCGCCTGATGCGTCCGCTGTTGAAGGGGCTGCTCGGCGTCCTCATCGCCTTCGCGCTGATCGTGGGCGGGCTCGCCCTGTTCGGCGCGCGGCTGGCGCATCGCGTCTGGTCGCCCGATCCCGAGACGATCGCCTCGGCCAGCCTCGAAGGGCTCAAGGCCGAGAACCGGCTGACCGCGCTCGTCGCCAATTATGTCGCGGTGGTGACCTCGACGCAGCAGCGCTTCGGGCTTTCCGCGCAACGCACGCTCATCATGCCGGGGCGGGTGCGCTACGAGGTCGATCTCGGGCGGATGAAGCCGGGCGATCTCGTCTGGCATGGGCAGGCGCATGTCCTCGACGTCGTGCTGCCGCCGCTGATGCTGGAGGGGCCGGACGTCGATCCTTCGCGGATGCGCGCCTATGACGGCGGTGGCCTGCTGCTCCATTTCACCAACAGCGGCGAATTGCTCGACGATACCAACCGCAAGGCCGCGCAGGCCGAGCTGCTGCGTCAGGCGCGTGAGCCGGTGCCGATGGGGATCGCCCGCGACGCCGCCCGCCGCGCGGTCGAGCAGAGCTTCGCGCTGCCGCTCAAGGCGGCGGGGCTCGATCCGCATGTCCGCGTCCGCTTCGCCGACGAGCCCGATTTCCCGAAACCGACACCGTTCACGCCAATGGATCATTCTCGATCGATTGCCGAGGTGCTGGGCCTTTCCCGCTGACAAGACGCGCGCGCGCGCCTATCTGAGCGCCGCAAAGGAGTGGATTTGCCATGAATGCCCCCGTCCAGAGCCTCAAGGGCCTCGATCTGAAGGCCGAGATCAACCGGCTGCGCAAGGAGCGCAACGCCGTCATCCTCGGCCATTATTACCAGACGCCCGATATCCAGGACATCGCCGACTTCGTGGGCGACAGCCTCGATCTCTCGGCCAAGGCGGCGGCGACCGACGCGGACGTGATCGCGTTCTGCGGCGTGCGCTTCATGGCGGAGGTGGCGAAGATCCTCTCGCCGCAGAAGACCGTGATCCTGCCCGACATGGCCGCCGGCTGCTCGCTGGAGGATAGCTGCCCGCCGGAGGAGTTCGCGAAGTTCCGCGCGGCGCACCCGGATCATATCGCCATCACCTACATCAACTGCTCGGCGGCGGTGAAGGCGCACTCGGACATCATCGTCACCTCGTCGTCGGCCGAGAAGATTCTCGCCCAGCTTCCGATGGACCAGAAGATCATCTTCGCGCCGGACAAGAATCTCGGCGCCTATTTCAACCGCAAGACCGGCCGCGACATGCTGCTGTGGCCGGGCGCCTGCATCGTCCACGAGGCTTTCTCGGAGACGGAGCTTCTGAAGCTCAAGGCGCAATACCCGGACGCGCCGATCGCCGCGCACCCGGAATGCCCGGCCTTCATCCTCGATCATGCCGACGAGGTGGGCTCCACGCGCGCCATTCTGGAGTTCGCGCTGAAGTCGCCGGCGGAGACGATCATCGTCGCGACCGAGCCGCACATCATCCACCAGATGCAGAAGGCGGCCCCGCACAAGCTGTTCATCGGCGCGCCGGGCGCGGACGGGAACTGCAACTGCAACATGTGCCCCTATATGGCGCTCAACACGATGGAGAAGCTCTACCTCGCGCTGCGCGACATGGAGCCGCGCATCGAGATCGACGAGGAGACCCGCATCGCCGCCAAGCGTCCGCTCGACCGGATGCTGGAGATGGCGGGCGCGACCGTCGGCAAGGGCGACATGGGGCCGCGCGGCTGATGGCCTTCGCGCTCGACGGCTTCGATCTGGAAGCCTTCCTCCGCTCCACGCTCGCCGAGGATCTGGGCGAGGGCGGCGACATCACGTCGGCGGCGGTGATCCCCGCCGAGGCGCGCTTCCATGGCGCGCTGGTCAGCCGGGATGACGTGACGGTGGCGGGGCTGCCGGTCGCGGCGGCCTTCTTCCGCCATCTCGACCCGGACGTGGCGATCGAGATGCTGGTCGAAGACGGCGCGCGCGTGCCGAAGGGCACCACGCTGATGCGGATGGAGGGCAAGGCGCGGGCGATGCTCACTGCCGAGCGGTCCGCGCTCAACACGCTCCAGCACCTGACCGGCATCGCGACGATGACGCGCGCTTATGTCGATGCGATCGCGGGCACCGGCGCGACGCTGCTCGACACGCGCAAGACCATCCCCGGCCTGCGCCGGCTGGAGAAATACGCTACCCGCATGGGCGGGGCGACCAACCATCGCATGGGCCTGTGGGATGCGGCGATGATAAAGGACAATCATGTCGCGGTGGCCGGCGGCGTCGGCGAAGCGGCGCGGCGCGCGCGCGAAGCGGGCATCGCCAGCATCATCGTCGAGGTCGATCGCGTCGACCAGATCGAGGACGCGCTGGCGGCCGGCGCCACCCACCTGCTGCTCGACAATATGCGGCCTTCGATCCTTCGCGGCGCGGTGACTTTGGTCGGCGGGCGCGTCCCCACCGAGGCTTCGGGCGGCGTCCATCTGGAGACGATCCGCGAGATCGCGCAGACCGGTGTCACCTATATCTCGGTCGGCCGGCTCACCCAGTCGGCCCCGGCGGCGGATATCGGGCTCGATCTCGCCATCGCCTGAGGCTGGGGGCGATCCCCGTTGCATGGTCGAAACGCGCCGCTAAGCTCCCCTCCCAACAGGGGAGGGCCTATGCGTCCGCAGTCGATCGTGCAGTTCGAGCGTCTCTATATTCTCGGCATCGTGCTCAGCCTCGCGGCATCCGTCTGGACCTTCGGGCACGGCGCGGAGCTGCTGCCGGCCGACGCGCCGCCGCAGGCCGTCGCGATGCTGCCGTGGGTGGCGGGCTTCGGCATCGTCATCGGGCTGGCGATCAACCTTTGCCTGCTCTTCTTCATCGCGCACAGGGGCAGCGAGGTGGCGAAGTGGATATTCGTCATCCTCTTCGCGCTGGGCGTTGCGGGGGTACTGCGGGGGTTCGGCCATTCGGTGGTGGTGCTGCCGCTCGCTCCGCGGTTGCTCTCCCTGTGCCATGTCATCATTCAGGGCGTCTGCATGTGGTTGATGTTCCGGCCGGATGCCCGGCTCTGGTTCCGGCGCTGACGCCCCATCGGAAGGAGTGATCGATGCGTTTCCTGTTGCTTGGCGCGGCGCTCGCCGCCGCGCCCCTGTCGGCGGCCGAACTCCCGCGCCCCCATGCCGAGCTGCCGAGCGCGGACCAGCCCGTCCGCAACGTGCCGACCACCGGCTATACGCTGTCGCTGATCTGGCAGCCCGAGCATTGCTACGCCCGGCGCGGCCAGCGCGGGCCGGCGGCGGAATGCGCGGACCCGAAGGTGCGGCGCGGCTTCACGCTCCACGGCCTCTGGCCGGATGGGGACGGCCCCAATCGCTGGCCGGAATATTGCCGCCCGGTCGAGATTCTCACCGACGCGCAGATCCGCGCCGGCATCGCCGCCACGCCGTCGCCGCAGCTTCTCCAGCATGAATGGGCGAAGCATGGGAGCTGCATGACCGACGATCCCGTCCGCTATTTCGGCGAGGAGGGGCGGATTTATCATTCGATCCGCATCCCCGACATGCAGACGCTGGCGCATCGGCGCGGGCTCATGGCGGGGGATTTCCAGGCGGCGTTCGCGGCGGCCAATCCGGGCATGAAGCCCGACATGATGCGCCTCAACGTCAACAGGCGCGGCTGGCTGGAGGAGGTGTGGCTCTGCCTCGGCCTCGACAAGCGTCCGCGTTCCTGCCCGGCCGGTCAGGGTGGTGCCGCGCCGACCGATCCGGTCAAGGTCCAGGCGCCCGCCTGACGCGTTTGGCCTCGCCCTCGATCGTCGCCAGCTCCGGGTGGTGACGGTTGAGGTGGCGCTTAATCATCTTCAGGTTCATCGTGTTGGACCGGAAGAAGAAATCCGGGATCGCGCCGATCCACGGAATGGCGCCGAGCAGCAGGTCGATGCCGACATTGCCGGCCATCCGCGTCATCTGCCATTTCGACATGCCGAGGTTGCGCGCCTCCCACACGATCCATCCGCCCAGCGTGGCGGCGGTGATCGGGCCGAGGCCGGGCACGACGTCGAGGATCACGTCCAGCCCCATCGGCCGGTTCAGCACCGGCACGACGAACAGCCCCTCGAGCAGGCGCTCGGCATGTTCGATCCGGCGGCGGACGGAGGCCGGATCGCGGCCGAGGCCGGGCACGCGGTCCGTCATGCGGTCGAAATGGTCGCCGATCGGCATCGGGCTGTTCTCCTCTCGAAGGGTTCAGCGCTTGGGAGGGGAGCGGAGTTCATTCAGCGGATGAAAAGCGCGCGGTGAATCGCGATAGAGATCGAGACGCTGCGCCACCAGCGACCAGCGGACCGGCGGGCCGAAGGCGATGAACGGCACGGTCTGCGTGATGAGCGCGTCGGCCTGCGTCAGCAGCACGGAGCGCTCGTAGAGCGTCGGGGCGAGGCGCGCGGCGAGCAGCACCTTCTCCGACACCGGGGTGCATGGCACCTGTCGCGCGCAGGCGAAGGCGCGCAGATAGAAGCTGGCGATGTCGGCGGGCGCGACCTCGTCGACGAGGCGCAGGTCCGCCGGTGCGTCCGGGGCGACGCGGATCGCCTGCACGCCGATCGCCCGCCAGTCCGCCGCGATCGACGCGAACAGCATCCGCGCGCCGGGGCCGGCCGGCAGCGCGACCCGGAGCGGCGCCGGCTTGCCGCCGCCCGCTTGCCAGTTGGCGATGATCCGGGCGGCTTCGGCGCGCCGGTCCGCGAGCGGGCGGGACGCCCAGGCGGGCATGATCGGCGTGGGAATCTCGGGCGTTCCGGGCGCGACGATGGCGGCGGACGGGTTCCACCCCGGCGCACCGATCAGGTGGGCGATGCGATCGCGGTCCACCGCCATCGCCAGCGCGCGCCGATTGTCGCTGTCGACGATGAGGTCGCCGCCATCGTCGCTGAAGGCCAGCCCGAACAGGCCCTTCACCGGATCGAAACGCAGCGTGTCGCGCGGCAGCGACGCCACATGCGCCAGCGGCAGGTCGTCGAACGTCCCGCCGAGCATCAGGTCCGATCGCCCCGCCGCGAAGCGCGCCACCGCCGTCGCCGCGCGTTCGCCGCGCAGATGGACGACGGGCGGGCGGTGCAGATGCCCGGCTTCCGGGTCGGCATCGGGATCGGGCAGGGGGGCGAGCACGGCCACACCGTCGCGCAGGCTGGCGAGCGCGAAGGGGCCGCGATGCTGCCCCCCCATCGCCAACCCCGGCTGGGCGAAGATCTGGAGCAGGTTGGGCCGCGGTGCCTTCAGCTCGATGTCGATCACCTGCGGCGTCACCGCATCCACCTCGTCGATCGCGCCGAGCACGGGCTTCAGCGGATTGCGGCTGGCCGGGGCGATGGCGGCGCGGATGCGGCGGGCGACATCGGCGGCGTCGATCGGGTGCGTGCCGGGGGCGGGCAGATCGGGCAGGCGGAAGATCAGGCTGCGGCCATTGTCCGTGACGATCCAGCGCGCCGCCACGCCCGGCACGATCTGCCCGCTCGCATCGAAGCGGACGAGGCCCTGGCCGGTCGCCTCGATCAGCGCGGCGGCGGGCGCCCCGACGGGGCCGCGATCGAATGCGGGGTGCGCCGGACCGAGCGCCGGACCGACGACGCTGGCCTCGATCGGGCCGGCATGGCGATGGCGATGGCATCCGCCGAGCAGGGTGAGCGCCAGCAGCGGGGCGGCGAGAAGGAGGCGTTGGGCGGTCATGGCGCGAGTCGCAGCGTACGGCTCGGGTGGATGGCTGCAAGGTTGTCGTGCCATCCGGTCACGCGGGGCGAGACGAGGTTCCTGCTGACATAGAAGTAGATCGGCAGCATCGGCGCGTCGCCGGCGGCGATGGCCTCGGCGCGGCGCATGGCTTCGGCGCGGGCTTTCGGTTCGGCGAGGACGTCGGCGGCGTCCAGCGCGGCGTCGAACGGGCGGCTGGCATAGCCCGCATAGTTGATCGCGCCCGCGTCCGATCGCCAGACGTCGAGGAAGTTCTCGGGCGCGGAGAGATCGCCGATCCAGCCCGAGCGGGCGAGCTGGAAATCGCCCCGGTGCAGGCTCGCGAAATGGAGCGACGCCTCGCTGTTGAACAGCCGCGCCTCGACGCCCAGCGGCTTCCACATCGCGGCGAGCGCGATGGCGATGCGGCGATGATCGATGTCGCTGTTGAAGCGGATGTCGAAGACGAGCGGATGCGTCGGGCCATAGCCGGCCTCCGCCAGCAGAAGCCGCGCCGCCGCCATTCGCCGTTCCGCCGGCCAGTCCGCCCATGCGGGCCTGTAGGCGGCGAGCCCGCCGATGCCGGGCGGCACCACGCCCCATGCGGGCGGCGTCCCGACGCCGAGCAGCGGCCCCGCGATCCACCTCCGGTCGGTCGCGAGGTTGAGCGCGACGCGGATGCGCTTGTCGTCGAAGGGCGGCTTGCGGGTGTTGAAGACGAGATAATAGGCGCCGCGATAGGGCGCGACATGCAGCACCTGCGGCGCATGGGCGCGCAGCCAGCCGAGGCGGCTCGCCGGGAAATCGCTGGTGGTGTCCGCCGCGCCCGAGAGCAGGGTCCGCATCGCGGTCAGCGGATCGGTGGTGGGCCGCCACTCGACCCTGGCGATGGGCGGCGCGCCGTCGTGCCAGCGCGGATTGGCGGCCAGCAGGATATGGTCGCCCAGCGTCCAGTCGGTGAGGCGATAGGGGCCGGAGGTGACGAGCGGCCGCTCGCTCGCCCAATGCGCGCGGTGGAGCGGCAGCGCCGCCATCGCCGGCTGGGCGAGCAGTTCGGGCAGCGCCGGATAAGGATGGCGCAGGCGGACGACCACCTCGTTCGGAGCCGGCGCGTCGATGGCGGCGATCGCCTCGAACAGCGGCTTCACCGGGGAGGCGGTGGCCGGCGCGCGCAGCCGCGCGAGCAGCTTCGGGAAGAGCGCGGCGGCGATCGGCGCCCCGTCCGAGAAACGCAGGCCCTCGCGCAGGCGGAAGCGCCATGTCAGCCCGTCCGGCGAGACGCTCCATCCGCTGGCGAGGCCCGGTTCGGGCAGGCCGTCGGCATTGTAGCGGGTGAGCCCCTCATATTGATCCTCCGCCACCCGGATCGAGGCGAGGTCCGACACCGCCTGCGGATCGAGGCCCTTGGGCTCGTCGTCGGCGAGGCGGACGAGGGTGTCGGCGGGCGGCCGCTCGCCGCCGGTGCGCGTGCAGCCGGTCGACAGCAGCAGCGATGCGAGGAGGAGAGGCAGGACGCGGGACACGCGAAGGGCGTGCCACGGTCGCGCGCCGGGGGGAAGGCCGGGGATTGACCAATGCTTTACCGACGCCTTCTAAATCCGCAGCGTCACGTTCCGGGGGAAGGCGGGTCTATGGAAGCGGAAATCCAGTTGGGTGGGGCCACCGATCATCGGCGCGATCCACGACGCTCGGCCCACCGAAGCGGCGAGGTCGATGCGGCGGGCGAGAAGAATCTGCCGGCCACCGTCACCGATCTCTCGCCTTCGGGCTGCCGGATCCTGATCGACCGGCCGCTCGCGGCGGACAGCGTGATCTGGCTCAAGATCGGCGGCCATGGCCCCTTCATGGCGCGGGTCGTCTGGCATGACGGCGAGGCGGCGGGCTGCGAGTTCGCGGGCAAGCTGCACCCCGATCTGGTCGCCCAGCTCAGCGAGGTTTGAGCGCCCCGGCGCGCTTCCGAAACAGGTGTCACAGCTTTGCGCTTGAAGCCGGCCCGGCTTCGGCCTCATGGATGGGCAAAGGGCCGCTCCGGGGCGGGCCGATGACCCGCTGGAGAGGAGAGCAGGCCCGATGTCGGAACGGCGTGCATTTCTGGGCGAACTGATCTCCGAAGCCGTCGCTCTCATCATCATCATGGGCATCGGCTGCTCGGTGGCGGGCATGTACATCCTGTACGATCCGAGCCCCTACAAGACGGCCTATTGGGGCGTCTGCATCACCTGGGGCATGGCCGTCTCGATCGCGATCTACGTCACGGGCGCGGTGTCCGGCACGCACGCCAACCCGGCGGTGACGCTGGCGCTCGCCATCTATCGCGGATTCCCGTGGCGCAAGGTGGTGCCTTACTGGCTGGCGCAGGTGGTCGGTGCCTTCATCGGGGCGGCAATCGCCTATGCGCTCTATGGATCGGTGATCGACCATTTCAACGCCACGCAGGGGCTGACCCGCGCGGGCGGCGGCGCGGCCGGCGTGTTCTTCACCGCGCCGGGCCTCGCCGTGACCCCGATCAAGGCCGTCTGGGACGAGATCATCCTCACCGGCTTCCTGATGTTCGGCATCTTCGCGGTGACCGACGAGTATAACACCATGGCGCCACAGGCGAATTTCGGGGCGATCGTGATCGGGCTGATCGTCGCGGTGATCGGCGCGTCGGCGGGCTATCTGGAAGCCTGGGCGCTCAATCCGGCCCGCGATTTCGGCCCGCGCCTGTTCGCGTGGCTGCTCGGGTGGGACGCCTCCGCCTTCCCCGGCAAGGACGGCTATTGGTGGGTGCCGATCGTAGCCCCGCTGATCGGCGGCGTGGTGGGCGGCGGCGCGCATCACCTGCTGATCCGGCCCTTCCTGCCCCGTACCCTGAAGACGCCTCTGGAGCCCGCCGAATGACCGACCAGATCATCCTCAGCATCGATCAGGGCACCACCTCCACGCGCAGCATGGCGTTCGGCGCCGACGGCCTGCCGCGCAGGACGGCGCGCCGCGAATTTCCGCAATATTATCCCGCCCCCGGCTGGGTGGAGCATGACCCGGAGGATATCTGGCGCGACACCGTCGACACGCTGAAGGAAGCGGCCGACTGCGGCGGCGAGGTCGCGGCGATCGGCATCACCAACCAGCGCGAGACGGTGGTCCTGTGGGATCGCAAGACCGGCGAGGCGCTCCACAAGGCGATCGTCTGGCAGGACCGGCGCACCGCCGGGCTTTGCGCGCGGCTCAAGGCCGATGGCTGCGAGCCGATGGTGCGCGCCAGGACCGGGCTGCTGCTCGATCCCTATTTCTCGGGCACCAAGCTCGCCTGGATGCTGGACAATGTCGAGGGCGCCCGTGCGCGCGCCGAGAAGGGCGAGCTGGCGTTCGGCACGATCGACAGTTTCCTGCTCTGGCGGCTGACCGGCGGCAAGGTCCACGCGACCGATGCCAGCAACGCGTCGCGCACCCTGCTCTACGACATCCACCGCAACCAGTGGGACGACGAGCTGCTGCGGATGCTCGACATCCCCGCCGCGCTGCTGCCGGAGGTGAAGGACAACAGCACCCTCTTCGGCGAGACCGAGAAGAGCCTGCTCGGCCGCGCCATCCCGATCGGCGGCATGGCGGGGGACCAGCAGGCGGCGGTGGTCGGGCAGGCCTGCTTCCGGCCGGGCGACGCGAAATCCACCTACGGCACCGGCTGCTTCCTGCTGCTCAACACCGGCGAGGAGGCGGTCACCTCGCAAAACGGGATGCTCACCACCATCGCCTATCGGCTGGGCGGGCGGACGACCTATGCGCTGGAGGGCTCGATCTTCGTCGCCGGCGCCGCGGTGAAGTGGCTGCGCGACGGGCTCGGCCTCATCAACCGCGCGTCGGATACCAACGATCTCGCCACCAGGCTCGACGGCAATAATGGCGTCTACATGGTTCCGGCCTTCGTCGGCCTCGGCGCGCCGCATTGGGATCCGAACGCGCGGGGCACGATCACCGGGCTCACCCTCGATGCGACCGGCGCGCATCTCGCCCGCGCGGCGCTGGAGTCGGTGGCCTATCAGACCGCCGATCTGGTCGACGCGATGGTGAGCGACGGCGCCTCCAGCGCGCGGACGATCCGGGTGGACGGCGGCATGGCGGCGAACGACTGGTTCTGCCAGTTCCTCGCCGACATGCTCGACGCCGATGTCGAGCGCCCCGCCAATATCGAGACGACCGCCGCCGGCGCCGCCTTCCTCGCGGGGCTGGCCGTCAGTGTGTGGAAGGGGCCGGAGGACATCGCCGCAGCCTGGCAGCGCGACCGCCTGTTCCGGCCGCAAATGGGCGCCGACGCGCGCGAGGGGCTGAAAGCCGGCTGGGCCGATGCGCTGGCGCGCAGCCGGTCCACCAGGGAGTGCCGCGCATGAGTCCCGGCGAGGTCGATCTGCTCATCATCGGTGGCGGCGTGAACGGCGCCGGCATCGCGCGCGACGCGGCGGGGCGGGGGCTCGGCGTCCTCCTCGTCGAGCGGGACGATCTCGCCGCGCACACCTCGTCCTCCAGCACCAAGCTGATCCATGGCGGCCTGCGCTATCTCGAATATTACGAGTTCCGCCTCGTGCGCGAGGCGCTGGCGGAGCGCGAGGTGCTGCTCGGGCTGGCGCCGCATCTCATCAAGCCGATGCGCTTCGTCATGCCGCTGGCCGAGGATATGCGCCCGGCGTGGATGATCCGCACCGGCCTCTTCCTCTACGATCATATCGGTGGCCGCACCCGCCTGCCCAAGTCGGAAGGGGTGAGCCTCGACGGTCCATGGGGCGCCGGGCTGGCGGGCGTGGAGAAGGGCTTCGTCTATTCGGACGCCTGGGTGGATGACGCCCGCCTCGTCGCGCTGAACGCGCTGGGAGCGGCCGAGCGGGGCGCCATAATCCGCACGCACACGGGCTTCGCGGGCGCGCGCCGCGAGGGCGGACGCTGGATCGCCACGCTGGACGACGGCACGACCGTCGCGGCCCGCGCGATCGTCAACACGGCGGGGCCATGGGTGGGGCAGGTGCTGGGCGAACTGGCCGGTGCCCATGCCGAGCGGCCGCCTCGGCTGGTGAAGGGCAGCCATATCCTCGTCCGCAGGCTCTATGAGGGGGAGCACGCCTATATCTTCCAGAACGACGACAAGCGGATCGTCTTCGCCATCCCCTATGAACGCGACTTCACGCTGATCGGCACCACCGACAAGCCCTATGAGGGCGATCCCTCCGCGCCCCGGATCGACCCGGACGAGATCGACTATCTCTGCCGCGCGGTGAACCGCTATTTCGCGAAGCCGATCGGGCCGGACGATATGGTGGGCAGCTATTCCGGCGTCCGCCCGCTGTTCGACGACGGCGCGGAAGACGCCTCGGCCGTCACGCGCGACTATGTGCTGACGCTGGGGGTGGAGGAGGGGCCGCAGGTGCTCTCCGCCTTCGGGGGCAAGATCACCACCTATCGACGCCTCGCCGAACATGCGCTCGACAAGCTCAAGCCCTTCCTGCCGCATATGGGGCCGGCCTGGACGGCGGACGAGCCGCTGCCGGGCGGCGATCTGCCGGATGGCGATTTCGACGCCTTCCTTGCCGATGTGCGGCGGCGCTGGCCGTTCCTCGATGCGCTGACGGCCGAGCGCATGGCCCATGCCTATGGCACGCGGATCGAACGGGTGCTGGGCGATGCCACCGCGATCACCGATCTGGGCGGCGGGCTTTCGACGCGCGAGGTGGATTATCTCGTGGAGCGGGAATGGGCGCGCACCGCCGAGGATATATTGTGGCGGCGCACCAAGCTTGGCCTGCATGTCGATGAAGAGACGCGTCGCCGGGTTTCGGATTATCTCTCGAACCGGCGCTGACCGCCCCGTCGCCCATGAGCAAGGCGTCCGTCGAGGCCATCCATGCAGACGGATACGCAAAGCAACGGACACGACGATACGCGATACAAAACTGAATCCCGTCCGGGATTGCGCCCGCGGATTGCCCGAGGCGACATCGCTCGGCAAAGGCCGATTGACAGGCGGATGTTCCGCCAGCTTTCCCCCGGATGCAATCGGACAGGTTCAAATTGGGTTCTTTTGCCTCGGGCCGTGCCGGGGAATGTCGGCCGCCTTTTCCTGATGCCAGCCCCGGAAAATGCGGGATTCGGCACGGGATCGGGAAATGCATCCGATTTGGCCGGAAGCTGGGGAGAGGATTCCGACCGTCCGTCGATGCCGGAAAATCGCCCGGCCCTGATGATGAAATTCGATGACGCTGACGTGCAATATCGATTTTACATTGCAACTGGCCAGCGCTATTGCCCCTCTCGACCCGCCGAGCTCCCCCCCTCGCTTGGCGGTATCCTGAGTTGCCCCGCCGGCCTTCCCGCTGGCGGGGCTTTTTTTGTGCCGGGCTTTTCGCGCAGGCGTCACGGAGGCGGCGAAGCCATTGGTGCGGGCGGCGGGACTCGAACCCGCACTCCATGGGAGGGCGATTTTAAGTCGCCTGCGTCTACCGGTTTCGCCACGCCCGCACGGGCGCCACAAAGGCGTTGGGCGGGGGCCAGGTCAAGCCCTCGCGGAAAGCCTCAGACGTTGAGGCGTTCCCGCATTTCCTTGCCCGGCTTGAAATAGGGCACGCGCTTGGCCGACACGTCGACCGGCTCGCCGGTGCGCGGGTTGCGGCCGGTGCGGGCCTCGCGGGCGCGGGTGGAGAAGGCGCCGAAGCCGCGCAGCTCGACGCGGCCGCCGGCCACGAGATGCGCGCTGATCGCTTCGAAGATCACCCCGACGAGCCGCTCCACATCCTTCACAGGCAGGTCCGGGTTGGCCTCGGCCACCCGTTGAACGAGTTCGGAACGGATCATCTTGTCTTACCCTGTCGACCGGCCTCGGGAGCCGCCTGTCGTCCAATTCCATAAAACTGGATCAATGTCACGCCTGTGCAGCATGTGAGATGCCCGGCTTTTTTTCGTGTAATCACAATGCGCACGCCGCGATTCAGGCGGAGGCGGCTGGAACGCTCGGCCGCGCACAAAAAAATCCCCTCCGGCCAGGGGCGGGAGGGGATTTCTTTTCGTTGGCGAAACCATCGCCGGCGTTGCGGCGCCACCCCGAAAGGAGCGGCGCCGGCAAGCCTTACTGGTTCTCCTGACGGGCCTTGAAGGCCTCGCCGAGGATGTCGCCGAGCGACGCGCCCGAATCGGACGAACCGTACTGCGCGACGGCCTGCTTCTCTTCGGCGAGCTGAAGCGCCTTGATCGAGAAGGTCGGCTTCTTGGAGCGGTCGAAGCCGGTCACCATCGCGTCGAACTTCTGGCCGACCTGGAAGCGCTCGGCGCGCTGCTCGTCGCGGTCGCGGCCGAGATCGCCACGACGGATGAAGCCGGTCGCGCCATCGTCGCCGATCTGCACGTCGAGGCCCGCATCGCCCACCGACAGAACGGTGACGGTGACGGTCTGGCCCTTGTTGACGCCCGAGGTGTTGGCACCGCCGGTCGCGGCACCCGCGCCGGCAACGCCGCCGCGCTCAAGCTGCTTGATGCCGAGCGAGATGCGCTCCTTCTCGGCGTCCACGTCGAGCACGACCGCCTGCACGGTCTCGCCCTTGTGGTGCATCGCAAGGGCTTCCTCGCCGGTCACGCCCCAGGCGATGTCCGACATGTGGACCATGCCGTCCACGTCGCCGTCCAGGCCGATGAACAGGCCGAACTCGGTCGCGTTCTTGACTTCGCCCTCGACGGTCGAGCCGATCGGGTGCTTGTCGGCGAACGCTTCCCACGGGTTCTGCTGGGCCTGCTTGAGGCCGAGCGAGATGCGGCGCTTGTCCTCGTCCACCTCGAGGATGACCACGTCGACTTCCTGCGAGGTCGAGACGATCTTGCCCGGGTGCACGTTCTTCTTGGTCCAGCTCATCTCCGAGACGTGGACCAGGCCTTCGATGCCGGCCTCGAGCTCAACGAACGCACCGTACTCGGTGATGTTCGTCACGCGGCCCGAGAACTTGCCACCGACCGGATACTTGGCGGCGGCGCCTTCCCACGGATCGCTCTCGAGCTGCTTCATGCCGAGGCTGATGCGCTGGGTCTCGCGGTTGATGCGGATGATCTGCACCTTGACGGTGTCACCGATGTTGATGACTTCCGACGGGTGGTTGACGCGCTTGTAGCTCATGTCGGTGACATGGAGCAGGCCGTCGATGCCGCCGAGGTCGACGAACGCACCGTAATCGGTGATGTTCTTGACGACGCCGTCGATCACCTGGCCCTCGGCCAGCGACTGGATCAGGCCGGTGCGCTGCTCGGCGCGGGTCTCTTCGAGAACGGCGCGGCGCGACACGACGATGTTGCCGCGGCGGCGATCCATCTTGAGGATCTGGAACGGCTGCGGGATGTCCATCAGCGGGGTGACGTCGCGGACCGGACGGATGTCCACCTGCGAACCCGGAAGAAACGCCACGGCGCCGTTCAGGTCGACGGTGAAGCCGCCCTTGACGCGGCCGAAGATCACGCCCTCGACGCGCGCGGTCTTGGCGAACTCGCCCTCGAGCTTGTCCCACGCGGCTTCGCGGCGGGCGCGGTCACGCGAGAGCATCGCTTCGCCGTGCATGTTCTCGACGCGGTCGACATAGACTTCGACTTCGTCGCCGACGGAAAGCTCGGCCTTCTGGCCCGGCGCGGGCGCGAACTCGCGCAGCGGCACGCGGCCTTCGGACTTGAGGCCCACGTCGATGACGACGAGGTCGTTCTCGATGGCGGTGACGGTGCCCTTGACGACGCGGCCTTCGAAGCCGTCGGCATGACCCAGGGTCTGGTCGAGCAGAGCCGCGAAATCGTCGCGGGTGGGGGTGGCAGAAGTCGCCATATAAAGGTTGCTTCCTATCAATCGTTTCCGGCCATCTGGTTGAATCCAGAGGTCTTTGGCCGAACTGCCGCGGGAGCCGAACACCCGTCGCGGCGTCCGCAGGACCGGGAGCGCGGAGGCATATCTTTCCATGCGAAAAGGGCGCGAGAGGAGGAAGCCCAAGGCCCCCGCTCCGCGCCTGCCACCGCGGGCCTGGCCCGTCGGATCAACCGGATATAGCCGATGGGGCTGGGTGGAGCAAGCTCGGCGGGTGGCGGCGCATCGTAGCGCGCCTCAGGCCTCGGAGCCGACCCTGCTCTGCTCGACGATCTCGATCGCGCGGGCGACGGCCGCCGCCACGTCAAGGTCGCTGGTGTCGAGCAGCACGGCGTCGTCCGCCTGCTTGAGCGGCGCGATGCCACGGCCCGAGTCCCGCGCGTCGCGGGCGCGGATGTCGGAAAGGACGTGATCGTAGACCACTGAAAGCCCCATGCCCTTCAACTCGTCGAAGCGGCGCTGGGCGCGGGCTTCGGACGATGCGGTGACGAACAGCTTGGCGGGCGCTTCCGGCGCGATCACCGTGCCGATGTCGCGCCCGTCGAGCACCGCGCCGCCCGGCTGGCGGGCGAAGTCGCGCTGCAATTCCAGCAGCGCCGCGCGCACGGAAGGATGCGCCGACACGATCGAGGCGGCGCGGCCGGCGGCTTCGCTCTTCAATCCCGGATCGGAGAGGAGGGCGCTGTCGAAATCGCAGGCGCGGAAGGCATCGCCCTCGTCAGCCGGATCGCCGCCCGAGCGCAACACCGCGATGCCGACCGCGCGATAGAGCAGGCCGGTGTCGAGATGCGGCAGGCCGTAATGGCGGGCAAGCGCCTTGGCGATGGTGCCCTTGCCCGATGCGGCCGGGCCGTCGACGGCGATAATCATGCGAGCGCCTCCGCATCCTGCTGGGCCGCGCCGAGCGTCTCCATCAGGTGGATGAACTGGGGGAAGCTTGTCGCGATCGGGGCGCGGTCGTCAACCGTGACGGGCTGCGCCGAGGCCAGCGAGGCGACGGCGAAGCTCATCGCGATGCGGTGGTCCAGGTGCGTTGCGACGGTCGCGCCGCCGGCCAGCGGCGCGCCGCCGGTGCCGTCGATGATGAGGCCGTCCTCGACTTCCTCGACCGTCGCGCCGATCGCGCGCAGCCCCTCGGCCATCACGGTGACGCGATCCGATTCCTTGACGCGCAGCTCTTCGAGGCCGCGCAGCACCGAGCGCCCCTCCGCCAGCGCGCAGGCGACGAACAGCACGGGGAACTCGTCCACCATGCTCGGCACGACGTCGAGCGGCGTGGTGATGCCCTTGAGCGTCGAGGCGCGGACATGGAGGTCGGCCACCGGCTCGCCGCCGACGATGCGCTCGTTCTCGTAGGCGATGTCGGCGCCCATCGCGCGGAGCATCCGGTAGAGGCCGTCACGCGTCGGGTTGAGGCCGACATTCTCCACCACGATGTCCGAACCCGGCACGATCAGGCCTGCCACCACCGGGAAACCGGCCGACGACGGATCGCCCGGCACGACGATATGCTGGGGCTTCAGCTCCGCCTCTCCGTGCAGGCTGATGACGCGCGTGCCGTCTTCCAGCATCTCGACCGTGAGGTCCGCGCCGAAGCCCGCCAGCATCCGCTCGCTATGGTCGCGGGTGGGGACGGGCTCGATCACGCGGGTGATGCCGGGCGTGTTGAGCCCGGCGAGCAGGATCGCCGACTTCACCTGCGCGGAGGCGACCGGCAGGCGATATTCGATCGGCACCGCCGGGCAGGCGCCCCGCACCATCAGCGGCAGGCGGCCGCCGGGCGAGGTGGTGAACTCGGCGCCCATTGCGGAGAGCGGCTCGGTCACGCGGCCCATCGGCCGCTTGGAGAGCGAGGCGTCGCCCACGAAGCTGGTCGTGATCGCATGGGACGAGACGAGGCCCATCAGCAGGCGCGTCGAGGTGCCCGAATTGCCCATGTCGAGCGCGGCCTCCGGCTGGAGCAGCCCGCCCACGCCGACGCCGTGAATCGTCCACACGCCGTCGTCGCCGCGCTCGATCGTCGCGCCCATCGCGCGCATCGCGGCGGCGGTGGCCAGCACGTCCTCGCCTTCGAGCAGGCCTTCGACGCGGCTTGTCCCCACCGCGAGCGCGGACAGCATCAGCGAACGGTGCGAGATCGACTTGTCGCCCGGAACGGCGACGCGGCCGGCGAGCGGGCGGGTTGCGCTCAGGCGCAGCGGGAGGGCGGGGGCGTGGCTCATCGGCGCGGCTTTTGACAGCGGCGTCCCCCTATGGCAAGGCGCGGGCCTAGCGGCTGTCGGCAGAACTGGCCCGGCGGCTTCCTTCTTCAAGCGATTGGATGTGGACGAGACATGGTGAAGCCTGAATGGGGCACCAAGCGGACCTGCCCGAAGTGCGGCACCCGCTTCTATGATCTGGGCAAGGAAGACCCGGTGACCTGCATCAACTGCGGGATCCAGTGGGAGCCCGAGCCGGTGCTCAAGTCCAAGCAGCCGCTGCCGTTCGATGCGCCCAAGCCCGTCAAGGAAGCGAAGGGCGAAGAGGATTCGGATCTCGCCGAGGATCTGGACATCAGCGTCGACGACGAAGAGCCGGCCGACGACGACACCGATCTGGGTGGCGACGACGACCTCGGCGTGGCGACGCGCGAGGAAGAGGACGAGCAGTAAGCTCGGCCCTTTTTCGGGGGTTTCCGCAAAAAAGGCGAACCCCCGAAAAAAGGTGTTGCCAAGGAAAAATCCCTCACCTAGAGGAGCGCTCCCGACGCACTGGACCAGCCGGTCGGGACGAAAATGTGGGGCCGTAGCTCAGCTGGGAGAGCGTCGCAATGGCATTGCGAAGGTCAGGGGTTCGATCCCCCTCGGCTCCACCATTTCCCAACAAAATCATTGATTTTTCGGGGGTTGATCCCCATCCGAACCTCCGCGAGCGGCGGTTTGCGTTCGGAGCGGACGTCCCTGTGCCATCTGCGGAATGATCTGGCCGGCTCGCGAGGAGCATGGCTGATCCCGCGCGTTCGGCCGCTCCGGCGCCGATCGGAGTGTCCTTCTCCTCTCGGCCGATCCGGCGGCAGGAGAAGGACGATAGGATATCAGAATCCGCGTCGTCGCCCTCAATGGAGCGCGGCCGACGTCATCGCAGGCATCATCGCGGGCCGCGTCCAAGATCCTTCAATGATCTCGAACGGACGCTCCTCACGGGGCAATGTCACCCTGGCGGCATAGCCGTTCTGATCGACGACTTCCGCGACGCCGCCGATGCTCTCGGCCAGGCCGGCAACGATCGGCGAGGGGAGGAGGCGCCGGCCGTTCAGCGCCTTGCGATTGCTGTCGACGACCGTCAGAATGATCGAGCAGCCACTCGTGCGGACGGAAATCTCGATCAGGCCCTCGGCGCAGCTATACAGGCTGTGCTTGAGCGCGTTGGTCACCAGTTCGCTGACGATCAGGCCAAGGCGAAACCGATGCTGTTCGGGGAGCCAGAAACGATCGACGTGCAGGATGACACCGTCCGTCCGGCCGAATGAACGCACGAGCTTGCGGGCGATCTCATGCACGCGGCCGGCGAAATCGGGCATCTCGAAATTCGTCGCGAGGAGCCGATGCAGCGTCGTCAGCGAATGCAGCCTGTCCTCGAGCGCTTCGAGCATCGATGCCGTATCGTGCGCGCCCGACTTGCGATTGCACTGGCGGGCAAGCGCGGCGACGATCTGAAAGCTGTTCGAAAAGCGGTGAAGCTGCTCGCGCAGGAGAATGTCCTCGAACATGTCGGGCGCGATGTACTTGGGCGAGAGGATCTGGGTCATGGACGTCCGCTCCGATCGTTGGTGCGCCGATCCCGGGCCAACCGATCGAAGGACCGGGACTCGGCACCGATAAAAGCGAGCGCCGTCGCGCCGCTCGCGGTTGGGAAGCTCGCACCCATGCTGCGGCATATGAGGTTGGCCCGGTAGCGGAGGAACCCCAGAGCGAAGGCGCAACGGTCGTGCAGTTCGAGTGCGATCAGGATCGCCGCCGCGACAGACGCGATCGCCGGCGCCGCGGACATGATGTCCACGCGCGGCGGCATGATCGCCAGGGTTCCCTCCATCGACGTCACCAGCGCAAAAGCGGTGGCGTCGATGGAGAAAGCTGGGTTCCGGCGGAGGTAGCGAGCCATGGCCAGAAACTGACATCGTCCGACCGGCGGCGTGACGTTCGACTGGTGGGAGTTGCGATCACTCGGACGGGTGAGCGATTGCTCCTACCTCCGGCGTGGGCGTGGGGCTCGCCCAATGCCTTTCATCCCCAGCCTGTCCTGAGGCGTCCATATCGGGGGAGCGCCCGAACAGGCTTCTCCTGACGCCGCCAAACAGATCGCACATCCGGCCTAGCAGGGCCGCCACCGCGCTCGATTGGGGCTCATAGGCCACGCTCGAGGAGAGGGAGAGCGATACCTCGGTGCCCTTTCCGGGCGCGCTGTCGATCCTGAAGGAGGCATTCAGCCGCTCGGCGCGCTCCTTCATGCCACTCAATCCGAAATGCGGAACGGCGTGCTGTTCGGGCTGCACGCGAAGCCCCTTGCCGTCGTCGACGATCCGAACCTGCAACGCGCGAAGGCCGAATGCGACGATCACCGCTATTCGGGATGCCTCGGCATGGCGACATGCGTTCGATAAAGCCTCGCGCGCTATCTGTCCGATCTCCGTCGAGATTCCACGGCGCAGATCGCGCAAGGCCCCTTCGATTTCGAGGTAGATGCCGATGTCGCAGTCGAGCGACGCATCGTCGATGAACTTGCGCAGCATATCGGGCAGACCGTGCTCGTCCACACGGAGATCGCGGACCCGGTTGCGCCCCTCGACGATGATCTGCTCCCCTCTGTTGAGCGCGCTTTCCAGCCGGGCGCGAAGCTGGTCCTCGCGCGGGAGATTGTTCGCGACTCCCTGAATCCGCAGGAGGAGCCCCTGGAACCCCTGGAGAAGCGTGTCGTGGAGATCGCGCGCGATACGCTCGCGCTCGCCCAACCGGACTTCGGTGCGCCGCTGGATGTCCACCGTCACCTGATGGTGCCAGATTCGATAGGCGACCCAGGTGACGAAGGCGGCCAGGAACGCCATCGCGACCTTGAACATCCAGGTCTGAACGAACGTCGGCGGAATCTCGAAGGCGAGCGTGGCGGGCTTGAGGCTGCATCGGGCATCGTTCTCGCAGGCCACGACCGAGAAGCTATATTGCCCCGGACCGAGATCGGTGAAGGAGACCGTCCTCTCCGTGGTCACTCCGCGCCATTGGCGGGCTCCACGGGACAGCTCATAGCGAAAACCGACACGGTCCGGCCGAATGAAGTCCAGCCCGGCAAAGCCGATCTCTATCCGGCGTGGCCGGGTGGGTGACCGGCTGCCCAGCGTGGACAGGAAGCTTTTGCCGTCGGCCAGGATATCCTCGATGACCACAGGCACCGGCTGCCTGGGGGCGGCCGCCGCCTTGGGATCGACCATGAACACATCGCTGAAATTGGTAAACCAGACCCTCCCGTCCGGGGTTTCGTAGGGGTGGTTGGAATATTCGTCGACCGGCGCACCGTCGCCGGCGTCGATCTGGTCCGCGTGAAGCTTGCTGCCCTCGCTCGTCAGGAAGGAGTCGAGCTCGCGCCTGGCGATATGGAGCAGGCCGCAATCGGATTTCAGCCAGAGATCGCCTTTCGCGGTCGTGGTCACTGCCGGGAAGGTCTCGCAGGGCAAGCCGTCCGCCACCCCGATCCGCCGCGCGGCGCCGTTCGCCACGACATGGTACAGCCCGTCCATGGTGACCATCCACGCGGAGCCGGGCTTGATCGGAGCAATACCGACGACGTTCGTGTTCGTCGGCATCGGCAGGCGATAGTAGCGCCCGTTTCGGAAAAGCAGCGCGCCATGATTGACGACGGCGACCCAAAGCCCGTCTCTGCCGTCCGGCGCGAGCTTGTAGATCACCGAGTGATCGACGGCCTCGGGCGTGGGAAAGGCCGCCACCACCCGGCCAGCCCGCATCTGCACCAGCGCGCCCCGCGGCGTCGCGCCGCCATTGTATATGTTGCCCGTCCACACGTTTCCGTCGGGGGTCGCCGCGAGATCCTGCGGCTCGCTCAGGGGAACGTGCAGGTCGTTGCGAACCGTGTGCTTTTCGTTCTCGTAGAAGATGCCGATCCCGCCGACGAGCGACCACGTCCTTCCATCGCTGTCCTGTGCGATGGAGAGCACGTCCGGGCGCGACGACGCATAGGGGGCGGGCGTGAGGAGGCGGCCGTCCCGGAACGCGTCCACTCCGTTGACGTTGCTCACCCAGAGATCGCCGGTCCGCGTGACCAGGAGATTTCCGGGCCGGTCCGCCGACAAGCCTTCCCGCGAACCGAAACGCACGACCGGTTGCGCGCGGAACTGATCGATCCCTTCGGTCGTCGTGATCCAGATCGATCCTTCCCGATCCTCGAGGATCGACGTCACGTTGTTGCCCGAAAGTCCATCCGCCTGCGTGTAGTGTTCGGCCTTGCCGTTGATGATCCGCCACAGGCCGGAGCGGAAGGTGCCGATCCACAAGGCGCCCGCCCGATCCCGGAAGAGGCTTTGGCCGTCCATGATCTTCTTCGACGTCGGAATCGTCTGCCACCCGAGCCCATCGGTCTCGAGGTGATATTGATCGCTCGCATCCCGGAGCATCGCATAGACATGGCCTGCCGCGTCCCACACGACCCGCGCGGACCGCATTGGCTTGTGATCGGGATAGTCGAGGCGACTTTCCCGGCCATTTTCGGACAGGCGGCAGACTCCCCTCTCGTTGAACGACAGGATTCCGCCGTGAGGATTCGGCGCCGCGGCAATGCCGGTGCGGCACATCGCGCCATCGGCGACGCCCCGGCAGACGACCCGATCGCCCGCGACATGGCAAATTTCATTGTGCGCCCCGCGCCATCCGAGGTTGCCGATCCAGATCGTGCCGTGCGCGTCTTCAAAGACGGAGGATGGTGACGTCAGCCTCTCCTTGAAGAAGAAGAACCTGCCGTTCCTGTATCGGGCCAGGCCATCATCGACCGAAAGGTAGAGAGTGCCGTCGCGGGCGAACAGCATATTGGAAACGGAATGGTAGGAGCGCGGGCCGCCCGCCCACGGCTGCCAGCGCTGAAACCGCTCGCCGTTGAACCGGTAGATGCCGTCCTGGGCGCCGAACAGCAGATATCCGTCCGGCGATTGCGCGATCGAGAGTGGCGCCGTGCCCAGTCCGTTCAGGCCGACGGTCCAGACCCGGTGCGCATATTGGGTGATCGATCGCTGGGTATCGCGCGCACCAGCCGGCCGCGCCGCGAGCCCGGCTGTGACGAGTATGGCGATCAGGATGAGCCGCGCGAGCGCGATGCACAATCGGCCGAGCGAGATCGGCCATCCCGAAAGCATCCTCTCGAAAGGGTTCCTCCTTGCGTGACGGTGCTTCAAGACCGGCGATCCGCCGTCATGCGCTTCACAATTCGATGATCCGGCGCCGTGCCGCCTGAACGACCGCTTCCGTGCGATCCTTCACGTCGAGCTTGAAGAAGATGCTCCTGAGGTGGGTTTTCACCGTGTCTTCCGCGATCGAGAGGGTGCGGGCGATCGCCTTGTTCGCGGAACCCGCGGCGACGCATCGCAGCACCTCGAGCTCGCGATCGCTGAGCGGCTCCTCGCCGGCGTGGAGCGCGATCTCCTGCGCGATTTCGGCGAGGACGCGTCTTCTTCCGGCGTAGACCTCTCGGATCGTATCGAGCAGCTCATGGCGAAGGCTGCTCTTGAGCAGATATCCCGAAGCACCCGCCTTCAGCGCGCGCGATGCCTGAACATCGCCGTCATAGGTCGTGAGGACCACGATCCTGGCTTTCGGGTGACGCTCGCGAACGATCCGAATGGTCGCTTCGCCATCCTGCCGGGGCATCTGCATGTCGAGCAGCATGATGTCGGGTTGCAGGCGATCATAGCGCTCGACGGCCTCGATCCCGTCCTTCGCTTCGCCGACGATCTCGATGTCGGTCTCCGATGCGAGAAGGGCGATGACACCCTCCCTCAGCATGGCATGATCGTCGACGACCAGAATCCGTATTGCTGCCATGAGTCCCCACCAATCCAACGCAGGTCTCTCGGAGAGGCGGTCCAATCGGTTACAGGCGAGCGGACGTCGCGCCGTTGATTCCGCTCACCCATCTGGGTGAGCGGATTGCCCATCGCCAGAGTGTCACGGCCGCAGTGCAATCCGGGGCACTGTGGATCGATGGCGCGCCCTCTCCGTAAATTCCGATCCTATGCAGGCGATACCGCGTCATTGATCCTCAGGGTGTCCCTGGCGGTTACCCTGGCCATTCTCTCCGTCTCGTTCGACACCGTGTCGACGCCGCTTTCGGTTGCCTCGGCGATCCTGGGATGCCTGATCGGCTCCGGCTTCCTGACGCGCGGCGCGGCCGCCGCCAGCCTGGCCTTGATAGCCGCCTCCACCCACGAAGACCCGATCGCGCTTCTGCCGATCGTGGCCGAGGCCGCTTCGATCATGCTCGTCGGCGCGGGCGGCTATTCGCTCGACGAGCTGATCTTCCACAAGCGCCTCTCGGAATGGAGCAACCGCGCATGAGATAGCCCCCGGCTGGTGTTCGATCGAGGAGCCTGACCAGGGCGATCCTCCGGGGTCCGCAAAGGCGGCCGTCGGACCACGACCCCATGACCCGTCGAAAAAACGCCCGCGTCCGTAACCGTTCCACCGGTGGCGGCGAGTAGGGCTGCGCGTGCATTCCGTCCGCAATCGATTTTGCGGGTGCCCGGTTGTGCGCGGGCGATACCATACGGGGCCTGCAAAGACCCTCGCATCTGGGGAGGGTCTTTCCGAAATGAATTCCGATTGCCTATTCGCGGCGATGGCATATCGCCGTGGCGGGAGCGTTGCGCGGTTGCTGCTTGGGGTCGGCGTGTCGGCCATCCTCGCCGGGACCGCATCCGCTCAGGACAGCGCGGGCGTCCCGGACGCTTCCGAGCGGCCGACGCAAAGTCCGATGGTGGCGCAGCGATCCGTGGCCGGCGAGGCACCACCGGAGGGCCGGGCCATCGTCGTCACCGGCTATCGAAAATCGATCGAAGCCAGCCTCGACCGCAAGCGCAGCGCGAACGCCTTCTTCGATGCCATTACGGCCGAGGACGTCGGCAAATTCCCGGACAAGAATATCGCCGACGCGTTGCAGCGCGTCGCGGGCGTCGTGATCGATCGCGACGGCGGCGAGGGGGCGAGGGTCAGTATCCGCGGCCTCTCGTCCGACCTGACGCTGACCGAACTCAACGGCAACTATATCGCGTCCGCCGGCACGTTCGGCGGGAGCGCCGATCCGTCGCGCTCGTTCAACTATCTGCTGCTGCCCGCCAACCTGATCGCCAGCGCCGACGTCTACAAATCGCCGGAGGCGCGGCTGGACGAAGGCGGCATCGGCGGCACGATCATCCTGCGCACGCGCCAGCCCCTCGATCTCAAGCCCTGGTCGGGTTTCCTGTCCGCCGAAGGCACCTATGCCGACGTGACCCACAAAGGCGAGCCGAGCTTCTCCGGCCAGCTTTCCTGGCACAATGACGCGGATACGATCGGCTTTCTTGTCGGCGCCACCTACCAGAAGCGCACCGACCGGGAGATGGATGCCGGCACCGAGAGCTGGCAATGGTGGGCCGACGGCGGTCGCGGCGGGGGCACGCCGGCGACGGACGTGAACGGCAACACCTTCGCCAACGACGGTGCCGTCAAATATTGGTCCGAGAACAAGGGCGAGACCACTGTCGGCGGCACGCACTATAACGGCTATTGGGCGCCGCAGTCGGTCGATGAGGTGGTCAGGATCGACCGGCGCAAGCGGCTCGGCATCCAGGCGACGCTCGAACTGAAGCCCACGGGCAATCTGCACATCACGGCCAATTATTTCCGCTTCCAGCTCGACCACGACACGACCAGCAACACCATCAAGATTCCTGAATGGGGCTATGGCGACGGTCTCTTCACCGACGCCAGGTTCGACAAGAGCGGGACGATCATGCAATCGGCCACTTTCGCCTTGCCGGCGGAAGGGACGGGCTGTCTTGCCAACACGCCGATCTGCACCATGGAAACGCCGCAGATTCAGGATTCCATCTCGAAAGAGAAGGATATTTCAAACACCTTCGACGCCCATCTCGAATGGACGAAGGATCGGCTCCAGGTCGCGGTTGTCGGCGGCTACACCCGCGCGACCGGCGGTCCGTCGCAGGAATTCCACGCCGCCGCCAAGCCAAGATCGACCGGTGTCGTCACGCAGAACGGCAATGGGCTCAGCCAATGGGATTTCAGCGGCGGCAATCTCGTCGAAAGCTTCTCGCCGGACCTTCTTGCCAACCTCCAGAGCGGCATCGCCCAGATCGATCAGGGGCTTCCCTCGACCGGATCGGGCTACACCAACTCGGTCGTCAGCCAGAAATATGCGCAGATCGACGTGACGCGACGGTTCGGCGACATCCTCGAGTCCGTCCAGATCGGCGGCAAATGGCGTGACGGCACGATTCGTCGCACGACCGGCGAACTGGACTGGTATGCCGATCCCGCGACACAGACGCTCTTTCAGGACGGGCCTGCGGGCTCCTACGCGCCGCCCGGCATCTTCCACGCCATCGGCAACATCGACGGCGGCTTCAGGACGAACGTCTTTCCCGCCATCGATATGCGCAAATTCGTCGATTATCTGAACACCACCTATGGGCCGGCCACGAGGGTTCCGCAGGCGCAGAACCGGTACGATATCGATGAACGGATCTGGGCCGGATATATTCAGGCCAATTTCAAGGTGGGCGGCACGGTGCGCGGCAATGTCGGCGTCCGCATCGTCAACACCGCGCAATCCGGCGTGTCGACCGATACCGTCTATACCAACACGGACTATTGCGTGGATGGGCCGGGCGGCCCGTTGGACCCGAATGTCCCGCTCGCCGGCGACGGCAATTGCGAGGTGATCCCGCTCGCTCAGCGGCAGATCCGCACCTTCACCGCCAACAACGAGAGGAAGAGCTACACGGACGTGCTGCCGAGCCTCAACGTCGCCTGGAACGTCACGCACCGTCTGATCGTGCGTGGCGCCGTCTCCAAGGTCGTCGCCCGGCCGTCGTTCAACGATCTCGCCTCGGCCCGTTCGCTGACCTTCAACGATGCGCCCTACACCTTCGACCGGCAACAATTCGGCGAGCGTGGCGGCTGGTTCGGCAGCGGCGGCAATTTCGACCTCAAGCCGTTTTCGGCCTGGGCCTATGACCTCGGCGCCGAATGGTATTTCGACCGCGGCTCGGTGTTCGGCGTCTCGCTGTTCCGCAAGGACGTCAGGAATTTCGTGGTGCCGGTGGTCGCCGATTTCGCCCAGACGGTGGGAGGGCAGGAGGTTGTGGTCCAGCAATATTCGACCAATGCCAATGGCGCGAGCGCGGTATCGGAAGGCGTCGAAGTCTATGCGCAGCATACGCTCGACATGGGTCTGGGCGCTCAGGTGAACTTCACCTTCAACCACACCTCGGCGGCGGCCGTGAAGCTTGGCGGTGCCACCCTCGGAGCCTCCCCGCTGGTGGGCAGCGCCAAGACCCAATGGAACGTGTCGCTATTCTACGAGAAGTACGGCGTGCTGCTGCGCGCCTCCTATAATCGCCGGGGCAACCAGGTCGAAGGCCTCGTGTCGGGCCTGAACTGGTACAACGATCCCTATCAGCAAGTCGACCTGAACGCCCAATATCAACTGACGCCCCGGATCTCGATCACCGGCTCCGTCATCAACCTGACCAAGGAAACCCAGAAGGCGCATCTGGGCAACGACACCGATGCTCGCTTCTATTCGGCCCAATATACCGGGAGGCGGTTCTACGGGGGTGTCCAATGGACCTTCTGAAGGCGCGGGCGCGGATGTCGCTTAGGAAGGAGACGTGGACGAACCCGCTCATGTCGCCACATCGGCGATCCGCTTGTAACGGATGCTCCGCTTCCACCGAGCTAAGGTGATCGCGCGCCCGAGGAGGCGATGATCGATCGGCTCGGGCCTTGTCGCGCGCCGAGTTCAAGCGAAAGGATTCCGATGCTTCAAAACTTCAGAGTGGCGGAACAAACCGTTGGCCCGCGAAATACCCTGCTCCTTCTTCGGATCGCGCTCGTCATCGTGTTCCTCTGGTTTGGGTGCATGAAATTCACCCATTATGAAGCCACCGGTAATTCAGGCCTGATCGCCAACAGTCCGTTCATGTCCTGGATGAACACCGCCTTCGGCATCCAGGGGGCGAGCGACGTGATAGGTGTCATCGAACTCGCGACCGCCGCGATGCTGTTCCTCGGCGCTTTCGTGCCCGTGGCATCCGCGATCGGTGCCGCGATGTCGTGCTGCACCTTCGCGATCACGCTGACTTTCTTCGTGACCACGCCGGGCGTGTTCGAGCCGGCCGCGGGCGGGTTTCCCGCGATCTCGGCACTGCCGGGCCAGTTCCTGTTGAAGGATATCGTGCTCCTGGCGGCGTCCCTCAATCTGCTGCTGAACTCGCTCGCGAGCGGCTCGGAACCGCGCAAGCGCTGAAGAAAAGGCGCTCGCCCGAGGCATCGATCCGCCTCGGGCCGCGCCGCCGTCGCATCGGCCTGGGCGTGCAGCCGCCCACCCTCGAAGATCGGCGTCAGGACGCTGTCGCCGACCGGGAAGATTCGTCGCCGAGCGGAATCTCCGCTCCCTCAACCCGCCCGGATCGCCCATGCGGTCATTGCTTCAGCACCGGATAGCCGTTCACATAGATCCAGTCGGTCGCCTGTGCCGGGACGTGGCAGCTCTGGCAGTCGTTCTTGTAGTCGGTCGACGTGGTATGCGTCGGATTGCCGGCGTCGAACCAGGACCATCCCCAGCCGTCGCCCCAGAGCGGCTTGCCCGGATGGGAGTTCCTGCTGTCCCTGACCATGACGAACCAGCCCTTGAGCGTGTCGGGATGGCTGACGATGCCCGTCGTCATGTCGCTGGTCTCGGTCTGGTAGACCTCTTTCACCAGCACCGTTCCGTCGGGGAATTGCTTGGTCTTTCGGTAGGCTTCGGCGGCACCCGGCGATGCATAGACGATATGCATCTCCTTCGAGCCCTTGCCGGAGTCCGCCGCGATCGCCCAGGTGCCGAGCGTCTGATAGGTTGCCCGATAGTCGTTGGGGACGCGCAAATTCGCGCCGGCATCGACCACGTTCGTATCCGCCGCCCCAGTGCCGGCGACGGATTTCTCCGCGCCCGTCGCCGGGTTCCGGGTACATCCGGTCGCGAAGAGCAGAGCCGATCCGATCAGAAAAATGTGGTTCGCGGCAAGCGCCGGTCGTTTCATGTTCATGTCGAGCCTCCTGAAGGATTGGCCTCGGACAGGATCGGTCATTTCAGCGAAAGATTGTCGAGCAGCGGGTAGAACTGCGTCCAGACATCGTCCTTCTTGGCGCTCGCCATGTGGCAGGACGCGCATTCCTCCTTCGACTTCGGCATGGCCATGGCGGCCTTCGGTTCGTGGTGATTGAAATTATAATATCCCCAGCCGCCGGTGGCGGCATAGCGCTTGCTGTCCTTCACGGTGACGTCCGCGCCGTTGTAAGGGCCGGGGAAATAGCCGCGACCCGAAGGCTCGGTCCGCGAGCCGTCGGGATTCTGCGCCGGCAAGGTAAGCTGGAGTTCCTTGAAGAAGATCGTTCCTTCTGGAAACTGGCCGGTCTTCTTGTAGATCGCGTAGGATCCGGGCTCGATATAGACATTATGGAACTCGGGGAAATTGGCTTTCCCGTCGTTCAGCGCGTTGGGCGTGAGCGGCGATCCGAGATACACCCAGGTGCGCCAGTTCTTCGGCAGCAGGAGCGCGCCGTCGGGCGCATATTCCGGCAGATACCGGCCGGTTCGCACTTCGGCCGGAGCCATCGCCCCCGTGCGCGATTGAGCATAGCCGGCAACCGTCACCGCGGCAGCCGCGCTGAGCATCAAAACCGTCCAGGATTTCTGCATCCCAACCTCCTCCACGCCTTCGGTATTGAGGGGGTTCACGAACGAGATGCGGCAAAGGTTACAACCTCGGCCGCACCTGCGGTCGATTACGGAAAATGCATGATGATTATCCGTTGCGGCCGGTCTCGAAGAGGAACCGGGCGCGGTGGCAGGCTCCGAAGCGCAACGGCGGGGCAGGGCCGCCCGGCTATCGAAGCGCCCGGCGGCGGCCGTCCATCAGGGATTGCCCGCGGGCGCCAGCAGTCCGAAGACCTCCATCGGGCAACCGGCGCAGCGACGCTCGTCACAGAAACGGCATGTCGTCAACGCGGACAGCGCGTCTTCGGGCAACGCCGCCACAATCGCTTCGGCCGCCCGTTCGAGTGCGGAGCAATCCTCGGGTGCGATCCGATCGAGCAGGGGCGTGAGCGCGGCGCGCCGAAGCGCAAGCAGCCTGTCACGCTGCTCGCTGCCGTCCGGCGTCAACGTCAGGCTCATCACCCTGCGATCCGCGGGCGAGGGCCGTTTCTCCACGAGGTTACGCTCGACGAGACGCTCGACGAGGCGGACCGTGCCGGCGTGTGACAGCCGCAGGACACGGCTTAGCTGATCGATCGACAGGGCCGGCGCATGGCCGATCACGGTCAGCGCCGCCGCCGTCTCTCCGCCGAGCGGCATACCCTCGGCGATCGCGGAGCGTATCTGGTCGGACACGCCGAGCGCCAGCGCGCCGAGAAGATTCACCAATCGATCCGATGCGTTCAACGCCATTGCCAACCCGTATCTATGTTCGTATGAATGTATGCATCATGCATATATAGGAGGTACACCCCATGCACGATATGAGCAAGTTGAAGAACCTCAAGCATCTCGACCAGGGCGCGCCCGAGGCGATGAAGGCTTTCTGGGCTTTCGACAAAGCCGTCTTCAAGGACGGAGCGATCTCCGAGCTCAACAAGCAACTGATCGCGGTGGCCGTCGCGCTGACGACGCAGTGCCCCTATTGCATTGAGCTCCATACCACGGCCGCGAAGAAGGCCGGCGCGACCAATGCGCAGTTGGCCGAAGCCGCGACGGTTGCCGGCGCGATCCGGGCGGGCGGGGCGATCACGCACGCCGCGCACCTGTTCGAGGATTGAGCGGCCGAGCCGGTTGATACTCTTGCCCGAGGTGGCCCGACGCGCGCCGGGCTGCCTCGGGAAGCCCTTATTTCCGCCTCCGTCCCGTGACGTGAGACCCTGGTGAAGAACCGGCGCTGAATCCCGCTTCCTTCCGTTTTCACAGGCTATTGTGCAGCCTGTTCGTAACCGAATCCCGATTGCGGCGTGTTTCGCATTGGACGGTCGATCAGCCCAACGCCCCCCCTCCCAAGCCCCGGCCGGTCGATCGTCCACCAGCCGCGACCGGATCGGTCGCTCACCGTGGAAGGAACGCATATGAACAAGCCCGTCTCGATAGCCGCCGGAACCGGCATTCTCGCCACCTCGCTGCTCGGCGCGATCGCCCTTTCGACCGCCGCTCACGCCGGCCCGGTCGCCCAGCCCGCCGGCTCGGAGAAATGCTACGGGATCGCGAACGCCGGCAAGAACGACTGCGCCGCCGGCATCCATAGCTGTGCCGGGCAGGCGACCCGGCCGATGGACAAGGCGTCGTTCGTCTATCTGCCGAAGGGCGCCTGCGCCAAGATCGCCAACGGCAGCACGACGGCGGGCAAATAATGGATCGCGGCCGGATGGCGCGATCGGTCTTCGCCGACGGCCATGCGGCCGCAGCCTCCGGGCTGTTGCAGGGTGTCGGAGTGGGCCTGCGCTACCCCCATCACGAGCAGGTGCTCGCGTCGCCCGGAGCGGTCGATTTCTTCGAGATTCACGCCGAGAACTATCTGAGCGGCATCGCCTTGGACGATGCCCTCGAGATTCGGCGGAGCACCCCGCTCTCGATCCATGCGACCGGGTTGTCGCTCGGCTCGGCCCACGGCGTCAGCCGGGAGCATGTCGAACGGATCGCGGGGCTGTGCGCGCTGCTGGAGCCGGCGCAGGTCTCGGATCATATCTCGTGGAGCGGCACCGGCGGCGGTCATGTGCCCGACCTCCTGCCGCTGCCCTATACCGAAGAAGCCCTGGACGTTTGCGCCATCGCCATCCAGCAGGTGCAGGATGGGCTTCGGCGCCGGATCCTCGTCGAGAATCCGTCGCGCTATCTGGCTTATGCCGAGGCCGACTTCTCCGAGGCCCAGTTTCTCGCCGAGCTTGTCGATCGGACCGGCTGCGGCGTGCTTCTCGACCTCAACAACATCCTGGTCTCGGCGTCGAACCTCGGCCTGTCGCCGGCGTCCGAGCTCCGGCGTCTCCTGTCTGCGGTTCCAGCCGAGGCCATCGGCGAATTGCACGTCGCGGGCCATGCGATCGAGCCGATCGCCGGCGGCGGCGCGCTTCGCATCGACGATCATGGCTCCGCGGTTTCGGCCGACGTGTGGCACATGCTCGACACGACGACCCGGACGATCGGCGCGCGCCCGGTGCTGGTGGAGTGGGACACGAACATTCCCGCGTTCGAGACGCTGTGCGCGGAAGCCTCGAAGGCGCGGCATATCGTTTCCGCGATTCCAGAATATGCCCGTGCGGCTTGCTGAGCTGCAAAGCCGCTTCGCTGCGATCGTCACCGGCGACGGTGGCGATCCCGCGATGTTCGCCGCGGCGCCCGTGCCGATCGAGCGCGCGCTCGAGGTGCATCGCGCGACGATCGAGAGCGGCTTCGCGCGCGCGCTGGCGCTGGCCTTCCCCACCGTCGAGGCGCTGGTCGGGCCGGAACTCTTCCGGGTCATTGCGTTCGACTATCATCTGTCCAGACCCGAGACCGAGCCGACACTCGGCCGCTACGGCTTCGGTTTCGCGGATTTTCTCGTGGACTATGATCCGGTCCGCGCGCCGGCCTATCTGCCCGATACAGCGCGCCTCGATCTCGCGATCGAGCGCTGCCAGATGGCGCGCGATGGCGTCGAGCCCTTCGCGATCGACCCGGCGGTGTCGATCGAGCTGCCGTCGTCGCTGGCGTTCCTGGTCTCGGATTTCCCGGTCGAGAAGATCCGATGGGCGATATTCGCGGGCGACGATCGCGCGCTGGCAGAACTCGACATGATTCCAGGCACGCGCGCCATCGCCGTGTGGAGATCAGGGCGCGCCGTGCTCGTCGACGCGCTCCCGCCCGCGGCGGCGGGCTTCGTCACGGCGCTGATGGCGGGCGCCACGGCGGACGATGCGCTCGCGTCGACCGTCGGGGAGCATGGTCCCGACATTTTGCCGGCTATCCGCAATCATGTTTTCGCGTCGCGGTTCGCGCGCGTCCGACCCCAGAATTGAAAGGGAGATCCATGACCGGCAGCTCGCTGCTCAAGCTTGTCGATCGCGCCTACGCCACGCTCGACCATGTGCCCCTCAGCATTCCGCTGCTGATCGCCCGCATCGCGACGTTCAGCGTGTTCCTGCGCTCCGGGCTGGTGAAGCTGTCCGACTGGCAGGGGACGTTGATGCTGTTCCGGGACGAATATAAGGTGCCCGTCCTTCCGCCCGAGCTTGCGGCCTATATGGCGGCCGGGATGGAGCTTGGCTGCTCGACGCTGATCCTCCTCGGCCTTCTGACGCGGATTTCCGTGCTGGGGCTCTTCGGGATGATCGCGACGATCCAGATATTCGTCTATCCGACGGCCTGGCCCGACCATATCCAATGGACCGGCTTCATGCTCTTCCTGCTGCTGCGCGGGCCGGGCATGTTCTCGATCGATCACCTGGTCGCGAGGCGACGGTTGGGCTGAAGGAGCGCTCGCCGCCGCCGGCAAGTCCATGGCACCGGCCGCTGTTCACCGCCTTCTCCGATCGTCTGTCGGTGCCCGCGGCCTGTCCGACCGCGGGCACCATCATGGATCAGGCGGCCGCGCCGGAGCGATGCGGCAGCACCCAGTCGGGACGCGGGAAGTGGCAGCTATAGCCGTTCGGAATCCGCTCCAGATAATCCTGGTGCTCGGGCTCCGCCTCCCAGAACGGCCCGACGGGCTCCACCTCGGTCACGACCTTGCCCGGCCACAGCCCGGACGCGTTGACGTCGGCGATCGTGTCCTCGGCAACGGCCTTCTGCGCGTCGCTCGTGTAATAGATGGCGGAGCGATAGCTCGATCCGCGATCATTTCCCTGACGGTCGCGCGTGGTCGGATCGTGGATCTGGAAGAAGAATTCCAGCAGCTTGCGGTACGACGTCCGCTCGGGGTCGAAGAGGATCTCGATCGCCTCGGCATGGCTGCCGTGGTTGCGATAGGTCGCGTTGGGCACGTCGCCGCCGGTATAGCCGACGCGGGTCGAGACGACGCCCCGCATCTTGCGGATCAGATCCTGCATACCCCAGAAGCAGCCACCGGCCAGCACTGCGCGTTCGGTGCTCATTGAATGTCCTCCACCTGGTTCAGATAATCGCCGTACCCCTGAGCTTCCATCTCGGCCTTCGGCACGAACCGCAGCGACGCCGAGTTGATGCAGTAGCGCAGGCCCCCGCGATCGCGCGGGCCGTCCGTGAACACATGCCCGAGGTGGCTGTCGCCATGCGTCGAGCGGACCTCGGTGCGGATCATGCCGTGGCTCGTGTCGTGCAGCTCCGCGACGTTCGCCGGCTCGATCGGCTTGGTGAAGCTCGGCCAGCCGCACCCGGACTCATATTTGTCGCTGCTCGCGAACAAGGGCTCGCCCGAGACGATGTCGACGTAGATTCCGGCCTGCTTGTTGTTCACATACTCGCCGGTCCCCGGACGCTCGGTCCCGCTTTGCTGCGTGACGCGATATTGTTCGGGCGTCAGCCGCGCGATCGCCGTTTCGCTTTTCTCATATTTGGCCATGCTATCCTCCTTCAAATTCCTTGATGCGAAGATGGGGATCAGGTCCGGCGGTGTCCAATGCGCGCTCGCCATAGGTTCGATGCAGCCGCGCGTTGGGAAGCAGCGTGGCGCGCGAGCGCCTGGGTCGTCGCATTGGTGTTGCCGCTGGTGATGGTCGGCATGATCGACGCGTCGATCACGCGCAGTCCATCGATCCGGCGCGTTCGACGCCGGAGGCTTGTTTTCCAAACGTGAAGGCGGCGGCGAAACGCGCCAGCGCCGCCTTTTGTCGGCCTATTTCTTCGCGGCCAGCCCCGAAGGCTCGGATACCGATTGGAGATAGGCGACGATGAGCCGGCGCTGCGCCGGATCGTCGACCTGTAGAAACATCTTGCTGCCTGGCACCATCTTCTGGGTGCCGGAGAGCCATTGGTCGAGCCGGGCCGGAGTCCAGCCGCCCCCGAGCTTCTTCAGCGCCGGCGAATAGCTGTAGGTGGGCACGCTGGCGACGGGCCGGCCGACCACGTTCTGCAGCCGCGGCCCGATCCGGTCGGCATCCACCGAGTGGCAAGCGGTGCATTTGGTCTTGAACAGCGCCTGGCCTGCCGCCGCGTCATCGGCGGCGATGCCGGGGCGTGCGGCGATGACGAGCGCGAGAACGCCGGCCGTCGCCGCCGTGCCGAGGCGAAGCGCCAGGGACAACGAAGGGCGCATCACGATTCTCCTCAGGCGAAGAGGTAGGCGGCGGCCGGAATGGGTGTTCCGGCGGCGTTGTTGAGCGTCGTCCAGTGGACGGCTTCGTCCGCCGAGATCGAGCCGAACAGCTTGGCGATCTGGGGATCCTTCAGCGCGTTGATCTGGCCGATATAGGCACTGGCGGCGCCACGCTCGAGCGTGGTCGCGAGCGCCACGATATCGCTTTCCGATTGGAGCGTTCCGAGCTTCAGGTCGGCGATATAATCCGCATCCGTCTTCGGCTGGACCGGATGGCCGCCCATCTGCGTGACGAGCTTGGCGAGCGAGTCCCGATGCTGCTGGTGATGGCCCATGAAGGTGAGCGCGACCTTGAGCGTGCCCGCGGAGAGCAGGCCGCTCTTGCCCGCGATCCGGTAGGCGGCGATCCCCTCATGTTCGATCGCGAGAGCGGTCTGGATGACGCCCACATCGTTCGAGGGACGATCCGCGGCATCCGCCCGCGCGGTCGTCATGCCGATCGCGCCGATGCCGAGCGTCACCACGCCGGCACCGGCAAGGAAGTTACGACGATCGCCGACAGCTCCGCGCTGGATCAAGTCCATTGTCCCGTCTCCGAACTATGCGGTGAACGGAAAGATCGACGCTCGGGCGACGATCCCCATGTTCACCGCTTCTGGATTCAACACTCGTCGTTTGGAGGGAGGCGGTTACAGACGCGAAGCCGTAAAAATGCTTCCATTCAATCGGAAATGACCTGCCCAAGGCGCTTCAGGCCGCGGTGAATGTTCACCTTGACCAGCGATGTCGACTGGCCGGACACGCTCGCGGCTTCCTCGACGGTGGCGCCGTCGAGCTTGACCAGCTTGATGACCTGCGCCTGTGCCGGCTTCACCTCGGACAGGAGGGCGTCGAGCAGGATCGCCGCACGCGCTGCGGGGCCATGATCGGGAACCGGAACCTCGATCTCGCCGAGACTGTCCGGGCTACGCAGATGTCCACGCAACTGATCGATCCACTTGAACCGCGCGATCGTCTTCAGCCACGGCGTCATCGGCGCATTGGTTTCGTATTTCCGCTTGTGGACGTGGATCGCCAGAAGCGCTTCCTGCGTGGCGTCCTCAGCGGCGGCCGGCGGAAGCCTCTTGTGGAAATATCGGGAGAGCCACTGGCTCACCTCGCCCATCAGTTGCGCATAGGCGCGCTCGTCGCCGCCCTGGGCCGCGATCATCAGTCCATTCCACCGATCATCGATGGAATTTCCCGGCTTTTGCTGATTGGCTTCGATCTCGCTCGGAGAACGCGGCGCAGCACTCTTGAACAGTCCGGCCATTCGAACCCCTCGTCCTTCGGCCGAACGGCAAGGCGCGGGTCGGAGTCAGTTGGACGAGACCCGGCAACCCGCGCCCAGTAGCTGAGCCGGCTGCTCCAAATCTGTAACTGCATCCAACACTAAGCGTCGCCGAAAACGACCCTATTTCCCAATAGGACGGAGCGCGCGGGAACTTGTCGTGCGCGTTCGTCCTGAGATGATAATGGCCAGTGAATGAAGTCGTTTCCATTGCTTTGCGGGCGCAAGGGGCAACTTTGGACGGGAGCGCACGGGGGATGGATAATACCGCACACGAACCAATGCGGACGCATCTCCGAAGCGCGGCCGGGCGAGCGACTCGCGCCGCCGGCGGCATGTCCGCGGCCGCAGGCCCGCTCGTGGCCGGTAACGGGGCGGATACACCTCAGCATTAGTGCGGTGTGTTCCGTTTCGGAGCGGATAGGGTGGCTGCCGCGCCTACGCTTTGCGCGGGCGACGTAACGAAAAGGGGGGAACGCGCGTGAAGGTTGTGCGGCCACCGAAGCCTGGCGCCCAGATCGGAGGCGCGTGCTGCGTGGCGAGTGGCAGGTGACGTCGGGACGGCAGGCGCCCTTTCAGCTATCCGCGCTTTGGAAGCCGATGGGCGGATCGTCGCGACGGATAGAGGGGCTGGAGCGAATATGGTCTCACTGAGCGGCACCGTCGCCCGCGAGCGCGCCATCTATCCGCGTCCGATCAGCGCCATGCCCGACATCGTGATGCTCAGGATGCCGTCCGAATTTCGCAAGCCCGATCTGGTGCCGGGTCGCCATCATCCGATCCTGGTCGAAACCATCGAGGAACAGCACGAGCTGGAGCTGTTCCTCGACCAGGAGCGCGACGCGCCGTGCGCGCCGGACCTGCTGGATACGCGTCCATCCACGCTCCAGGTCGAGCAGGTCGCGATCGCGCATTACGCCCCGCCGGCAGCCGGCTGGCCCTATGTCCTCTTGTGCCGCTGGCCGGCCGATCTTGCGGCGGCGGCGCCCGAGGAATTGCGGATATTCGCGCGTGGTGCCTACACGATCGAGCTTTTCGAAGATCGCGAGCAGCTCGAACGGGCGTCGGAGCGCGTGCTGGCATTGCTCGGGCGGCGGCGCAGGACATATGTCGAGGTCATTCCGCCGGATTGGTCCGCGGCGCCCGACGGGACGCGCCATTGATGTAACTCTGGAGGGGCGTGGCCCGAGTAGGGGCGAAAGCGTCCTGATCTGGAGACATGCATTGCCCGAAGCCGAAGCGCGCATCGCGACCCTCGAATCCAGTCGCTATCTGACGGAGCTGGCAAGGGCGTGGAATCACACCTATCCCGTTCGCTTCGATGCGCTGACGGCCGAGGCCGAGCTTCCGGGCGCGCAGCTCGTCATGACCGCCGATGGCGACAGCCTGACATTGCGGCTGATCGGCACCGGCGAGGACGGGTTCGAAGCGACCAAGGTCTTGGTCGCGCGGCACGTCGACCGGGTGGCCGAACGCGACGCCGGGGTCCGGTGCGTCTGGCACGACGTCTTCTGACACGCCTTCACGCAGAGCCGGCGGCTGTCATGATTACGGTCCATCACCTGAACGAATCCCGATCGCAGCGGATACTCTGGCTGCTCGAGGAACTCGCGGTGCCCTATGAGATCCAGTTCTGCTGGCGCGACGCGCACAGGATGGCGCCGGCCGAGCTGCGCGGCGTCCATCCGCTCGGAAAGTCGCCGGTCATCACCGACGATGGCCGCGCGATCGCGGAATCGGCGGCCATCGTCGACTATGTCGTGCGTCATTACGGCGGCGGGCGGGAGCGATCCTGATCTGATCGCCGGCCGATCCGGGGCGCGCAAGCGCCGCTCAACCGACAATCGATGGCCCACCAGCCGGCCGGCAAGACAATGCCGGTCCGCGGGTGGTAAGATTTCGGCGGGCAACGGAGCGTCTGGAATTGCGAAATGAAATAAAGACTTCGGGGTGAAAGGATAAGTCAATGGCAACGTCGACACTCGATGCGCTGCTCGGTGCGCTTGCGGTCGAGATCGAGGCCTTCGCGATCTGCGAAATCGGAGACGAGGTCGCGCTCATATTTCCGCCCATCGACGCGATCGAGGTCCACCATATTCTCGAGGGGACGCTTCATCTCACGATCGGGGACAACGAGCCCGTCGAGGCCGGCCCCGGCTCGATGCTGATCGTGCCGCCGGGCGTCGTGCAGCATCTGGCGGCATCGAGGAACAGCAGCGAGAGCCGGATGGCGGCGGACGCCTGCACGCCCGTTCGCGACGGTATGCTCTTCGTCGATGTGACGGACGGCAAGGAAGCCACGCTGCGGATCGCATGTGGCGCCGTCGTGGCCGATCCGAGCGGATCCTATGGCCCGTTGCAGAGCCTGACGCGCCCGGTGTCGGAAAATCTTTCGGACGTCACGGTCGTCTCGGCGGCGTTCGCCACGCTGCTTGAGGAGGTCGCGGCCCCGACCGAAGGCACGAGAGCGCTCACCAGCGCGCTCATGAAGGCCTGCCTCGTCGTGCTCCTGCGCCGGCATCTCCAGACGAGCCGCATAGCCGGCACCGCGCCCGCCATGTTCCACGATGCGCGCGTGAGCCGTGCGATCGCGGCCGTGCTCGACCGGCCCGCGGCACCGCATTCGGTCACGAGCCTGGCGAAGGAAGCCGGCATGAGCCGCTCCGCCTTCGCGCGCGAGTTCAAGAATGCGCTCGACGTGACGCCGATGGATTTCGTCGCGCGGGTCCGTCTGAACCTTGCGCATCGGCTTCTGCTCACGACCGGCATCCGGGTCGAGCGCATCGCGGTTGCGGTGGGCTTCAGCAGCCGCAGCCATTTCAGTCGGCTCTTCCGCGAGCATTATGGCAGCGATCCGTCGACCTACCGGCGCTCCAAGGTGGACGCCGAATAGGCGCTGGGCACGGGCATCGGCGTCTCGGCGCCCGGCCTGGACGGCCTCGCCACCGCAATAGAAGGCGGGGCCATGGGTGGCCAGCTCGGCAAAATCCCGGAGCCTTCCGTCGGTGACGATGCGCCGGCGGACTGTAACCATAATGCGCCGTCGCGCGGTAAGAGGAGTGCCCACCGGCGATCGCGCAAGCCGGATGGGATCGCGGCCGGGCCATGGCGGCGTGATCCGAGACGGAAGAAGGTTGTATATCATGCGAGCGTTCATCGATTTCGAGGCATCCTCGCTCGGACCGCATGGCTATCCGATCGAGGTCGCCTGGGTCTTCGAGGACGGCCGGTCGGCCTCCTTCCTCATCGCGCCGGTCGACGGGTGGACCGACTGGAATCCGGCCGCCGAGGGGGCTCACGGCATCTCGCGCGCGCAACTGGCGCGCGAAGGCGTGGCGGCGCCCCTCGTCGCACGGCATCTCGTCGATGAGCTTGCAGGGCATCAGGTTCTGACGAGCGCGCCCTCCTGGGATGCCAGGTGGATGAGCCGGCTCCTGTGCGCGGGCGGGCTGCCCCGCTGCGCCGTCCGCGTCGCCGATACCGATGCGGCTCTCCTCGAACTTGCCGCGGCGCTCCTCGCGCCGGCGCTGCCCTCATCGCAAGTCCACCGCGCGAGCCGCCAGAATGGCATCCGCGGGCGATCGCTTCGTCGGGCGCAGGCGCGCGCACCGCCCGCTCGCGGACGCCGAGCTCGAACGCGACCGCTGGCTGACGGTCTGCCGCCTCGCGCGCGCCTATGCCGGTCTCTCGACGGACGATCGCGCCGCACGGCCCCCGGCCGTGTCGCGCGAGGCCAATCTGTTTCTCTATCCGCGGGTCTGTCCGCGGACCAGCCTCGCCCGGCCCGGCGCCGAATGGAGAGCCTCATGATCCGCTTCCATTTTCACCCGACACCCAATCCGATGAAGGTGGCGCTCCTGCTTGAGGAGGCGCGGCGCGCGCTCTTCCCGTCGAACTATCCGGCGGCCGAAAACCCTTCGACCGCGCTCCATGAGCGACACGTCGCTGCGATCCATCTCCGTCATCAGCATCCGGCGGGTGCGGAGGGGGACGAGGCATGAAGATCAACGGCAAGCGCGTCCTCATCACCGGCGGGTCGAGCGGCATCGGCCTCGCGCTCGCGCGCGTCCTGCTGCTGAGGGGCGCTCATGTCGCAATCAGCGGCCGGCGGCCGGACGTCGTCGCCGAAGCCGTTCGGACGCTGCATCCGATCGGCGCCGCGGTTCATGGGATCGCGGCTGACGTCGCCACGGACGAAGGGCGTGCCGCCACACTCGAACTGGCCCTGTCCGCGCTGGGCGGCCTCGATATGCTCGTGAACAATGCCGGCGGCGTCAGGGCCGGGCGTCTGGAGACGATCGACGAGACGGAGCTGCTCGCGATGATCGACGTAGGCCTCGTCGCGCCGATCCTGCTGACGCGCGCCGCCCTGCCGGCGCTGCGCGCCAGCGGGGACGCCGTGGTGGTGAACGTCTCCTCCGGCATCGCGCTCGTCGGTGCCCCGTTCTACGCGACCTATGCCGCGGTGAAGGCGGGGCTCGCCCATTTCGGCGAAGCGCTGCGGCGCGAGCTCAAGGGTGAGGGTGTCCACGTCCTGACGGTCTATCCCGGCGGGACCGACACCCCGATGATGCGGACGAACCGGGCAGGCGCTGAGCTTGGCTTCTCGCGCGAGCCGGCCTCCGCCGTCGCCGAGGCGATCGTCGAGGCCATCGAGGCCGACCGGCACGAGGTCGTCCGAGGGGGCGAGGCCCGCCTCCAGATGATCGCGCTCAACCGCGCGGACCCATCGGCCGTAGATGAACGCTTTGCCGGCCTGAAGCCGGCGCTCGAAGACGCCGTCCGGGATCATTCGGCGCTGTGACCGCGAGGGACGTGAAACCAGGGGCGCACCCGTGATGCTGCAAGCCAACGACATCTTCCCGTCGCTCGACTTTCCGCGCGCCGGCGGCGGCGAGATCCATTTGCCCGCCGATCTTGCCGGCGGCTTCGGGGTGGTCCTGTTCTATCGGGGGGCGTGGAGCGAGGTCTGTGTGGCCCAGCTCGACGATTTCTCGCGTGACGCGGACAAGCTCCTCAGCGAGGGCATCAGGATCGTTTCGATCTCGGCCGACAAGCGTGAAACCTCGGAGGCTCTCGTCGAGAGCCACAAGCTCGCGTTTCCCGTGGCCTATTGCACCGACGTGCGCGCGGTATCCGCCGTCACCGGCGTCCCGATCAACGAGGACGGCGTCTATTTCGAGGCCACCGGGTTCATCGTGGATCCCGAGGGCCGAATCCAGTTCGCGGTCTATTCGACCTATGACGCCGTCGACGATCGCATCGTGACGACGATCTCGTCCAGCGTCCCGATCACGCGCCTCTACCCCGACGATGTCCTGAATCTGGTCCGGCACGTCAAATCCCCGAAGCGCTGAGGACCGGCGCGGCCGGACCCGCTCGGGTGTTTTCGGCGCCGTCGCTTTCGCACCTGGAGTATCATCGTCATGCTGCAAAACGGACATGTCTTTCCCACGCTCACCTTCGCGCGCGTCGGCGGCGGCGAGGTCCGTCTGCCGGGCGACCTGGCCGGCGGGTTCGGCGTGATCCTGTTCCATCGCGGCGCCTGGTGCCCCTACTGCAACGCACAGCTCGCGGCGTATGAGGCGGCCGGGCACGAATTCGCGCGGGAGCATATCAAGGTCATCTCGGTCTCCGCCGACGATCGCGAAACCTCCGAGGCGCTGGTCGAAAAGCACCATCTCAGCTTTCCCGTCGGGTATGGCGCGGACCCGAAGGCGGTCTCCGCCGTCACGGGCGCGGCGATCAACGAGAAGCCTTATTGTCTCCAGGCGACGGGCTTCATCCTCGATGCCGAGGGCCGGATCGTGACCGCCGTCTATTCGACGCGCGCGATCGGCCGGCTGAACCCGGACGATGTGCTCGGCTTCGTCCGCTACCTGAAGTCCAGGAGCTGAAGCCCGCCTCAGCGACAGGCCGATACCGATATCGATCGCGGGCCGGCCTGTACGGGAGAGGGGAGGCGCCTATCCCCGATCCCGGAGGCGCTCGATCGGCGATCATGCTATGATGTCGGTGCCCGGCCGGCGATGATGGCCGGATCGCGCTGTCGCGGCGGCGCAGCCTCGGTGGGACGCCGGTCCGGGGCGTCGTGATGTGCCCGCGACGATGTGGATGCCCAAAAAAATCGGCGCGCGCGTGTAACCGAAGAGGTGCCGCGGCTGGTTGGTTCATTGAGCATGGCGCCGCGTTCGTGCGGCCACGGCGGGCCGTTTCGCCGGCCGCTGCCCGTGACATCCGGGCGCGGCCCAGGGAGGTGGCAGATGAAAGCGATCGTGGTGACGGACGAGGCCGCCGGAACGGGCGGGATGACGCTTGCGGACCGGCCCGTGCCGGAGGCGGGCATCAACGACGTGATCGGCGGCGAGATCGCGACGCGATCCGCACGGATCGCCCGCCCCTGATCGGTCACGCACGCCGCCGGCGCCATTTGATCGACCCGACAGAAGACCCAAGGAGACTTCCAGTGAAGGCAATCGTGGTAACCGACCAGGCCGCGGGCACGAAGGGGATGAAGCTGATGGAGCGGCCCGATCCGCAGCCGTCCATCAACGACGTCGTCGTGCGGATCCACGCCTCGGGTTTCGTCAACACCGAGCTTGACTGGCCCTCGACCTGGGCCGATCGCCGCGACCGCGATCGGACGCCCTCGATCCCCGGCCATGAGCTCGCCGGCGTCGTCACCGCGCTCGGCTATGGGACGACCGGCCTGTCGATCGGACAGCGTGTGTTCGGGCTCGCCGACTGGTATCGCGACGGAAGCTTCGCCGAATATATCGCGATCGAGGCGCGCAATCTCGCGCCGCTGCCCGGCGACGTCGACTTCGCCGCGGGCGCGAGCCTGCCGATCTCGGGCCTGACGGCGTGGCAGGGGCTCGTGATCCACGGCCGTCTCGAGCCCGGCCAGCGGATCATCGCCCACGGCGCCGCCGGTGCGGTCGGAGCGATCGTGACCCAGCTCGCGCGTGAGCTGGGCGGCTACGTCATCGGCACCGGACGCGCCGCCGACCGCGACGTGGCGCTGGGCTTCGGCGCGAACGAGTTCGTCGATCTCGACAATGAGTCCCTCGAGGCCGTCGGTGAGGTCGATCTGGTGCTCGACCTGATCGGCGGCGAGATCGGCAAACGGTCCGCGAGGCTCGTCCGGGCCGGCGGCCGGATGGTCTCGATCGTCGGGCCGATCGAGGAGCCTCCGAAGGATGGCGTCGCGATCGACTTCGTCGTCGAGGCCGACCGCGCGCAACTGACCGAGATCATCAATCGCGTGCGCGACGGGCGCCTCAGGACGAACATCGGCACGATCGCCTCGCTCGACGACGCCGTCGCCGCCTTCAACCCGACCGAGCGTCGGCCGGGCAAGACGGTCATCCGCGTCCGTCCGTAAGGGCGGGCTCGCTCGGGCTCGCGCAGGATGGGGCAGCGCCGTGTGTCCCGGCTGCCGGTCGTGCAGCATTTTCTCCGATGCGGAGGCGGCGGCGCGGCGAGAGCGGGGCGTTCAGCACTTCAGGCGTGGGAGGTCTCATGTCCGCCGTCGATTGGCTGAGCCGACTCCTCGAGATGATTACGGTCAAGGGCAAGCTCGAGGTGCGCTGCGCCTATGGCGCGCCATGGCGCGTCGCGTGGGATCGGTCCGCCGTGCATGAGATTCCCTACCATGTCGTGCTCCGCGGCCGGGTCGTCATCGAGGATCCAGAGTCCGGGGCCGTGCGGAAACTGGTCGGGGGAGACATCGTGCTGCTGCCGAGCGGCGCTCCCCATGTGCTCCACGACGGCAGCGGAACCGCGCCGGCGCCGACGCAGGAGCATCTTACATCCGCCGGCTGGGTGGTGAGCGAGAACGGCAGCGAAGGCGAACCGCTCGACATGCTGTGCGGCCGCTTCCTCATCGGGCCGCCGCATGATCGGCTGATGCGCAGCTATCTGCCCACCAACCTTGTGGTGCATGCGGCCGAAGCCGGGCCGGAGACCGGCGTCTCGCCCACGGCCTCGGCGCAACTGGCCAGCCTCATCGACATGATGCGGATGGAGTCCACCGGCGACAAGGCGGGCGGATACGCCATCCTCAACGCGCTCTCTTCGGCGCTCTTCGCCTTGGTGCTGCGCGCGGCCAGCGAAACCGACCAGGCGCCGGAAGGCCTGCTGGCGCTCGCCGGCCACGCGCGACTCGGCCCCGTCATCTCGGCCATGTTCGCCGATCCGGCGCGTGCCTGGAGCCTGTCCGAGCTTGCCGAATCGTGCGGGATGTCGCGTGCGACCTTCAGCCGCCACTTCCAGGACAGGCTCGGCCGATCGGCGTTCGACCTGCTGGCCGACATCCGCATGAGCATCGCCGCGAACGAGTTGAAGAAGCCTGGAAAGGGCACCGAGGCGGTCGCCGACCTCGTCGGGTATCAGTCCGTCGCGGCCTTCCGCCGCATGTTCGCCGACAAGATGGGCATGACCGCGGGACAATGGCGCCGCCAGGCGCGCGCGAGCCAGTAGGCGCAGCGCTTATGATGGAGCGCGGCAGACCGAACGACTGTTCAGACCGCCGGCCCCCATGCTGCTGTCGCGGCCCGCCCCGGCGATCTGTTTTTCTTCGTCAATAAAGCCTGATGTGAAGCCCGCGCGGCCGGAGCCCGTTCGCGCAAACGAAGATGCACGCCCGCGATCGAGGCGGGTTTGAGCATATTGAGCAGCAAATTGAGCCTTGTGCGTCTCGAAAGACGCAATCGCTCGCAGTAGAACCATCTCAACAACGGCACAGATAAAGGAGCGAGTCATGAAAAATGCTGTCATAGATGCCATGCTGAGCCGCAGTTCGACTAAATATTATGATAAGAACGCGACGCTCAGCGATGAGCAGATCAGTGATCTTGTGAAGATCGGGACTTCTGCTCCAACCTCTTTTCACTTGCAAAACTGGCGTTTCATTGCCGTGCGTTCGCCCGAGGCCAAGGCCCGGTTGCGCCCGATCGCGTGGGACCAGCCCGCGACATCCGAGGCCGCGGTGACCTTCATCGTCGTCGGCAAGATGGCGGATGCCAGCACCGTTCCGGCCTGCCTCGCGCCGGCCGTGGAAGCCGGGATCATGCCGGCCTCCATCATCCCGGACTGGGAGAACCCGGCGCGGGGTCTTTACGACGACGATGTCCAGCTCCAGCGCGACGAGGCGATCCGCACCGCCACCTTCGGCGCCGCCACGATCATCTACGCAGCCCGCTCGCTTGGCTGGGGCTCGACCCCGATGATCGGCTTCGACTTCGACGCGGTCGCCCGCGAATTCGATCTCGCCGACAATGAAATCCCCGTGATGCTTCTTTCTGTCGGGCCAGAGCGCCCGGGGAACTGGCCGCAGAAGCCACGGCTCCCGGTGCTGGACGTCCTCCAGTTCGCCTGACCCTCAACCCAAGCTTGCCGACCCCACAAGGAGAACGACCATGGCACGTTATGAAGTCCTCTCGCCCGATCAGGTTCCGGCCGATTCCAGGGGAACCCTCGATGCGTTCACCAAGAATATCGGGTTCACCCCGAACATGATGGCGGCCTTCGCGCAGAGCCCGATCGCGTTCAACGCCTGGGCGGCCCTGCTCGGCTCGCTCAGCAAGTCGCTCGACGTGAAGACGCGCGACAGCATCGGCCTTGCGGTCTCCGAGGTGAACGGCTGCGATTATTGCCTGACCGTGCACAGCTTCACCGCCGAGCATATGGCGAAGATGTCGCCGGAGGAGATCGTGCTCGCCCGCAGGGGCCACGCGAACGATCCCAGGCGCGATGCGGCGGTCCAGTTCGCCCGCAGGGTCATCGAGACCCGTGGCAAGGTCGGTGACGCCGATCTGGCGGCTGTGCGCGCCGCCGGCTTCACCGAGGCGAACCTCATCGAGATCGTGGCGCTCGTCGCGATGTATTCGCTGACCAACTTCTTCAACAACGTGTTCGATCCCGACAAGGATTTCCCTGCGGTCGCCGCGGCGGGCACGATCTGAGCGTGACGATCGTCAGGCCCGCGCTCTCCCGCTCCTTGGGCGCCTGAGGCGGGGCGATTGTAACCGGGAGCCCAGGCGCACCGAGCAGGATGTTCGGGATGCGCCTGGGTTTTCCCGCGACCGCGCTCCCGACGCCCGTCGACGGAGCCTGGCCATCGCGAAATCGCAACGGAGCGACAGCATGACGTTCAACATCCTGCACATCGATTGCAGCCCGCGCGAGGAGTCGCACAGTCGCGGACTGTCGGCCGCGATCGTCGAGATGCTTCTCGACGCGGCGCCCGGCGGCCATGTCAGCCGGCGCGATCTCGGCGCCAGTCCGTTGCCGCACGCCACGGCCGACTATGCGACGACGCTTTCGTCGCCCTCGACGCTGGCGAGGCCTGTTCCGGGCTCGCTCGATCTCTCCGAGGAGCTCATCCGGGAAGTCGAGGCGGCGGACGCGATCGTCATCGGGACGCCGATGCACAACCTCACTGTCCCCTCGGTCCTGAAGGCGTGGATCGACCAGATCATGCGTGCCGGCCGCACCTTCAGGACGACGCCGACGGGCAAGACGGGAATGGTCACGGACCGCCCGGTGTACGTCGCCATCGCATCCGGCGGCACCTTCACGGGCGATCTGGCCAATCAGCCCGACTTCCTGACGCCCTATCTGACGACCGTGCTCGGCAGCATGGGCCTCAACTGTATCCAGTTCCTGTCGATCCAGGCGACCGCCTTCCTCGTCGGCGAAGCAGCGGCGGCGGCGCGCGAAAAGGCGCTCGCCACGATCGACCTGTCGGTGGTGGCCGAAAGCCCGCGCATCGCGGCGCAGGGTGGAGATTGAGCCCGTGAAGATCGTCGTCATGGCGGCACCGGCCTGATCGGCTCGAAGATCGTCGCGATCCCGCACACGCGCTGGCACGATAGTGGAAGGCAAAAGAGATGGAACAGTTTCCCCAGATCGGCGACCGGCTGATCGATCTTTCGGCCGCGCCCGATGCGGCCAGGGTCCGCGACTGGCTCGGGCCGGAGGCGTTCGGGCAGTGGCGCTCGCTCGAGAGCTGGATCGACGAGAATTACCCCGGCGTGTTCGTCCCCGAATGGCTCAACGGCAAAAAGAGGGGGTGGTCGCGCCGCTACAAGAAGATCAGGGCGTTCTGCACCTTCGTTCCCGAATATCGGCGTTTCTCGGTCACCATCGTGTTCGGCGGCGCGGAGCGGGAGAAGTTCGAGGAACGTCGCTACACCTGGCGTCCGCAGTTGGTCGAGCGATACGACCGGGCGAAGATTTATCCCGACGGGATGTTCCTGACGCTTCCGATCGCCACCGCCGACGATCGACAGGAGATGATCGACCTTCTGGTCATGAAGCGCCCGCCGCATCGATCCGAAGGCTCGACGGCGATTGCGCCGAAGCGCCACGCCGTTCGGTTTCAGGGGGAGTGACTTTCATTCGGTTCGGAGGCGCGCCGTGGGCCGTGCAGGGCTACCGGCCGTAACGATCATGCTCATAGGCGAGGAGGCCTCAGCCGTCCACCAGATGCGCCGCGATCGCCGCGCGCAGCCGCGGAAGCAGCTCCGTCTCGAACCAGGGATTGCGCCTCATCCAGCCGACGCTGCGCCACGATGGATGGGGGGTCGGGAAGATGGCAGGAGCGAAGCGCTCGAAGCCGCGCACCCGAGCGATCAGGGTGGAGCCCGCATCCCTGGGCAAATAATATTGCTGGGCATAGGATCCGACGAGGAGCGTGATCCGGTCGGCGGGAAGCAGATCCAGAATGCGGGCGTGCCACCGCGGCGCGCACTCCGGCCGGGGTGGCGCGTCTCCTCCGGCGGCCTTCCCCGGATAGCAGAATCCCATCGGCACCAGTGCCACCTTGGCCGGATCGTAGAATTGGTCCGCGCCGATCCCGGTCCATTCGCGCAAGCGATCGCCGCTGTCGTCAGCCCAGGGGATGCCGCTCATATGCACCTTGGTGCCGGGCGCCTGTCCGATGATGAGAATGCGCGCGGAAGCGCTGAACTGCGTGATCGGGCGAGGCCCCAGCGGGAGATGCGGCGCGCAAAAGGTGCAGGCTGCCACTTCGGCCTGCAACGCGGGAACCTGATCTGGCATGTGCGAAATCGCTCAGACGCGCTCGAGCAGCGCGACGGTTCCCTGGCCGCCGTCCGCGCAGACGCTGATGATGGCCCGCGTTCCCGCCGGCCGCGTCCAGAGTTCCTTCACCGCCTGACTGAGATCGCGCGCGCCCGTGGCGCCGAACGGGTGCCCGATCGCGACCGAGCCTCCGTTGGGATTGACCCGGTCCCACGGGAAGGGGCCGAAATCCGTCGCGATGCCGGTCTTCGAGTGAATCCAGTCGGGGCGCTCGATCGCGGCGACATTCGCCAGCACCTGCGCGGCGAAGGCTTCGTGCAGCTCCCAGAGGCCGATATCCTCGAAGCGCAGGCCATGACGGGCAAGCAGACGCGGAATGGCGTAGGACGGCGCCATCAGCAGCCCCTCGACATGGTGATCGACGGCCGCGATCTCGTAGTCGATGAGGCGCGCGCAGGGGGTATTCTCCGGGAGCCGCGCGAGGCCGGCCTCGTTCGCGATCCAGCAGCCGGCGGCGCCGTCCGTGATCGGCGATGCATTCCCGGCGGTGATCGTGCCCATGCCGCTGGTCCTGTCGAAGGCCGGCTTGAGCGCGGAGAGCTTCTCCGCCGAGGTATCGGCGCGCGGGTTGGCATCGCGCTCAAGCTCGGGCAGCTTGATGACCAGATCGTCGAAGAACCCGTTGTTCCACCCGGCGACCGCACGCTGGTGACTTTTGAGCGCCCAGTCGTCCTGCGCCTCGCGGCCGATGTGCCACGCCTTCGCGGTTTCCTCCATATGATCGCCCATCGTTCGCCCGGTGATGCGGTTGGACCATCCCTTGACCGGCAGCAGATAGTCCTGCGGCTGGAGCGATTGCAGTGCGGCCAGCGCTGCGGCGGGGTTCCGTCCGAACAGGTCGGTCAGTCGCTTCGAGGCGTCGGCGGTCAACGCGATCGGCGGACGGCTCATAACCTCCGCGCCGCCCACCATGGCAAGGTCCGTCCCGCCACCCAACATGCCCGCGGCGGCAAAGGCGGCGGTCATGCTGGTCGAGCAGGCGAGCACGACCGAAAAGGCGGGGACGTTCGGGTTGAGCTTCGCGTCGAGCCACATCTCGCGTGCGATATTGCTCCAGCCGATATTGGGGATCACGCTTCCCCATACCACCAGGTCCGGCTCGGCGCGCACCGCCATTGCCTGGGCGACCGGCACCGAGAGGCCGATCGCGTCATAGTCGGCAAGGGCGCCCCCACCGCGTCCGAAGGGCGTGCGCAGGCCGGCAGCGACGAAGACGGGGTGCGGAAAACGGTGCATGGCGGCTCTCTTCCTCGGATGGCGCGATCAAACCGGCCGGGGGACGCATCACACAGGTCGCCCGACCTGGCATCGCGGACCATGGCCGTCAGTGTCTACTCCTGAACACGCGCCGATACATCCCGGGTTACATCCCCGGCGATCGGGTTCTTCACGGACAGCGTGCCTACATCGCTTCCCGGAAGGCCCAATTATCGAAAGAACCACATGACATGCTATGCCCCGCAGCGAGGGGAGTGTGTCGTCATGTCCGTCATCCGGCCGATCACCGAGCTTGATACGCATGAGGTCTTCAACCAGCCGCCGCCGTTCGAGGATGTGAATCTCTTCACCACCGACCATGCGCTCCGCGATGCGACGGCGCGGGCGGGTGCCGCTGCTGCTGGCGAGCGGTTGACGGCGCTTGGCGCGCGGATCGGCTCGGCCGAGGTGATCGACTGGGGCGTCGAGGCCAATCGCAACCCGCCGGTGCTGGAGAGCTTCGACCACTATGGCCGGCGGATCGACGAGGTGCGCTTCCATCCCGCCTATCACCGGCTGATGGCGCTGGGATTGGAGGCGGGGTTCGCCTCGGTCGCCTGGGACGGGACGGCTGCCGGCCATGTCCTCCACGCCGCGACCCTGTTCCTGACCGGCCAGCCCGACGCCGGCACGAGTTGCCCGATGACGATGACCTACGCCTCCGTCCCCGCGCTCCGTGTCGAGCCGGCGGTGGCGGAGGAATGGGTGCCGCGCATCCTTGCCGGCCGCTACGATCCGGCCTTCCGCCCGGCGGGGGAGAAAGCGGGCGTCACCATCGGCATGGCGATGACCGAGAAGCAAGGCGGCTCGGATGTCCGCGCCAACACCACGCGCGCCGAGCCGATCGCCGACGATGCGGGCTGGTATCGGCTGACCGGGCATAAATGGTTCTGCTCGGCGCCGATGTGCGACGCCTTTCTGACGCTCGCTTATGCGGAGGGCGGGCTCACCTGCTTTCTCGTGCCGCGCTGGCTGCCGGACGGGAACCGCAATGCCGGCTTCCGCGTGATGCGGCTCAAGGACAAGCTGGGGGACCGCTCCAACGCCTCTTCCGAGATCGAATATCATGGCGCGCTGGCCCGCCGGATCGGGGAGGAGGGGCGCGGCATCGCGACGATCCTGCGCATGGTGCAGCATACCCGGCTCGATTGCGTGGTGGGTTCGGCCGGCCAGATGCGCGCGGCGCTGGCGCAGGCCTTGTGGCACACGGCGCATCGCTCGGCCTTTCAGAAGCGGCTCGTCGACCAGCCGGCCATGGCGGCCGTGCTCGCCGATCTGGCGGTGGAGAGCGAGGCGGCGACGGCGATCGGGCTGCGCATCGCGCAGGCCTTCGACGAAGGCGATCCGCTGGCGCGGCTGCTCACGCCGCTCGCCAAATATTGGGTGTGCAAGCGCGCACCGGGGCTCGTGACCGAGGCGATGGAGTGCCATGGCGGCGCCGGCTATATCGAGGCGGGGCCGATGCCGCGCCTGTTCCGCCAGTCTCCCCTGAACGCGATCTGGGAAGGCTCGGGCAACGTCATTGCGCTCGACCTGCTGCGGGCGATCGCCCGCGAGCCGGAGGGCGTCGAGGCGCTGCGGAGCTTCCTTGATGGCGCGCGGGGGCGGGATCGGCTCTATGATGCGTGGCTCGACGGCATCGATCTGCGGAACGCGGATGAAGGGCGGGCGCGGCTGCTCGCCGAGCGGCTGGCGCTGGCTGCGCAGGCGGCGGTGCTGCTGCTGTGGGAGAGCCCGATGGCGGAGCCGTTCTGCCGTCTGCGACTGGCGGAGCGCGGGATGGCCTATGGGGCGTTCGATGCGCCGGTGGATGTCCGTGCGATCATCGAGCGGGCGATGCCGTCCTAAATCCAAAGGAGAGGCGACATCCCCTCCTGTCGTCATCCCGGCGCAGGCCGGGATCCAGGGCTGCAAACGATGCGCCCTTGGCTCTGGATCCCGGATCAAGTCCGGGATGACGAAGGGGGTAATCCAGAGGTATTTTCACTGGATGATATAAGAACTATGCGTTTCTCTGTTTGACGCTGTGCGCGCATGTCCCTGTCCGAGCCGGGCTGATCCGGTGTCGTTCAAGGACATGGACATGGCCCGCACTTTCCTCATTACCGGCGCCAGCAAGGGCATCGGCCGCGCGCTCTCAGAGCGGCTGGCGGCGGCCGGCCACAGCGTCGTCGGCATCGCGCGCGGCGTCGACGCGAGCTTCCCCGGCGCGCTCGTCTCGATCGATCTGAGCGATCGTGCCGCGACCGACGAGGCGCTGGCCGAACTCGCCCTGCGCCATGCCTTCGACGGCGTGGTCAACAATGTCGGGCTCGCGCGGATGCATCAGGTCGGCTCGATCGACCTGACCGACGTCGACGACATCTTCCGCACCAACATCCATCCGACCGTGCAGACCGTGAACGCACTGCTTCCCGGCATGAAGGCGCGCGGCTGGGGGCGGATCGTCAACATCTCCAGCCTCGTGTCGCTCGGCTGGCGGGACCGTACCGCCTATGCCGCCGCCAAGGCCGCGATCAACAGCATGACGCGCACCTGGGCGCTGGAGCTGGCCGGCACCGGCGTCACCGTCAACGGCGTCGCGCCCGGCCCGGTGGAGACCGAGCTGTTCCGCCAGAACACGCCGAAGGGCAGCGACGCGGAAAAGCGCTTCCTCTCGATGGTGCCGATGGGCCGCCTCGGCCAGCCCGATGAACTGGCGGCCGCCATCGCCTATTTCCTCTCGGAGGAAGCGGGCTTCACCACCGGGCAGACGCTGTTCGTCGATGGCGGCGCCTCGATCGGCAAGGCCGCCTGATCTTGCGATCGATCGGGGAGGGGCATAGATCGGTGCCGACCCATTTGCGAGGCAACTGGATGCCGACCGAGCCCCTCCTCGATACCGACTTGCTGCGCGCCTTCGTCGCGGTGGCGGAGACGGGCAGTTTCACCGCCGCCGCCGCGCTGGTCGGCCGGTCGCAGTCGGCGGTGAGCCAGAAGGTGATCCGGCTGGAGGAGATGCTGGAACGCAGCGTCTTCGCGCGCACCAGCCGGTCACTGCGGCTCACGCCCGATGGCGAGCGTCTGCTGGTGGTGGCGCGGCAGATGCTGGCGCTCAACGACGATTTCCTGCGCAGCCTGCGCCGCCCGAGCGAGATCGGCACGCTTCGGCTCGGCATCTCGGAGAATCTGGTGCCGACGCAGTTGCCGAAGCTGCTCTCGCGCTTCTTCGCGCTGCATTCCTCGGTGCATCTGGAGCTGTCGACCGGGATCAGCGTCGAACTGCTCGCGCGCCACAAGGACGGCAAGCTCGATGCCGTGGTGGCGCTGAGCCAGCCCGAGACGCCGGTGCGCTCGGGCCGCGTGCTGTGGCGCGAGCCGCTCGTCTGGATCGCGGCGGCGGATTATGAGCCCGATCCCGCCCAGCCCGCCCGCCTCGTGGTGATGCGGCCGCCTTGCACCTATCGCGCCGCGATGACCGACGCGCTCGATCGCGTCCGGCGCGACTGGGTGACCGCCTGCACCGCGAGCAGCCTCGCCGGGCTCCAGGCGGCGCTGACGGCGGGGATGGGGGTGACGGCGCTTGGGCAATCCTTCCTGCACGAGGGCGTCCGCATCCTGCGCGGCGATCGCTGGCCGGCGCTGCCCGTCGCGGAGATGACCGTGGTGGGCGAGAACGGGCCGGCCGGCGAGCTGGTCCGCGAGCTTTCCGCCTTCCTCGCCGACGGGATGATGGGCGGTTCGGCGCTGTCGCTCGCCGCCTGATCCGACAGCGCTGGAACTCGCGCCCGCGTGGTGGCAAGAGGCGCCGCAAATCCCGAGAGCATCAGGAGCCGTGATGACCTACACCGCCGCCGCCAACCGCTATGACGGCCAGATGCCCTATCGCCGCACCGGCCGCAGCGGCATCGACCTTCCCGCCATCTCGCTCGGCCTCTGGCAGAATTTCGGTGGCGCCGACGTGTTCGAAACTGGTCGCGCGATGCTGCGCCGCGCGTTCGACCGGGGCGTCACCCATTTCGACCTCGCAAACAATTACGGCCCGCCCTACGGCTCGGCCGAGGAGAATTTCGGCCGCGTCATGGCGACTGACTTCGCCGCGCATCGCGACGAGCTCATCATCTCGACTAAGGCCGGCTGGGACATGTGGCCGGGGCCGTATGGCGGCATCGGCGGCAGCAAGAAGTACCTCATCGCCAGCCTTGACCAGTCGCTGAAGCGGATGGGCGTCGATTATGTCGACATCTTCTATTCGCACCGCGTCGACCCCGAGACGCCGCTCGAAGAGACGATGCGCGCGCTCACCCAGATCCACCGGCAGGGCAAGGCGCTCTATGTCGGCATCTCCAGCTATTCGCCGGAGCTGACCCGCAAGGCCGCCGCCATCCTTGCGGAGGAGCGCGTGCCGCTGTTCATCCACCAGCCGAGCTATTCGATGCTCAACCGCTGGATCGAGGGGGGGCTGCTCGACACGCTGGAGGAACTGGGCGCCGGCTGCATCGCCTTCTCGCCGCTGGCGCAGGGGATGCTGACGTCGAAATATCTGAACGGCGTGCCCGAGGATGCGCGCGCGGCAAAGGGCGGCTCGCTGGGCGAGAAGCTGTTGAGCGAGGAGAATATCGCCCGCATCCGCGCGCTGAACGCAATCGCCCAGCGTCGCGGCCAGACGCTCGCCCAGATGGCGATCGCGTGGGTGCTGCGCGACAGGCGCGTCACCTCGGCGCTGATCGGCGCGCGCACCGTCGCCCAGCTCGACGACTCGCTCGATGCCGTGAAGAATCTCGCCTTCTCGCCCGAGGAACTGGCCGAGATCGACACCCATGCCACCGAAGGCGGCATCGATCTGTGGAAAACCTCCTCGACGATCGAGAAGGCCTGAATGCCGTAAGGGAAGGGAGCTTTCGGCGATGGCCGGAGGCTCCCGGTTCCCAGCCCGCCTCAGAGTCCAGGTGGACGAATCTCCGGTAACTCACTATATCGATCGGTATGGAAAGCAATGTCACCGCCGCCGTGCCGCGTGGCCGGCCGCGTGAATTCGACGCCCAGGAGGCGCTCGCGGCCGCGCTGCGCGTCTTCTGGCTGCGCGGCTATGAGGGCGCTTCGCTCACCGAGCTGACCGAGGCGATGGGCATCACGCGCCCCAGCCTCTACGCCTGCTATGGCAACAAGGAATCCCTGTTCCGCAAGGCGCTCGATCTCTACGAGCAGGAGAAGCTCGCTTATATGGGGGCTGCGCTGAATGCGCCGACCGCGCGCGAGGTGGCCGAGCGTTTGCTGCACGGCGCGCTCGAGATGCAGAGGAGCACCAGCGATCCCAGGGGATGCCTGGGTGTCATCTCCAGCCTGGCCTGCGGGGCGGAAGCCGAGTCCATCAAGGCCGAGGTGATCGCGCGCCGGGCGTCATCCGAAGCGGCGTTGATCCAGCGGTTCGAGCGCGCGCGCGACGAGGGCGATCTGCCCGATCATGTCGATCCGGCAGGGCTTGCCCGTTATCTCGGCGCCGTCATCCAGGGTATGCTGGTGCAGGCCAGCAGCGGCGTTTCCTGCAAGGATCTCAGCAAGCTGGTCGATACCGCGATGCTGGTGTGGCCAAGCCGCTAGACGAAAACTACTAAGCGGTATAGAAATAGGTTGACGACTCTCGCTGCACTGCATTATATACCTGTCAGTATGAAATGACAGCTCGCCATCCGGCGGGGGCAGACGGGGAGCTTGCGCCATGCTCCAATACGGCAACTAATTCTGGCGCCGCGTCGGTGTGCGCGGCGTGGATATCATGATTGCGGGTGATCCGGCCGGCGAGGGTATCGCCGTCCGCTGATTGTCCGGGCGCCTCCGCCGATCGGGCGCGCGCCGATTTCGAACCATCAACGCCGTCTGGCGTGGGCCGCTTCGCGCGGCTCGCGGGGCGGCTTCGTGCATCCCTGCGGCCTCCCGGCGAGGCGCGGCCCCCGTGTCGCGCGTCCGTGGTGGCGGTCGTCTGTCTGAAAGGGAGACGTCATGGCCTATCTCGATGTGCGGGAACCGTTTGCGACGATGACGGCGCAGCCCCTGTTCCCGCAGAGCTTCTCCCCCTCGGCGTCCGTCGAGGCGATCGGCTTCACGGATGTGGAGTGGGAGGTGATCCGGCTCGCCCGGCGCGACCGGCTGTCCAGCCTGTCGGAGCCCACGCGTCTGTCGCGCCTGTCGGCGTGGCTGTTCGGCGGCGGCATCGCGCGCCGCCTTGCCGATCCGCGGCTGGAGGCGCTGCGCCGGCTCGCCGTGCAGGCGTGGCACCATGGTTATGTGGTGCCGAACTCCGCGATCCACGCCTTCAAGGCCGCCGGTTTCAATATCGATCAACTTGAACTGATGCTGGCGAGCATTGCCGCCGGCCGATCCAGCCGCACCGGGAGGGCCTCGGCATGAACATGCTTACACGCGTAGACCAGGATGAGCGCATCGACGCGCCGGCCAGCGAAGGACGATGGCAGCGGCGCGCCCTTGTGGCGGTGCCGCTGGCGCTGGTCGCCTTTGCCGGTTTCAAGGTGTTCCACCACGCCCCGGCCGCGCCCGCCGGGATGCCGCCGGCGGACGTGACCGTCGCCACCCCGCTCGCCCGCGACGTGACCGAGTGGGACGATTATGTCGGCCGCTTCGTCGCCAGCCAGTCGGTCGAGGTGCGTCCGCGCGTCTCGGGGCAGGTGGTGCAGCGCCACTTCAAGGACGGTGACGTGGTGAAGAAGGGGCAGATCCTCTTCACCATCGATCAGCGCCCGTTCCTCGCGGCGCAGGCCGAGGCCCGCGCCAGCGTCGCCAGCGCCCAGAGCGCGCTGACGCTCGCCCGCTCGGACCTCGCCCGCGCCAACCGCCTGAGTGGTGACGACGCGGTTTCGGCGGGCGAGATCGATGCGCTGCGTTCGAAGGTCCAGTCGGCGGACGCCGCGCTGGCCGGCGCGCAGGCGCGTCTGCGCGAGCGTTCGCTGGATGTGGAGTGGACCGAGGTGCGCGCGCCGGTTTCGGGCCGCATCTCCGATCGCCGGGTCGACACCGGCAATCTCGTCGTGGGCGGGGAGGGGACGTCGGCCACGCTGCTGACCACCATCAACGCGCTCGATCCGATCTATTTCTCCTTCGACGCCTCCGAGGCGCTGTTCCTCAAGACGCAGCGCGCCAAGAAGGAGGGCAAGCCCGCCACCACGGTGCAGATCCGCCTTCAGGATGAAGCCGCCTACAAGTGGACGGGCACGCTGGACTTCACGGACAACGGCCTCGATCCGCGCTCCGGCACGATCCGCGGCCGCGCGACGCTCGCCAACCCGGACTCGTTCCTGACGCCGGGCATGTTCGGCAACATGCGCCTCGCCACCGGCGGCACGACGCACGCGCTGCTGGTGCCCGACGCCTCGATCCAGACCGATCAGGCGCGCAAGACCGTGCTCGTCGTGGACAAGGATGACAGCGTCGTCGCCAAGCCGGTGACGCTGGGTGCGGTGGTGGACGGGCTGCGCATCATCCGCTCGGGCCTGACGCCGGGCGACCGGGTGGTGATCGCGGGTATGCAGGGGGCGATCCCCGGCACCAAGGTCGTGCCGCACGACGGCAAGGTCGCGCCCGATCCCGCCGCCAGCGCGCCCGAGGCCGAAACGCCGGTGCCCGCGCAGGCCACCTTCGCCCGCTAAGGCGAACCGACATTCCCGTTTGGGGCGGTGCTTACCCAGGCTGCCCCAAGATCCCCGGCCCCTTTTCCCCCCTCCGGCCGGGGATCACCCCCTTTCAGCAAGGACGACGTCATGCGTCTCTCTCGCTTCTTCATCGATCGCCCGATCTTCGCGGCGGTGATCGCCGTGCTCATCACGGTGGTCGGCGGGCTGGCCTATTTCGGGCTTCCCGTCTCGCAATATCCCGACATCGTGCCGCCGACCGTGACGGTCGCCGCCAACTATCCCGGCGCGTCCGCCGAGACGGTCGCCGAGACGATCGCCGCGCCGATCGAGCAGGAGATCAACGGCGTCGACGACATGCTCTACATGTCGTCGCAGTCGACCGGCGACGGCAAGGTGACGATCACCGTCACCTTCAAGATCGGCACCAACCTCGATGCCGCGCAGGTGCTGGTGCAGAACCGCGTCGCGGTGGCGCTGCCGCGCCTGCCCGAGGAGGTGCAGCGCTTGGGCGTCGTGACGCGCAAGACGTCGCCCAACTTCCTGATGGCGATCAACATCCAGTCGCCGGACGGCACCTATGGGCCGGATTACATCTCCAACTACGCTCTGACGCAGGTGCGTGACCGCCTGTCGCGTATCGACGGCGTCGGCGACGTGACGATCTTCGGCGCGCGCGACTATGCGATGCGTATCTGGATCGATCCGGGCCGGGCCGCCGCGCTCAACCTGACGGCGGACGAGATCGTCACCGCTCTGCGCGCGCAGAACGTGCAGGTCGCCGCCGGCTCGATCGGCGCGCCGCCCTACAACACGCATGACGCCTTCCAGATCGGCATCGAGACGCAGGGCCGCCTCACCGATCCGCAGCAGTTCGCCAACATCGTCATCCGCACCGACCCGGACGGCCGCCAGGTGCGCGTCTCCGACATCGGCCGCGTCGAGCTGGGCGCCGCCGACTATGGCACCAACGCCTATCTCTCGGGCAAGCCGTCGGTGATCGTGGCGGCGATGCAGCGGCCGGGCGGCAACGCCCTGTCCTCGGCGATCGCCATCAGCGCGGAGATGAAGAAGCTCGGCGCCCGCTTCCCCAAGGGCCTGGAATATAAGGTCATCTACAACCCGACCGAGTTCATCAGCCAGTCGATCGATGCCGTGTACCACACGCTCGGCGAGGCGGTGATCCTCGTGGTGATCGTGATCCTCGTCTTCCTTCAGAGCTGGCGCGCGGCGGTCATCCCGATCATCGCCATCCCGGTGTCGCTGATCGGCAGCTTCGCGGTGCTGGCGGGCGTGGGCTATTCGCTCAACACGCTGTCGCTGTTCGGCCTCGTGCTCGCCATCGGCATCGTCGTCGACGACGCGATCGTCGTGGTGGAGAATGTGGAACGTAACATCGAGCATGGGCTCAGCCCCAAGGAGGCGTCCCGCGTCTCCATGGACGAGGTGTCGACCGCGCTCGTCGCCATCGTTCTGGTGCTCTGCGCCGTGTTCGTGCCGACGCTGTTCCTCACGGGTCTCTCGGGCGCCTTCTACAAGCAGTTCGCGGTGACGATCTCGTCGGCCACCATCTTCTCGCTGATCCTGTCGCTGACGCTGTCGCCGGCGCTGGCGGGGATGCTGCTCAAGCCCAAGGGCGAGCATGGCGGGGAGGGCGGCAACGCCTTCCAGCGCGCAGGCCGGACGTTCGCGGACAAGTTCAACCGCGGCTTCGATCGTCTGGGCAACGGCTATGCGCGGCTGACGCACTTCCTGGTGCAGCGGCCGAAGAAGATGCTGGCCGTCTATGCCGCGCTGATCGCGGCGACGCTGGGGCTGTTCTGGATCACGCCGGGCGGCTTCATCCCGGCGCAGGATCAGGGTTATTTCCTCGCCATCGTGCAGCTCCCCTCGGGCTCCTCGCTCGAGCGGACGGACGCGGTGACGCAGGAGATCGCGCAGAAGATCCTGCCCATCAAGGGCCTGCGCGGCGCGGTGATGTTCGCCGGCTTCGACGGCCCGTCGCAGACGGCCGCCCCCAACTCGGCCGCCATCTACTTCCCCTTCAAGACCTTCGAGGAGCGTAAGGCCGAGGGCGCCACCTACGCCGGCATCATGGATCAGGCGAACAAGGCGGTTGCGGGCTATGACAAGGCGCGCGTGCTGCTGGTGCCGCCGCCGCTCGTGCAGGGCATCGGCTCGGCCGGCGGCTATCGGATGATGGTCGAGGACCGGGAGGGCCGTTCCTATGGCGATCTCGCCAAGGTCTCGGCCGATCTCATCGGCAAGGCCAACAAGACCGAAGGCCTGAAGCAGATCTACACCTTCTTCGAGACGGGCACGCCGCGCATCTTCGCCGACGTGGATCGCCGCAAGGCCGCCCTGCTGGGCGTGCCGCCGGAGCGCGTGTTCGAGACGCTTCAGGATTATCTGGGCTCGGCGTTCATCAACGACTTCAACCTGCTCGGCCGCACCTTCCATGTGACCGCACAGGCCGACGCGCCCTTCCGCAACACGGTGGCGGACATCGCCAACCTCAAGACCCGCTCGGACTCGGGCGCGATGGTGCCGATCGGCGCCGTCTCGACCTTCAAGGACAAGAACGGGCCGTATCGCGTGGTGCGCTACAACCTGATGCCGGCGGTCGAGGTCGATGGCGACACCGCGCCGGGTTACTCGACGGGCCACTCGCTCCAGGTGATGGAGAAGCTCGGCGACGCGCTCCCGGCCGGCTACGACCATGAGTGGACGGGCATCGCCTACCAGCAGAAGACGGCCGGCAACACGGCGGGCCTCGTCTTCGCCATGGGCACGCTGTTCGTGTTCCTCGTGCTGGCTGCCCAGTATGAGAGCCTGACGCTGCCGCTCTCGATCATCCTGATCGTGCCGATGTGCCTGCTGGCCGCCATGGCCGGCGTGAACCTGCGGGGGATGGACAATAACGTCCTGACCCAGATCGGCCTCGTGGTGCTGATCGCGCTCGCCGCCAAGAACTCGATCCTTGTCGTCGAGTTCGCCAAGCAGGCGGAGGAGCGGGATGGCCTCTCCCCGATCGACGCAGCGGTTCAGGCGGCACGGACCCGTCTGCGCCCGATCCTGATGACCAGCTTCGCCTTCATCCTCGGCGCCGTGCCGCTGGTGATCGCGAAGGGGGCGGGCGCCGAGCTTCGGCAGGCGCTGGGCACCGCGGTGTTCTTCGGGATGGCGGGTGTGACCGGCTTCGGCCTGCTCTTCACGCCGACCTTCTATGTCGTGTGCCGTGCACTGGGTGACCGGCTGTCGCGCCTCCGCCGTCGTGGCGGGGACGAGGCCGCCCCCGTCCTCCAGCCGGCCGAATGAGGTTCGTCATGACCACATCTTTCATTTCGCGAGCCACAAAAGATCCGCTCGTGCTGAGCTTGTCGAAGCACGGGCCGCAAGCGGCGCGCACGGGGCACGCCCTTCGACGGGCTCAGGGCGGACGGGGGAGGGGCGGGCTGGCCCTGCTCCTCGCCGCGACCACGATGCTGACCGCCTGCGCGGCGGGGCCGGATTATCACCGGCCCCAGACGGCGGCGAGCGCGGCCAAGCCTTTCATCGGCGCGGCCAACCCGGCGGTGGACGCCACCGCCAAGGCCGACGACCAGTGGTGGCATCTCTACAATGATCCGGTGCTCAACGGCCTGATCGCCGATGCGCTCGCCGCCAACACGGATCTCCGCGTGGCGGTGGCGCATCTGGAACGGGCGCGGGCGAACCTGCGCGGCGCCAAGTCGGATCGCCTGCCGCAGACGTCGATCAGCGCCTCGACCAACTATCAGCGCGTGCCGGGCTACGAAGTCTTCCCCGGCACCAAGCGCGAGGAGTGGAGCCTCGATACCGGCCTCAACGTCTCCTACGAGGTCGACCTGTTCGGCCGCGTGAAGCGCAGCGTCCAGGCGGCGCGGGGCGACTGGCAGGCGGCCGAGGCGGATCGCGATGCGGTGATGGTGGCGGTCGTCGCCGACACCGTGCGCGCCTATGCCGACGCCACCGCGTCCGCCCAGCAGATCGCGGTCGCCAACGATACGGTGGCGCTGCTCGACAAGTCGGCGCGCGTCACGGCGGCGCGGGTCGAGGCGGGGCGCTCGGAGAAGCTCGACCTGATCCGCATCACCGCGCTCCGCGATCAGCGCAAGGCGGATGTCGCCCCGCTGGAGGCCGAGCGTGATGCCGCGCTGTTCCGTCTGGCGACGCTGACCGGCCGCACGCCGCAGGATCTCCCGCAGGCGGCGCGCGATGCGACGGTGTTGCCGAAGATCGCCCAGCCGATCCCGGTCGGCGATGGCGCGGCGCTGATCGCGCGCCGCCCGGACGTGCGCGCGGCCGAGCGCAGGCTGGCGGCGGACACGGCGCGGATCGGCGTCGCGACCTCCGATCTCTATCCGCATATCTCGCTCGGCGGGCAGATCGGGCAGACCAGCGCGGGCCTCTCGGACGTGTTCACCGGCGGCCCGTTCCGCTGGCTGGCGGGTCCGCTGATTAGCTGGAACTTCCCGAACATCGCCGCCACCCGCGCCAAGATCGCGGGCGCCAAGGCCGACACCAAGGCTTCGCTGGCGACCTTCGACGGCACGGTGCTGACGGCGTTGCAGGAGACCGAGACGGCGCTCTCGGGCTATGCCCACGAGATCGACCGCCATCAGGCGCTGGTCGCGGCGCGGGACGAGGCGCAGCGGGCGGCGAATGTCGTGCTCGCCCGCCAGAAGGAGGGCACGACCGACTTCCTGACCGTGCTCGACGCCCAGCGCACGCTGGCGGACGCTCAGGCCGATCTGGCGGCGTCGGACGCGCGCATCGCCTTCGCGCAGGTCGATCTGTTCCGGGCGCTGGGTGGCGGCTGGCAGCAGCAGGCGCCGCAGGTGGCTCAGGCGAAGGCGGCGGAGAAGCCGGCGTCCTGACGTTTCCGATCCCCTCCCTCGGCTTCCGGGGGAGGGAGGTCGGCCCTAGACGGCCTCGACGGGCAGCGAGCAGACATCCACCCATGTCGCGCCGACCAGCTCGGCCAGGCGATCGGGCGTGAGGCGCACCGAGCTGGTGCGCGATCCGGCGGCGGGATAGACCTCGCCGAAATCCTTGAGAGAGATGTCGCAATAGACGGGAAGCGGCGTGGCGAGGCCGAAGGGGCATACGCCGCCGACGGGATGGCCTGTCAGCGCTTCCACGTCCTCGGCGCCCAGCATCCGGGGGCGACCGCCGAGAATATCCTTGGTCTTGCGGTTGTCGAGCCGGGCATCGCCGCGCGCGACGATCAGCATGACGGCATCGCCGATGCGGATCGAAAGCGTCTTGGCGATCTGCCCTGGCTCGACCCCCAGCGCCTGCGCGGCCTCGGAAACCGTGGCCGTGCTGGCGCCCTGATCGATGATCGCGATATCCGGCGCCTTCCTCGCAAGGAAGGCGCGGACCGAATCAAGGCTCACGATCAGGCGTTGAGCTTGTCCTTCACGGCCTTCGCCGGGGCGAAGCCGAGCTTGCGGGACGCCGCGATGGTCATCGCTTCGCCGGTCGCCGGGTTGCGGCCCTCGCGAGCGGGGCTGTCCTTGACCTTGAACTTGCCGAAGCCGCTGATCGAAACTTCGGTGCCCTTGGCGGCGGCGTCGGTGATGGCGGCGAAAACGGCGTCGACGACCTTGCGGGCGTCCGCCTTCGACAGGCCGTGGCCGGCAGCGATCTGCTCGGCGAGCTCAGTGTTGTTCATGGAACTCGTCTCCTCCTTTACGAGAGGCGGGTCATAGCCGTTCAAAATGAAGAAGGTCCAGCGTTTCCGCGCTTTTTCACGAATTCCGGGGCAGAAGGACCGTCGCGCCGGTCGTCTGGCGGGCTTCGAGGCGCCTGTGGGCCTCCGCCGCATCCCCCAAAGCGAGCCTCTGGCCGACCGGAACGGCGATTCCGCCGCGGATCATCGCGAACAGCCGGTCGGCCAGCGCGCGGCGCTCCTCGGGGGTGTGCGCATAGTCGCCGAGAGTCGGGCGGGTGACGAAGATCGAGCCCATCTTCATCAGCGTCAGCGCGTCGAAGGGCGGCACCGGGCCGCTGGCATTGCCATAGCTGACGATCAGCCCCCGCCGCGCGACCGAACCCAGCGAGGCCTCCCAGCTCGCCTTGCCGACGCCGTCCAGCACCACCGGCACGCCACGCCCGCCAGTCAGCGCGCGGACTTCGGCGGCCAGCGCGTCCATCGGGCAGGAGAGCGCGTGCGTCGCGCCCAGCGCCTCGGCCTGCGCGGCCTTCTCCGGCGATCCGGCATGGGCGATGGCGGCCGCGCCGATCGCCTTCAGCCACTGGATCAAAATCGACCCGACGCCGCCCGCCGCCGCATGGACGAGCGCGGTGTCGCCCGGCCGCACCTTCGCGCATTGCTCGATCAGGAAGGCCGCGGTCATGCCCTTGAGCATGGCGGAGGCGGCCGTCTCGTCGTCGATATCGTCGGGGAGGTGGACCAATTCCTTCGCGGGCATCGTCCGCACCGTGGTATAGGCGCCGACCGGGCCGGCGGCATAGGCGACGCGATCGCCCGGCGCGAAGCCTTCGACTCCGTCGCCGACCGCCTCGATCACGCCCGCCGCTTCGGACCCGAGCCCGGCCGGCAGATCGACCGGATAGAGGCCCGATCGCCGATAGGTGTCGATGAAGTTGAGGCCGATCGCGCGATGGCGCACCCGCACCTCGCCCGCGCCGGGGGCGGAGGGGGTGATCGCCTCGCGCTCGATCACCTCGGGGCCGCCGGTGCGGCGGATCATCATGCGGAAATCGTCCATGAGGGGGCTCCTTCTTCGGCCTGCCTTATCGTGCGGGAGAGGCGCCGCGCCATCCGCGATATTGGTCAGGCCGGTCGTCCCGTTTGCCTTGTGCGGCCGGAGGCTTTGTGGGAGAGCTTGGCCATGCCAGCCATCGGACAGAAGCTCTACCAGCGCGTTGCCGCCGCCATCAGTGAAGCCATCGAGAGTGGTCAATATGCCCCCGGAGCGCGGCTTCCGGGCGAGCGCGACCTCGCCGAGGAGTTCTCGGTTAGCCGCCCGACGATCCGGGAGGCGATGATCGCGCTCGAGATTCGCGGGCTGGTCGAGGCGCGCCACGGGTCAGGCCTCTATGTAACGAACACCGCGCCCGCCGAGGTCGCCGCGCTCGAACTCGACATCGGCGCCTTCGAGCTGACCGAGGCGCGCATCCTGTTCGAGGGCGAGACGGCCGCGCTCGCCGCGACGGTGATGACCGAGGAAAAGCTCGCCCGCCTCGAAACGCTGATGCGCGAGATGTCCGGCCCCAATCCCGACATGCGGACCGAGCAGGCCGACCGCCGCTTCCATGTCGAGATCGCCGCCTGCACCGACAACAGCGCGATTCGCGGCGTGATCGAGATGCTGTGGGATTTGCGCTATCGCTCGCCGCTCTGCGTCCACATGTTCGCCAAGGCGGCGCGCAGCGGCATCAATCCGCGCATCGACGAGCATCGCGCCATTCTCGACGCGCTGAAGAGCGGCGATGCGCACGCCGCCCGCGCCGCGATGCACAGCCATCTGCGCCGTGTGATCGAGGATGTCCTCGCCGCCACCGAGATGGAGGCGATGGAGCGCGCCCGCACCGAGATCAGCGCCCGGCGCAGCGAGATCACGCGTCGCATCTCGCTCTGAAGATGGGTTGCGGAGGCGGCGCTTCCCCGGCATAGCCGCCCGCCCTCGCGCCACCGGAGAGAAAGATGCACGCCGCCCTTGGGCTCGATTTCGGCACCACCAACAGCGTCGCCGCCCTCGCAGGCGCAGCGGGTGGCACATCCGAACTCCTCTCCTTCGCGGCGCCCGAGGGGGCGACCGATTCGGTGTTCCGCTCCGCGCTCTGCTTCTGGCATGACGATGCGGTGAAGGGCGGCCTCGCGGTCGAGGCGGGGCCGTTCGCGATCGCCGAATATCTCGAATATCCCGAGGACAGCCGCTTCATCCAGTCGTTCAAGTCGGTCGCGGCCAGCGCCAGCTTCGAGACGGCTTCGGTGTTCGACAAGCGCTATCGCTTCGAGGAGCTGGGGCGCTTCTTCCTCTCCAAGCTCACCGACCATGCGTCGGGCCGGCTCGACAAGCGGCCGGAGCGGGTGATCGTCGGGCGGCCGGTGGAATATGCCGGCGGGCGGCCCGATCCGGCGCTGGCCCGCACGCGCTATGACGCGATGTTTCAGGGCTTCGGCGCCGAGATCCATTATGTCTACGAGCCGCTGGGGGCGGCGTTCAGCTACGCCTCGCGGCTGGACGCGCCTGCGACCATCCTCGTCGCGGACTTCGGCGGCGGCACCAGCGACTTCTCGGTGGTGCGCGTGGCGGCGCCGGGGGCGAAGCGGCGCTGCGAGCCGCTCGGCCATGCCGGCATCGGCATCGCGGGCGACCGCTTCGATTATCGCATCGTCGACAAGCTGATCCTGCCGATGCTGGGCAAGGGCGGCTCCTACCGATCCTTCGACAAGGAGCTGGAGATTCCGCGGAGCTGGTTCGCCGACTTCGCAGACTGGTCCCGCCTCGCGCTGATGCGCAACCGGCGGACGATGGAGGAACTGGCGCGGCTCCAGAAGACCGCCGTCGAGCCCGAAGCCATCGGCCGGATGATCGCGCTGATCGAGAATGAACTCGGCTACCCGCTCTATGATGCGGTGGGCGGCCTCAAGAAGGCGCTCTCTTCGCAGGAGCAGGCCGCGTTCCACTTCTCGGGCGCGGGGCTCACCATCGACGCCGAGGTGACGCGCGCCGACTTCGAAGGCTGGATCGCGGAGGATGTCGCGCGCATCGCCGCGACCGTCGATCAGGCGCTGGCGGCGGCGAACGTTGCGGAAGGGGATATCGACCGCGTGTTCCTGACCGGCGGCTCGTCGCTGATCCCGGCGATCCGCCGCATCTTCCTCGATCGCTTCGGCGCGGATCGCATCGCGACCGGCGGCGAGCTGACCTCCATCGCCCACGGGCTCGCGCTCGTCGGGCAGGAGGACGACATCGCCGCCTGGTCGAATTAGGGCCGAACTAGGCCGGGATCGGGCCGGTCGAAAGCACCTCGATCGCGCCCGCCTTGCCGCCGAAATCGACGCGCTCGCCGTCATAGGCGCCCATCATCGCGCGGGCGAGCGGGGCGGAGAAGGCGAGGCGGCCCGCCGTGGGTTCGGCCTCATCGTCGCCGACGATATCGATCTGGCGCTTCTGGCCGTTGAGCTTGAATTTTACGCGCGAGCCGAAGGCCACCTCGTCGTCGGCCGGTTGCGGCATCAGTTGCGCGGTCGCCTGACGGGTGCGCCAGTAGCGCAGCTCGCGGCGCAGGCGGACGCGTTCCTCCTCGGACAGCCCCTCGGTGGGCGCGGCCTCCAGCTCGTCCACCTTCGCCTGGATGAGCGCCAGTCCGCGCTCGGTGACCAGATTAGGCCCCGGCGGCAGCGGCAGCTCGAATTTCGGCTCCATATGTTCATCGTCGCTCTCGCGACGAAACGCGACACTCACGGTCCCTCTCCCCAACCAAAGAGATTCGATATGGCGATGGCGGTGTGCGATCGCCAGTACGGTTGCGCTAACATTGGACAGCGTTATCATGATCCGGCCGGGCCGCAGAGCCAGTGGGAGGATGCGTATCATGATCGAGTTGAGCCGTCGGGATGTGCTGATCGCTGCGGGTGGCCTCGCCGCCGCTTCGCTGGAGGCGCGCGCTATGGGCGCGGCGCCGGGCCGCAAGGTGGGCTATGCCATCGTCGGCCTCGGCTATTATGCGCTGGAGGTGATCCTGCCGCAGTTCGTCAACTGCGAGCATAGCAAGGTGGTGGCGCTGGTCAGCGGCGATCCGGCCAAGGCCAAGCGCGTCGCCCAGCAATATGGCGTGCCGGACCACGGCATCTACAATTACCAGAATTACGACAGCATCCGTAACAACCCGGATATCGACGTCGTCTACGTCATCCTGCCCAACTCGATGCACGCGGAATATACGATCCGCGCCGCCAAGGCCGGCAAGCATGTGCTGTGCGAGAAGCCGATGGCGATCTCGTCGGCCGAGTGCGAGGCGATGATCGCGGCGTGCAAGGCGGCGGGCAAGAAGCTGATGATCGGCTATCGCTGCCACTTCGAGCCGCACAATCTGGCCGCGATCAAGCTCGTCAAGGACGGCACGCTCGGCAAGCCGCGCTACGTCCATTCGGAGCATGGCTTCGTGCAGGGCGATCCGAGCAAGTGGCGGCTCAAGAAGGCGCTGTCGGGCGGCGGCTCGCTGATGGACATGGGCATCTACAGCCTCCAGGCCGCCCGCTACATGACCGGCGAGGAGCCGACCTCCGTCTTCGCGCGCGAAAGCACCGATCGCAGCGATCCGCGCTTCCACGAGGTGGAGGATCTCATCGAGTGGACGTTGACCTTCCCGTCGGGCGCGATGGCGGCGTGCATGTCGTCCTACAGCTCGGGCCACAACCATATCCGGCTGACGGGCACGAAGGGCTGGGTCGATCTGGAGCCGGCGACGAGCTATCGCGACCAGAAGATGCGCGTCCATGTGAAGGACGACGAGCATGAGGTGACGCCTCCTCCGGGGCCGGGCGCCAACATGTTCGCGGCGCAGCTCGACCATATGGCGGAGTGCATGATGACGGGTGCTACTCCGATCGTGCCGGGTGAGGAAGGGTTGCGGGATTTGCGGATCATCGAGGCGATCTATCGTTCGGCGGCCAGCGGCCAGGTGGTGAAGCTGTGAGCATCGCGTTCGATCGCCGCGCCTTCCTCGCGTCCGGCGTCGCGCTGCTGGCGGCGCCCGCTTTCGCTCAAGCGGTGGCGCCCACCGTCCGCCGCGTCTCGCCCAAGCTCGACCGCATCATCGCGCCGGACGCGAAGGTGGAGGTGATCGCCACCGGCATCAAATGGGCCGAAGGGCCGGTATGGGTGCGCCAGGGCGGCTATCTGCTCTTCTCCGATCCGCCGGCCAACATCATGCGCAAATGGTCGCGCAAGGGCGGCGTGTCGGTGTTCATGGAGCCCTCGGGCCTGCCCAACCCGGACCCGAAGCTGGTCCGTGAGGCGGGCTCCAACGGCATGGCCATGGATCATCAGGGCCGGCTGCTGATCGCCAATTCGGGCGGCCGCTCGCTCGATCGCGTCGATCTCGCCAGCGCCAAGCGGACGGTGCTGGTCGATCGCTACAAGGGCAAGCGCTTCAACAGCCCGAACGACATGCATGTCGCGAAGTCGGGCGCGATCTATTTCACCGATCCGCCTTACGGCCTGCTCAACGGCAATGAGTCGCCGATCAAGGAACTGCCCTTCAACGGCGTGTATCGCTGGACGGAAGGCGGCGAGGCCGTGCTGGTGGACGATAGCCTGACCTGGCCCAACGGCATCGCCCTCTCGCCGGACGAGAAGAAGCTCTACGTCTCGGTGTCGGACGAGAAGGCGCGGCGGATCATGGTCTATGATCTCGACGCCAAGGGGATGCCGACCGGATCGCGCGTCTTCCTCGATGCCTCGGCGATGCCGGGGCCGGGCAACCCGGACGGGATGAAGGTCGCGGCCGACGGCACGCTGTTCTGCTCGTCGCCGGGCGGCATGTGGGTGTTCACGCCGGAGGCCGAGCCGCTGGGCGTGATCGAGGACGGAATGCCGATCGCCAATTGCGCGTTCGGGGATGACGGATCGACGCTCTACATGGCGTCGTCGGATCGCATCCTGCGCCTGCCGCTCAGGCTGAACGGCTGGAAGGCCTGAAATCGGGAAGCGTTGCACCCGCCCGGCGGGGAGGGGGGCAGGGGCCGGGCGGGTGCGTGCGGCCTCCGTTAGAGAAAAGCGCGGCGATCGACTAGCGCCGTTGCGGACACATCAGTGTTGCGCAGGCCGCAATAATCGCCGCGCCGATCTCCTCAGGCAGCAGCAGCCGGGGTCGCACGGAAGCTGATCGCCATGCGGTTATAGGCGTTCATCAGGCCGATCGCGATGGTGAGGTCGGCAAGCTCGGTCTCGCTGAACTGCGCTGCGGCGGCCTGATAGTCGGCATCCGGCACGCCGGTGGTGGAGACGTTGGTGACGCTCTCCGCCCAGGCCAGCGCGGCGCGTTCCTTGTCGTCGAACAGCTTGCCGCCTTCGCGCCACGCCGGGACGAGAACGAGCTTCTCGACCGCCATGCCCCCCTTGAGGAGGTCACGGCTGTGCATGTCGATGCAGAAGGCGCAGCCGTTGATCTGGCTCACGCGCAGAAAGACGAGATCGACGAGAGCGCCCGGCAGGCCGCTGTGCAGGATGTGGCCATAGACGCCGCCCAGCGCCTTCATGCCGGCTGGGGTGGCCTTGTTGTAATCCATGCGCTGCGACATCGATATGTCCTTTCAATCGGGAATGACGCCTTGTCTGCTTTTTATGCGCCGGGGAAAAGCACCAAGAATGCCATGAAATGTTGCACCATCCCGTGGAGCGGCATCAGGATTCCTGCCAGGCGCGGCGGATGGCGGGGATCAGCGGTGCGATCTCGTCGGGCGCGGTGATGCGGGTCTGGCTCCTCAGCCGTTCGGACCAGCTCGCGCGGGTCGGCGGTTCGAGCTGGGCGGCCGCCTCGGGCGGCACGGCGAGGCCGAGGATCAGCGCGTCGCCATCGGGCCGCGCGGCGGCGAACTGATAGTTGCGCGAAAAGGCGGTGAAGGCCTTGCGCTGCCCGGTCACGACATCGTCGAGCGTGGCCATCGCCTCCTTCACCGCATCGAGCAGCGCGCGCGCCTCGGGGCTCTTCCAGAGCGTGTCGGTGAGTGCTTCCGGGTCGTTCAGGCCTACCTCGGGCGGGAAGGCGGTGGAGAGTACCAGCGAGGCGCGATTCTGCGCCAGCCCATGTTCGGCCTTGAACCAGGCGAGGCGGGCGCGGTGCTTCGTCTCGGGGCAGGTGCGGGCGATCTCGACCCATTGGTCCAGCGTGCGGCCGGTATCCCGCTCAAGCCCCTCGCGGAGCGACGCGAACCAGTTGCGCTGGCGGTCGGTGAGGGAATGCGTGTCGACGTCAGGCATCGCGAGTCTCCCACTGGCGAAGCAGGGTCGCCCGATCGGGGGCGGCTTGTCCAGCGGTGGTGCTGGCCTCTGACAGGAGCTAAGGCAGACATGTGACAAATCTTCCGGGGACCGGCGAGTGACCAAGGCGGCCAGGCATTTTTCCTCGATCCACACGCATGGCTTCGTGCGTGTCGCGGCGGCGACGCCGGCGGCGACGGCGGGCGATCCCGCCGCCAATGCCGAGGCGGCGCTGCATCTCGCGCGGGCCGCGCACGAGGATCATGTCGATCTGGTCGTCTTCCCCGAATTGAACCTTTCCTCCTATGCGGTGGACGATCTCCATTTGCAGGACGGCTTCCGCCATGCGGTGGAGCGGGCGCTGGGCACTGTGGTGGCCGGCACGGGCAAGCTTCGGCCGGTGCTGGTGCTGGGCGCGCCGCTGATGCGCAACGGGCGGCTCTACAACTGCGCGGTGATCGTGGCGCGCGGGCGCGTGCTGGGCGTGGTGCCCAAGACGTTCCTGCCGAACTATCGCGAATATTATGAGAAGCGCTGGTTCGCCTCCGGGGCGGGGCTCACCGGCCTCACCATCGATGTGGCGGGCGAGACGGCGCCGTTCGGCACGGACCTGATCTTCGCCGCGCGCGACCTGCCGGACCTGACCTTCGCCGCCGAGGTCTGTGAGGATTTCTGGTCGCCGACGCCGCCCTCCACCATGGCGGCGCTGGCCGGCGCGCTGATCCTCTGCAATCTCTCGGCCTCCAACATCGTCATCGGCAAGGCGCGGGAGCGCGCGATGCTGGCCGCCGCCCAGTCGGCGCGGACATGCTCGGCCTATGTCTTCGCCGCCTCCGGGCCGGGGGAGAGCACCACCGATCTCGCGTGGGACGGGCAGGCGCTGATCCACGAGCTGGGCTTCGAGCTGGCCACATCTCCCCGCTTTGCCGCTGAGCCGGGGCTGCTGGTGGCGGACGTCGATGTCGGGCGGCTGCGCGCCGAGAGGATGCGGGTCGGCACCTTCAACGATGCGGCGGCCTTCGCCGGCCATCCCGAGACGCGCACCCGCCGCGTGTCGTTCGAGCATCGGCCCGATCATGCAGATATCGGCCTGAAGCGCCCGGTCGCGCGCTTTCCGTTCGTGCCGGCCGATCCGGCGCGGCTCGACGAGGATTGCTACGAGGCGTTCAACATTCAGGTGGAGGGCCTGTCGCGCCGGATCACGGCTTCGGGCGCGAAGCGGCTGGTGATCGGCGTGTCGGGCGGCCTCGATTCGACCCATGCGCTGATCGTCGCGGCCAAGGCGTTCGACCGGCTGGGCCGCCCGCGCTCGGACATTCTCGGCTTCACCATGCCGGGCTTCGCGACCGGGGACGGCACCAAGGCCAACGCCTGGGCGCTGATGAACGCATTGGGCGTCACCGGCGCGGAGATCGACATCCGCCCCGCCGCGACGCGGATGCTGGAGGACATGGCCCATCCCTTCGCGGGCGGCGAGCCGGTCTATGACGTCACCTTCGAGAATGTGCAGGCGGGTTTGCGCACCGACTATCTCTTCCGCCTCGCCAACCAGCGCGAGGGGATCGTGGTCGGCACCGGCGACCTGTCCGAACTGGCGCTCGGCTGGTGTACTTATGGCGTCGGCGACCAGATGAGCCATTACGCCGTCAACGCCGGCGTGCCCAAGACGCTGATCCAGTTCCTGATCCGCTGGTGCATCCGCACGGATCAATATGATCCTGCGACCGATCAGGTGCTCGACGCGATCCTCAACACCGAGATTTCGCCGGAACTGGTGCCGGCGGGGGCGGATGGCGCGATCCAGTCGACCGAGGCGAAGATCGGCCCCTATGCGCTCAACGACTTCTTCCTGCATTACATCGTGCGCTGGGGGATGGACCCGGCCAAGATCGCCTTCCTCGCGCTCCATGCGTGGGGGGACGCGGCGGCCGGCGAGTGGCCGGCCGGCGTGCCGGAGGCGGCGCGGATCGCCTATGATCTGCCGACCATCCGACATTGGCTGGAGCGTTTCCTGTGGCGCTTCTTCCAGATCAGCCAGTTCAAGCGGACCGCCATCCCGAACGGCCCGAAGGTTTCGACCGGCGGCGCGCTGAGCCCGCGCGGCGACTGGCGGGCGCCCGCGGACGGCACCGCCGCGCCCTGGCTGGCGGCGCTGGAACAGGGGCTGCCCTCCTAGCGCCTGCCTCGCTTCCCGCTTCCCGGATGCTGAATCGTCTCGCTTCGGCACAGGCGCATTCGGATGAGTGCGTCAGGGACTCGCGCCAAAAGTAAACAGATTATTAATCTGTGCCCATGATCGAGGCATCGCGCACCTTGTCCGCCACGCCGCTTCGTCCGGCGTTCGCATATCGTCCCCGTGCGCGCTTCCTCGTGCCGCCGGAGGCCGTTCCGTCCGCGCCCGCCATCGCGGAAACCTCGCGCTGGGGCCTTGCGCGCGAGGATATGGCGTTCTTCGCCGCCTGCTATGCGGCCGGGCTCGTCTTCTTCCTCATCATGCTGAGCTGAGCGCGCGGTCGGCGGCGCGATGCAGCCGCCAGGCGATCGCCGCCGCCAGCAGGCTGCCCACCACCACCACCACCAGCGTGCCCGTCACCGGCACGCCGACGCGGATCAGCGCCGCGAACAGCAGCGCGCCCATCACCATCGCGCCCGAATTGACGATGTTGTTCGCCGCCACCGTGCGGGCGGTATGGAGCTTGTCCACCGTCGTCGTCAGGAAGGCGTAGAGCGGCACCACGAACATCCCGCCGGACATCGCCACGCCGAACAGATCGACCAGGATATGCTTGGCGCCCCGCAGTTCGAGAAAGGCCTTCCAGCCGACCATCGTCTCCGGCGCGTCCCAATGTTCGGCGACATGATGGAGATCGAGCAGGAAGAGGCCCATCAGGATCGCGGCGGCCGGCGCGTAGCGGGCCGATACGGTGCCGCCGAGCAGCCGGTTGATCGCGACCGAGCCGATGCCGACGCCCACCGAGAAGACGGCGAGGAACAGCGTCGCCACCTCCTGATCCGCGCCCAGCACATTCTTGACCAGCGGCACGAACAGCGTGCCGAGGATCGCCGCCTGCATCCAGAAGCAACTGATCGCGAGGATGGCGAGGAAGAGGCGCGGCACATGCAGCGTTTCCGACACCAGCCGGATCGAGGCGCGCACGACGTGGAGATCGACGCTGTCATCCTCGATCACCGGCGGAGCGGGGGGCACCTGCTGGCCGACGATGCGCCCGACGAGCGCCACCGCCAGCACGGTGGCCGCGGCGGCCTCCGCCGGGATGATGCCGCCGACGATGATGCCCAGCAGCACGCCGCCATAGGTGCCCGCCTCGATCAGGCCGGTGCCGCCCAGCACCTCGTCCGAATCCAGATGCTGCGGCAGGAGGGCATATTTGATCGGCCCGAAGAAGGTGGAATGCACCCCCATCGCGAACAGCGCGGTCAGCAGCAGCGGCACCGATTGCAGCAGCAGGCCCGACGCGCCGACCAGCATGATGCCGATCTCCACCGTCTTCACGATGCGGATGATCCACGCCTTGTCGCGGCAATCCGCGAGCTGCCCGGCAAGCGCCGAGAACAGGAAGAAAGGCAGGATGAACAGCGCATTGGCCGCCGCATTGAAGGCCGCTTCGAGCCGATTGTCCGAGAAGATCCGGTAGGTGACGAGCATCACCATCGCGGTCTTGAACAGGTTGTCGTTAAAGGCACCCAGGAACTGAGTGGAGAACAGAGGCAGGAATTTCCTGCGTGTCAGGAGCTTCAAGGATGCTTGCATATGTGAACGCGACGACCCGCCTTCCCCACGGTGAGGGCAGCACATAGCCCAGCACGGCCCGAGTACCAAATCCCAACATGAAGCCGGCATGTGCCGAGGTGGTTCAAACCGTTCGTCCGATCGGCTAGGCTGTTCGTGCCTGACATTTCGATCGGATATGCCGCGCCGATGCTATCGCTTCCCAATCTGCTGACGCTGTCGCGAATTTTCGCGGTTCCGATCCTCGTGGCCTTGCTGTGGCACCCCGGCTGGGTGGGTTATGTGCTGGCCTTCCTGCTCTATTGCCTCGCCGGCATCACCGATTATTTCGACGGCTATCTGGCGCGGGCGCAGGGCACCGTGTCGAAACTGGGCATCTTCCTCGATCCCATCGCGGACAAGATCATGGTCGCCGCCGTGATCGTGATGCTGATTTCCACCGAGCAGGCGATCGGCGGCCACCCCGTGATCGCGGGCTGGCATGTGGTCGCGGCGCTGGTGATCCTGCTGCGCGAGATCGCGGTGTCGGGCCTGCGCGAGTTTCTGGCGCAATTGTCGGTATCGGTGCCGGTCAGCCGGCTCGCCAAGTGGAAGACGACCTTCCAGATGGTGGCGCTGGGCGCGCTGATCCTGGCGGGGGCGCTGCCCGAATGGCCGTGGGTCCACGCGCTCGGCCTCGTCTGCCTTTGGCTGGCGGCGGGGCTGACGCTGCTGACGGGCTGGGATTATCTGCGCGTCGGCCTGAGGCATATGGACTGAGAGATGGCGCTCAATCTCCTCTATTTCGCCTGGGTGCGCGAGGCGATCGGGCGCGACGGCGAGACGATCGATCCGCCCGAGGGCGTGGAGACGGTGGCCGCGCTGGTCCGCTGGCTGGCGGCGCGCGGCGGCGGCTATGCCGAGGCGCTGGCCGAGCCGATGCGGCTGCGCTGCGCTGTGGACCAGAGCTTCGCTTCGCTGGCGACCCCGATCGTGGGCGCACGCGAGATCGCGCTGTTCCCGCCGGTGACGGGCGGATGAGCGCCCGCGTGTCCGTGCAGGAGGTGGATTTCGACATCGCCTCCGAACTGGCCCGGCTGGAGGCGCTGGGCGGTGGCGGCGTCGCGAGCTTCACCGGCGTGGTGCGCGGCGGCGGGGGGCTGGAGGCGCTGCGGCTGGAAACCTATCCCGGCATGACCCAGGCCGCGCTGGAGACGATTGCGGAGGAGGCGCAGCGGCGCTGGCCGCTCACGGGCCTGACGCTGATCCACCGCCATGGCACGCTGCCCGTCGGGGCGCGCATCGTGCTGGTGGGGACGGCCTCGCGCCACCGCGCGGCGGCGCTGGAGGCCTGCGCCTTCCTGATCGACTGGACCAAGACGCGCGCGCCCTTCTGGAAGCAGGAACTGTTCGCCGACGGCGTCACGCGCTGGGTGGAGGCCCGGCCGGAGGATGACGTCGCCGCCGCCGCCTGGGACTCCAGCGCGGAGCATGGCCGCCCCTAGGCGGCGCTCTTCAGCGCGTCGGCCAGCAGGCGGAACTCCTTGGCGCGCGGGCTCCCCTTGCGCCACGCGAGCGCGATGCGGCGGGAAGGGCGCTCGGCATCCAGCTTGCGCGTGATGACGCCGGTGCCGTTCAGGATGCCCGCCTCGATCGCCATCTCGGGCAGCATCGTCACGCCGAGCCCATTGTCCACCATCTGCACCAGCGTGTGGAGCGACGTGCCCAGCATCGAGGCTTCGGCGCTCAGCTCCGGCCGGTTGCAGGCGGCGAGCGCATGGTCCTTCAGGCAATGCCCGTCTTCGAGCAGCAGCAGGCTGTGCTCGTCGATCGCGTCCGCCGGCACCGGATCGGGGACGAACTCGCTCTGGCCGCCGGGGAAGGCGAAGTGCAGCCGGTCCTCGAACAGATCCTCCGACTCCACCTCGCCGCAACGATAGGGGAGGGCGAGCAGCACGCAGTCGAGCCGCCCGCGCTGGAGCGAATCGCACGCCGCCGACGTCACCTCCTCGCGCAGATAGAGCTTGAGGTCCGGCCATTCGGCACGAAGGCGGGGCAGCAGCTTCGGCAGCAGGAAGGGCGCGATGGTGGGGATGACGCCCATGCGCAGCTCGCCCGACAGCGGCTTGCCCGCCGCCCGTGCGAGATCGGCGAGCGTATCCGCCTCGGCCAGCACGCGCCGCGCCTGTGCCGCGATGCGTTCGCCCACCGGCGTGAAGCGCACCACCCGCCGCGTCCGCTCCACCAGCGTCAGGCCGAGCAGCGACTCCAGTTCGCGCAAGCCCGCCGACAGGGTCGACTGGGTGACGAAACAGGCGTCCGCAGCATTCCCGAAATGGCCATGCTCCTGCAAAGCCACCAGATATTGGAGCTGTTTCAGCGTCGGAAGGTAAATGCTCATCCAGCGGACTTTTCGATCATAAAGCCAGGAATAATCGATCAGTCGGCATGATAGCAATGCCGCACGGCAGGGCGGCGGGCGGCACGGAGTGGGGCCAGCACGGGCTAACGCGCCCGACCCCTCGCAATCCCCGGACGAGCGTCCTAAATAGGCCGCAAGTCAAGGGGAGCTGCCCATGCCCGGCCGTCTGGTCGCCTATCTGGATTCGATCAAGGCGCGTGATCCTGCGCCCCGGTCGCGTTGGGAAATTCTGTTGTATCCGGGCGTGTGGGCGCTCGGTTTCCACCGGATCGCGCACGCGCTCTTCAAGGCGCGCTTCTTTTTCCTGGCCCGAGCGGTCAATCACTGGTCGCGGATGTGGACGGCGATCGACATCCATCCCGGCGCCACCATCGGGCGCAACCTCTTCATCGATCATGGCTTCAGCGTGATCGGCGAGACGTCGGTGATCGGCGACAATGTCACCATCTACCAGTGCGTCACGCTGGGCGGCACCAATCCGGTGAACGGCAAGGCGGGCAAGCGCCACCCGACGCTGCTCGACGGCTCGGTGATCGGATCGGGCGCGCAGGTGCTGGGGCCGATCACAGTGGGCGAGGGCGCGCGCGTCGGCGCCAATGCCGTCGTCACGCGCGACGTGCCGGCGGGCGCCACGATGGTGGGCATCCCCGCCAAGCAGACGCTGGTCGACGCAGCCGATTACAACCGCTTCACGCCCTATGGCACGCCCTGTGGGGAACAGCTCGACCCCGCGACGCAAAAGCTGGAGATCATGCGCTGCGAGATCGACCAGCTCCGCAAGCGCATCGACGATGTGATGCGCGAGCGTGACGATGCCCGCGCGACGCTCCGGCGCGTCGATCCCGATCGGGAGAGCGCGTGAGCGGCATCGTCACGCCCTTTCCGGGCGGCGCGGTTCGCGCGGCCGGGCAGGTCGGGTTCGACCGGATCGAGCTGATGCGAATCCTCGATCTCTATGGCCGGATGGTCACGGCGGGGCACTGGAAGGACTATGCGATCGATTTCGAGCGCGACGTCGCCACCTTCTCCGCCTTCCGCCGCGCGGCCGAGCGGCCCGAATATCGCATCGAAAAGCGCCCCGCGCTCCGCCACCGGCAGGGGATGTGGGCGCTGCTCGGCGAGCATGGCGTGGTGCTGAAGCGCGGCGTCGAACTGGGGCCGGTGCTGGCGCCGGTGGAGCGCAAGCTGCTCCGCCTGATCGAGGATTAGAGCGGAATCCGCACCTTCACATGCTTGCCGCGCAGGCGGACCGTCGGCGGATCATGCGGTGGTCCGGGCGGAGCCTCGATCTCGTGGAAGGTCCACCGCCCGGTAAGGCTGGCCGCGCGGGGCGCGGTGTTGAAGGCGATGCGGTCGCTGAACAGGCGCGACAGGTCGAAATGGCTGGCCACCGGCCGCCCGCCGCCATGCCATGGCGCCGCCTGAGCGGCACCGGCGCAGAGCAGCAGCGATAGGCCGAGCAGCCGGCGCATGACCCTGTCCCATGGCGAAGCACAGGCTGATTCAAAGCGGGAGGGGCCGTCTTGGTTCCCTCCGCGCGCCGAACGCCACGCGAAGGCAGACGGAGCGTTTGGTCGCCTCGCCCGCCTGGTGCGGTGCCGCCGCTAGAAGAACAATTTGCGCAGGCTGATCTTCACCGTGCGCCCGAGCGGATCGAGATAGGCGGGCTGATAGCTGAGCGGGGTCGCGCCGGTCGCGTCGCGGACGTGCTGGCGGCTGTCGAAGATGTTGGTGACCGCCAGCGTCACGCGCATCCCGCGCGCCCAGCGATGCTTCATCAGCGAGGGCTGCTGGCCGAGATCGGCGAACAGGCGGAAGTTGGCGGTGGCGAGCGAGGAGAAGTGCAGGTCGCCGGTCGCGGTGCCGGTGCCGCCGGTGACGGTGGTGGCGCTCTCCCACTGGCCGCTGAAGCGCGCGCCGATGCCGTTGTTGGTCATGCCGACCTGAAGCTCCAGCTCGTGCCGGGGCTGTCCGCCGCCCGATCCGGTGGTGCCGCCGTCGAGCAGGTCGAGGCGAGGGCCGCCCTGCTTGATGAGGATGTCGTCGCGGAAGAACCAGGTGTGGTAGAAGGAGATCTGGAGCCGGCCGCCGCCTCCGCGCCCGCCGAAGCCGCGCCCGCCGCCGCCGCCACGGAAGCCATTGCCGTCGCCGCCGCTGCGCGGGCCTTCGCTGCTCGTCGCGCTGTTGGTGTTGCCGCCGCCCGGCCCGCCCGCGCCGGAGCCTCCGCTTCCGCCGCCGCCAAAGCGTCCAAAGCCGCCCGCTGCCCTCAGCGCGCGATAGGCGTCGATCAGCTTCTGCGAGGATTTGAGCTTTTTCGTGAAGTTGAAGCCCCAGCGCAGCTCCTGCCGCTCCTCGCGCGCGAAGTTGATCGGGCGGACGTCGATGCGCTCGAGAGTGCCGTCCTCGTCGCGGGTGAAGCGATCGGGGAAGGCCGCCTCGATCGCCGCCGTCGGCGAAGGGAAGCCCGCGATCGCGTTGCGGATGCTCGAATGGATATAATTGGCCGTGATGGTGAGATCGGTGTTGTGGATCGGTTTCAGCGTCAGGCCGATCTTGTCGACATGGCGATGATCCGCCTGGAGCGCCGGATTGCCGCCCGCCGTCTCCGATACGTCCACGGTCTGGCCGGTGCGATAGTCGAACACGCGCACCTCCGGCGTCACGATCACCGGATTGCCGAGCTGCTGCACCGTCGGCGCGCCCTCGTCGTGCGTGGTGGAGGCGATCAGGTTGATGCCGTCGCGCGGGCTCCAGTTCACCCCGTAGCCATAGGTGGTGAGCGTGCCGAAGTCCGACAGATGATCCGCCGCGACGTTGAAATTGGCCGAGAGGTCGCCGATCGCGCCGAGGATGTGGTTCTTGCGGCTGGTCAGCGGCAGGTCGAGGTTGAGCTGCCCGCTCGCATCGCGCCGCGAGAGCGACGCGCTCTGCACGATCCCGCCGCGCACCGAGCTGGAGTCGAACCCGCTGTCCGACCAGCCGACCTTGACGCTCGACGAGAGCGGCCCCGCAGGCAGATTCACCAGCGGCCCGTTGGCGACGAGCTGGATATTGCCGGTGTTGGAGATCGCCCGCGCCCGCGCTTTCTGCATCGCACCGAGCAGGTTCGCGGGGATGGGGCCGAACGGGTTGAGGCTCGCATCGCCGGCGCTGAGCGCGGCCTGCACGGCGGAGACGTCGATGCCCGTCTGGGTGATGGTGCGCGTGTCGCCATGATCGACATTGCCGGTGAAGGACAGGCGCCACTTGGCGAAATCGCCGTTGAGGCTGAAGCCGCCATGGGCGGTCAGCGTCCGTGTGCTCTGCTTCAGGGGATCGGTGTCGAGATAGCGATAGAGCGCGATCTCCTGCCCGAACGGAGAGAAGGGATCGGTCGACGGCACGAGGAACTGGCTGCCCGGAAGCCCGCGCAGGCTGTCGCTGTCGGTGAGGTCGAACGTGCCGTTGACGGTGGCGCTGATCTTCCGGGTGAGCGGATGGGCGAGCACCGAGTTGACCGTGAAATCCCGCTTCGAGGGCGCCAGCGTGCGGTAGGGGGAGATGTCGGTGACGTTGGGCGTGCCGGCCGTGCCGACGAAATCGTCGAGGCCGGGCGCGCCGTTCGCGGCCGAGACGGGGACGCCCGCGACTGTGACCGGACGGCCGACGGCGGCGCTCAGCGCCGGATCGATCTCCGCGCCGCCGATGCCGGTGATGTTGCCGGTCAGGTCATAGGGGCGGCCGGTGGCGGCGGACATCAGGCCCCGGTCGCTCTCCAGCAGCGAGGCGGTGTCCTGATATTTGAGGTCGAGGTTGACGCGGCTGTCGCCGCGGATGCGCAGCAGGTCGAGGCTGGCCGTGCCGTTCTCGGCACCGCCGTCGGTGGTGGTGCTGCCGCCGCCCTCGCCGGTGACCGCGCGGAAGCGGCGGCGCAGCACGATGTTCACCACCCGCTGATCGGCCGAATAGCCATATTTGAGCGCGACTTCCTCCGGCAGGATGTCGACGCGCAGGATCGCCTCGGTCGGGATGTCGCGGATTTCGCTGAAGCTGGAGATGCGCTTGCCGTTGAGCAGCACCGCCGGCGCCTCGCCGCCACGACCGCGATCGCTGCGGACTTCGGGGCCGAGTTCGCTGAGCAGGTCGGCGACCGAGCTGACGCCATAGGCGCGGATGTCGGCGGGGCTGTATTGCAGCTCGGCGGGGATGTCGCCCACCACCGCGCCGGGCAGGTGCGCGCCCTTGACGACGATCTCCTCATCATCAGCGGAGACTTCGGGCGGGGGCGGGGCCTTGCCGGCCGCTGGATAGGCGAGGGCGGGAAAGGCGGAAAGCGTGCCCAGCAACAGCGGCACAGAAGCATATAGACGGCGCCGGAAAGCCGCCCCACTCGTCTTCACGCGAATTTCCCCCACTCGAAAGGCATATGCCTTGCCGGCCCCTTAGCCTCCCAATCCTTCCATGGGATTGCAGGGGCAAGGCCCTTTGGGACATGTCGGAGAAATATTGCGGAGGCGGCGGGCGGGCGCCCGTCATTCGTTGCCGAAAATGCCCCCGAGCAGCCCGCCCAGCGCCGCGCCGGCCGCGCCTCCACCCAGCGCCGCGCCGACATTGCCGCCGCCCCGTGCGCTTTCGCCGTTGGGCAGGTGGCGGGCGATCTCCTCGGCGAGGTTGAGGATCGGCATGGACTGGAGCCAGATGCGCCCCGGCCCGGTCAGCGTCGCGAGGAACAGGCCTTCGCCGCCGAACAGGACGTTGCGGAAGCCGCGCACCATCTGGATGTCGGTGGAGACGGTCGGCTCCTGGATGCCGATATGCCCGGCATGGACGCGCAGGCGTTCGCCCGGCGCCAGCACCTTCTCGATCACCTCGCCCGAGAGATCGAGGAACACCGTTCCCGGCCCGGTGACGCGCTGGAGGATGAAGCCCTCGCCCGCGAACACGCCCGCGCCCAGACGCTGCTGGAGCGCGATGTCGAGCGTCACCGAGGCCTCGGCGCAGAGGAAGGTCTCCTTGCGGCAGATCAGCGATTGGCCGGATGCGAGCCGGACGGGCAGGATCTTGCCGGGAAAGCGCGGCGCGAAGGCGATGTGCCCGGCCTGCTCGGCGTTATATTCGGTGATGAACAGGCTGCCGCCGCTCATCGCGCGCTTCAGGCCGGCGAAGAGGCCGCCGCCGGTGTGCGTGTCCATGGCGATGCCGTCCGACATCCAGGCCATGGCGTGCGTCTGGCTGAAGATGCGCTCGCCGCGATCGAGATCGATCGAGACGGTCTGCATGACGGTGCCGGAAATGTCGTAGCGCATCGCGCTCTCCCCAAAGGCCTGCTGCCCGCCTTCTAGGACGCCGCGCGGGAAGAGGCGAGGGGCGCGCAACCCCTCGCTTGTCAGGTCTCAGGCGCGACCGTCGGCGTCGAGCGCGTAGCCGGCCGAGCGGACGGTGCGGATGATATCCGGCATCACGCCGTCATTGTTGATCGCCTTGCGCAGGCGGCGGATGTGGACGTCCACGGTGCGCGGCTCGATGTCCGCCTCGCGGCCCCACACCGAATCAAGCAGCCGCTCGCGCGAGAAGACGCGGCCCGGATGCTCCAGGAAATGGCGGAGCAGGCGGAATTCCGTCGGCCCGAGCGCGATATGGCTGCCGTCGCGGCGCACCTTGTGGCCGACGAGGTCCATCTCGATGCCGCCATATTCCAGCCGCTCGCCGGCCAGCGCCGGCCGCACGCGGCGCAGCACCGCCGACACGCGGGCGAGCAGCTCCCGCGGGCTGAACGGCTTGGTGACATAATCGTCCGCGCCGGTTTCGAGGCCGCGCACGCGATCCTCCTCCTCGCCGCGCGCCGTCAGCATGATGATGGGGAGGTTGGCGGTCTCCGCGCGGCGGCGCAGGCGGCGGCATACCTCGATGCCGGAGAGCCCCTCGACCATCCAGTCGAGCAGCACGAGGTCCGGCGTGTTCTCGGTGGCGAGGAGCAATGCCTCCTCGCCGTCGGGTGTGCGCTCGACCTCGAAACCCTCCCGTTCGAGATGCCAGGAGACGAGTTCGGCGAGCGCGGCGTCGTCCTCGACGAGCAGAACGCGGCCCGGCATCGCTTATTCGGCTCCCTGCTGGGCGGCGGCGGCGAGGGGGTCCGGGCCGCGCGGGCGGTCGACGAGCTGCTCGCCGGTCGCCGCGAAGAACACCATCTCGGCGATGTTGGTCGCGTGATCGCCGATGCGCTCCAGATTCTTGGCGATGAAGAGCAGGTGCGCCGACTGCGTGATGCTGGCCGGGTTCTCCATCATGTAGGTGAGCAGCGTACGGAACAGGCTGTTGTAGAAATCGTCGACATGACGATCGGCTTCCTGCACCGCCACCGCCGCCGCCGCGTCGCGCGCCGCATAGGCGTCGAGCGCGCCGCGCACCATGTCGGAGACGGAACGCGCCATCGCCGGCAGGATCGCCATCGGCTCGCTGTTGCGCATGTCGGTGAGGAGGGGGACGCGCTTGGCGATGTTCTTGGCATAATCGCCGATGCGCTCGATCACGCCCGAGATCTTGAGCGCGGCGACCGCATCGCGAAGGTCGTCGGCCATCGGGGCGCGGAGTGCGATCAGGCGGATCACCTGGCGCTCGATCTCGGCCTCCAGCTCGTCGATCTTGCGATCTTCCTGCACGACGGCGGACGAGGCTTCCAGATCGAGGCGCGAGAGCGCCTGGATGCTTTCGGTGATCGCGGCTTCCGCGCGGCCGCCCATTTCGGACACGAGGCCGCGAATTTGCCCCAGATCGCTGTCGAACGCTTTGACGGTGTGGCCGGTGGTCGCCATCTCATATCCCCAGTCGGCACCGCCCAGCCCGCCTGCAAAGAGCGCGGGCGTCAAGCTGGACGTATGGCTTCGCGAGCGCTCTGCACGCCAATTGTTACAATTGCGAGTAGCATGGGATTTGCAACAGAATCCGCCCCGAATCAGTGACCTTCCAGTGACAGCAGGCGATGTTTCGCGTCCTCGAGCGCTGATGCGGGGAGCGGCACCAGCCCGCGCGCGGCGAAGGCGCCGCCGGGCGCCAGCGCATCCGCGTAATAATCGAGCAGGCGGGGCAGGTGCGGCACGGCGGGGGCTTCGCTGGCCTTCCCGATCAGCAGCAGCGGCGCGCTCGCCGGATAATGGCCGGAGGCGATGGTGCCGGGCGTCGGCATGATCCCGTCGAGGGGAAGCATCTTCAGCGTGTCGGCATGGGCGACGGCTTGCGCATAAGGAAGGATGCCGATCGCGCCCGGCGTCGCGGCGACGGCTTGCGCCACCAGTTCCGCGTCGGCGCCATGGCCGCTGTAGCCGCCGTCGCGGCGGATCGCGCCATGGCCGGGGAGGAGGATGAGGTCGAACAATCCGTCCGCGATGGCCGGATCGGACGCGGGGCCTTCGATCCTGATCGGCGCGGCGGGCAGGGTGGGGTCGAGATCGCTCCAGCGTGCCGCGGTCTGCGTGAGCGCGCGGGTGAGGAGCGCGCGGGTGGGCGCCCAGTCCGGCGCGCCTCGGGCCGTCACGATGACGAAGGCGGTGAAGCCCAGCGGCACGCGCGCGATCCGCACGACGCCCCTGGCGGCGCAACGCCGCGCCTCCTCGGGCGTGAGATCGCGGGTGGCGATGACGATGTCCGGGTGGAGCCGCCCCGGTCCGTCGCAGAAGCGGGCGATGCCTTCGTCGCTGCCCCCGGCGCGGACCAGCGGGGCGATGGCGTCGGGCTCCTCGCGCATCAGCCGCTCAGCGGCGTAGGTCGAGAAAGGATAGGCCGCGCTCGATCCGACGACGTGGATCTGGTGCGGCGCCGGCCCGGCATCCGGCGTGCGGCTGCACCCGGCGGAGAGGAGGAGCAGGGCGGCGGCGAGCAGGGACGGCGTGCGCGACATGCGCCCTGCCTAGCCCGCCACAGGCCGCCCCGCCAGCTATTCGGCGGCGGCCGCCTTGCTGTCGAGCAGGATGGGCAGCAGCACCGTGATCGTGGTGCCGACGCCCTGCGTGCTGGCGATGTCGAGCCGGCCGCGATGGCGCTCGACGATATGCTTCACGATGGCGAGGCCGAGCCCCGTGCCGCCCACCGCGCGGCTCCGCCCGGCGTCGACGCGATAGAAGCGCTCGGTGAGGCGGGGGAGGTGCTGCGGCGCGATGCCCTCGCCCTCGTCGATCACCGCGAGGCGGAGCATGGTCGGCCCGCCGCGCGCCACCACGACGCGCACGGGGCGCACCGGATCGCCATATTTCAGCGCGTTGCTGACCAGATTGTGGAGAAGCTGCGAAAGCTGCGCGCGGTCGCCCGCGACGGGCGGGAGCCCTTCCTCGATCTGAAGCTCCACGCGCGACCGGCCGCTGCGATCGCCGCGCAGCGTGTCCGCCGTTTCCTTCGCCAGCGCGACCAGCGAGACCGCGTCGGCGGGCGCGCGATGCTTGTCCGCCTCGATGCGGGAGAGCGAGATCAGATCGTCCACCAGCCGCTGCATCCGCCGCGCCTCGCCCGCCATGATGCCGAGGAAGCGCTCGCGGACGGCGGCGTCGTCCGGGCCGTTGGCGTCCTCCAGCGTTTCGATGAAGCCGATCAGGCTGGCGAGCGGGGTGCGCAGCTCATGGCTGGCGTTGGCGACGAAATCGACGCGCATCCGCTCCGTGGCGCGGGTGGCGGTGCGATCGGTGAGGCGGACGACGCGCGTGGCCGGACCGAGCGGCTGGACCGAGAGCGTCCAGTGGCGATCCGGGTGGCCGATGCCGATGATCTCGACGCTGCCGGCGGTGTTGGCCTCGCGGGTGAGCAGTTCGGTCGCGGCGGGATAGCGCACGGCGACGCGGACATCCTCGCCCACCATATGCTCGCCCAGCATGGCGACGGCGGCGGCGTTGGCGCGTACCACCATCTTTCCCTCGACCAGCAGCAGCGGCTCGTCGAGCGCGCCCAGCAGATCGTCGACGCCCGGCGTGGGGGCGGAGACGGGCTGGATCGCGGGTTCTTCCTCGGGTTCCAGATCGCCCCGGCTCCAGCGGCGGGCGGCGGTCAGCAACAAGGTGAGCCCCACCCCGACAAGAATGCCCGCCAGCAGCACCACGGCATCACCGGCCGACGCGATCGCCAGCGCCAGACCGCAGATGACGGCCAGCGTTCCCATGATCGCAATCAGCCCGATACGCTCCATCAACACCACCTCGTCCCGCTTTGTGCCGCTTTGCCCGTCATACGCGCATCCGCCCCCTTATGATGGCCGATGTTTACGGATAAGAAAGGCTGAACGACCTATGTGGGGGCTTGATGGCTGAGGATTATGACAAGCCGGAGAAAGAGCCGGAGGCGGGAAGCCCCGGTTCTCCCGCGTTGCCGGGGCGTCGCGCGGCGCTGATGCTCGGCGCGGTGGCCGCTTCGTCGGTCGTCACGATCCGCCCGGCGCTGGCGTCGACGGCGGCGTCCGTCCTGAACTGCCGCATCCCGATCCCCGATCCCGGCCATGCGGGCGAGTATATCGCATCCGACGGCCGTCTGGTGCCGCCCGAGACCAAGGGCGCCTTCCGCCCCGCGCCGCGCGCCGTGACCGGCGAGGAAGCGAAGAAGATGATAAACGGCATGTCGCCGCCGGGCTTCGATCCCTCGGCGCGGCAGGCCTATGTCAATTATATCCGCCGGCTTCAGCAGGGCACGAGCGGCTTCACCTGCTACGCCTCGCTTCAGATGCCGCGCCCCTGAACCGGGGATGACGACGCCCGTCTATGCCGCCGATCCGCCCTCGGCGCGCGCGGTGGTGGAGCTGGACGAGCTGGTGGCGGTGCTCCATCGCCCCTCGGGCGCGACGCATCTGCTGGCATCGCCCGCCCCCGAACTGCTCGACGCGCTGGCCGAGGGGCCGGCCGACGCGCGCACGCTGCTGGAGCGGCTCTCCCGTCGCTATGATCTGATCGGTTCCGAAGCCGATGCCATCGAGGCGCGGATGGAGGAACTCGTCACCGCCGGGCTCGTCTGGCGGGCATGAGGCACGCGCACGCGGTCCGGGTCGGCCCGGTGGGCTTTCGCGTCGGTGCGGCGTGGCGGGCGCCCGTGGAGGCGCTGGCGGCGCTCTACGAAGGCTATCCCGAGCCCGAGGGCGCGATCCCCGACCTGACCGTCCGCCTCTATCCTGAGCGGCCGTGGAGGCGCTGGCTGCGGCCTTCGGTGGCGATCTCGGGGGATTATTGGCTGCCCGACGCCGCGCCCCTGCCGCTGGAGCAGGGGCTGCTCGCGGCCGAGATGGGGATGAACCTTCAGGTCGCGCTCGGCTGGCGGCGGCATCTGCTGCTGCACTGCTCGGCGGTGGAGCGGGGCGGGCGCGTGCTGTTGATGTCGGGCGCGTCGGGCTCGGGCAAGTCGACGCTGGCGACGCTGCTGGCGATGAATGGCTGGCGGTTCCTTGGCGACGAGTTCGCCTTCGTCTCGCTGGAGGATGGCCGCATCCACCCGTTCCCGCGTGCGGCGAGCCTCAAGAACCAGGCGATCGCGGCGGTGCGCGAGGCGGGCGGCACGGTCGGCCCGGTGATCGAGGATACGCCCAAGGGCCGCATCGGCTATTGGCGTCCACCCGCCGATGCCCTCGCGCGGATGGCCGAGACGGCGCCGCCTGCGCTGCTGCTCTTCCCGCGCTTCGGCTTTGTGGAAGCGGTCGAAGCGATGGCGCCGAGCGAGGCCTTCATGCGGCTGACGCAGGCTTCGACCAATTATGTGGCGCTGGGGGAAGCCGGCTTCGCGGCCCTCTCGCGGCTGGTGCGGACGGTGCCCGCGCTCACCATCGACTATCCCGACAGCGCGACCGGCATGGCGCTGGCCGAGCGCCTGTGGAGCGAGGCATGACGGCGGCTCGCCTGCTGGTCGCGGCGCTGCGCGATCCGGGGAGTGTCGCGGGGCTCTCGGCGGAGCAATGGACCGCGCTCCTCACGGCGGCGCGCGCGGAGCGGCTGATCGGCACGCTGGCGCATCGGCTGGATCGGCGGGCCGTGCCGGCGACGGTCGCCCGCATCCTCGCCGATGCGGAGGAGGGCGCGAAGCAGGAGCGCCGCGCCGCGCTGTGGGAGGCGGAGATGGCCCGCCGGGCGCTGGTGGCGCTCGACGTGCCGGTGGTGCTGCTCAAGGGCACGGCCTTCGCGGCGGCGGGGCTCGATGCGGGGCAGGGGCGCTCGATCGGCGATCTCGACATCCTCGTGCCCTGTGACGCCCTTGATGCGGTGGAGCAGGCTCTCCGCGCCTTCGGCTGGGAGCCGGTCAAGGAAGACGCTTATGACGACGCTTATTATCGCCGCTGGATGCATGAGCTTCCGCCGCTGATCCACCGCGAGCGGGATCGGATGATCGACGTCCACCACACCATCCTGCCGCCGACCGCTCGGCCCACGCCCGACGCCGAGGCGCTGCTCGCGGACGCGGTGCCGCTGGGGAACGGGCTGTCGATCCTGTCGCCGGCGGACATGGTGGTCCACGCGGCTGCGCATCTCTACGCGGATGGCGATCTGGCCGGAGGCCTGCGCAACCTGTGGGACATCGACCGGCTTCTGCGCGAGTTCGCGAGCGACGATTTCTGGAGGCAACTCGACGAGCAGGCGCGGCGGCATGATCTGGCCGGTGCCGTTCGTCGCGCCCTGCGGCAGGCGGCGGACCTCTACGGCGCGCCGATCCCGGATGGCTGGCGCGCGCGCTTCACCGTCGATCCGCTCTACCGCCGCCGCCTGCTCGCCCGCGATGGCTGGGGGCGGCAGGGGCACAGCTTCACCCGCCTCGGCTTCTACATCCGCTCGCACTGGTTGCGGATGCCGCCGCTGATGCTCGCGCGCCACCTCTGGACCAAGGCGACGCGCAAACCCGCTTAAAGGCTGGCCAGCGCCGGGATCAGCTCGTCCCAATGGTCGATCAGCCGGTCCGCGCCCAGTTCGCTCGGCGGGCGGTCGGAAAAGCCGAAGCTCAGCGCGACGCAGGGGAGGCCAGCCGCTTTCGCGGTATCGGTGTCGGTGATCGAATCGCCAACGAACGCCGCCGGGCCTTCGCCACCGGCCCGCGCGATCGCCTCGAACAGCGGCGCCGGATCGGGCTTCCTCACCGGCAGCGTATCCCCGCCGACCACCGCCGCGAAGCGATCCTTCCAGCCGAGCGCGGCCAGCAGGTCGAAGGTCAGCGCCTCCAGCTTGTTGGTGCAGACCGCGATCTTCACGCCGTCCGCTTCGAGAGCCGCCAGCGCCTCTTCCACGCCGGGGAAGGGGCGGGTGTGATCGGCGATATGCGCTTCGTAATAGGCGAAGAAGATCGGGAAGCCTTCGTCGATCAGCGCTTCCGACACCTCGCCCGTCGCGGCGAGCCCGTTGCGCAGCAGCGCGCGCACGCCATGGCCGACCATGTGGCGGACATCCTCGGCAGGAACCGCCGGACGGCCGAGCTTGCCCAGCGTGTGGTTCAGCGAGGCGGTAAGGTCCGGCGCGGTGTCGGCCAGCGTTCCGTCGAGATCGAACACGACGGTGCGGAAGCGGGAGGTTTGGAAGGCGCTCATGGCGCGATCGAATGGCGGCGGGTGCTGGAATAAGCAAGCGCGCCGTGGCATCAGCCGGGCCATGACCCAACCGATCGCCACGCCCCGCCCGTTCGCCGCCGTGATCCTCGCCGCCGGCAAGGGCACCCGCATGAAGTCCGATCTGCACAAGGTGCTCCATCCGGTCGCGGGGCGGCCGATGCTGATGCATCTGCTGGCCGGCATCGAGGCGCTGGGGCCGGTGGCGGAGGTGGTCGTCGTCGGCGCCGGTCGCGAGCAGGTGGAGAAGGCGGTCGAGCCGCGCGGCGCGCGCGTGGCGCTTCAGGAGCCGCAGCTCGGCACCGCGCACGCCGTGCAGCAGGCCGAGGCGGCGCTGGAGGGCTTCGATGGCGATGTCCTCATCCTCTACGGCGACGTGCCGATGGTCCAGACCGAGACGATGGCGCGGATGCTCGCGCGCCTGCACGAGGCGGATCGCCCGGCGGTGGTGGTGCTCGGCTTCCGCCCGGACGACGCGCTCGCTTATGGCCGCGTCATTGCCGATGAGAAGGGCACCATCGCCAAGATGGTCGAGTATAAGGACGCGACCGAAGAAGAGCGCGCGGTGACGCTCTGCAATTCGGGCCTGATGGCGGTGCGCGGGGCGGACCTGTGGCCGCTCCTGATGCGCGTCGGCAACGACAATGCGGCGGCCGAATATTACCTCCCCGACATCGTGATGCTGGCGCTGGAAGACGGTCGCCCGTCCGCCGTGATCGAGGCCGAGGCGTGGGAAGTGGCGGGCGTCAACAGCCGCGCCGAACTCGCGGGCATGGAAGCCGCCTGGCAGACCCGCCGCCGCGGACAGGCGATGGCCGACGGCGCCACGCTGATCGCGCCCGAGACGGTGTGGTTCGCATGGGACACCGCGATCGGCCGTGACGTGACGATCGAGCCGAACGTCGTCTTCGGCCCCGGCGTGACGGTGGCGGACGGGGCGGTGATCCATGCCTTCAGCCATCTCGAAGGCGCGACGGTGGCGACCAAGGCCGACATCGGCCCCTTCGCGCGGCTCCGTCCGGGGGCAGTGATCGGTGAGAAGGCGCGCGTCGGCAATTTCGTCGAGGTGAAGAAGGCCACGCTCGGCGCGGGCGCCAAGGCCAACCATCTTTCCTACATCGGCGATGGCGATGTCGGCGCGGGCGCGAACATCGGCGCGGGCACGATCTTCTGCAACTATGACGGCTTCTTCAAATACCGCACCGTAGTGGGCGAGGGCGCGTTCGTCGGCTCGAACAGCGCGCTGGTGGCGCCGGTGACGATCGGCAAGGGCGCGATCGTGGCGGCGGGATCGGTGGTGACGAAGGACGTCGCCGCCGATGCGCTCGCCCTCGTCCGCCCCGTGCAGGAGGAGAAGCCTGGCTGGGCCGCGCGCTTCCGTGCGCGGATGGCGGAGAAGAAGGCGGGGTAAAACAAGCGCTTCGGCGGCCAGAAACTGTCTGGCCGCCGTCATTGTTTATCACTAGACCCGAGCAGTCTGCGTAAAAAGGGTCTGTATGTGGGGTTCGTCCAAGCGGGAGCATCTGAAGGCAAAGCGTCTTCTGTCACTGATCCACAAGAATGGCCGTCCGAAGCGCGACGCGCTGAATGAGGTCGCGAAGAACGTCCGGCTGATCGAGCTGAACATCAAGGCGTTCGGTTATGATCTTGCCCGACGCATGAACGAGGCGCTGCCGCCCCCGCCGGAGGACAGCGTCGCGCGGCATGTCGGCCTCGCTTCCAAGGCGTCCACGCAGGCGGATATCGAGAGCGACTGGGTGGCCCATTGGGCCGGGCAATTGAAGGTGCCCGTCGTCTATCACCGCAAGGTGTGGGAGCTCGCCTATGTCCTTCAGGCGATCCATGAGCATGGGCATATGGCGCCCGGTGCCAAGGGGGTGGGTTTCGGTTGCGGTGTCGAGCCGTTGCCGAGCTATCTGGCATCGAAGGGCGTCGCCGTCACGGTGACTGACCTCGATCATGCCGAGGCGCAAGCCAAGGGCTGGGTCGCGACGAACCAGCATGTGCGTTCGCTGGAGCAGGCCTTCCATCCGCATCTGGTCGAGCGGGCGGTGTTCGACCGGCTCGTCGACCAGCGCATCGCGGACATGAACGCCATCCCCGATACGCTTCAGGGTTATGACTTCTGCTGGTCGATGTGCGCGATCGAGCATCTCGGTAGCATCCGCAAGGGGCTCGATTTCCTCGAGAACTCGCTGAAGACGCTCCGGCCGGGCGGACTGTCGGTCCACACCATGGAGTATAATGTCGAGGCCGGAGGTCCGACTGTCGACAATTGGGTGACGGTCCTCTTCCAGCGCAAGCATCTCGAGGCGCTGGCGGAGCGGCTGAGGGCGCAGGGGCATGAGGTTGCGGCGTTCGATTTCGAAATGGGCCAGCAGCCGATGGACCGGTTCATCGACCTTCCGCCTTGGCACTACGACATGCCCGAGGAGGAGGCCCGTCGCCTGGGCACGCCCATGCATCTGAAGCTCGGCATAGACGGTTTCGTCGCCACCTGCTTCGGCATCGTCATCCGCAAGGTTGCATGATCGGACAGGAAGGGTGGAGAAACATTCATCCTTCCGCCCTCTAGGAGAGCGCTCCGCCGCGCGTTAGGAGGCTCCGACGCGCCAGGGAGTTTGCGGTTCATGTGTGGCATCATCGGCATTCTGGGCAACGAAGCGGTCAGCGGGCGTCTGCTCGACGGGCTCAAGCGGCTCGAATATCGCGGTTATGATTCGGCGGGCATCGCCACCATCCATGACGGCGCGATCGATCGCCGCCGCGCGGCCGGCAAGCTCGACAATCTCGCCCGCGTGCTCGAGGCGGATCCGCTGCCGGGCGTCGTCGGCATCGCGCACACCCGCTGGGCGACCCATGGCGCGCCGACCGAGGATAATGCCCACCCGCACGCCACCGACGAAGTGGCCGTCGTCCACAACGGCATCATCGAGAATTTCAAGCCGCTGCGCGACGAACTGATCGCCCGCGGCCGCAGCTTCAAGTCGCAGACCGACACCGAGGTGGTCGCCCATCTGATCTCCGAGCAGATCGAAGCGGGCGTCGAGCCGGTCGAGGCGGTGCGGCTGACGCTCAAACGCCTCCATGGCGCCTTCGCGCTGGCGATCCTGTTCCGCTCGAACCCGGACCTGCTGATCGGCGCGCGGCTCGGCTCGCCGCTGGTGGTGGGCTATGGCGAGGGCGAAACCTATCTCGGTTCCGACGCGCTGGCGCTGGCGCCGCTCACCCAGCAGATCGCCTATCTCGACGAGGGCGACTGGGTCGTCATCACGCGCGAGAAGACGCAGGTCTATGATCGCGACGATCAGCCGGTCGAGCGCGCCGTCACCGTCTCGGGCGCGTCGGGCGCGATGATCTCCAAGGGCAATTACCGCCACTTCATGCTCAAGGAGATCTACGAGCAGCCGACCGTCGTCGCCCAGACGCTGCGCGCCTATCTGCGCCGCTTCGAGGGCGAGCTGGCGCTGCCGACCGAGGATTTCGATCTCGCCGGCGTCAAGCGCGTCACGATCGTCGCGTGCGGCACCAGTTTTTACGCCGGCATGGTCGCCAAATACTGGTTCGAGCAGTTCGCCCGCGTGCCGGTCGACATCGATGTGGCGAGCGAGTTCCGCTATCGCGAGCCGGTGATGGAGGAGGGCGGCCTCGCGCTCTTCATCTCGCAGTCGGGCGAGACGGCGGACACGCTGGCGGCGCTCCGCCATGCCCGCGCGTCGGGCCAGAAGATCGCGGTGGTGGTGAACGTCCCCACCTCGACGATGGCGCGCGAGGCGGACCTGCTGCTCCCCACCCACGCCGGGCCGGAGATCGGCGTCGCCTCGACCAAGGCCTTCACCTGCCAGCTCGCGGTGCTGGCCGCCTTCGCCGCCAATCTGGCACGCGCCAAGGGCCGCATCGATCGCGAGGAAGAGAAGCGCATCGTCCGCCATCTCTCGGAGGCGCCCGCCGCGATCAACGGCGCGCTCGCCTATGACGAGGCGATCGAGGCGATGGCCGGTGCCATCGCCAAGGCGCGCGACGTGCTCTATCTCGGCCGCGGCCCGGACTATCCGCTGGCGCTCGAAGGGGCGCTGAAGCTCAAGGAGATCAGCTATATCCACGCCGAGGGCTATGCCGCCGGCGAGATGAAGCATGGCCCGATCGCGCTGATCGACGAGCATGTCCCGGTGATCGTGATCGCGCCCTCGGGTCCGCTGTTCGAGAAGACCGTCTCCAACATGCAGGAGGTGCAGGCGCGCGGCGGTCAGGTGATCCTGATCTCGGACTATGACGGCGTGGAAGCGGCGGGCGAGAACTGCATCGCCACCATCACCATGCCCAAGGTCCACCCGCTGATCGCGCCGATCGTCTATGCGATCCCGGTGCAGTTGCTCGCCTATCATGTCGCGGTGGCCAAGGGCACCGACGTCGATCAGCCGCGCAACCTCGCCAAGAGCGTCACGGTCGAGTGACCGGTTGAGAGGGCGGTTCCCGTTCGGGAGCCGCCACGCATTCCGTTGTCGTCGCGCCGCCGCTATGCAGGCAGGCCAAGGCGCACAGACGCCGCAAGGGAGATGCGTTTTGTCTCATGTCGTGATTGTCGGTGGCGGTTTCTCGGGGGCGTTGCTCGCGATCAATCTGGTGCGTCATGACGGGCCGCGCGCCACGCTGATCGAGCGGCGCTCGGTGCCGGGGCGCGGCACCGCTTATTCGACCGCGCATCCCAGGCACCTTCTCAACGTCCGCGCCGCGAACATGAGCGCCTACCCGGACGATCCCGATCATTTCACCCGCTGGCTGGCGGGCTGTTCGGAGTATGACGGCTCGCATTTCGTGCCGCGCCAGATCTACGGCGACTATCTGGAGCAGATGCTCCACGAGGCGATCGAGCGGAGCACGGGGCGGCTCGCGGTCGTCCGTGGCGATGCGGTGGATATCGAGCCTTCCGGCCACGGCCAGCGCGTGCTGCTGGCGGATGGCTCGTCGATCGAGGGGGATGTGGTGGCGCTGGCGGTCGGCAACCTGCCGCCGACGACTCCGCCCGGCATCGGCGAGGCGGCGCTGGCCGATGAACGCTATATCGCCGATCCGTGGCACGGCTCGCTGATGGAGGGCTTGCCGCCGGAGGGCATGGTGGCGGTGATCGGCACGGGGCTCACCATGGTCGACGTGGCGCTGCTGCTCGACGCCGAGGGTTTTCGCGGCCGGGCGCTGGCGTTGTCCCGGCATGGCTTCACGCCGCAGCCGCACCGCCATGAGGTGGTGGAGCCGTCGCGCACCGAGCGGCCGCCGACCGATGCGGTGGGGATGCTCCGGGCGCTCCGTCAGCGCGCGCGGGAGGTGCCGTGGCGCGTCGCGGTCGACGAGCTGCGCCCCTATACGCAGGGCCTGTGGCGGGCGATGTCGAGGACGGATCGCGCGCGCTTCCTGCGCCATCTCCGGCCGTGGTGGGACGTGCATCGTCACCGCATCTCGCCGCTCGTCGCCGAGAAGCTGGAGCGGATGGAGGACGAGAACCGGCTTGCCATCGAGGCCGGACGCCTCGTCTCGGTGGAGCCCTGCGCGGAGGGGCTCACCATCCGCTATCGCCCGCGCGGAAGCGCGGAGGTGCGCGAGCTGGTCGCCGCCAAGCTCGTCAACGCGACCGGGCCGCAGGGCGATCTGGGCCGTGCCCGCGAACCGTTGCTGCGCGCCTTGCGCGATCGCGGGCGGCTGCGGGCCGACCCGCTCGGCATCGGCCTCGACGTCGATCAGGACTCGCGCGCCATCGACCGCGACGGCAAGGCATCGGACGAACTGCTCGTGATCGGCCCGATGACGCGCGGCGCCTTCTGGGAGATCGTCGCCGTGCCCGACATCCGCCGCCAGGCCTGGAGCATCGCCCGCCGCCTCGCCAATTCGCATTGGGTCGAGGGCGAGGGGCTCTGATCTCCGATTGCCGCGATTTCCGAGTCAGCGGATGAGTCCATCCGCTTCGAAATCGCTCTAGATCGCCCCGATCAGCGGCGTGAAGGCCTTGGCATAGAGCGGGGTGCCGAAGCGCGAGAGCGCCACATTGCGCAGGAAGCCCGGCAGGGTGCGGACCTTGTCGCGCTTGCCGCTCTGCTTCTGCACCCACTGGACGCGGCCGAGGCGGCGCGCGGAGAAGGCCTCCAGCGCGGCCGGAACCGATCCGGCGTCCGCCAGTGTCTCGGCCAGCACCAGCGCATCCTCCAGCGCCATGCCCGCGCCCTGCGCCATGCTGGGCGAGGTGGCGTGGGCGGCGTCACCGATCAGCACGACGCGGCCCTTGTGGCGGATTTGCGCCGGAATCTCGCGCAGGCGGGCGGCATGGATCGGCTGGGCCTCGTCGAGGCTTCCGATGATCGGGCGCAGCGGCTCCGCGAAGCCGGAGAAGAGATCGCTGAGGATGCGGGCCGGCGGCACGCGGTCATGCGCGCCTTCCGCCGCCGCGACGTCGCCATAGATGTAGAGCTTGCCCTCCTCGACGGGGATCGCAAGCAGCGTCCGCTTGGGGCCGAGCATCGCCGTCCAGCCGGTGAGGCCGAAGCGGTTGTCCACGATCGTCCGCCAGCAGGCGATGCCGAGATCGCGCGGCGCCTCCGCCCCGAAGACGAGATCGCGGATGGTCGACTGGATGCCGTCCGCGCCGATCACGAGGTCGTAGGTCTGCGTAGAGCCGTCGCTGAAGGTGACGTGCGCGCCCGTGCCATCCGAATGGACGCCCGCGACCGCGAGACCATGGCGGATCGCCGCCCCGCTGAGTGCGCCCCCGAGGATGCCCTGCAAGCCCGCGCGCGAGAGCGAGAGGCAGCCGCCGCACGCCTGCCAGAAGGCCTTGAGGTCCACCTCGTTGAGCAGACGGCCGCTGCCCTCGTAGATGCGCTGGCGGTCGACCGGGGAGGCGGTCGCGCGCACGCGGTCGAGCACGCCGAGCTGGCCCAGTGCGCGCACCGCGTTGCCGGGCAGATACATGCCCGCGCCGCGCGCTGTGACGGCGGCTTCCCGCTCGATGATGTCGCAATCGATGTTCCGGGCGCGCAGGGCGAGGGCCATGGCGAGGCCGGCGATGCCGGCGCCGGCGACGAGGATTTTCATGGGGGCGGTCTTTCGGACGGTAAGCATACTGCTTGAGCGAAGGGGGAGAGGGCGGAGCGCGCCCTCCGGTGGGGGTTCGCGGCCTGCGCGCCGGCGGTTACAGTATCTCGAAGACGCTGTAGACCGGCCCCGATGGCAGGCGATGGCCGATGCCGGCGGCCGCGATGCCGTTCAGCCAGGCATAGGCCGGCACCGAGGTCGAGAAGCGGGGCAGGATGCGGAAATAATAGGCCGCCGGGTCCACCTCCTCGCCACGCGCGAGCTGCGCCATCACCTCGGCCGGGCCGTGGCGGAAGCCTGTGTAGCTCATCGCGATCAGTGCTTCGTCGGCGGTACGCAGCACGATGCGCGCGTCCAGCAGCACCGAGCCATCGCCACGCAGCGTCTGCCAGTCGCTGCCGCCGGGCAGCACGGTGCCGGAGAGGCGCTCGCCCTCGAAGCGGCCGCCGGGGATATCGCCGATCCGAGTCTCCGTGCCGGCGGGGCCGCCGGGGGTGTAGGGCGGGTCGACCGCCACCTGAAGCGTGAAGAGCGGGCGGGTGCGGAGCGTTTGGAGCGCTTCGGGAAGCGGCGGGAGCGTCATGCGGATCGACCTCGGGCTGCGGGGCAGGGAGAGGCCTCCTAGCGCGGGGCAGGCCGCGCTGGCGAGGCCCGTTTATCGCGAAGCCGAGTCCAGTTCGGCGGCCAGCATCTCGATCAGGCGGGCGGCGGGCATGGCGCGGGCGAGCGGCGCGCCTTGCCCCGCCCATTGCGCGCCATAGCCGAACTCGCCCTTCGCCTTGCCGGCGGTGTGGAGTGCTTTGCCGAGATCATAGGCGATCGGATAGGCGGGCACGTCGCCGGGCGCGATATGCTCGCCCAAAGCGGTGAAGCGGTTGGCGAGGCTCCGCGCCGGGCGGCCGGAGATGACGCGGGTCATGGTCGTGTGGTGCGCCGCCTCGCTGATGAGCGCGGCGCGGTAGCCGGCGTCGGCCATGCTCTCGTCGGCGAGCAGGAAGGCGGTGCCGAGCTGCGCGGCCGAGGCGCCGAGCTTCAGCGCGGCGGCGATCCCTGCGCCATCCATGATGCCGCCGGCCGCGATCACCGGCAGGTCGGTCTCGCGGGTGAGGAGGCGTGTGAGCGCCAGTGTGCCGAGCCGGTCATCGGGGGCGTCTGGGTCGAAGCTGCCGCGATGGCCGCCGGCTTCCCAGCCCTGCGCCACGATCGCGTCTATGCCCGCCGCCGCCACCCGCCGGGCCTCGGCAAGGCTGGTGGCGGACGCGAGCAGCGTGATGCCCGCCTCACGCAACGCCGCGATCGTGGCGGGTCGGGGCAGGCCGAAATGGAAGCTCACCACGCTCGGCCGCTCTTCGATCAGCATGGCCAGCATGGCGTCGTCCTCGACGAAGCTCTTGTATATCTCGCGGAGCGCGGTGGGCGGGGTGGCCTCGAGCGCCTCGAAGGCGGGGCGCAGCCGCTCGATCCACGCCGTCTCGACGGCCGCATCCGCGACCGCCGGGCGATGGGTGAAGAGATTGACGTTGAGCGGGCCGGCGGAGCGTTCGCGCACCGCCCGGATCATCGTCCGGGCGCCCTCGGCATCGGTGGCCCCGACACCGAGCGAGCCGAGCGCGCCGGCCTCGCTCACCGCCGCCGCCATCGCCGGCGAGGAGATGCCCGCCATCGGTGCCTGTACGATCGGCAGGCGGATGCCGAGCCGGTCCAGCAGGAAGTTGGTCATAAGCTATCTCCTCGCGGGTTCAGGGGTTTCAGCCGGCCTTTTCCGCCATCTTGGCGCGATATTGGGCGACGGGCATTCCGCCCCATCCCCAATTCTCCATCTCGACCTCCTGGAAGACCACCCAGGTCCAGTCGAGCGGCTTGCCGAGGACGTCGCGCAGGACTTCGCTCATCCCCTTGTAGATCGCGGCCTTCTGCTCGGCGGTGACATGATCGACGCCGGGCTCGGTGCCCTCGCGGGTGAGTTGGACGGTGACGATGGGCATGATGGGGCTCCTTGGGTCTGGAGGATCAGTGGCCGGCGCTCTGGCCGCCGTCGACGTGCAGGATCTCGCCCGTCACGAAGCAGGCGGTCTCAAGGTAAAGGACGGCGCCCACGATGTCCGCCAGCTCGCCCATGCGGCCGACCGGGTGCAGGCCGGCGAGGAACTCGTGCGTCTCGGGGGCGTGCATCGGGGTCTTGATGATGCCGGGGGAGACGGCGTTCACGCGGATGCCGCGCTTGGCATATTCGATCGCGAGGCTCTTGGTCGCGGCGTTCAGCCCGCCCTTGGTGAGCGAGGCCAGCACCGACGGCACGTTGGAGTTCGCCTGATCGATAAGGCTCGTCGTGATATTGACGACATGGCCGCGGCCCTGGCTCTCCATCGCCGCGATGGCCGCCTGTGTGATGAAGAAGAAGCCGTTGAGGTTGGTCGCGAGCTTCTGGTGATACTGCTCGGCCGTATACTTCGTGAACGGGCTCGCGATGAAGATGCCGGCGTTGTTCACCAGCGTGTCGACGCGGCCGAAACGCTCCAGCGCTTCCCTGATGACGCGCGGGCCGGTCTCGGGATCGCCGATGTCGCCGGCGACGGTGAGCAGGTCGGGATGGGTCGACGGCTTGATCGAGCGCGAGGTGGCGACCACGCGGTAGTTGCGGTCGAGATAGGCCTTCACCAGCGCCTCGCCGATGCCCTGCGACGCGCCGGTGATGACGGCGACTTTCTGTTCGGTACCCATGACGTAATCCTCGATGTTTCCAAGGTCGGCGCGGGGGTGCGCCGCATGGGATTCCATCTAGACCCGATCATGAGTCGCGCGAATATATGCTATTCGGGAGATACTCTTCCGTTTGGCGAACGAATGAGGAGTGCTCAGCTCGTTTCCTTGACGTGCTTCAGCAGATTGTCGCGCACGCGCACCAATTCCTTCTGCACGCGTGCGAACTCGTCGGGGGCGAGGCCGGTGGGCTTGACCAGCGAGGTCTGCCCGCCCTTCTCGCGGAGCTGGCGGCCGGCGTCCGTCAGCAGGATGCGAACCTGCCGCTCGTCGGCGGGATCGCGGCGGCGGCTGATATAGCCCAGCGTCTCCAGCTTCTTGAGCAGCGGGGTCAGGGTGTTGGATTCGAGGAACAGCTTCTCGCCGAGCGTGCCGACGGTGATGTCGTCCTCCTCCCACAGGGCCACGATCGTGATCCACTGGGTGTAGGTGATGCCCAGTTCCTCCAGGATCGGCTTGTACGCGCGTCCGAAGGCGAGATTGGCGGAATAGGTGGCGAAGCACAGGAAATCCCCGAGCTTGCGGGAGCTGGCGGGGGAGGGGGGATCGGTACGGGCCATGGCTGTCCTCATAAGCTGCCACCTCCATATAGATCGGATGCGATAGAATCGGAAGGGGGTAGAAGGAAATTCCCGTCCGCCCTTTCGTTCGATGGAAGAGTGGGTGTCGGCCGGCGGCTATTCGCGCGGGCCGCGGCCGGGCCTAGAAGGGTCGTATGGAATCCTGAGGAGCCGCTTCATGGCCAAGAAGATCAAGATCGATTTCGTTTCCGACATCGCCTGCCCCTGGTGCGTGATCGGGCTCAACGGGCTGGAGCGCGCACTCGACAACGCGCGGGACGCGGTGGAGGCGGATATCGCCTTCCATCCCTTCGAGTTGAACCCGCACATGCCCGCCGGTGGCCAGAACATGCTGGAGCATGTCGGCGAGAAATACGGCATCTCCGCCGATCAGGCGCGCACCAACCGCGAGAATATCAAGGCGCGGGCGGCCTCGGTCGGCTTCACGATGAACACGTCGGACGCGAGCCGCATCTACAACACGTTCGATGCGCACCGGCTGCTCGCCTGGGCGGCGGAAGAGGGCAGGCAGATCGAGCTGAAGCGCGCGCTGTTCGCCGCCAACTTCACCGACCAGCGCGATCCCGGCGACCATGCCGTGCTGATCGCGGCGGCCGGGAAGGCCGGGCTCGACGGCGAGGCGGCGCGCGCGGTGCTGGAATCGGATCGCTATGCCGATGCCGTCCGCTCGGAGGAAAATCTCTGGCAGGGGCGTGGCATCAACAGCGTGCCGGCGGTGATCGTCAACAACCGCTATCTCATCTCGGGCGGGCAGCCGCCCGAGGAGTTCGAGCGGCAGCTTCGCCTGATCGCGCAGGAACTCTGAGCGCTATCGGCACTCCACATAGACGGGATTGCCGACCAGCAGCGGCGCGCCCTTGCCGTCGCGGATATTGACGGCGACCCACCCGCAGGCCTGCTCGCGAAGCAGCGTCACGCGGGTGCGGGCGTCGGCGCCGGATACGGGCATGGTCTCGGGCAGCGGCTGGCCCTTGTGGACGATCTCCACCACGCCGCTGTCGACGCCGGCCGCATGGATATCGAGCGTCAGCGCGCCCTCCCCGAGCGCGATCGTGCCGCCCATCGAGGCGTGTGCCGCACCGGCCTCCGCCTCGACTTCGAGCAGGCGGCCGGGCTTGCCCTCCACATCGATGAACACGTCACCCGAGCGGATGCCCTCGATGATCGCCTCCTCAGACAACTCGCGGGCATGGACCACCGTCGTCGGCCGGCCGACCGGCGCGCGGCCGTCCGGCGCATCGGGGTCGTGGCTGTCGCTGCCGCCGATGCCGGTGAGGTGGTGGCCCTCGTTCAGCCGCGCGTACCAGAAGGCGAAGCCGGAGAGCGGCCCTTCGGCATTCTTCGCGTTCACCACTTCGATCGCGGCGAGACGATCATAGGGCGTGCCGGGCGCCGTCCATCCGCAGCCCATGCAAAGCTCGCCCGAGGGCAGGTCTGCATGGTTGATCGAAAGGATCGCGCCGGCCTTCGCGGCATCGTCGGCGAGGGCGGCCATGGTCGGCACATGCGGCGTGCCGAGGCGGAAATCGACGAAGCGGCGCAGCCCGATCGCCTGGATATGGCCGTGGAAGGTGGTGATCTCGGTCGCGGGCATCAGCAGCAGCTTGTCGAACCATGGCTGAAGCTCGCGGATGTCGTCCATCTGCGAGACGGTGTTGTGATCGCTGAGCGCGATGAAATCGAGGCGGGCGGCGGCCGCCGCCTCCACCGTGCGGAAGGTCGGGCAGGGGACGCGCACGCCCGACTGGCTGGCGCAGCTTCCGTCGCTGTGCGCGCCGTGCATGTGGAGGTCGCCGCGATACCAGCCCCAGCCGGTGCGGAGCGGCGGCGGGGTGGCGGCGTCGGTGGCGGCGTGGCCGTCGCCTCGATCGAACCAGATGCGCGCGGTGTAATGACTGCGGCTGCCGGGCCGCGCGTTGGGCACGCCCATCAGCAGCCGCCAGCGCCCGGCCACGACCGGGCCGGGGAGATAGGATGGGGTGGCGTCGCTCGGCGCGATCGTCACCAGCGATTTGGACCCGCCGCTCCAGCCCCGGAAACGCTCCGGGTCGAGCAGGCCCAAGTCGATGACGGTGTGGGTGCTCCTGTCATACTCGAAGCGCAGCGTGATCCGCGTGACGCCCGCCGGAACGATGAAGGGCGCCTCGCGATAGGTCTGGTGGTCCTGTCCGGTGATGTCGCCGGTGAGGACGACATCCGGCGCCGCCACGCCGCGAGGCGTGGCGGCTGCCGGGGTGGCGACCAAGGCGATGGCCGCCACCAGGACGGCGGCCGGGGGGGAAGCCGCCGTCATCCCTAGAACTGATACATGGCGGCGAAGCGGAACGACCGGCCGAGGATCGGGCGGCCGATGAAGAACTGGTCGCTCGCCTGCCCGCTGGTCAGCTCGCCCGAGCGCGGATTGCCCTCGGTCAGCCCCAGCGAGTTGTTGAGATTGTCGCCATAGGCATAGAGCGTGACCTTCGGCGTCAGCGCGAAGCGGACGCTCGCGTTGATGACCGTGTAGGCCGGCAGCTTCTGCGTGTTGGCGGCGTCGGCATAGCGGCTGCCATAATGCTCGACGTCCATCTGCGCGTGGAAGCGATCGTTGAACAGGTTCACTTCCGGCGTCGCGCGCAGCGACACCTTGGGGACGCGAAGCAACTGGTGTCCGTCATAATCCCGCGCCACGAGCGCGCCGTTCACCACTTCCGAATATTTCAGGTTGCGGAATTTCGGCTGCTGGAACGTGCCTTCGAGCGCGAGGTCGAACCAATGGACCGGGCGCACCACCGTCTCCACCTCGACGCCATAGGTGCGCGTGTCGGCATATTGCGTGCTCTGGGTGATGATGCCGGTGACCGGGTTGAAGGTGTAATTGCCGATCGCGTAGCTCGAATAATCGGTGTTGAAGCCGGTCAGGTAGAGATTGATCTTGTCCGACGAGAGCTTGAACCCGCCTTCGGAGAGCTTGATCTTCTGCACCACGGGCGTCGCGGTGGCGTTGGTGATGAAGTCGCCCACGCCCGGCAGGCGGAAGGCCGAGGTATAGCGCGCGAACACGCCCATGCGCGGGGTGAACTGATAATCGAGGCCCACCGTCCAGCCGAGATGGTGGAAGTTGCGGTTGAAGTGGCTGAACACGCCGTTGCCGATCAGCGCGCTGTTGTCGGCGAGCGTCGAGGGATCGCCGAGATCGATGGTGGCGGAGCCCTCGGCCGCCCCGGTCGGGTTCACATGCTCGTAGCGCAGGCCGCCGTCGAGGCGGAGCTGGCGGGTGATCTGCCACTCGTCCGAGGCATAGAAGGCGAAGGTATCGCTGGTGCCCGATCCGTTGGCGAACTCCGATGAGTAGCGCGTCACGCCGTTCTGGGTGAGGCTGCCCACCACCTGACCGGCGGCGTTGAGCGCGACCAGATCGAGCAGGCGGGAATTGTCCGAGACATCCTGGAGCGTGGCGGCGGAGTAGCGCCCGAAATGCTCCTTGATGTGCGCGAAATAGCCGCCGATCGCGAAATTATGCTTCATCGAGCCCATTTCGAACTCGTGCGTCAGGCGCAGATCGTCGACGAACTCGTTTTCGCTGATCGTCACCGGGCGGGCGCTGTTCTGGACGATCAGGCCGTTGCCGTTCTGGTTCGCCATGTCGAAGGCCTGGCCGGTATCGGTGTAGCGGAGCTGCACGCTGGTGGCGCCGGGATAGGCGGCGAGCAGCGCGTTCTGGACCGAACCCACATAATCCGTCGCCTTGGCGAGCGCCGAGGGATAGATGCCGTTGCGGACGGTGTCGCTCGTCCGGTAGCGCGCCTTGTTCGAGAGCGTCCAGCCGTCGAAGATCTCATAATCGGCCATCGCCGAATATTGGTTGAGCTTCACCCGCGTGCCGTCGGTGTTGTCGTAGCTGACGAAACCGCCATGGCCGTCGCGCAGCGTCAGATGCGCCGTCTCGGGGCTGGCGAGCGTGCCGTAATGGCCGCCGAAGCCGTTCACCGCCACGATGTCGCCATTCGCATTCTTGGTGAGCGGGATGCCGGTGTAGAGGATGGTGTGATCGTCGAGCCGCTTGAAGCTGAGGCTGACATGACCGCGCGCGAAATCCTTGGTGAGGTCCGCACGGATCTGGCCGCCGCGATTGCCGGTGAAGCCCGGATCGCGCACGCCGTCCTCGGTGCGGTAGAAGCCGCCCACGTCGAACTTCCAGCCATCGCCGATCGGGCCGCCGAACCAGCCGTCGAAGCGGTTGAGGTTGGCGGTCGGGCCGTACTCATATTTGGCGAGGCCGGAGAACTCGTCGCCCGGCTTGCGCATGATGAAGTTGACCGATCCGCCCGGCGCGTTCGACGCGAAGATCGACGACGGGCCGCCGCGCACCACCTCGACGCGATCGATGGATTCGTCGACGCGGAAGGTCTGGTCCGCGTTCAGATAGCCGAGCGCGGGATCGTGCTGCACGGGCAGGCCGTCTTCGAGCAGGTTGATCGAGCCGAAGCCGTCCACCGGGATGCCGCGCGCGCGGATGTTGCCGCTGGCCTCGCCGCCCGACGCCTCGACCCAGAAGCCGGGGACCGACTTCAGCGCCTCGGTGACGCTCGACGGCGCGCGGGTGCGCAGGAAGTCGGCGCTCAGCGTGGAGACGGCGTAGCTGGTCTGCGCCTTGGTGCGCCCGCCCGTGCCGGCGCGGCCGGTGACGATGATGCTGTTGTCCGCGGCCGAACCCGCTTCGCCGTCAGGACTGGCATCGGCGGCAGGGGCCTCGTCCGCGACGCGCAGGCTGATCGTCTGGCCGGTGCGCGCGGCGACGCTGAGGCCCGTGCCGGCGAGGAGCTGGGCGAGGCCCGCGTCGACCTCCATCTGGCCCTTCACGGCCTGCGCCATGCGGCCCTTGAGGCGCGCGGCGGGCGCCACGATCTGCACGCCCGCCTGACGCGCGAAGGTGGGGATGGCGGTGACGGCGGGTTGCGCCAGCACATCGAAGTTGCGCTCCTGTGCCGAGGCCGCCTGCGCGGCGCACGCGATCGCAACCGCCGAAACGGCGGTCAAGCCCTTGTAACGCATGAGTCTTTTTCCCACTCTTTTGGCGGCGCCGCTGACGGGCCGTTCATGGGGTAGATGCGGCGGGCGGCAATCTCCTCCACCCGCGGCGTGAATTTTTACATCGATCTTCTAGGAGCGGCGGGCCGGGCTCAGGCGAACGATGTCGCCCTCATCGTCCACGGTGGCGTCGAGGCTGACCGCGATGGCGCGCGCGAAGCCGCGCGGATCGCTCGCCGCGAACAGGCCGGAGATGGGCTGGCGGGCGAGCGCCGCTCCGTCGATCTCGATCTTCGGCCCGCCATAGCGGCCGAAGCGATGAGCAGCCTCCGCCAGCGTGTCGCCTTCGAAGGCCAGCATCCCGTCGCGCCACGACAGCGCGCGGCTGAGATCGTCGGGCGATAGCGGCCGCGCGATATTGACGGGCGCGAGGGGCGCGATGTCCGGCATCTCGGCCCGCATGTTGGCGGCGAGCTGCACCTCGTCCGCGCCGGGCGTGGCGAGGCGGCCGACCGCGACCTTGCCTTCGCTCACCACCACCGCCACGGGTGAACCCTCGATATTGCGGACCGAGAAGGCCGTGCCGACCGCGCGCACGCTGGTGTCGCGCGCCTCCACCACGAAGGGGCGGGCGGGATCGTGCGCCACCTCGAAATAGGCGACGCCTGAGACGAGATGGATCGAGCGCTTCTGCTCGCTGAACGAGGCTTCCACGACGCTGTGGGTGTCGAGCGTCACCACCGAACCGTCGCCGAGCGGCACGCGGCGAATCTCCCCCATCGCCGTCACCAGACGCTTGGGCCGGTGCAGATAAGCGGGGATCGAGACGGCCGCGACGATCGACGCCGCCAGCGCTCCACCGCCGATCATCACGGTGCGGCGGTCGATGCGTCGCCAGACGGGTTCGGGCGGCGGCGTTTCGGTCGCCATGGCGCCGAGCGAACGGGCGCGATCGGCATGAGCCCAGATCGCCCTGGCGCGGGCGAGCGCACCCATGCGGCGGCTGTCGCCGCTGAGCCACTCTTCCAGTTCGGTCTGTTCGCTTTCCGTCAGGCCGCGATCGAGCCGCGCGGTCCAGATGGCGGCCGCCTCGTCAATGCTCTGCGCGGTTTCGCGCCCGGTCTTCGGCAAACGCTCGTCCTTCATCACTCGATATGGATGCATCGGACGATGCTTTTCCGCCACGGCCGAACTGCTGCATCAGCAATTTTATGCCGCGGACGATATGTTTTTCCACGGTGCTTTCCGAAAGCCCCAGCGCGGCGGCGACGTCCCGTTGCGAAAGGCCTTCGACGCGGCGGAGCTGGAAGGCGCGGCGCGTCTGGCGCGGCATGGCGGCGATGGCGGTGGCGACACGGGCCAGCTCGTCGCGCCCGATGGCCTGCTGCTCGGGGCTCGGCATGTCGGCGGGCTGGTCGAGCATCTCCAGATCGGTGACCGATCCGATCGCCACCACGCGCGAGCGCCGCAGATCCTGCAACAGGATCGATTTGGCCACCTGGAAGGCATAGCTGCGCGGGTTGCGGATCGAGGCCATGTCGGCGCGCTGGACGAGGACGGCGTAGGTCTCCTGCACCAGATCGTCGATCCGATCCCCGCTCAGGAAGGCGGATCGGGCCAGCCAGTCCCGGAGCGCACGCTCGTGGGGCAGGATGCAGTCAGCGAGCCACTGAGCGCGATCGTCGAAGGGGAGGGCCATGGCCCCCCTCATCACGCCGGATTGTTACAGGCTGAAGAAGCGGCGCGAACATTGCGGCATGACGCACCGTGGCCGGACGTGGCCACGGCGGTCGCCGCCTCAATGTGCTTCGGGCGCCGGGACGGCCGGGGCAGGCGCGTTGGGATCGGGCTTCACGAACTTGAGCGTCATGCGGTCGCTTTCGCCGATCGCCGCATATTTGGCCTTGTCCTGATCGCCCAGCTCATAGGTGGGCGGCAGCGTCCACACGCCCTTGGGGTGATCGTGATCGTCCCTGGGATTGGCGTTGATGTCGCTGGCGCCCGCGAACTGGAAACCCGCCGCCATCGCCAGCCGGATCACGGTGGAGCGCTTCACATAGCCGGTGGTCTTCTCGCGCGCGCTGTCCATCGTCTCGGGCAGGCGATGCTCCTCGATGCCGAGCACGCCGCCGGGCTTGAGCACGCGGAACCAGTCGGCGAAGGCCTGCGGGGCGTTGCCGTCGCCGGCCTGCTCGGGCGAGCCGAGGAGGTTGTGGATGTTGCGGAAGGTCACGACCATGTCGGCGGTGCCGTCCGGCACGAGCTGGTTGGGCTGGCCGTCGATGAAAGGCGTCACCTGCGCCTTGCCGTAACGGGCCGCGTCGGAGGCGAGCAGCTCCTGATATTTGTCAGTCGACTTGCCCGGCGGCACCGCCGCGACGAAATGGCCGTTCGCCGCCAGATAGGGCGCGAGAATCTCGCTGTACCAGCCGCCGCCCGGCAGCATCTCCACCACCGTCATGTCGGGCTTGAGGCCGAAGAAGCTCAGCGTCTGGGCGGGATGGCGATATTTGTCGCGGGCGCGGTTCTCCGCCTTGCGGCCGGTGTCCGCGACGGCCCTGGCGATGTCGGGATCGACGGCGACGTGTTGGACGGCCGCCTTCGGGGCGGCATGGCGCACCGGCGCCTTGGCCGCCAGCACGGGCGAGGCGGCGAGCGCGAGGGCAGGGAGTACGATCAGGGCGGAACGCATGGTGGCTCGTCTCCGAAAAACGGGATGCGCCGATGCTGGCGCGCCCTTGATCCGAAGACAAGCCGTCTCGCGTTACAGGCAGGCTTCGAGGAAGGGCTGGTCGAAGCCGTATTGCTTGGCCTTGTCCAGCGTGTAGGGGCGCAGGCCCATCGAGCGATATTCGCCGACGATCTTCCCGTCCGCGCTCTCGTCGAGATATTCGAACTTGAACAGCTCCTGCGTGACGATCACCGGGCCTTCCATGCCGATCACCTCGGTGATGTTGGTCACGCGGCGCGAGCCGTCGCGCAGGCGCTTCACCTGGATGATGAGGTCCACCGAATCCGCGATCTGGCGGCTGATCGCTTCCTTGGGCACCTTGATGTCCGACATCATCACCATGTTCTCCATACGGGCGAGCGCCTCGCGCGGAGAGTTGGAGTGGAGCGTACACATCGATCCGTCGTGGCCGGTGTTCATGGCGCTGAGCATGTCGAAACATTCAGCGCCACGGATTTCGCCGAGGATGATGCGATCAGGCCGCATACGCAGCGCGTTCTTGACGAGATCGCGGATCGAGACCTCGCCCTGACCTTCAAGGTTCGGCGGGCGGGTTTCGAGCGGCAGCCAGTGCGGCTGCTGGAGGCGGAGTTCGGCCGCGTCCTCGATCGTCAGCACGCGCTCGCCGGGGTCGATCATCTTGGAGAGCGCGTTCAGCATCGTCGTCTTGCCCGAGCCCGTGCCGCCCGAGATGACGATGTTGAAGCGGCTCGCGCCCGCGATCTTGAGCGCAGTGGCCATCTTGGCCGACATCGATCCGAAACCCGCCATCATGTCGAGCGTGATCGGCTTGGCGGAGAATTTACGGATCGAGATGGCGGTGCCGCGCAGCGACAGCGGCGGCACGATGACGTTCACACGAGAGCCGTCGGGCAGGCGGGCGTCGGCGAGCGGCGTCGTCTGGTCGACGCGGCGGCCGACCTTGTTCACGATGCGCTGCGCGATCTGGAACAGGTGTTGCTCGTCGCGGAACTGGATCGGCGCGATCTGGAGCTTGCCCTTCTTTTCGATGAAGGTCTGCTCCGGGCCGTTGACCATGATGTCGCTGACGTCCGGGTCGGCCAGCAGCTCTTCGAGCGGGCCGTAGCCGAGCAGCTCGTCGACCAGCACCTTCTCCAGCGCGAACTGCTCGCGGCGGTTGAGGTTGATCTTCAGCTCGGCCAGCACTTCGGAGATGATCGGGCGGAATTCCTCGGCCAGCTCATCCTTGGTGAGCGTGGCGGCGGCTTCCGGGTCGACGCGCTCCAGCAGGCGCGGGAGCACCTGCTCCTTGATCTTGTGGACCGAGGCGTCGAAGCCCTCGGCCTTGTGCGAGGCGGCCTCGCCGGAGCCGGCCTGACGGCTGGCGAGCCGCGCCATGGCATCGCCGGTGGGGGCGGGTTCGGGCGGCGGCGGAGCGGGTTCGACCACGGCCGGAAGGGCGCCGCCGTCAGGGCCATGCATCGGGCGGGCCACGCCGAACGCGGGCCTCTGGCCGGGGCCGCCGATACCATTTCGCTTGCCGAACGCGTTCATCTTGGTGGCTGCTCTTCATGATGTCGCCGGATGCTCACAGGCTTAGGCGGCAAGGTTTGAAAATTACTTAACCACTCGGGCGGGCGGTGCTGGATCGGCGGGGAGGCCGACGAAGCGAGGGTCCGTGCGGAACGGCCCCGACAGGGCGCGCGCCAGCCGCAGGAAGCGTTCTCCGCGCGGCGTGAGGCGGATCTTGCCGCCCTCGGTCGAGATGGTGCCGGAGGTCGTCTGCTCGGCCACCCGGCGGTCGATCTGGTGCATGTCGCGGACATAATGCTGGACGAAGGCCTGCTCCAGTTGCGCCGTGGTGAGCGGAGAGGCGCGATGCGCGTCGATCTCGGCCAGCAGGAAGACGCTGATCGACCGGTCGATGGTGACGGGCAGCACGATCAGGAACATGAGATTGGCGCTGAGCGAGATCGCCGCCGCCGCGACGATCGCGACGGGCTCGATCGGCCGCCATCTGTCGATCAGGGCGAGGATGAGGCCGAGCAACATCGCGCTCGATCCGCACAGCAGCAGCCCGCGATAGAAGAGGATGTGGACGCCCGCGAACAGCGGCGTCCAGGTAAGGCCCAGATAGAGCGCGAAGCCGAGGAGCGGCGTGAAGACCAGCAGCGCGAGCGTGCGGAGAAGCGGGCTCATGATGTCGTCCCCTTTGTCGGCAGCAGGCAGACATGCATGTTCCGATAAACGCAGTGCCCGAGGAAGGAGGGCGATCCCTGCCGTCGCCAGCTCGGATCGCTGTCGGTCATCAGAAGGAAATCGACGCCCTGCGCCTTCGCCCGTGCCTGCATGTCCGCGAGCGGCATGGGCGTATCGAAGATCGGCTGCAATGCATGGAGGCGTTGGGCGACCTGCTGCCGGCTGGCGCCGAAGAGATTGGCGTCCTTGTCGGCGATGGCCGGGCGGTTGCGCCCGTAAAGCCCGAAATTGAAGGCACGACGATGGCCGGGATTATGCTGGATCACCGCATCGCCGTCGAGATGGCGGGTGGCCCAGCCATAGGCTTCCCGTTCGCCCAGATCGGTGGCGGGGTGGGTGTTGGGCGTGAGGCCATGCATTCGGAAAAGCGATGGCCGGATGACGCGGAGCCCGGCCATGTCCCACAGGTTTCCGGCGATGCCGATCAGCAGGAAAATGCGGAAGCCCGCACGCGGCATCAAGAGGCTGGGGAGCGTGTGGACGACGCTCGCCGTCCAGACGATCGCCGCGAACTGCGCGAACCAGATCGATCGCCATCCCAGATCGTTGTTGATGATCGTGGACTGGAAAAAGCTGGCGACGATGAACGACACGACCGCGGCGATCAGAAGAAGCGAGCGCATGGCGTTCGCCTGTCGGATTTCCCCCGGATGCCCGCGCAGGAAAAGGAGGCCGCCGACCGTGAAGGCGCCGAACTGGATGGCATAGCCGACCGGCAACAGCAGGAGCAGGATCAGCGCCAGCGTCACGTTCGGCTGGCCGGGGACGATCCACCAGAAGGCGAATCTGCGCACCGTCAGCCCGATGGGGAAGCCTTGATCGCTCCGCCCCTGAAGGATGTCGGATATCTGCGGGAGGCAGGCGAGAACGGCCACGACACCCGCGAGGACGAGCCATGCCGCCAGCGCGCGCTCCCCGCGCCAGAGGCGGATCAGGCTCCAGACGGCAAGGATCGGCACGGCGGTCAGCGCGATCCAGAGCGACAGCCCGAAGGCCGAGCCGAAGCAGAGCCCCGCCGTGACGATCCGAAGGATGGCCGCCTGTCGCCCTTCCTCACTCCGCCGGGAGATCAGCACCGCGCCCGTCCAGCAGGCGATCAGCGCGCTCATATGGTGGGGCACCCACAGCATCGAGGTCAGCGCGAAGCGGACCTCCTCGCTCCACAGCTCGACCTGGGAGAGGGTGTAGCCGTTGAGCGCATGTTCGATCAGCGCCAGCGGCACGTCCGCGCCCGCGATGAAGCAGAGGAAGGTGGCCGCCAGCAGGAAGCGCCGTTCGCGGCCCTCGGCGATCAGCCCGGCCTCCGCGCCGACGCGCCAGAGAATGGCGGGAAGCGCGAAACCCGTCCAGAACAGGGTGGCGGCGAACGCCATCCGGGCGCCGATCAGGCCGCCCGCCATCCAGCGGATCTCGGCGGGAAGGCAGTAGAAATAGTAATAATAGCCCGCCGGCTGGGCGCGGGCGAAGAAGCTGTCACGCAGCGGCAGGCCGTGGTCCGCGATCGATTCCACAACCGCCGCATGTTTGACGAGATCGACGACGAGAAGGCTCTGGTAGAGGCTGCCCCGCCAGTCGACATCGACATAGGCGATGGCCACCGCCAGCCACCACAGACCGGCGAATGCGAGCATCGCGCGAGGGATGCGGTCGAACGGGCGGAAGGCGCCGATCAGCGGGTGGAGCGCCACGAGCGCCAGCACGACCCGCAGGGCCAAGGCCGCCGGAACGCTGAGGAAGCGGATCGCCAGCGCATCGATGGCCGGCAGAGCCGAGAAGGCCAGCAGCAATGCCCATCCGGTCCGCTCCCAGCCTTGCCCGCCGCGCCAGCCACCGGCGCGCTCCAGCAGCGCCAGCAGGGCGAAGCCCGGCAGCACCCCGAGCAACGGCGTCATCAGGGTGCCGAGAAGAAGGCCGCCAATGTCCTGGAGGAAGAAAGTCATCGACGCCCCGGTGAACAGGGCTTCGGCTTATGCGGTTTTGCTTAATGGCCCGTTACGCATAAAGGCGCCGCGATGCCGCGACGCCTTCAGGCTTGCCGGCAATGTCCGATGTCGTCAGCCGACGATCGACGCATGTTCCGCCAGCACGGTGAGGCCCCTGGCGGTCACTTCCGCGAAGCCGCCCTGCACGCGGACGCGCTGGATCACGGTGGCCGGCGCGGAATAGACGAGAATCTCGCCGTCGCGCACCGTCGTCATGAAGGGCGCGTGGCCGGCCAGCACGCCGAAGTCGCCCTCGGTGCCGGGAACCACGACCATGTAGGCGCTCTCCGAGAAGAGGCGCTTTTCCGGGGTGACGAGTTCGAAGTTCAGATCGGCCATGGTCTTGTCCTGAACCCTCTCCCGCACGGGATGCGGGAGAGGGGAAGTTCCGGGTCGTAAGGCTTAGGCGGCTTCGGCCAGCTTCTGGGCCTTCTCGACCGCCTCGTCGATCGAGCCGACCATGTAGAACGCCGCTTCCGGCAGATGGTCATACTCGCCGTTCACGACCGCCTTGAACGAGCGCACCGTGTCTTCGATCGACACGAACTTGCCCGAGATGCCGGTGAACACCTCGGCGACGTGGAACGGCTGCGACAGGAAGCGCTGGATCTTGCGGGCGCGGCTGACGGTGAGCTTATCCTCTTCGGAAAGCTCGTCCATGCCGAGGATCGCGATGATGTCCTGAAGCGACTTGTACTTCTGGAGCGTCTCCTGAACGGCGCGGGCCGTGTCGTAATGCTCCTGACCGACGACGGCCGGGGTCAGCACGCGCGAGGTCGAGTCGAGCGGATCGACCGCCGGGTAGATGCCCAGCTCCGAGATGGCGCGGTTGAGAACGGTCGTCGCGTCGAGGTGGGCGAAGGACGTGGCCGGCGCCGGATCGGTAAGATCGTCGGCGGGAACGTAGATCGCCTGCACCGAGGTGATCGAGCCCTTGTTGGTCGACGTGATGCGCTCCTGAAGGGCGCCCATGTCGGTCGAGAGCGTCGGCTGATAGCCCACGGCCGACGGAATACGGCCGAGCAGAGCCGACACCTCGGCGCCCGCCTGCGTGAAGCGGAAGATGTTGTCGACGAAGAAGAGCACGTCCTGGCCCTCCTGATCGCGGAAATATTCGGCGATCGCGAGGCCCGACAGAGCGACGCGGGCACGCGCCCCCGGCGGCTCGTTCATCTGGCCATAGACGAGGGCGACCTTGGAGCCTTCCGAGATGGCGTTGCCATCGGCGTCCTTGGCGATGACGCCCGCGTCGAGGAACTCGTGATAAAGGTCGTTGCCTTCACGGGTGCGCTCGCCGACGCCGGCGAACACCGAGGTGCCGCCATGGCCCTTGGCGATGTTGTTGATGAGTTCCTGGATGAGCACGGTCTTGCCGACGCCCGCGCCGCCGAACAGGCCGATCTTGCCGCCCTTGGCATAGGGCGCGAGGAGATCGATCACCTTGATGCCGGTGACGAGGATCGAGGTGTCGGTCGCCTGATCGATGAACTCGGGCGCCTTGGCGTGGATCGGGCCGGTGAGATCGGTGCCGATCGGGCCACGCTCGTCGATCGGCTCGCCGACGACGTTCATGATGCGGCCGAGCGTCTTCGGGCCGACGGGAACGCGGATCTGCGCGCCGGTGTCGCGCACTTCCTGGCCGCGGGTGAGGCCTTCGGTGGCGTCCATCGCGATCGTGCGGACGGTGTTCTCGCCGAGGTGCTGCGCGACTTCGAGAACGAGGCGGTTGCCCTGGTTCTGCGTCTCGAGCGCCGAGAGGATCGCGGGCAGCGGGCCTTCGAAGGCGACGTCGACGACGGCGCCGATCACCTGGCTGATGCGGCCGACATTATTGGTGGTGGTGGCGGTGGCCATGACGGGTTCCTTGCCTTCTTAGCCTATCAGAGCGCTTCAGCGCCCGAGATGATCTCGACGAGTTCGGTGGTGATCGCGGCCTGACGGCTGCGGTTATATTCGATGGTCAGGCGATTAATCATGTCGCCGGCGTTGCGCGTCGCATTGTCCATCGCGGTCATGCGGCTGCCCTGCTCCGACGCGGCATTCTCCTGGAACGCGCGGAAGAGCTGCACCGCGACGTTGCGCGGCAGCAGGGCTGCGAGGATTCCCTCCTCGTCGGGCTCATATTCGAACGCGGCGACCGGGCCGTTCGGCTTCTCGCCCTCGGCTGCCGGGATCGGCACGGGGATGAGCTGAAGCTCGGTCGGGATCTGCACCAGCGCCGACTGGAACTTGGCGTAGAACAGGTGGGCGATATCGAACTCGCCCGCCTCGTATCGCGCTATGACGTCCTCGGCCACGACATGGGCATCGTCGAACGAGACGTTCTTGATGTGCGACTGGTCGACCTGATGGACGATCTTGCCGGGGAACAGGCGGTTGATGACCGCGCGGCCCTTCTTGCCGATCAGGTAGAACTTCAGCGTCTTGCCCTGCGCCTCCAGCTCACGCGCCTTGCGGACGGCCGCACGCACGATGTTGGAGTTGAACGCACCCGCCAGGCCACGCTCCGAGGTGGCGACCACCATCAGGTGGACCTGATCCTTGCCCGTGCCGGCGAGCAGCTTCGGGCTTTGCGGGCCGACGGTGACGCCCGACGCGAGGCGGGCCATCACCTTGGTGAGCTCCTCGGCGTAGGGGCGACCGGCCTCGGCCGCGTCCTGCGCGCGGCGCAGCTTGGCGGCGGCGACCATCTTCATCGCCTTGGTGATCTTCTGCGTCGACTTCACCGAGCCGATGCGGATCTTGAGAGCCTTGAGGTTGGCCATCTACTTCCCCGTTGGCCCCCGCCGGAGCGGGGGCTCGAACCTATCAGCCGAACGTCTTGGCGAACGCGTCGAGCGCCGCCTTGAGCTTGCCCTTGACCTCGTCGCCGAGATCCTTGGTCTCGCGGATGGTCTTGAGCACGTCGGGGTGGTTCGCCTTGAGGTCGGCGAGCAGGGCAGCCTCGAAGCGGGTCACTTCGCTGACCGGCAGCGCGTCCAGATAGCCCTGGGTGCCGGCGAAGATCGACGCCACCTGATCCTCGAACGGCATCGGCGAGAACTGCGCCTGCTTCAGCAACTCGGTGAGGCGGGCGCCGCGGTTGAGCAGCTTCTGCGTCGAGGCGTCGAGGTCCGAGCCGAACTGCGCGAAGGCCGCCATTTCGCGATACTGGGCCAGCTCCAGCTTGATCGAGCCCGCGACCTTCTTCATCGCCTTGGTCTGCGCGGCCGAGCCGACGCGCGACACCGAGAGGCCGACGTTGATGGCCGGACGGATGCCCTGATAGAACAGGTCCGTCTCGAGGAAGATCTGGCCGTCGGTGATCGAGATCACGTTGGTCGGGATGTAGGCCGACACGTCGCCGGCCTGCGTCTCGATGACCGGGAGAGCCGTCAGCGAGCCGGCGCCATGCGCGTCGGACATCTTGGCGGCGCGCTCGAGCAGGCGCGAGTGGAGATAGAACACGTCGCCCGGATAGGCTTCGCGGCCCGGCGGACGGCGCAGCAGGAGCGACATCTGGCGGTAGGCGACGGCCTGCTTCGAGAGATCGTCGTACACGATCACGGCGTGCATACCGTTGTCGCGGAAATACTCGCCCATCGCGCAGCCGGTGTAGGGCGCGAGGAACTGGAGCGGCGCCGGGTCCGACGCGGTCGCGGCGACCACGATCGAATATTCCATCGCGCCATTCTCTTCGAGCTGGCGGACGATCTGGGCGACGGTCGAGCGCTTCTGACCGACGGCGACGTAGATGCAGTAGAGCTTCTGCTTCTCGTCGGTGCCGGCGTTGGCGGTCTTCTGGTTGATGAAGGTGTCGATCGCGACGGCGGTCTTGCCGGTCTGACGGTCGCCGATGATGAGCTCGCGCTGGCCACGGCCGACGGGCACCAGCGCGTCGAGCGCCTTGAGGCCGGTCTGCACCGGCTCATGCACCGACTTCCTGGGGATGATGCCCGGAGCCTTCACTTCGACGCGCGAACGCTTCTCGAACTCGATCGGGCCTTTGCCGTCGATCGGGTTGCCGAGGCCGTCGACCACGCGGCCGAGCAGGCCCTTGCCGACCGGCACGTCCACGATGGTGCCGGTGCGCTTGACGATGTCGCCTTCCTTGATCTCGGCGTCCGAGCCGAAGATCACGACGCCGACATTATCGGCCTCAAGGTTGAGGGCCATGCCCTGCGTGCCGTTGGCGAACTCGACCATTTCGCCCGCCTGGACGTTGTCGAGGCCGAAGATGCGCGCGATGCCGTCGCCGACGGACAGCACCTGGCCGACCTCGGACACCTCGGCTTCGGTGCCGAAGTTGGCGATCTGGTCGCGGATGACCTTCGAGATTTCTGCGGCGCGGATATCCATGTTCAGCCTTTCATCGCGTGCGCGAGAGTGTTCAATTTGGTGCGGATCGAGCCGTCGATCTGCTGCGAGCCCATCTTCACGATCAGGCCGCCGAGGATCGCCGGGTCCACCTTCGCCTCGATCGCGACATCGCGGCCGAAGCGGGTGCGCAGCTTGTCCTTCAGCGCGCCGACCTGCCCGGCGTCGAGCGGATGGGCGGAGGTGACTTCGGCGGTCGTCTCGCCGCGATGGGCGGCCACCAGCGCCTTGAAGGCGCGGATCATGGCCGCGAGATCGGCGAGGCGGCGATTATGCGCCACGACGCCGAGGAAGTTGCTGGTGATCTTGCCGAGCTTCATCGCCTCGGCCACCGCGGCGATCGCCTTGCTGGCGGCCGCGCGGTCGACGAGGGGGCTCTGGGTCAGGGCACGGAAATCGGCGCTTTCGGCCAGAGCGGCCTTCACCTGGTCAAGATCCGCCGAGACGGCGTCGATCGCCTTCTCGTCGCGCGCCAGCTCGAACAGGGCCATCGCATAACGGCCGCTGAGGCTGGCTTGAATACCGCCGGAAATGTCCACGCGCGCTCAATCCCCCGGAAGCTGCAAAGCCCATGTAAAAAAAGGGGGCGCCCAGAGACGTCCCCGCATGGGTCGCCGGCCGGTTAGCAGGGGAGGGGGGATGATGCAAGCGTAGCGCGGCCGATCGTCGGCTTCCGGGCGGAAAGCGGTTTGAGAGCAAGCGGCGGGATGCGGGCCGGCGTGGATCTGCGGAATAAGGAGCCATGGCCACGAAGGAGTGACGATCATGACCTATCGCATCGAGGGGCTCGACCCCGCCCGCTTCGCCAATGTGGAGGCGCTGCTCTCCGCCGGGGCGATTCGCATGACGGTGGGCAAGCCGGGCGCCTTCCCCTGTCGCGTGACGCTGGAGGATGCCGAGCCGGGCGAGAGCGTGCTGCTCGTCAACCATGTCTCGGCCGACGTGGCGACGCCGTTCCGTGCCTCGCACGCCATCTTCGTGCGCGAGGGGGCCGTTCGGGCGCCGCGCTATCGGGATGTCGCGCCGCCGCTGCTCGAACGGCGGAGGCTGAGCCTGCGCGCCTTCGATGCGGTGGGGATGCTGCGCGCGGCGACGGTCGCGGAGCCGGGTGAGGCGGATGCGGGGATTCGGGGGCTGCTGGACGATCGGGAGATCGCTTATGTGGATGTCCATAATGCCGCGTGGGGATGCTTCCTGGCGCGGGCGGAGCGGAGCGATGATGCCTGATCGGGACGAGGAGCGCTGGGCGGCCGTGCTGCGCCGCGATCGTGGGGCGGATGGAGACTTCGTCACCGGCGTGCTCTCCACCGGCATCTATTGCCGCCCGTCCTGCGCGGCCCGGCATCCGAAGCGCGAGAATGTGCGCTTCTTCGCCGATGGCGAGGCGGCGCGGACGGCGGGCTTGCGGCCCTGTCTGCGCTGCAAGCCCGACGCGGTGGCCCGCGATGCCGAGGGCGTGGCCCGTGCGGTGGCGCTGATCGAACGCTCCGACACGCCGCCCACGCTCGACGAGATGGCCGGGGCGGCCGGATATGCGCCGCATCATTTCCATCGCCTGTTCCGCAAGCGGACCGGGGTGACGCCCGCCGCTTATGCCCGCGCCGTCCGCGCGCGGCGGATGGAGCAGGCGCTGCGACAGGAGGACAGGGTGACCGACGCGATCTACGAGGCGGGCTATTCGGGTCCGGGCCGTTTCTACGAGGAGGCCGAGGGGCGGCTCGGCATGGCGCCGTCGGCCTGGCGCGACGGCGGCCGGGGCGCCACGATCCGATGGGCCACCGCGCCGACCAGTTTCGGCCGGATGCTGGTCGCGGTGACCGAGCGGGGCATCTGCCGGCTCACCTTCGGCGATCCGCAGGAGGTGCTCCGTCGCGACTTCCCCAACGCGACGCTGGAGCCGGGCGGCGCGGACATGGCGGCGCTGGTGGCGAGCGCGGTCGCGGTGGTGGAGGAGCCGGGGCGGGCGCACGACCTGCCGCTCGACGTGCGTGGCACCGCCTTCCAGGAAGCGGTGTGGCGCGAGCTTTCCCGAGTGCCGGCGGGGGAGAGCGTGAGTTATGCGGCACTCGCGGCACGGGCCGGCAAGCCGGGCGCGGCGCGCGCGGCCGGAACGGCGTGCGGCGCGAATCCGGTGGCAATCCTCATCCCTTGCCACCGCGCCCGTCGCGGAGATGGCAGTCCGGGCGGCTATGCGTGGGGGCTGGCGATGAAGGCCGAGCTGCTGGAGCGCGAAGCGGGCGAGGGGCGGCAGGCTCAGCTTTTCGGCTGATCCTTGCCGCTCTTGTTCCCGGCGGCCTTGTCGTCGTCGGTGGGCCGGCCGTTCGCCAGCTTCGTCCTGGCGTCCGCGATCTTGCCGCTGTCGATCAGGTCGATCAACGTGCGCGCTGCGCCCGCGCCGCGCATACCATGCGGCGAATAGGCGATGGGAGCCAGCAGCGCGCGTGCCGCCTGGGTCTTGCCATCGTCGAGCATCCGCCCGGCGAGCAGGAAGTGGACGCCCGAATCCTCGGGCGCGAGCGCTTCCGCCTTTTGCAGACCCTGCACGGCGAGATCGGGCGCGCGCACATCCTGCGCCAGATAGCTCTCGTAATAGAGGATGAGCGGCAAGGCCGCCTCGGTATCCGCGCGGTTGGCCTTCACATACCAGCTTCGCGCGGCCGACCAGGTCTGCGCATCGGTCGCATGAGCCTTCACCGCGCGGCGGACAGCCACTCTGCCCTTGTAGAGCATGGCCCGCTGCTGATGGGGATCGGCCGCGAGTGCCCGATCGGCGGCGGCATCCGCCGCATCGTCATTGCCGGCATCGAATTCGGCCTCGGCCAGCTCGACCTGCACGCGCGGATCGCCGGGATAGGGCGCGGCACGCTTCTCCGCTTCGGGGAGCAGCGCCTTGGCCTGTTTCTCGTCGACGCCTCTGGTGGAGCGCATGTGGACGAAGATCATTGCCGCCGCGCCCGGAGAAAGGGGCTGCACGTCCACGGTGGGAGTCGTGGCCGGCGGTGGGACGCGCATCTCGGCAAAGCGGTTCTCGGCGAGATAGGCGCTCAGTTCCCCGTCGAGCTTGTGCAGGTCGCCGAAGGCGAGGGTCGCGGCATCGATGCTCGATTTCCCCTTGTTCATCTCGGCCAGATATGTGTCGAGCTGGCCGCGCCGGTCCTTGTTCATCATGAGATAGTGAACGAGCAGCCAGCCGCGCCCGTAGATCATGTCGAGCATCGCGGGGTCGTGCAGGATGCGCGGCGGCGGATCGAGCAATTCGCGGATCGACAGCGTTGTGTGCGAGAACAGGCCGTAAGCGCGATAATCGGCCGGTCGGCCGACCAGCACCGAGCCATCGTCCTCGAACTTTACGTTCGCGTTGAACTCCGCGAACCCCTCCATGTACCACATGGGATAGGCGGCGGTGAAATTCGCGAACATGAAATGATGGCTATATTCGTGGAGCAGCGCGTCCTGCGCGGTAAGGTCTTGGGAATCGTTGCTGCCCGGGCTCGACAGCGAGAGCGTGAAGATCGCTGAGCCTCCGGCCTGCGGCGTGTAGAAGCCCCGCACCGAGCTTCCGCAGTTGCATAGGCTCTGGATCGTGCCGACATCGGTCGCGTAGATATGGATGCGGTTGGAGCGGCGGCTGGGATCGTCCTGCACGCCGTAGAGCGTCCGCATTTCGGCATCGAAGCGCTCGAGCTTCACCGCGAAGTCGCGGATGCGCGCCGGGCTGCTATTCGCATCGATGATGAAATGATCGGTGCTGGCCTCATACCACGCGGCATGAGCCGGCGCGCCGAGCGCGGCCGCCGCGCCCAGCAATATCCCCATGAACGGCTTACGCATTACAGCCCCCCCACGACGCTTTCGCATCGCGCATCCTTCCATCCTCATGCCCGGAAGTGCCAGTCCGGTGATGCGGAATATAGCCCCGGAGCGGAGCTATATCAGTGCCGCCGGAAAGATTTCCGCGCCGGCCGCTTCTTCGCGGGCGCCGCTTCGGGGCGTGCCGTCGCGTACATCGCCCTGGCGATATCTTTGGTCAGCGCGCGCTTGTCTCCGCCCCGTTCGTAGAGATCGAAATGCGTCTTGTCGGGCAGGAAGCTGATCTGCGCATGTGCGCCGACCTTCTTCATCGCGGCGTCCAGCCGGTGGGCGGCGCCGTCGAGATAGAAGGTGTCCGCCGTGCCCACGATCAGATGGACCTTGCCGTCGAGATCGGGCTTCAGCTCGGGCCAGCGCGTCTCGATCATATGGGCGATGTCGTAATGATCGCGCCAGTAGGAGACGACGGCCGGGTCCACCGCGCCGGTGGTGCGGTCGAACATCTCCATCGGCGTACCGTCCGCCCCGCGCGGGCTGAACACCCATTCGAACGAGCGGAACTGGCCGCCGTCATGGCCCAGCACCGCCTCCAGCTTCGCGAAATCCGGGATGGTGGCGATCAGCTTGTCATGGTCGCGGATCAGCGGGCGTGGCTTGCCGGCGGCATCCCGGTAGAAATTGGCGCCTGGCGCGGTGAGATCGGCGCCGGTGAAATCGTGGAAGTCGCTCGGATCGGGCGAGGTGGACCATGTGCCGCCGAAGACCTTGGGGTAGCGCACCTGCAACCACAAAGTCGCCCAGCCGCCCGAGCTGTGCCCGGTGAGGAAGCGGCCGGACGCCTTGCCGTCCATCCGGTACTGTTTCTCCAGCGAGGGGATCAGCTCGGCGGTGAGCGCGTGGCCCCACGGGCCGTTGTTCACGCTGTCCGCGAACTCGGTGGTGCCGGTGCCGAGCGAGCTTTGATCGAGGAACACCCAGATCATCGGCGGGATGTCCTTGGCCGCCTCCAGCCCCCAGATGCGGCCCGCCATCGCGATGTCGCGCTTGTGCGTCGAGCCGAAGCCGCCGGTCTCGTAGACGGTGGGGTAGGTCTGGCGCGCGTCGGGGCTGTAGCCGGGCGGGGTGAGTACCCACGCCTTGATCGTGATCGGGCGGCCCCAGAAGGCGCTGAGCGCGGGGCTCTGGAACAATTCCTCGTGGAGATGCGGTTTGGCATCGGCGACGGCCTGCTGCACGTCCCTGGGCGCATCCGAGAAATCCCACGGCGCCCGGTCCGGGATCGTCCGGTCGAGCGGGAGCGTGGCGGGGGACTGTTCGGGCCAGTGGATCGTCACCACCTTCGACACGAGATCGCCGGGGCCGCGCCCGCCATAATTATAATCCCCGTTGCGATCGAGCACCGCCTGCACGCGATAGTCGCCGGCGGGCAGCGCCGCGAAGCCGGCGGGGAAGGCGGTTTCCTGCGTGTTGATCTGCACGGTGCGCGCCACGCCGAAGGTCGTGACGTCGCGGGCAGCGACCGAGACGGCCTGCGGATCGAAGGTGGAGGTGTCGACATCCGCCTGATCGGCCTCGCCCGGCTTCACCGGGCTGGCAAAGACCAGCAGCCGGCCGGACGCATCGCCCTTCCAGCTTTCGGGCAGCGTCACGATCATCCGCGTCTCGGCGATCGGCAGTTCGGCGAAGGCAGGCCCTGTCGACAGCAGCAGCAGCGCGGCGGCGATCGGCATCCGCCAGCGGCGAAGTTGACACGCGTGCATGTGTTTCGTCGCCATCGCCGGCCCCCTCCCTGCGCAATCGCCCGGATGCTGGCAGCGGAAATCCTACATTACCAGAGGAATTTCACCGTATGGGTTTGTCGCCAAAGGGGTATGGAACCCCGGCGAGGTAAGCGGAATGCGCCGGCTCACATGAAGCTGTACGGATCGACGTCCACCGCCACGCGCACCCCGCGCGGCCATTCGAGCGCGCCGAGCCAGCCGCGGATCGCGTCCTGCACGTCGAGCGCGCGCCGGGCGTGGACGAGCAGGCGCTGGCGATGCCGCCCCCTCAGCATGGCGAGCGGGGCGGGGGCGGGGCCGAACACCATCATCCCCTCCACCTCCGGCGCGCTGCGGCCGATCAGGCGGGCGGTGGCGACCGCCTCGTCCTGCTTCTCGGCGGAGACGATGATCGCGGCGTAGCGGCCGAAGGGCGGCGCGCCGGCCTCGCGGCGGCTGTCCGTCTCGGCCTCGTAGAAGCTGTCGGCGTCGCCCGTCACCAGCGCCTGGATCACCGGTGCCTGCGGCTCGCGCGTCTGGAGGAAGACGCGCCCCGGCTTGGCCCCGCGCCCGGCGCGCCCGGCGACCTGCGCGATCTGCTGGAAGCTGCGTTCGGCCGCGCGGAGGTCTCCGCCCGAGAGGCCGAGGTCCGCGTCCACCACGCCGACCAGCGTGAGGTTGGGGAAGTGATAGCCCTTGGTGATGAGCTGGGTTCCGATCACCACGTCGATGTCGCCCGCTTCCATCCGGTTGACGAACTCGGCGGCCTTGGCGGGGGACCAGATGGTGTCGGACGTCACCACGGCGGTGCGCGCGTCGGGGAGGATGGCGGCCACCTCGTCGGCGATGCGCTCGACGCCGGGGCCGCAGGCGACGAGGCTGTCCTCCTCATGGCATTCCGGGCAGGCGGCGGGCGGCGGCATCACATGCCCGCAATGGTGACAGGCGAGCCGCGCCATCAGCCGGTGCTCGACCATCCACGCCGTGCAGTTGGGGCAGCGGAAGCGGTGCCCGCAGGTCCGGCACAAGGTCAGCGGGGCATAGCCGCGCCGGTTGAGGAAGAGGAGGGACTGCTCGCCCTTTTCCATCGTCTCCTGCAACGCCGCGACCAGCGTGGGCGCGATCCAGCGCTGTTTGGGCGGCACATCCAGCGTGAGATTGATGATCGAGATGGCGGGCATCTGCGCCGGTCCGTAGCGGCCGGGGAGCTTCAGCTCGCGATACTTCCCCGCCGCCACCATCTGCCGCGTCTCGATCGCAGGGGTGGCGGAGGCGAGGAGGATCGGGATGCTCTCGAAATGCCCGCGCATCACGGCGACGTCGCGGGCGTGGTACATCACGCCTTCTTCCTGCTTGAAGCTGGTCTCGTGCGCCTCGTCGACGACGATCAGGCCGAGGTTCCGATAGGGCAGGAACAGCGAGGAGCGCGCCCCGATCACCACCTTGGCCTCACCGGTCGCGATGGCGCGCCATGCGCGGCGGCGCTGGGATTGGCGCAGGTCCGAATGCCACGCCACGGGAAGATGGCCGAAACGCTTTTCGAAGCGCTTGAGGAAAGGCTCGGTCAGCGCGATCTCGGGGAGCAGGATCAGCGATTGCCGCCCCGCCCGGATCGCCGCCGCGACCGCCTCGAAATAGACCTCGGTCTTGCCCGATCCCGTCACGCCATCGAGCAGCATGGGGTCGAAGCGATGGGCGTCCACCGCCTCGACGATGCTGTCCGCCACTTCACGCTGTTCGGGGGAGAGTTCGGGGGGCGCGAAGGACGGATCGGGATCGATGAAGGGCGCGTCCACCGCCACCTCCACCGCCTCGATCGCGCCCGTCTTCACAAGGCCCCGGATCACCGCGTCGGTGACGTCCGCAATGGCGGCCAACTCGCGGACCAGCCCCTGCCGCTCGCCGATCCGCTCCAGCGCCTGAGCGCGCTGGGGCGTGAGGCGATCGGGCACCACACCCGTCGCGCGATATTCGACGACGGTGCGCCCGCCCTCCAGCGCGCTCGCGGACGCCAGCGCCATGCGCAGCACGGCGGCCGGGGGCGCGAGATAATAGTTGGCGGTCCACTCGATCAGACGGCGGAGCGGCGCGGCGATCGGGGGCAGATCGTAGACCGAGAGCAGATTGCGCAGCCGGTTGTCGCCCACCTCCGCGTCGGAGGGCATCCGCTCCGCCTCCCACACCACGCCGGCGATCTGGCGCGGCCCGAGCGGGGCCAGCACGATCGAGCCCGGCTCCACCGTCATGCCGTGCGGCACGCGATAGTCGAGCGGGCCGAGGGCCGAGTTGAGGAGCAGGACGCGGGCACGGGACATCGCTCCCTCCCATCTAGGATCGAAGGCGGCCGTGCAACAGGGGAGGGCTTTCGCGCCGCGCCGGGAGATGCTTCATTGCCGCGGGACAGGGAGAGGTGGATGTTGGAAACGGAGCGGTTGACGGTCAGGCGGATCGGGCTGGAGGACGCGCCCTTCATGCTGGCGATCCTGAACGATCCGGGGTTCCTCGCCAATATCGGCGATCGCGGCGTCCGCACCGTGGCGGAGGCGGAGGAATATATCCGCGTCCGGGTACTCGCCTCCTACGAGACGCATGGCTTCGGCATGTTCCGCGTCGCGCTGAAGGAGGGGGACGAGCCGGTCGGCACCGTCGGCTTCGTGCGGCGCGAGGGGCTGGACGGGCCGGATCTCGGCTTCGCCTTCCTCGCAGATCATACCGGCAAGGGCTATGGCCGCGAGGCGTCGAAGGCGCTGATCGCCTGGGCGCGGCGCGAACTGCATATCGGCCCGCTGCTGGCGATCACCGCGCCTCATAACGCGGCGTCGGCGGCGCTGCTCCTGCGGCTCGGCTTTCGCGAGGAGGGGCGGGTGACATTGCCCCAGCACGGCGGGGAAAGCCGCCTGTTCGTGGAAGGTTAGGCCGCCGCCCAGAGGGGCCATTTCCTTTTAACCAGCCTGCGCTAAGCTCCTCTCATGGGTATCGTCATCGATTTCCAGGACTGGACTGTCGCGAGCCTTCGCGCGCGCGTCGCGGAGGTCGAGGAGGCGAACCAGGATCTCATCGCCTTCGCGCGCGGCCATTCGGGCGCGGTGGCGGCGATCCATGCCGCCGTGCTTGCCGCGATCGAGGCGGACAGTCTCGAACATCTCGTCCACATCGTCACGCAGGACTGGCCGGACATCCTCGGCGTCGATGCCATCGCACTGGCGCTGCATGTCGGGGAGACGGGGCTGCGCGCCGATTCCAACGGGCTCAACTATGTCGACCGGCGGGTGATCGGGCGGATCATGCGCGGGCTGGAGGGGGTCGTGCTGCGCGGCGTCGAGCAGGGGCATCCGCTGTTCGGCCCGGCCGCGCCGCTGATCCGGGCGGAGGCGCTGGTGCGGCTCGATCATCCGGCGCCGCACGCCTGCGGCCTGATCGCGCTCGGCCAGCGTGCGGAGCAGCGTTTCGAGACGCGCCACGGATCGGAGCTGCTCGCCTTCCTCGGCGGGACGCTGGCGCGTATGGTGGGGCGGTGGCTGCTTCCCTGACCCTCGCCGATCATCCGGCCCGCCTCATCGCCGCCGCCTTCGGAGAACATCTCGCCCGCACCCGGTTGCGCTCGGCGCATACGGTGCGCGCCTATCTCGCGACCGCGCACCGGCTGGTCGCCTTCCTCGGCGAGCATCGCGGCGAGGCGGTGGACGCGGCCATGCTCGCCGCGCTCGATGCGGCGGACCTGCGGGCCTATCTGGCGCGGCGGCGCGATGTCGGCGGGCTCACCAATGCGTCGGCCGCGCGGGAGCTGTCGGCGGTGCGTGCCTTTCTCGATTTCGCCAACGGGAGCCCGGCGGCGACGCCCCGCATCCGCGCGCCGCGCGTCAAGAAGGGCGTGCCACGCCCAATCGCGCCCGCTGAGGCGAAGGCGCTGGCCCATGACGCCGCCGACGCGCAGGACAAGCCCTGGCTTGCCAGGCGCGACCTCGCGGTGCTGCTGCTGCTCTACGGGGCGGGGCTTCGCGTGGGCGAGGCGATGGCGCTCGACGCGCGTCTCCTCCCGCTCGGCGAGACGATCATGGTGACGGGCAAGGGCTCCAAGCAGCGCGTCGTTCCGCTGCTGCCCGTCGTGCGGGAGGCGATTGCGGAATATGTGCAGGAATGTCCTTATCCGCTGACCCCCGGCACGCCGCTGTTCCGGGGAGCGCGGGGCGGCGGGCTCGATGCCGGGATCGTCCGCCGGGCGGTGCGTGCCGCCCGCGTGCGGCTGGGGCTGCCGGAGCGGACGACGCCGCACGCGCTGCGCCACAGCTTCGCCACCCATCTGCTGGCCGGAGGCGCGGATTTGCGCCAGTTGCAGGAGCTGCTCGGCCATGCGAGCCTCTCCTCCACGCAGATCTACACGGCCGTCGACGCTGCCCGCCTGATGGACGTTTACAGGGCGGCGCATCCCCGAGCGTAAAAATTTGCTGAAGCCGATTTAAGTTTGCCGGGAAGCGGTCGTTACCCGTCGTGAAGCACCCACGGGACTGGAGCACGACAATGGATGGCATCGAGAAGGCGGGAGGAGCTGAGCCGATCCGGCTTCGGCCTGTTTCGTCGACGACGCCGGCGGCCCCCGTGGCGCCCGCCACGCCGGAAAAGCCGGTGACGTCGAGCGACGTGGCGAACCTTATCTCGCTTCTGGCAGGCTCGGCGCCGCCGATCGACACCAAGAAGGTCGAGGTCATCCGGTCGCTGATCGCGTCCGGCGCCTATCCCATCGACGAGCACGCTATCGCGGCTAAGATGCTGGCCCTCGACTTTCCCGGTCGCGGCGAGGACGCCGACGCCTGACAGGCGCGAGAAGACGAAGCGTTCAGCCCCGCGCCGCCGCGCGGGCTTCAATCGCCTCCCAGATCAGGGTGGGGGTGTCGGTGCCGTTGAACTTGTCGATGGCGACGATGCCCGTCGGCGAGGTGACGTTGATCTCGGTGAGGTAGCCCGCGATCACGTCGATCCCGACGAAGACCAGACCCCGCCTGGCGAGCTCTGGGCCTAGCTTCGCGCAGATTTCCAGCTCGCGGGGCGTCAGCTCGGTCTGCGCGCCCGATCCGCCGACGGCGAGGTTGGAGCGGATTTCGCCCGCCTTGGGCAGGCGGTTGACCGCGCCGGCCGGCTTGCCGTCGACCAGCACGATGCGCTTGTCGCCCTTCGACACGTCGGGGAGGAAGGCCTGCACCATGAACGGCTCGCGCCACACCTGACCGAAAAGCTCGGTCAGCGCGGCGAGGTTGGCGTCCTTGCGCCCGACATGGAACACCGCCGAACCCGCATTGCCGTAGAGCGGCTTCACCACGACTTCGCCATGCTCGGCATGGAAGGCGCGGGCATCCTCCAGGCGGCGGGTAATCATCGTCGGCGGCATGAACTCGGCATAATCGAGCACGAACAGCTTTTCCGGCGCGTTGCGGACGGCGGCCGGGTCGTTCACCACCAGCGTTTCGTGCTGGATGCGCTCGAGCAGGTGCGTCGCGGTGATGTAGGCGAGGTCGAACGGCGGGTCTTGCCGCATCAGCACCACGTCGGTGTCGGCGCCGAGATCGAACGTCTCGACATCGCCGAACTGGAAATGCCCGCCCGCCACGCGCTGCACCGTCACCGGGCGCACCGGCGCAGTGACGCGCCCGTCGCGGTAGCTCAGATCACCGGCGGCATAATGGAAGAGCGTGTGGCCACGGGCCTGCGCCGAGAGCATCAGCGCGAAGGTGCTGTCCCCCGCGATGTTGATCGTCTCCATCGGGTCCATCTGGACGGCGACGCGAAGGCCCATGTCATTACGCTCCTGAGATTATGCCACCAGCAGATAGGGGGCCGACGCGCGTTCGTCACCTCCCGCCTTTGCGTCATCCCGGACTTGATCCGGGATCCAGGGCTTCAGGCGTGCCGCATGGAGCCCTGGATCCTGACGTTCGTCAGGATGACGGGAGACGGCTCACCCCTGCCAGACATGCTCCAGATGAACAGGCAGGCGGCCGGGCGCGATCAGCACGGCATCGATGCGGATATCGTCGCCGGGCTCGGCATAGCGGGGGATGAGAATCTCGGCCGCCGCCGCGACGCGGACCAGCCGCTGCCGGTCGAGCGCCAGGGCGAGCGCGGCGGCGTCGCGCCGGGCCTTCACCTCGACGAAGGCGAGGAGGCCGGGGCGGCGCGCCACAAGGTCCACCTCGCCGCGCGGCGTGCGGACCCGTTCGGCGAGGATGGTCCAGCCTTTCCCGCGCAGGAAGGTGGCGGCGATCGCCTCGGCCTGCCGGCCGCTGGCTTCCGCCGCCTGACGCTTCATGCCTGACCCTTGAGTTCCAGCGCGCGCTCGTAAAGCTCGTGGCGCGGGATGCCGGTGGCGTCCGCCACCTCCCGCGCGGCCTTGGCGATGGGCAGGCGGGAGAGGGCATCGGTCAGCATCGCGTCGATGTCCGCGGCCTGCGGAGGAGGCGCCTCGCCGGGCGGTCCGACGACGATCACGATTTCGCCCTTGGGCGCGTGCTCGGCATAGCGCGCGGCCAGCTCTTCGAGCGTGCCGGTGACGCATTCCTCGAACGCCTTGCTGATCTCGCGCGCCACCGCCGCGTCGCGTCGGCCCAGCACGGCCGCCATCACCGCGAGCGTCGCGCCGAGGCGGGGGCCGCTCTCATAGAAGACGAGGCTCGCGCGGAGCGCCTTCAGCTCGGCGAGGGTTTCGCTCTTGGCCTTCTCCTTCGGCGGCAGGAAGCCCGCGAACAGGAAGCGATCGGTCGGAAGCCCGGCGAGCGTCAGCGCGGCGATGGCGGCGCTCGGGCCGGGCAGCGTGACGATGCGATGCCCCGCCGCGCGCGCATCGCGGACCAGCTTGAAACCGGGGTCCGAGATCATCGGCGTGCCGGCGTCCGACACCAGCGCGATCGCCTCCCCGCCGAGTCGGGCGACCAATCCGGGGCGCACCCGGTCGGCATTATGGTCATGATAAGGGGTCATCGGCGTTTCCGTGCCGATGTGACGGAGCAATTTGGCGGTCACGCGCGTATCTTCCGCGGCGATCAGGTTCGCGCGGCTCAGCACGTCTGCCGCACGGGGCGTCAGGTCGCCAAGATTGCCGATCGGGGTCGCGACGATGTAGAGCCCGGGAGGGAGAGGATCGGTCATAGGGGATCTCATGGCAGAGGGCTTACGCGCATCGCAACCGGGGATCGCCTCGAAGACGGTGCGCTTTGGTGGATTGATGGCAGCGATGCTGCTGGCGGGTTGCGCCGGCGTGGTGCCGCACAAGCCCAATACGGGCGCGGGCAGGCCTGTGCCGCAGAAGCCCGTGCCGCAGCAAGGGCGCCTGCCGCAGGAAGCGCGCGATCGCGTCGCCGTGCTGGTGCCGCTCTCCGGCCCGAACGCAGCGGTGGGCCAGTCGATCGCCAATGCCGCCAACATGGCGCTGATCGACAGCGGCGGCGCGGGCGTGCGCCTCACCATGTACGACACCGGCACGGGCGCGGCGCAGGCCGCCCGCACCGCGCTGGCGGAGGGCAACAAGCTCATCCTCGGGCCGCTTCTGTCCGAGGATGTGCGGCAGGTCGCGCCGGTGGCCGGGGCCGCGCATGTGCCGGTGCTGTCCTTCTCCAACGACATCGACGTGGCGGGGCATGGCGTCTATCTGCTCGGCTTCACGCCCACCCAGTCGATCGAGCGCGTGGTGGATTATGCCAAGTCGCGCGGGCTGACGCGCTTCGCGGCGCTGGTGCCCAACGGGCTTTACGGCCGCCGCGCCTCCAACGCGATGCTGAAGGCGGCGCAGGAGGCGCACGGCACCGTCGTCTCGATGCAGGGCTATGACCGTAGCGCCGCCTCGCTGGGCACGGCGATCCGCAAGCTGGGCGATCCCAAGGGCTATGACGCGCTGCTGATCGCGGACAGTGGCCGCATCGCGCTGGTGGCGGCGCCGCTGGTGCGCAAGTCGGGCAGCGGCGCGCGCCTGCTCGGCACCGAACTCTGGAACACCGAGCCGCAGCTCGCCGCCGCCAAGGCGCTGAGCGGAAGCTGGTTCGCCGCCGTGTCGGACGGGCTCTACACCCAGTTCGCGGCGAAATACCGCGCCCGCTTCGGCAAGAGCCCGTTCCGCCTGTCGAGCCTCGGCTATGATTCGGTGCTGCTGGCGGTCCGCATCTCGGCGGACTGGAAGCCGGGCACGCCCTTCCCGGAGGGGCGTCTCACCGACAAGGGCGGCTTCTCGGGCGTGGACGGCGCCTTCCGCTTCGATCGCGACGGCGTGGCCGATCGCGTGCTGGAGGTGAAGCAGATCGGAGCGGGCGGCGTCACCGTCGTCTCCGCGGCGGCGAGGGGCTTCGAGGACTGATCTCGGGCGGGGGCCAGGAGGAGTGACGCGATGAGCTATATTCAGGGCTTCGTGATCCCGGTCCCCGCAGAGAACAAGGAGGCCTATCGGGCGATGTGCGCCAAGGTATGGCCGCTCTTCCGGGACTATGGCGCCGAGCGGATCGTCGAGTGCTGGGGTGATGCCGTGCCCGACGGCAAGCTGACCGATTTCCGCAAGGCGGTGCAGGCGCAGGAGGGCGAGGAGGTGGTCTTCGCCTGGATCGTCTGGCCGGACAAGGCGACCCAGGAAGCGGCTCACGCGAAGATGATGGCCGATCCCCGGATGGAGCCGAAAGAGCCGATTCCCTTCGACGGCAAGCGCATGATCTTCGGCGGGTTCGAGCCGATCTTCGATACTGACGAGGGATGAGGTTTTCTCCGCCTTTCCTCTTCATCCCGCGTTCCTCGTCATCCCGGACTTGATCCGGGATCCAGGGCTTCAGGCGTTTCCGTTCGCAGCTCTGGACCCCGGTGTTCGCCGGGGCGACGACGGAGCGCCTAGCGGACGATCTCCGCGAGGATGCCGTCGAGGAGGAGCATTCCGGGCTCGCGCACGGTGAGGCGATCGCCTTCGCGGGCAAGGAGTCCGTGGCCGGCGAGGCGGTCGATCGCCGCTGCGTCGACCATCGCGTCGATGGCGACGCCGGTAGCGGCGGAGACGGCCGCGAGGTCCAGCCCATCGTCGAGGCGCAGGCCCATCAGCAGCGCCTCTTCGGCGCGGGTGGGGCCGTCGAGCGGCTCCTCGCTCTCGATGCCATGGCCGTTGCGGGTGACCGCCGAGAGCCAGTTCTCGGGCTTCTTGCGGCGGAAGCTGGCGAGTTGCCCCCGCCGACCGTGCGCGCCGGGGCCGACGCCGAGATAATCGCGATAGCGCCAGTAAGCGAGGTTATGCCGGCTTTCCGCGCCGGGGCGGGCGTGGTTGGAGATTTCATAGGCCGGGATGCCCGCTTCGGTCGTCACCTGCCGGGTCAGCTCGAAGAGATGCGCCGCCTCGTCGGTGTCGAGCGTCGGCAGCTCGCCCTTGGCCGCCAGCGCCGCAAAGCGCGTGCCGGGCTCGATGGTGAGCTGGTAGAGCGAGAGATGCTCGGTGCCGAAGCCGAGCGCACGGTTCAGTTCCGCCAGCCACTCGGCCTCGGATTGGTACGGCCGCGCATAGATCAGATCGACGCTGACTCGCCCGAACGCCGTCTGCGCGACATCGAGCGCGGCGAGGCTCTCCGCCACGCCATGCGCGCGGCCGAGGAAGTGCAGCGCTTCGTCGTCGAGCGCCTGCAAGCCCAGCGACACGCGGTTCACGCCTGCCGACGCCAGCGCGTGGAAATTCGCCGCTTCGACCGAGGAGGGGTTGGCCTCCAGCGTGATCTCGATGCCGTCGGCGAAACCCCAGTGGCGCTCTGCCGCGTCCAGCACGGCGGCGACCGTCGAGGGCGCCATCAGCGAAGGCGTGCCCCCGCCGAAGAAGATCGAGCCGAGCGGCCGTCCGGGCGTCAGCGCCGCCTCATGGGCGAGGTCGGCGAGCAACGCGTCCCGCCACGCCGCCTCGTCGATCTCGGCGCGGACATGGCTGTTGAAGTCGCAATAGGGGCATTTGGAGACGCAGAACGGCCAGTGGACGTAGAGCGCCAGCGGGCCGCTCGTCTGCATCGTCAGAACACCGCGGCCACCAGCTTGCGGAACGCATCCGCGCGGTGGCTCATCTCGTGCTTCTTCTCCGGGGCCATCTCGCCGAAGGTGATGTCGTGATGCCAGGGCTGGAACATCGGATCATAGCCGAAGCCCTTGTCCCCGCGCGGGGGCCAGACGAGGTGGCCATCGACCCGGCCCTCGACCGTGACGATATGCCCGTCCGGCCAGCACAGCGACAGCGCGCAGACGAAATGCGCGTCGCGGCCGGCATTGGCGCCCTGCTTGGCGATATTCTTCTCGACCAGCTCCATGGCGAGGCCGAAATCCTTCGCTTCCCCGGCCCAGCGGGCGGAGAAGATGCCCGGATCGCCGCCCAGCGCCTCCACGCACAGGCCGCTATCGTCGGCGAGCGCGGGGAGGCCGGTCAGGTCGGCGGAGAAACGCGCCTTGAGTTCCGCATTGGCGGCGAAGCTGGTGCCCGTCTCCTCGGGCTCGGGCACGCCGAGATCGCCGGCGGACACCGGCTCGATCCCATACGGCCCGAGCAGGGCGGCGATCTCGCGGATCTTGCCCTTGTTGTGGCTGGCGATCACCAGCCTGCCGGGCTCCAGCTTGCGCTTCACCGTCCGGTGGCCTTGAGCTGGGCGGCGAAGATCTCGTCGCAGCCGATGCGTGCGAGGCGGAGCATCCGCAGCAGCGCTTCCTCGTCATAGGCCGCGCCCTCGGCGGTGGCCTGCACCTCGGCAAGGTTGCCGCCGGCGAGGAGCACGAAATTGCCGTCCACATGCGCGGCCGAATCCTCGATATAATCGAGGTCGAGCACCGGGGTGCCCTCATGCACGCCGCACGACACGGCGGCGACCTGCGTCCTGATCGGATCGGTGGCGAGCTTGCCGTCGGCCAGCAGCTTGTCCACCGCGAGGCGCAGCGCCACCCACGCGCCCGAGATCGACGCGGTGCGGGTGCCGCCATCGGCCTGAAGCACGTCGCAATCGATGGTGATCTGGCGCTCGCCGAGCGCGGTCATGTCGACCACGGCGCGCAGCGAGCGGCCGATCAGGCGCTGGATTTCCTGGGTGCGGCCGGATTGTTTGCCCTTGGCCGCCTCGCGGTTGCCGCGGGTGTGGGTGGCGCGGGGCAGCATCCCGTACTCCGCCGTCACCCAGCCCTGACCCTTGCCGCGCAGGAAGGGCGGCACGCGCTCTTCCACCGAGGCGGTGACGAGCACCTTCGTGTCGCCGAAGGAGATGATGCAGCTCCCCTCGGCGTGGCGGGTGGCGTTGGGCTCGATGGTGATCGGGCGCATCTGATCGGGCGCGCGGCCGGAGGGACGCATGGAAGCTCCTGTGAAATGGGTGCGGGCGCTTTAGCGGCACGAGGCCCCGAGCGCCACCGTTGCGGAAGAAAGACACCAATTTGTTGAGCATCACGCCGCTTCTCCCTACATTCCCCGTGATGCCCGGACCCGCCGTCCCCGAACTGTCAGACCGTGCGCGGAGCGTGTTCCGCGTGGTGGTCGAATCCTATCTGCGTTCGGGCGCGCCGGTGGGTTCGCGGACGATCTCGCAGCTTTCGGGGCTGAACCTGTCGCCGGCCTCGATTCGCAACGTGATGCAGGATCTGGAGGAGGCGGGCCTGCTCGCGGCGCCCCACATCTCCGCCGGGCGGATGCCGACCGAGGTGGGCCTGCGCCTGTTCGTCGACGGCATGATGCAGGCGGACGAGCCCTCCGACGAGGAGCGCGCCGCGATCGAGCGCGGGATCGGCACGAACGGCCCGATCGAGGATGCGCTGGCATCGGCCTCGGCGGTGCTCTCCGGGCTCTCGGCCTGCGCCGGGCTGGTGCTGGTGCCCAAGCAGGAGCCGGTGCTGCGCCAGTTCGCCTTCGTGCCGCTCAGCCGGACGCAGGCGCTCGCGGTGCTGGTCGGCGCGGACGGATCGGTCGAGAACCGTGTGGTGGCGGTGCCGCCGGGGACGACATCTTCCGCATTGATCGAGGCGGCCAACTATATCAGCGTCGAGATGACCGGGCTGACGCTCGGCGAGGCGCAGGCGCGGCTTTCCGCCGAGATCGGGCTCGGCCGCGCGGCGCTCGATCGCGTCAGCCGCGATCTGGTCGAGCGCGGGCTTGCCGTCTGGTCCACCGACGGCGCCGAGCGACCGGTGCTGATCGTGCGCGGTCAGGCGAACCTGATCGATCCGGGCGCCGCAGAGGATCTGGAGCGCGTTCGCCAGTTGCTCGACGAGCTGGAGGGCAAGGAGGAAATCTCCCGTCTGCTCGACGGCGCACGGAACGGATCGGCGACCAAGATCTTCATAGGATCGGAGAACAAGCTCTTTTCCCTGTCGGGTTCCTCGATTATCGCCGCCCCCTACAGAGCCCGCGAGGGCAGGGTGGTGGGCGTGGTCGGCGTGATCGGCCCGACCCGGTTGAACTATGCTCGCGTGGTTCCCATGGTGGATTTCACCGCGCACGCGCTTTCCAGGTTGATGGCATGACTGACGAAAACAAGATGAACGAAACCGACGACACCCTCCGCGCCGAAACGGCGGCGGTCGCGCCCGAGCTTGCCGAGCATGACGCGCTCAGGGCCGAGCTGGAGGAGACCCGCAACCAGGTGCTCTATGTGCAGGCCGAGATGCAGAATCTCCGCCGCCGCATAGAGCGCGAGATGGCGGATGCCAAGGCCTATGCCACCACCGGCTTCGCGCGCGATCTGCTGTCGGTGGCTGACAATCTCGTCCGCGCGCTGGCGGCGATCCCGTCCGATCTGCGCGCCGACGAGAAGCTGAAGCCGCTCGTCACCGGAATCGAGATGACCGGCAAGGAGCTGGAGACCGTCTTCCAGCGCAACGGCATCACCCGCATCGAGGCGATCGGGCAGGCGCTCGATCCCAACAAGCATCAGGCGATCATGGAGATGGAATCGGCGGATGCCGCGCCGGGCACCGTGATTCACGAGATGCAGTCCGGCTGGATGATTAAGGATCGTCTGCTCCGCCCCGCGATGGTTGGCGTCGCCAAGGCGCCAGAGGGTGTCGGCATCGACATCAAGGCCTGATTTCCCGTTCCGCCGCCCCGGTTTCGGCCGGGGCGGCGTGAACATTACCGGGCGGACACCATTCGGATTGCCGCCGGTAATGTCGGCCTATAGATGGGGGCCTCATGCGTTCGGCGTCCTATCAGTCCTCGTCGTATCGCCCCGAGGCGTCGGTCCAGAGTCGGGCCGTTTCCTTCCTTCTGGCGTTCGGCTTCGCGCTGCTGATCGTATGGATGCTGATCGCCATGGGCGCGCTGCCGCCGGTGCTGAAGGACGCGCACAAGGCGATCACGCTGACGCTCTTCCCCGAGCAGGCCTCGCCGATCCCCAAACATTCGGTCGCCAAGACCAGCCACGCCGCGAGCGGGGCCTCCCCCCGCGCGCCGACGCCGCAGCCCAAGCCCACCGAGCAGGCGAAGACGCCGTCGCCGCCGGTGCCGTGGAACGTTATCCCGCTCACCCATGACGAGATGACCTCGGCGGACATCTCCAACAAGCCGACGCGTGCGCAGACCGCCGATGCCGCCACGCAGGGCGCCAACGGCGACGACAGCGGCCATGACAGCGTCGCGACCTACGGCCCCGGCGATGGGCCGGGCGGCGAACAGCTCTTCAATGCGGAATGGTATCGCCGGCCGAGCGACGCCGAGCTGGCCTTCTACATGCCCAAGAGCGGCCCCTCGACCGGCTGGGCGATGATCGCCTGCCGCACGATCGAGCGCTATCATGTCGATAATTGCCACGAGCTGGGCGAGACGCCGGGCTCCGGCCTCGCCCGCGCGCTGCGGGAGGCGGCGTGGCAGTTCCTCGTGCGGCCGCCCCGTATCGGGGGCAGGCCGCAGGTCGGCGCGTGGGTGCGTATCCGCTTCGATTTCACCCCACGCGCGCCGCACGACGCGGGCTGATTTTCGGGAAAGGGGAGAGGGGGAGCGGCCTATCGCCTACTCCCCGAAGTCGCCTACTCCCCGAACATGCCCTTGAGCTTGGCGAAGAAGCCGCTGGAGGCGGGGCATTCCTCGCCGGTCTCCGTCTCGCGGAATTCGGCGAGAAGCTCCTTCTGGCGGGCGGAGAGCCTGGTCGGCGTCTCGACCGCGATCTCTATCACCAGATCGCCGCGGCCACGGCTGTTGAGCACCGGCATCCCCGATCCGCGATGGCGGAGCTGCTTGCCGGACTGGATGCCCGCCGGAATCTTGACCGCGATGATCTCGCCGTCGAGCCCCGGCACCTCGATCTCGCCGCCGAGCGCCGCCGTGGTGAAGCTGATCGGGCAACGCGCCGCCAGCGTCGTGCCGTCGCGCTCGAAGATCGAATGCCGCTTCACATGGAGGAAGATGTAGAGGTCGCCCGGAGGCGCGCCACGACCGCCGGCTTCGCCTTCGCCGGTCACGCGGATGCGCGTGCCCTCGTCGACGCCGGCGGGGATTTTCACCTCGAGCGTCTTTTCCCGGTCGATGCGGCCCTCGCCCCGGCAATTGGGGCAGGGGTCCGCGATCACCTGGCCCGCGCCATGGCAGGACGGGCAGGCGCGCTCGACCACGAAGAAGCCCTGCTGCGCGCGGACCTGACCGCGTCCGCCGCAGGTCTGGCAGGTGCGGGCCGCGGTGCCGGGCTTGGCGCCCGAGCCGCCGCACGGCTCGCAATTGGCGGCCACGTCGAAGCGGATCGTCTCGCTCTTGCCGTGGAAGGCCTCTTCGAGCGTGATTTCCAGATCATAGCGCAGGTCTGCGCCGCGACGCGGGCCGCTGCGCTGACGGCCGCCGCCGCCCATGAACTCGCCGAACACGCTTTCGAAAATGTCCGAGAAGCCCTCGAAGCCCTGTGCGCCGCCGCCGAAGCCGCCATTGCCGCCATTCTTGTAGGCGGCATGGCCGAACCGATCATAAGCCGCGCGCTTCTGCGGGTCTTTCAGACAGTCATAAGCCTCGGAAATGGCCTTGAAGCGCGCCTCGGCCTCATGGTCGCCGGGATTGCGATCCGGGTGGAACTGCATGGCGAGCCGGCGATAGGACGTCTTCAGCGTCTTGTCGTCGGCGGTACGCTCGCATTCGAGCAGTTCGTAATAATCGATATCCAAGCTCAAGCCCCCGTGGGTGCCCGCGCGCGCCCAGCCCCGACAGGAGCCTGATGCGCGCGGGACGCCAACTTCTTACGCCTTGTTGTCGTCGACTTCCGAGAACTCGGCATCGACCACATCGTCGTTCTTCGGAGCTTCGGCGCCGGGCGACGCCTGAGCCTGCTGCTCCTTCTCGTAGATCGCCTGGCCGAGCTTCATCGCGACCTGCGCGAGGGCCTGCGCCTTCTCGGACATCGCGGTGGCATCGCCACCCTCGACGGCGGTCTTGGCCTCGGCGACGGCCGCCTCGATCTCGGACTTGAGGCTCGCATCGACCTTGTCGCCATGCTCTTCGAGCTGGCGCTCGGTCGAGTGGATCAGGCCTTCGGCGTTGTTCTTCGCCTCGGCCGCCTCACGACGCTTCTTGTCCTCCTCGGCGAACTTCTCGGCGTCCTTCACCATCGTGTCGATGTCGGCATCCGAGAGGCCGCCCGAGGCCTGGATCTTGATCTGCTGCTCCTTGCCGGTGCCCTTGTCCTTGGCGTGGACGTTGACGATGCCGTTCGCGTCGATGTCGAACGTCACCTCGATCTGCGGCACGCCGCGCGGGGCCGGCGGGATGCCGATCAGGTCGAACTGGCCGAGCATCTTGTTGTCGGCCGCCATCTCGCGCTCGCCCTGGAAGACGCGGAT